>Ga0222719_10000717_pt1 | contig 33099 bp, 34 predicted proteins | sample C33_34DmetaG_FD_165039 | JGI IMG/M metagenome (GOLD analysis project Ga0222719, IMG submission 165039) | Estuarine water microbial communities from San Francisco Bay, California, United States - C33_34D | ecosystem: Environmental > Aquatic > Marine > Unclassified | place: USA: California... | reverse complement strand
GCCTGGAACTCCAGCAGCATCATTATCAGACAATATAAGTATGAAAGTAAAAAAAGATAGATTAAGTTTTCTACAAGAAACTATAAACACCTTGTCAAAAAATAAATCAAAAAATATATTAGGAAAGCAGGTCGAGGTATTGGTAGAGGGTACATCATCAAAGTACAGCAACATGGTTTTAGGAAGAACAAAAAATAATAAAGTGATTAATATCCCAGGAAGCAAAGATATGATTGGGAAAATCCTGAAAATAGAAATAACAGAATTAAATAATAAATCATTGAAAGGAGAGTTGTTGGTTAATTAACTTATTTATGGATAAAATAGAAATAAAATTAGAACCAGTTGATAATAGCAGATTATTAAATCTATGCGGGCCATTGAATAATAATATAAAAGATATCGAATCTAGATTTGATGTGGAAATAAATCATAGAGGTAATTTATTTTATTTTGTCGGAATAAAAAAAAATATTACAATTGCTTCGCGGGCAATCAAAGATTTATATCAAAAAGCAGAAAATAATGATATATCTCAACTTATGCTAAAAGAGTATTTGGATCAGCCTAATATTCTCAAAGAAAAAAAATCTATTTTTAAAGATTCAAATGAAAATTATAATTCATTTAATTTTAAGAATTACAGAATTAAAATAGAAAACAGTAGTCAAAAAATATTTTATAATTCAATACTAAAAGATGATTTAGTTTTCTCTATTGGTGCAGCTGGTTCTGGAAAAACTTTTCTTGCTATAGGAGCAGCACTTCATTGTTATGAATTAAATTTAATTAAAAAAATTGTATTAGTTAGGCCAGCTGTAGAAGCTGGTGAAAATTTAGGATTCCTGCCCGGCGATCTTTCGCAAAAAATTGACCCGTATCTGAGACCAATGTATGACGCTTTGAATACAATTATGGGTTCACAGGAATTAAATAAAATGATTGATCATAATATTATTGAGGTTGCACCATTAGCTTATATGCGAGGTAGGACACTTAATAATTCTTTTATTATATTAGATGAAGCTCAAAATAGTACCAAAGAACAAATGAAAATGTTTTTAACTAGACTTGGTAAAAACTCTAAATCTGTAATTACTGGTGATATTACACAAATTGACCTTCCTAATGCATTTTCTGGCTTAGTTCACGCGCTTCCGATTATTAGTGATATACAAGGTGTAAGTGTTTGTAAATTCAAAGATAATGATGTTATGAGGCACCCATTAGTAAAAAAAATTATTAAAGCATATGAAAATTAATAATAATGATTGAGTGTTTTTTAATGAATAATTTAGAAGAAGAATATGTACCAGAATATAAAAATTTTGTTGACTGGTTAAGCGTTATAGATTGTGAAGATATGTCTGAAGTAAATATAAAAATAATCACTCCTAAGGAAATGAGAAATTTTAATAAACTTTACAAGAATGAAGATAAGGTTTCTGATGTTCTTGCATTTCCAAATGCAATCTCTTTTAATAATGGTAAAAATATATTAGGAGATATAGTTATGTGTGCAAATAAAATAAACAATGATTCTAATGCCTATAATAAAAAAAACATTGAAAGGTGGGCTCATTTAACAATTCACAGCACTTTGCATCTTTTAGGATATGATCACAATAATGATAAAAATAGAAATATTATGGAAAGTAAAGAAATTGACATACTAAAAAAATTTAATATTTTTAACCCTTATGAAATATAAATTATGAAACTATTTAAAAAATTATTAAGAAGAATTTATGAAAATAATTTAGACAGAAAAAAAATTATTTTACAGCTTAGAAGGTACCATGAAAAAAAATATATAAATAAAGAGCTGCTATCAATGCTGCTTGGTGTATTTAAAGTTCAGGAAACACGAGTTAAAGATATTATGATACCAAGAACGAATATGGTTATAATAAAAAAAAATTCATCAATAAATGAAATATTACCACTAATTATTAATTCTTCACATTCTAGATTCCCAGTGATACTTGAAAATAAAGATGAGATTGTTGGAATCTTACTAGCTAAAGATTTGCTAAAATATATTGATAAAGAAAGTGATAGTTTTAATATCGAAGAAATTATTAGGCCTAGTGTTATTATCCCTGAAACAAAAAAACTAAATGTTTTGTTAAGTGAATTTAAGTCTGGAAGAAATCATCTCGCAGTAGTAGTTGATGAATACGGTGGAGTTTCAGGGTTAATAACTATAGAGGATGTATTAGAGCAAATAGTAGGCGACATTATTGATGAGCACGATAATGTTAAGCAAAACACTAATATAAAAAAAATAAAAAATCACATATATACTGTTGCAGGATTAACAACGGTTGATGAGTTTAATGCTTTTTTTAAAAGTAATTACAGTAGTGAAAATTACGATACTATTAGCGGTTTATTGATCAATAGATTTAAAAGGCTCCCAGGAACACATGACGTAATATCATTTGATAATTTTAAATTTCAAATAAAAATTTCTGATCAAAGACGTATTCATAGTATTCAAGTAGAGATAAAAGGTTAGGTATAAAAAAAAATGAAATTTTTAACATTTTTCATACTTGGAGGTTTGTACACTTTATCATTCTCACCTTACAACATAAGTATTTTAGCATTTTTAAGCATATTATTATTTATGTTATTTATTAATATAGATAGTAAAAGATTGTCTATAATTCAGTCTCTATTTTTCTCATTAGGTTATTTTTCAGTGGGAACATATTGGTTACAGAACGTAATAAATAATTTTGCTGACATTAATTACTTTTTAACAATTATAATTATTGCAATATTTACAATATACTTATCAATGTTTGTAGTATTACCTGTAATAATTACAACACTACTAAATCAAAATCTTAAAATAAATAAAAGTTTTTTGCTAATAATATTATCAATCTTAATAACTTTTTTTGAGATTGCTAGGGGATACTTGTTTAGTGGATTTTCATGGTTAAATTTTGGGCAAGCAGCTATAAATACGCCACTAGATTATTTTTTCCCAGTTTTTGGTGTACATGGCTTAACTTTTATAATTTTTTTGATTTCTATAATATTTATCAATATTATAAAATCCGAAAATAGAATTTTTTTTATATCACTCTCGTTAATATTAGTAATAATCTATCTAGGAATTTTTAATAAAAATTGGACATATTTAACAAAGAAAGATATTAATGTTTTCATTGTGCAGCCAAATATTAAAAATAAAATTATTTACAGTGATAATGATATTCTTAATAGGATTAAAGTCTTGAGCGATTTAACAACATCTATTAATCATAGCGAAACAGATATTGTTTTGTGGCCTGAAGCACCATTGCCTATAACATATAATAAATTAGAAAATACTGTATACAAAAAAATATTAAATTCAATTCCGGAATCAACGCATCTTTTGATCGGTACTTTTTACCAGGATAAAAAATTTATTTATAATTCTATTGTTAACGCGTCTGATAGTTCAAATCAATATAGAAAAAAACATTTAGTTCCATTTGGTGAATATTTGCCTTTTAAGGATAATTTGAGTTTTTTATATAAAATACTCGGGATGAATTTATATGATATAAAAAAAGGGGTTAATAATAACTCTATTCAAATTAAAAATTTTATTGCTCATGCTCTAATTTGTTATGAAAGTATATTTTCCAAGGATTCTCTTGTTGTTAATGGCCAAAGTGATTTTATAATCAATGTTTCAAATGATGGTTGGTTTGGTGATTCTTTAGCGCCATTTCAACATCTTGATTCTTTGATTATGAGATCTTTGGAGAATCAGCGTTATTCAATAAGATCTACCAATAATGGTATATCAGCAATTATTAATCCATTTGGTGATATAGAAGAGCATATTAATTTTAATAAGAAAGGGGTAATTAGTAAGAAAATCTATGCTAGAAACGGTCATACACCTATTTCTCAGCATGGCTATAGCATATTATTCATATTTATTTTTTCTATATTTTTATATAGTGCTTTATATTTTAATATAAAAACTTTCAAGCGTTAATTGATATACTTTTAAAATTCCTGACTAAATTAACAATACTATTAACACTGTCGGCAGATATTTTTGAATTTCGCATGGTTCTATTCTCACATAATGCGCCTCTAAAGCCCATATAATTAGGATTTAATTTTATTATATCATTTATATGTGATTCATTAATAGATCCTGCTATCCCAGTGAGAAGATTCATACTTCTAGCAACAGTAAGGAAATTGTTTATTTCCAAATATGATTTATAGTTAAATAAATTTCCTGATTTTTTATCGGAAGTATCAATCATAACACCTTTAAATCCAGAATTTTTTAAAATTTCTATATCTTTTTTAGTTGGAAGAAATTTATCAGCAAAAAAAACTGCTATTAACATTTTACATGATCTAATTTTTGAAAGCGTATTTATATAACCTTTTTCGTATACGCCTATTTTTATAAAATCCACATTGGTTTTACTAACTTCATCTACATTTTTTGATATTAATATTTCGTCATTTGGTAAATCACCAATTGTTGAGCTAGTAAGTTTTTTATTATTTATGTAACTTACAATTGTATCAATATCATATTTGTCTAATCTCCCTAAAGCTCCTTTTGAAGGGTCTTTTAGATCAATTATGTCAATATCAGTATCAATTAAAATTTTCGCTTCTGACAAATTTTTTATACTAGCTAATATTTTTGACATTTATTTAATACTATCCTTATAGTTTTTTATATAATTTAATAGCCATGACCAAGCTTCTAACTCATGTTCGCCAGCCGTTTTATCAATTGCTATTTTTAAATATTTAATTTCATCCTGTATTTTTTTATCTTCAATTATCCCTAATCTCGAGGCAAGTATACAGAGCTCTAAAACTGCTGATTTTGCTCTATTAAAACCATAATACATTTTATGTATTTCTTCATTTACTGGCCTGCAAAACAAGGTTGGCCTTAGTTTGTCCTCAATTATCTCTTCGACTATAAATTCAGTGTGGGACACAGCATTTTTTATTCTTGAGCAATTTATCTTGCTAGTTGCAACAAAGTCAACTTTAATATTTCTTTTTGTAATACATGATGCAAATATTCTTACATCATCAATATAGTTTATCACACCTGATTTATTTCTTAAGATATTTTCAAGCGATAATGAAGGTTTAAATGGTTTTATACTAAAACTATCACCATCAATATATACTCCTAAAGGAGACATTTTTATTGTATTATCTGCATTTTTTGTTGTAACTATAGTTTCTCTTACGTAAGTCATTACTCTTTATCTTCTTTAGTATTTTTAATTTTTCTCATGGTATGTCCAGCAGTTTTAAACTTCATTATATCGTCTTCAGATATTTCAACTGCGCATCCCCATTTTAATATTTCGTCTTGATCATATCTTTTGCCTAATTGGAAAGCAATTTCAGCCCTTGCAAGTTCCATTCCAAGATAATAAGCATGACCATCATCATTTTTGATATCTAGATGCTGGTAAAATTCTGCGGCATCTTGATGTGTATGAAAACCCTTATTGTTAAAAACATGAATTCCATCTTTGTTAACATAAATTCTGTAATTTTTATCTTTTACATTTGACCACATTTCCTTTAATTCCTCAGTGGTGTATGGGAAAGGTTTTCTCTCATGAAGGTGAAGGAGTTTATTTGAAATATCTTTAGGCGGCATACTATATGTTTTAGTTGTGTACATAATCCTTCTTGCAAAATTTCCTTCAGCTATAGCTTTATTACAATGTTCACTTACTTGAGTACACAATGCATAATTAATATTTAATTCTGATGCAATACCAAATAATAGAGCATTCATTCCAGCTGTATCTGCATGTGTTAATTCTGTTAAGTTTCCAATACCCATCATTATTTCAACCTCGGGAAATTCTTTTCGAAAATTTTGATACCTTACTATAGAGTCTGTAAAACCAAAATTTATTGGTTCTAGAATTGAATCAGCTATAAATTGTTTATTATTTTTGATTAGATTATTTATTAATTTATAAAAATTTTTTTCTTCTCTAGGATAATCTGGAATTATAATAGGTATAGCGTCAACTTCGTCCATAACCCATATTGATTTTTCTTGAAGACTGAGTAAAAAGTCAGCGCCAGCATTTGCGCCTTCTATTAAATTCTTAGTATCAAGTGAATCTATGCTAACCATAAAATCTTGATTTTTTAACTCTTGAATAGTTTCGAATAGATGTGGAAAATTTGTGCTGGGCAGACATCCAATATCAATTATATCTGCTCCATCTTTCTTATACATTTTTGCCTGATTGATTATTTGCTCAATAGTCATATTTGGTGCTTCGGTAATTTCACCTATTATTTTTGTATCGTACTTGCTAAGATCCAAATCTTTGCCTTGAAGTCCCAAAAATACTGGAATATCTTTTAGTTCTTCAGGCCCTCTAATACATTTTTTGTCAAAGTATTCGGATAGATCTTCTATATTTCCTCTACATCTTCCGGGTATAACAATCTTAGTTGCATTGTTAGAAATATTTGGTTTTATCTTTTTTTTGATAATATCAACCGTTGCTAATGCTGCTACATTTACACCTATGTCCATGACCTCATAACTGAATTCATTTTTCTCACCCATATCAGATAAAACCTTTTCAAGCGATATCTTTGCTAATTTTCCCGTCAAAAATATTAAATGTTCTTTCATCTCATCTCATTTTATTGAATTGTATATTTTATTTTGTTTTTGCATAATGTACACTAAATTGAATTAAAATTACTAAGTAAGTTTATATGATAGGAGTCTTAGGTGGAAGTTTTGATCCAATACATTTTGGACATATAAACCCTTTATATGAATTATCAGATATCTTTGAATTTAACCAAATAAGGTTAGTTCCAACGTATAATTCAGCTGCCAACAAGACATTTAACGCAAGTGCAAACCATAGGTTTAATATGGTCTCTTTAATATCTTCATCTGAAACTAATAATTTTGTAGCTGATAATACAGAAATAGTAAAACAAAATACCTCATTTACATACGAAACTATTAAAATAATAAAAAAACAGCAAAATCGTGATGATATATGTTTAATTGTGGGATTAGATGTATTTCTAAATATAGAAACTTGGTATAATTATATGGAAATCTTAAAAGATACAAATATAGTAGTTATAAATCGCCCAGGCTATAATATTGAAAAAATTAATAATATGAGTTTTGAAATTTTGGAAAGAATTACATCTAATAAAATAGATTTTATTAAAAATGAAAAAAAACAAATATATATTCATAAATCACCTTCTATTAAAATATCCTCATCACAAATTAGAGATGTCATAAAAAGCGGAAATAAACCATTGGGCTTGATACCAGGAGCTGTATTGACATACATTAAAAGAAATAACTTATATACAGGAAAATAATGAGTAATACAGATATTGAAAAAATTAAAAAAATAGTTTTAGAATCATTAGATAATTTAAAAACACAAAATATAGTCACTATAGATGTGAGTAAAAAATCTAATTTTACCGACTTGTTACTAATAGGAACAGGATCTTCTTCTGTTCATATTAAAGCTATTTCGAATGAAGTAACAGAAAGATTAAAAAAAAGTGGGTATGGAAAAATGATCAGAGGTGTTGAGCTCGATAGAGAATGGGTTCTTATTGATCTTTACGATATAGTTATTAATTTAATGTTAAATGAAACAAGAGAATTTTATAGCCTCGAAAAACTTTGGTCTGCGGACAATAATTTTAAAAGTGAACAAACTTCTGTCTAGCGATAATGAAAATTTATATTATTGCAATATGTAATAAAAATGAAGAATATGAGAAATTATTAACGGAAAAATATAAAAAACTAATTGAAAAAATTTATAAAATAGAATTTATTAATATAAATTTTAAAACCATCAAGGCAGAAAAAAATATTTATAAAAAAGAATATGAAAAAGCGCTTTCGCTAATTAAGCACAACTCAATTCTAGTTGCGCTAGATGAAAAAGGTACAAACTTCTCGTCACATGAATTTTCTAACAAAATGAAAAATTGGATTGAAAATAGTTCAAACATATATTTTATTATTGGAGGACCAGATGGAATATCTGATGAAATTAGAAAAAAGGCTAACTATTTAATATCTTTGTCAAATTTAACATTCCCTCATCAACTGGCTAAGGTTATACTAGTAGAACAAGTGTATAGGTCTATATGTATTATGAATAGTCATCCATATCATAGGTCATAAAATGAAAATTTTAAGGTATATAACAATAATATTAATTGCATATATTGCAATAACATCTTTTGCGGCAAGGATGTTTATATACTACATAGATAATGATGTAAATTTTATACAGAGTTACATTGCAAAAATTGATAAATCTAATATAGTAGTAAAAAAAGTAAAGACAAATTGGGGAGGTTTATACCCATCTATAGAGATAAAAATTTTAGACAAAGATATAAAACGCAATTTTCAATACCCAGAAAAAATCAAAGCACATCTAGATATCTATAAAACGATATTTCTTTTTAAGCCAGTAATAAAATCAGTGTATTTAAAAAATATACGACTAGAAGAAAATATTTTCAACATATTAGCATTAATAAAAACAAAAAAGTCCTCAAGTTCATTTTTAATAGATAATATTCATATAGAAGATTCTAATTTTATAATAAAGTATAAAGAAAATATATTTGATCTACAAAAATCAAATATAACAATAGGGAAAAATCATATTTATTTACAAGCAAGCTTAGACAGTGATAAAGATTTTTTTTTGGCAGCCGAAAATATAAAAATTGAAAATTCTAATTTAAAATATTTAAATTATAAAATTAAAATAGATGGTATTTTTAATTATAATTTTAGAAATTTATTTAGAGAAAATAATATAGAAATTATAAATTCAGATTTATTAATAAAATCTAGTGGAGCAATAAAAGATAATAATTTACTAAATAGTAAATTTGAAATAAATACAAAAACAAAATCTGATATAATAATAAATAAAAAATTAATTAAAAATTTAAATACAAAATTTATTCTTTCCAAGAATGATGATGATTCTTTAATATTCGAAATTAATGAATATGCATCAAATGCAAAAAGCGGAAATTTATATAAATTTAGTGATATTTCGGGATCCTTCACCAAAGAAAATAGTTTTATTTTCTATGCTAATAAAATAAATATAGATACTGATAATCTTTTTAAAGATTTTAATATTAAAATTAGTGATTTTTCTTTTTCAGGAGTTGCGAAATCACTTTATTTAAAGTTTTATGATATTAATGATATTAGTAATTTTTTTCTTAAAGGAAATTTCTCAAAAACAAATATCTTTGTAAATAAAAATTATATAAAAAATTTTTCAGGGTATGTTGAATCAAGTAAAAACAACCTATTTATTAATTCCTTCTCTAACGATATAAAATTTAGTTTTAAAGAAGTTGTTAGAAAAGATTTATTTTTTAAATTATTTGATGGTAAAATAAGTATTGAAGATTTTAATAATCCTATTATAACTTTTAATCAAGTTGTTCTTAAAAATGATGAAATTGATATAAATTTATCAGGTTTTGTAGATAAAAAAGAAGATAGCATAAAAGTTGTTTCTTCTATAAATTTTGTTGACATGAGATATATAACAAACTATTTCCCTAATAGTTTTATCTCTATAGAATCATCAAACTATTTTAATAGTGCTTTTACGAAAGGATATTCAAGAGATGCTAAAATCTTTATTAATGGTTCAATATCAGATTTTCCATTTTATGATAGTTTATTCGGGCTTTCTTATGCTGTGTTCCCAATAAACAATCTTGATGTTGACTATAAAAAAGGTTGGTTGCCTTTCGAAAATATCAAAGGTACGGCGTATTTTAAAAATAGGTCGGCTAAATTCATTTCTAATGATATTAGTATTCTTCAAACAAAATTAATCTCCCCAACATTGAACATTTATGATGTACAAAATACTGAGTTATTAATAAAAGGTAATTTAAAAGGTCCTTTTCGTGATTTATTAATTTTTTCTAACAGGGCAGGGTTATCAAATATTAATTCTAATAAAATTCAAGCAATCAATGGAAATGCTGAAACGGGTTTTTTTATGAATTTGCCGTTTAATGGTAAAAAAAATATAGTTAAGAGTGAGGTAAAACTTCAAAATTTAAGCTATAACTTAGACGATAAAAATCAATTTAAAGAAATAAATGGAAAAATTTATTACGATAATAGAAAATTTTATACAAATGACGACGATTATATAAAAGGTTTTTATAATAATAATGAAATTAAGTTTAAATTAAAAAGTGACAAAGATGATAATTTTATTATTAGCGGAACACAAATTTTAAATATTAATGACTATATTGATGCATCAAATATTAAAGACTATATAGCAGGGAATTCCTCCTGGAAATATAATATTATTATACCTGGTTTTAATAGTAATGAAGATAAAATATTGATTAAAGCAGTTTCAGATCTACGAGGGACAATAGTAGATTACCCATCACCTTTTAAAAAAAAGAAAAATACAGAATCTGATATTCAGATTTCTGCTAGTTTTAAAAAAACTGCGTTCGAGAATATTGAGATCAAGTATAATAATATTTACTCTGAAATTAAAACCTTAAAACCGTTAAATGGTTATATTAATTTTTCAGGAGAAAAAAATATCATACCGAAGAATGGCTTTGATATTTATGGAGCACTTAATTTTATTGATTTAAAAGATTGGAAGAAAATCAATAAAAATTCTAAGCAGAACAATATATTATCTTTTATCAATAAAATCGATATTACTTTTAGTAAATTTGTTAATGATAATATTGTCTTAGATAATTTTTATATTAATGGTAACTCAAACAATAGTAGCTTTGTATTTAATGAGATTAGTGCCAAGAATAAAAAAATTAACATTAATGCAAATGGAAATATTGAATATAACAACATATCGAATTTTAAAATTAATGCTACTGGCGAAAATTTGCAAGAATTATTAAATTATTGGGGAATTGATCATAGCATTAGAGATTCTTCTATTTTGTCTAACTTTGATATTAGTTGGCAAGGAGGATTATTTGATTATAGTATTGAAAAAGTTTATGGTAAATTCTCTATAAAAATGAAGGATGGTAGACTTAAAAAGGTTGGTAGTAGAGCTTCAAGAATATTTGGGTTATTTAATATTGACCTTCTATCAAAGCGATTATCTTTAGACTTTGATGACGTTACAAAAAATGGCTTTTATTTTAATTCTTTAGATGGGGATTTTCGTATTGATTATGGAGATATTTTCACAACAAATTTGTTGATAAAAGGCCCTTCGGCAGAAATGCTAGCAGTTGGTACTACAGATATTATTAATGAAACATATGATATGCAGGTTGTTGCTAGCCCAGAATTTGGCGAAGCTCTTCCTGCTATAGCTCTTTTAGGCGGACCAATCACTGCTGCAGCAACATTTGCTGCTGAAAAATTAGCTAAAGCTTTTGGAAAAGATATTAACGATTTAATAAAAATTAAATATAATGTTTCTGGTACATGGGATGATCCTATAATTAAAATTATTAAAAAAAAGTCTAGTGCTTTAGATACTATTGAGGAGTTATTTGAATGAAAAGTTTTAAAGTATCATGTGTGCAAATTGCCTCAGGTCCAAATGTTGAAGCGAATTTGATGGAAGTTAGTAAGTATATTGAAAAATCAAAAAAACTTGGTGCTGACATTGTTGTTTTGCCAGAAAATTTTGCCATGATGGCAGAATATGATTCAATGTACCTTGATATAAAAGAAGATCTTGGGCAAGGGAAAATCCAAGACTTTTTAAAAAGCTTAGCGATAAAAAATGATATTTGGATTATTGCAGGCACAATTCCAATAAAAACAAATAATAAAGATAAAGTTTTCTCAACCTGTATAGTTTTTGATAATAATGGTGAAATAGTATCGTCATATAACAAAGTGCATTTATTTGATGTTGACTTATTAGAAACAAATGAGAAGTACAGAGAGTCTGATATTTATAATCATGGTGAATCAATAGTAGTAGTTGAAACCCCGTTCTGTAAAATTGGACTGGCTATATGCTACGATTTAAGGTTTCCGGAATTATTTAGAAAGATTTCTGAAAAAAACGTTGACTTAATTTGCATGCCAGCAGCTTTCACTTCAGTAACAGGAAAGGCTCATTGGGACCATCTAATTAAATCAAGAGCAATTGAAAATCTAGTATACTTTGCAGCAAGTGCACAAGGAGGATATCATGTTTGCGGAAGAAAAACGTATGGTAACTCAATTATTGTGAATCCATGGGGAGAGACATTAGATACTATAAAAAATAAATCTGGTGTAATAATTTCAACAATAGATCTAGAATCTCTAAAAAAACTGAGAAAAAGCTTCCCCTGTTTAGAGCATAGAAAATTTTAAGTAAACCTAATGGGGTCTTTTAGTAATTTTCCATCGAAGAAAATTTCATTGCCAAGTAGATTAAGTTTACCTTTTTCAATAAATTTTAGTGTATTGAAATACAGTTTGTGTTCATTAGGTAAAAGTTTTTTTGCAATTGATATTTCATCATCGCTAGATTCAACAGGAATTCTTAATTGCGCAATAATTGGGCCACAATCAATATTATTTGTAACATAATGAGTTGTGCAACCATGAAATTTATCTTTATTGAAAATAACTTGTTTATGAGTATTTAAACCCTTGTATTTTGGCAATAATGATGGGTGAATGTTTATAACATTGCCATTATATGATTTTATAATATGATCAGGCAACTTACTCATGTATCCACACAGCACTAATAAATCGTTATCTGCAGGATTTAAAATTTTTCCCAACTCAATATTATATTTAGTTTTATCTATATATGAGTTTATATCTAATATTTTTGGAATAAAGCCGCATTCTTTGATTAGCTCTATTCCAGGCGCATCTTTTTTATTACAGACAACATTTTTTACTTTGAAATTTAATTTATTAATAACAATATTATTTAATATTGATAATGCATTAGAGCCTCGACCAGAAAAAAGTATACTTAAATAAATCATAATTAAATATTTATATAATTTACAATTGGTTTTCCTTTTTTATTTATCACTTTTCCAATAACATGAGATTGTAATTTATATTTTTTAAGATCATTAATAATAATATCAGCGTCAGTTTTTTTAGAAATTAAAACCATTCCTATTCCGCAATTCAATACCTTAAGAATTTCTTCGTTTTCTATGTTCCCTTTCTCTTGAATATATAAAAATATTTTAGGAATTTTTAAATCTTGAAAGTTAATTTCAACGCTTTTATTATTTGGTATTATTCTTGGAATATTTTCTGTTAATCCTCCGCCAGTAATATTAGCAATACCTTTAATTTTTTTAAAAGATTTTATTTTTAAAATATCTGTATATATTTTTGTTGGTTTAATCAGAAGTGAACTTAACTTACTCTTTCCAATAAGATTGCTTAGTTTAATTTTGTTTTTATCTAACATATGATTTATTAAAGAGTAGCCATTTGAGTGAAGTCCATTTGATCTAATTCCAATTACACAGTCTCCTTGTGCAATATTACTTTTAGGTAATATATCTTTTTTCTCTATTATGCCAATACAAAATCCTGCGATATCGAAATCATCTTTTTTATATACTTTTGGCATTTCAGCTGTTTCACCACCTATTAATGACATTTCGCTGATTTTACAACCTTCTGTAATACCTTTTATTATATCAAAGCTTTTCTTTATATTTAGTTTACTAGTGGCATAGTAATCTAGAAAAAATAGTGGTTTTGCCCCCTGTGCAATAATATCATTTACACACATTGCTACCAAATCTATCCCTATCCAATCTAATTTTCTTAGTTTGAGTGCTAGCTTTAGCTTTGTACCAACGCCGTCAGTTCCAGATACCAAAACAGGATTTTTATATTTGAGTTTTGATATATCATATAGTGCTCCAAACCCGCCAATACTTCCCATGACATTTTTATCACAAGTTTTTTTAGCAATGGGTTTAATTTTATCAATTAATTTGTCGGCATTTTCTATAGACACACCTGAGTTTTTGTAAGTAACTTTATGATTATTAACATTATTTTTTTTTGGCATTTCCTGTCCTAATATTTGTTAAATTATTGTATTTTTGTGTCAAAATACATACATGGATTATATACCAAATATTATAAGCGGATTAAGAATTTTAATAATACCAATATTTGCTTTTTTTTTGCTAAATGACTATAACGAAATAGCGTTATATTTATTTTTGATTATGAGTTTTACAGATGCATTAGATGGAGCTTTGGCAAGATATTTAAATTCTGAGTCAATACTAGGGGCCTACCTTGATGCTGTAGCTGATAAATTAATGGTAAATACTGCTTTTTTTATTTTATGTTATGCAAACATACTGCCTTACTATATTTTAGTTATAGCATTGGCAAGAGATTTAATAATACTTGCTGGTATAATAATAAGGCAAAAAAATAATAACTATCTCGAACTAAAGCCAATTTTTTTAAGCAAAATTAATACTTTTATGCAAATTGTTCTAGTAACATTTTGTTTGCTATTTTTAAATAATATTGTGAACTTAACTTATACTCAGGATATTATTAATGCTGTTGCATTAACCACTATATTTAGTGCCTTGGAATACATTTACAAATACAAAAAATATATCGTTTTTAAAAACACGAAATTAGTAGATAATATATGAATCAATTAATACTGCCGTACCAAAAAAATGTCAAACAGACTTTTGAAAACTTTTACAGTAACGATGCTTCAAATTTAAATATTTTAGAAAGTATTGTAAACATATATAATAATAATAATAATCAAATATTTTTATGGGGTGAGAATTTTTCTGGAAAATCTCATATCTTGTATTCTGCATGTAATTATTTCTCTAAAGAAAAAAAATGTGTTTATTTGCCTATTAAAGATTATAAGTTATTTAGCCCAGATATAATTAATAGTTTTACTGAATATGATTTGATATGCATTGACGATATTGATATTATTTTTGGAATAGAAGAATGGGAACACAGTTTTTTCATTTTAGTAAACAAAGTTTTAGAAAGCTCAAAGAAAATTATTTATACATCTTCCTCAAGTTTATTATCTAGAAATATTGACCTAAAAGATTTACACTCAAGATTGTCTTGGGGTTTGGTTTTCAAAATTAATAATGCAGATGATATAATTAAAGAAAAAATATTGCAGAAAATTATACTTGAAAAAGAATACAACATCTCTTTTAATGTGTGTAAATATCTTTTACAAAGGGAAGAAAGAAATTTATCTTCTTTAGTTAATATAATTCACAAGGCAGGATTATATTCTTTCTCGACTCAGAAAAAAGTTAGCACGAGAGACATAAATAATATTTTAGCTTGATATTCTTTTTTTTTCTCTAACATAAAGTATCGAACTTAAAAAAATTGATAAACTTACAAAAGAAATTATTATGCCAAAAGTAAATGTTTCCTTATTTGTTGTATTTCCAATTCCTATAACAAAGTACAGTAGCATTATGTATGACATCATGATGTAAGTGCTAAATTGATTTTTTTTAAGTTTTACCATTAGTATCAGAAGCGGTATGTTATATATTATTGTCGGAATAATTCTAGGGATTGTATCAGATGGGTTTATTAGAGAATTCCATGATGCAATTATTATAATTAATATTACTAATAACATATAAGTTATGTATTCTAGAATGTGAATTTTTTTCATATTTTGTTGGCTATTGTTGCAATTCTTTTTCCAAATGCTAGACACAGTTTTGCTTCATGTTCAGATAAATCACTCCCATCGTTACCGGAGAGGTGCGTTGGACCATATGGAGTTCCTCCAGTTTTTGTATCATTTAACTCCTTTTCACTATAGGGTATTCCAGCTATTAACATCCCATGATGTAGAAGAGGAATCATCATTGTCAAAAGAGTAGTTTCTTGACCACCATGCATACTTGATGTAGATGTAAAAACACCTGCTGGTTTTCCACATAGAGTGCCGTTAAACCATTCTGAAGTAGTTTTATCTAAAAAAAATTTCATTGGCGCAGCCATATTTCCGAAATGTGTTGGTGATCCCATTATTAATCCATCACAATTAACAAGATCATCATTTGATGCATACATAATGTTATTATCATTTGCAATTTCATTATTATTATATTCTTCAATATCAGGAAGTGTTCTTACTACGGGTTCAACACCGTCTATCATTTTTACCCCCATAGCAATTCTTTGCGCCATCTTTTCAGTAGAACCATTTTTGCTATAGTAAATAATTAGTACTTTTTTCATTTAAAACCCAATTGGTAAAAATATAGATGAAACTATTCCTTTTGCAGCTTTTTGAAGGACTCTACCTTGTTGAGAAGATATTATTTTAGCCATATTTTCTTGATTATTAATTAATTTGCCAAATAACCTTTCAAAGCTCAAATTCATTTTATTTTCTTGCATATTATTGGTTTTAATTAGCAATGAATTTCCATTTCTTGTATTACTTAGTCTCCAAACCAAAGTTTCAATATTAATGGCAGTATTCATAAGTTTTTGAGCATCCAATTTAGCATCTGTTAAATAAAATTTCTTTTTATAATTATACGAAGCATTTATCATTCCATATAAACCCTTACTTATATAGTATATTCTGTCACCTGTAAAATTTTTATCAAAACCTTTTAGTATGTAATCAATATTATTTTTTCCTGTTTTATCAATTTGATTTATATCTACTTCTTTAAAGATATCTATTATTACTTGTGAAACACTATCAAATTTTTCATTTTTATTTATGTATTTAGGATTTATCTTATAAAGTTTAATTATTAAATTTTCTATATTTTCCTTAGCATTAATTACATGAATCTCAGTTACAATATCAATATCAGTTTTTGCAATATTTGTGAATACATTATTTTGGCATGATATTAAAAGACTTGAAATTATTATTAAAAATATTTTTTTCATTTTATTATGCTGTTATTTTTCTATAAATATCAGAAACTTTTACAGGTAATTTGTCAACTTGATTTATTACAGCAAAATTTGTTCTACCATACATGTATGGTAAATAATCCATTGCTTCTTCATCTATTGTTATGCAATATGTATGAATCCCTTGAAATCTTGCCTCTATAAGTGCTTTTTTTGTATCCTCAATTCCATATGTTCCTCGATAACCATCAACATCATCTGGCTTACCATCTGATAGTGTTATTAGTAACTTTGTTTTTGCTTCCACATTATTTAATAACATTGTTAGATGTCTGATGCTTGCCCCCATTCTTGTGTAGTCCATAGCTTGTATATTACATATTCTATTTTTTACAGATCTATCGTATCTTTCATCAAAATCTTTTATCTTGTAAACCTCACAGTGATTTCTAGTTTTTCCTGAAAAACCATATATTGCATAAGTATCACCTAAAATTTCTAAAGATTCACACAACAGAACAAGAGATTCTTTTTCCATCTTATTGATCCACCCAGATGTAGAACCGCTCATATCAATCATAAACATTACAGCAACGTTTCTTTCAATTTTATTAAGTTTTGTAAACAGCTTCTCATCAACCTCTTTACCTTGTTTTAAATCAATATATGCATCTATAAAGGCGTCTAAATCTATATCATCACCATAATTTTGTTTTTTTAATCTCTTTTCATCTTGTCGAAGTGCTTCAAATGTTCTGTTGAGATTTTTCAATAAACCCCTATGCTTACTTAATGTTTCTTTAATAAAATTACTCTCTATACCTTCTATTGTTGAAACATTGAGCTTGCACCAATCTTTAATATATTTTTGTTTTGCATGATCCCATTCATTATAAGCAAATTCATAATTTGTATTCTCATAATTATTTTTAGTTTCATCATTTTCTGGATTTGAGTCATAACCGCCATCACCTGTAGGTTCTAAATATTCTTCTGGAATTTCACCAAAGTCTTGGATTATTGAGTCCATAATTTTTTTCATATTTTCTGGTGGTGTTATATTTGTATCTCCAAACTCTAAAGCAACATCATACTCATTATCATCATTTTCTTTTTTAACAGAAAAAGTTTTTTCCGAACTATTTTCATTTTCATTTGTTTCTTCTGGTTTATTCTCAACTTCTCTCCATTGCTCATGAAGTTCTTCTAAAGACTTTTCAAAATTAATTTTATCTTCGTTCTTTCTTTCTTCTGAGACCGAAACAACACTTTCTAGTTTAAGATTGCCCGCATAAGGAGAAATTGGCACTTTATCCATGTCGTCTAATATCAAATCTATAAGTCTTAATGAATCATTATTTGAAGCACCGTCCTCTGACAAAACACTAATAGCTTTTTTGAAGTTTTTAGAAATATTTATTAGATTTTTTTTCGGGTTTAATTTTTCATATATCCTTCCGACACCAGGCAATTCCTTTTTTATTTTTTCATCAAGCCTAATAGTTTCAAGTAAGTGATACGCCTGAATAGCTCTTTCTTTATTTTCATAATTATTGAAATCATCTTTATTGATTCTCCAAGTTCCATAATATGTTTGGGCCCAGAGATGAACAGCACTTGCTTTTATTAAATGAAAGTTTTCTTCTTGTGAATTTTGTGACGATATTCTCTCGGGAAGATATATTGTTTCTGTATCGGTATATATTTCTTCAGATGTTTCAACCTTTAAAGGCCTACCATTTAAACCCGTTAAAAGCGATTCTATTGTTTTTGAATAATCATTAAAGTCAATGCTTGTTGAAGACCCTGATAACTTATCTGCATAGAATATTATATTATCCATCAGCTTTATGGAATCTTTAAGACCGTTACTATTGTATGTATTAATAATCTCTTTAATCCACCCAAACCATTGCAAATCGTCTAAATGCTTCAATGATTCAATACCATGATGGCAGAATTCATAGGCAAGCTCTAAATCTGTATCGCAAATGTCACCAACAGTATCTATAAATCTTTCCTGATCCTGCATGCTAAATAAACATAAATTCTTCGCAGGTTCTATAACTCCTTTTTGATTTGATAGAATAGGCTCTAAATGAAGCTCAAGTTTCATTTGTATTTGCCTTTCTGCCATACCGCCGAATTTAGCTGATGCTTTAAGCTTTGGTCCTCTGTTAGTTCTGGCTTTAATACCTTTACCTTTTCTATGTTTTTCTATTGCTTTATCCCAAAAACTTTTCATATAAAATTTAATTGACCTATAATGTGAATCTAATAAATTATAATAACTTATTTCACAATTTTATAGTATGCAAATCGAGATAGAGAAAATATTAAGTAGTTTAAGTAAAGTTTTAATAAATAAGGGTCTAAAGATCTCACTTTGCGAATCTTGCACAGGTGGTTTATTGGCAAAGTTATGTACTGATTTACAAGGAAGCTCGTTATGGTTTTCTGGCAGCGTTGTCACATATAGCAATAATTTTAAAGAAATCATTGGGGTCAAAGAGTGTTCTATTAATAATTATGGCGCAGTAAGCAAATGTGTAGCAAAAGAAATGGCTTTATCAGCTCTAAATTTAACTAAGTCGGATATATGTTTAAGCATAACTGGTATAGCAGGACCTGATGGCGGAAGTGATGATAAACCAGTCGGTACAGTTTATTTTTCGTATGTGGACAAATATGATTTTATTTTCCAAGAAAAATGCTTTTTTACCGGCTCAAGAAATGAAATTAGATATCTAGCGGCAAAGAAAGGTATCCAAATAATCCTTGATTGTGTTAATCAAATTAAGACACAATAAGGTAAATATGTAATAATTTATTAAACACAATATAGGAATTATAATTATGTCAGATGAAAGGATAGAGTCTCTGAAAGCGGCGATAGGTCAAATAGAAAGGCAATTTGGTAAGGGAGCCGTCATGAGAATGGGAGATGATGGGCCAAGAGAAAAAATTGAAGCTATTTCAACTGGTTCTCTGACATTAGACCAGGCATTAGGAATAGGTGGTCTTCCAAAAGGCAGAGTTGTAGAAATTTATGGGCCAGAATCATCTGGAAAAACCACGCTAACACTTCAGGTGATAGCAGAATGTCAAAAACTTGGTGGTACAGCAGCTTTTATTGATGCCGAACATGCTTTGGATCCAGCATATGCAGAGAAAATAGGAGTAGATGTTGATAATTTATTATTATCTCAACCTGATACTGGTGAACAAGCTTTAGAAATCACAGATATGCTTATAAGTTCAAGCGCTATAGATATTATAGTGATTGATTCTGTTGCAGCATTAACACCAAAAGCCGAAATAGAAGGGGAAATGGGCTCGAGTCATATGGGCTTACAAGCTAGATTGATGTCTCAAGCATTAAGAAAGCTTACAGGCACAATAAAAAAATCAAATACTTTAGTAATTTTTATAAATCAAATTAGACTAAAAATAGGAGTAATGTTTGGTAACCCCGAAACAACTACAGGTGGTAACGCTTTAAAATTTTATTCATCGGTAAGGTTAGATATTAGAAGAATTGGAGCTATAAAAAAAGGTGATGAGATATTAGGTAATGAAACTCGAGTTAAAGTTGTTAAGAACAAAGTAGCTCCCCCATTCAAAATTGCTGAGTTTGAAATTCGATATGGAGAAGGAATATGCAAGGTTGCTGAGATTATTGATCTTGGTGTAGAGCATAAAATTATAGAAAAAGCAGGTTCTTGGTATAGTTATGATGGAAATAAAATTGGACAAGGTAAAGATAATGCAATGACATATCTAAAAGATAATCCAGACTCGCTTAAAACTATTGAAGATCAACTCTATGCAATAATTCTTCCAGAAGATAAAAAAAATAATGAAAGTGAGATAGCTGAAGAAAAAGAAAGTAAAAAAAATAAAAAAAGTAAAAAAGAAGAGGGGAATGTCTGAATTTGAAAAATGTCTAGTATCAGCGCAAAGATCACTTGCAATGAGAGAGTATTCTTATTTTCAAATAAAGAATAAACTTTGCAAAAAAGGCTTTGAGGACGAAATTGTGGAAAACGTTCTTATGGAGATTAAAAAAACTGGTTTCCAATCTGATAAACGATACACAGAAGAATATATTAGGCATAAACAAGGTCTTGGTTACGGCTCGAAGAAAATAATTTATGATTTAAAATCAAATGGCATAAGTTCTAATATGATTGAAGATAATCTCGAAAATTTTATTGATGACTATAATGTGCTTTTTGAATTAGTTAAATTCAAAAATCTCGATAAAAATTTAAATAATGAAAAAAACTTAGCAAAATTTGTTAATAAATTTAAGTTGAGAGGTTTCGAAAATAGTACAATTTTAGAAGTTATAAATAATATTAAAACTTATGAAAAATAAAAGCGCAGAAATAAGAAGTAAATTTATTAATTATTTCACTTCAAAGGGACATACATATATAAATTCAAGTCCTATCATACCTTCTAATGACGATAAGACTTTGTTGTTTACAAATGCAGGCATGGTGCAATTTAAAGATATTTTTTTAGGTGTAAATGAACCTAAATATTTATCAGCAGTCACAAGTCAAAAATGTATAAGAGCTGGTGGGAAACATAATGATCTTGATAATGTTGGATTTACAAATAGACATCATACATTTTTTGAAATGCTTGGAAACTTTAGTTTTGGTGATTATTTCAAACAGGATGCAATAAAATTTGCATGGGATTTTTTAACAAATGAGCTTAACATTCCTCAAGAGAAATTGTGGATCACTGTTCATGATTCAGATCTAGAAGCTAAAAATATATGGATAAAAGAAATTGGAATTAACGAAAAAATGTTATCTGTAATAAGCACAAATGATAACTTTTGGAGCATGGGAGACGTCGGACCTTGTGGCCCTTGCACAGAAATCTTTTATGATTTTGGTGAAAATTATGATGGTAATCCTCCTGGGCATGGAGACGAAGGTGAAAGATATGTGGAAATTTGGAATTTAGTTTTTATGCAATTTAATAGAATTTCAAAAGATAAAATCATTAATTTACCTAAACCGTCAGTAGATACCGGAATGGGATTAGAAAGAATTTGTGCGGTAATGCAAAATGAACATAGTAACTATAGTACTGATTTATTTACGCCAATTATAGATTTTATAAAAAAAAATACTGACAAGAAGTTTCATAGTGAAATTAGCTCAATGAAAGTTATAGCTGATCATATTAGATCAATCTCATTTTTAATAACTGAGGGGATTAGACCGTCTAATGAAGGGCATGGCTATGTATTAAGACGAATAATAAGGAGAGCAGTTAGACATTCTCAAAAAATTAATTTAGAAACTGAGAAATTTTTAAACATTATTCAAATTTTTATTAATACTTTAGTAGAACAATATCCTGATGTTAATCAAAATGAACTTATTAAAAAAGTTTTGTTAGCAGAAATTATAAAATTCAAAGAAACACTCGACACTGGTTTGGAAATATTAGATAAAAATATTAAAAAAATCATTTCTTCAGGACATGAAAAGGAAATTTCTGGAGAATTATTATTTTTACTTTATGATACTTATGGTTTCCCAGTAGATTTAACATCAACAATTGCCAAAGAAAATAGTTTTTCAGTTGATTTAAATTCGTTTAACAGCTTAATGAAGCAGCAAAAAATAAAAAGTAAAAAATCAAAAAAATTTGATAGCGAAGCTGGTATAAATTTAGTAAATAAATACATTACAAAATTTACAGGATACTCAGAATATAAAAATAGTGCGAATATATTAGATATTTATGTTGAAGGCAAAAGGTCAGAAAAAATTAATGAAAATGAAGAAGGCTTTATTGTGATAAATACATGTCCTTTTTATGCTGAAGCTGGCGGACAAATTGGAGATTCTGGTATAATTTTTTCAGAAAAAGGAAAATTTGAAGTTACTGATACTCAAAAACATGGTGAAACATATTTGTTGTTTGGCGCTCAAACAGAAGGTGTATTAAAATTAAACGATCAAGTTTCTGCTCAAATTAATGTAATTAAAAGAGAAAATATTAAAATTAATCACTCCGCAACACATCTTCTTCACTCAGCATTAATAAAAAATATTGGAGAAAATGTTCAACAAAAGGGATCGCTAGTTTCTGATCAAAAATTAAGGTTTGATTTTAGTTGTGAAAAACCAATTAAAAGGAATATTCTTGATAAAATTGAAGATGAAGTTAACTATAATATTGAAAAAAAAATTCCATCTAAAATAAGAATTATGAATAAAGATGATGCTATAGCTGATGGGGCAATGGCATTATTTGGAGAAAAATATGATGATGAGGTTAGGGTGCTAAGTTTTGGTAAAATATCAACAGAGCTTTGTGGCGGAACACATGTAAATAATACTGGAGATATAGGTGTATTTAAAATATTATCTGAATCAAGTATATCATCAGGCATAAGACGAATTGAGGCAATTACAGGTATGTCAGCAAACAATTATTTAAAAAAAAGAGATGCACTAGTATCTAAAATATGCCATGTATTAAATGTTCAGGACGAAGATTTAAAGGATAAAATTGATGGTATGTTAAGTGATAATAAGATGCTTAAAAAACAGAATACTAATCTTTTGAAAGAAATAAATTACTTGAAAATCCTAGAGATTGTAAATAAAAAAAATATAATATCAAACTATAACGTCCATATTTTCTATCAAGATCATGTTGATGGAAAAGTCTTGAAAAATATATTAGAAGACATAAAGTCATCGCAAGAAAAACTAATAATGATTATTTTGCAAAAAAATAGTAGCAAGATAGAAATTTATACTTTGGTAACAAAAGACTGTTTTGATGTTGTTACAGCTAAAGATATAATTAATAAATTAAAAGAATGTATCGGCTCTATAGGCGGAGGAAGAGATGATATTGCACAAGCTGGATTTGAGTTTGATGGAAAAATTAATGACCTCATCTCGAACATACAAAATATCATATCTGAGTTTATAAAAAAGAAGGAAAAATAAATAATGTCCATTATCGTTCAAAAATATGGTGGCACATCAATAGGAACTATTGAAAAAATATCTTTAGTTGCAGATAAGGTTATAGCCGAAAGAAATAAAGGTAATGAGGTTGTTGTAGTTGTGTCAGCAATGAGTGGCGAAACAAATAAGCTGCTTGATTTAGCAAAGTGCATTGATACAGATATATCTGGACGAGAGCTCGATGTTTTAGTTTCTACAGGAGAGCAGATTACAATATCATTACTTACTCTTTCATTAATAAAAAAAGGACATAAGGCAGTATCATTAACAGGTTCCCAAGCAGGAATTATAACTGATTCCTCTTATAATAAAGCTAGAATCAAGTCTATAAATAATTCTTATATAAAAAAATATCTAAATGATGGAAATATAGTTGTTGTTGCTGGTTTTCAAGGTGTAACAGTTTCTGGAGATATTACGACTTTAGGTAGAGGCGGTTCAGATACTTCAGCTGTTGCAATCTCAGTAGCTCTAGACGCAAAAGAATGTCAAATATATACAGATGTTGATGGCGTATATACTACCGACCCAAGAATTTCTCCTGACGCTAAAAAAATTGATAATATAACTACTGAAGAAATGCTTGAGCTTTCAAGTCAAGGCTCTAAAGTATTACAGCCGAGAGCAGTTGAATTTGCTGGAAAATATGATATTGGAATAAGGGTATTATCTTCTTTTGAAGAAGGCTCTGGAACCTTAATTAAAAAAGAAAATGATGAAGAAATGGAAAAAGCAATTATTTCTGGAATTGCATTTAATAAAGATGAGGCTCAATTAACTATAAGAGGCGTGCCAGATCAGCCTGGTATTGCGTCTTTAATCCTTGGACCAATTGCTGAACATAATATTGATGTGGATATGATTGTGCAAAATGTTGGTGAAGATGGCTTGGCTAATTTTACTTTTACAGTTCCAAGAAATGACTTTAAGACGGCCATGAAATCATTGGAAGAAAGTTCAAAGAAATTAAAAGCAAAGAAAGTTATAGGTGATAATAAAATAGTTAAAATTTCTATGGTTGGTGTAGGAATGAGAACGCATGCAGGGATAGCTAGCAAAATGTTTGCGGTTCTTGCAGACAATAAAATAAACATAAGTATGATATCTACTTCTGAGATAAAAATATCAGTTGTCACGGGTGAAGAAAATCTTGAAATAGCTGTAAATGTTTTACATAAAGCCTTTGACCTCGATAAAGCGCATTAACCTTGTAGTATTTTCCATAATATGTAATATGGTAAATTGATATTAAAGGATAATAATAATAATAATTGCTTAAATAAGTAATCGAGGAGGGGCGATGTTAATTTTAACGCGCAGGGTAGGGGAATCTCTAAGGATTGGCGATGAAGTATCCGTTACAGTTCTAGGTATCAAAGGTTCTCAGGTAAGAATAGGGGTAAATGCTCCAAAAAGCGTATCTGTTCACAGGGAAGAAGTGTATGACAGAATAAATGATGAAAATTCTAAAAATTCTGAAAATAGTATAAAAACTCCTGAAAAGAACGTTACACTATAAAATGTGATTAGGAGAGGTGGCTGAGTGGTCGAAAGCGGCACCCTGCTAAGGTGTTATACGGGTAACTGTATCGAGGGTTCGAATCCCTCTCTCTCCGCCATTTAATAGTGTACAAACCTTTATTTATAAACATTTCAGAGGAAATAAACAGACCAAAATCAAATTTATATACGGTTTTATATACGGTTTAGTTTAAAAAATCCCTTGCTTGATTTCTATTATTATCTTTAAAATATTACAGTCGATGATACCCCACCCCTATACCTACCCCTCAATCTCAAAAGGGGACTCCGCAATACTCATATACATTGAGCTCGGCATAAATGAGTCTCGGCATTCTCAAAACACACCCGTTGTTAAATATAAAAGACTACTCAAAAAATATTTCTAGAAAAAAAATGGTAACCATCCTGCTCAAAAAGAGAATATTCGGTAACCGTGGAGAGAGTTTAATTAGTCATCATGGGTCAGTCCTAATTTTACAATCTCAAAATAATCAGTAATATTAGTAGTATGAAAACCAAACTACTTACAATTTGTTTGCTCTTATTTACTTTCCAGGTTCACGCAAATTTTATTGAAGCAAAATGGAAAGTGGTAGGTTTTGTCGGTGAACCATGGTTTGCTGATACAAATAGTATAATTGGAAAATTTCAATCATTTTCAGGTGGATGGTCCAAGGGTGTTTTTTACTCTTGTGATTTTGCCGGTCAATCAATGTTATATAATACATATTCAATTGAGCAATTTTTAAATAATAAATATAGGTATTTTTATGCATCATATAAAATTTAGTGAAAAAGAAATTAAGTTGCTTATAGAAACTTTTGAAAATTCAAGAAATGCAGTTCTTTCTATTGAAAATAAACTTAAATCACAATGTAATTATGAAAAAAATATTTGTGGTTTATTTATGGAAGATTTTTATATGCTTGAAGCATGGTAAGTTTTTACAATAAAAGATTGAGTTTTGTAATTTGTAAGGTAAGATGTTGAAATATGTCTAGACAAAAATTTGCAATACATTTTTTAATTATAATATCAATGCTATTTACTGGCATTGCTTCTGCCCATATATGTATGGATGATGGTGAGCAAAATAATGTTTCTGCATCACTTATATCTGATCAATCTGATGACTCCTCTTCTGATATAGCTTTTGATTGTTGTGAGTCTTCTTGTCATCATAATTGTAATCATCTTTTTAGCCTTGGCCAAAATTTATCTTCTGAACTTACTAGTTTTGTTGAAAAAAATATTGTCGATTCTTATAAGTATTCCCTTCCTCTAAATTACGTCTCCCTCCCTTCTAAACCTCCCAAAGCATAACAATTAATTAAGGCCTGCGCCTTGTTTATATTAATTGTTAATCAATGGGAAATTCATGAATTTATTAAAAAAATTACCGTGCTGTTGCGCTGCATTTATAAGCCTTTTCTTTGTGGCTAAATCTTATGCTTATGAACCTCATAATCCTAAGGACCATAAATATGAAGAGTCAATTTATCAAAATAGTAAGGTTATAAATAGTAAGGTTATAACTCTGCAAGAAGCAATCAACTTAGGGTTAGAATTTTCGCCAGAAGTTAAATCTTCAAAAGATGGAATAGCAGCAGCTCAAGGTTTAGAAAAACAAGCTGGGTATTGGAGTAATCCAAATTTTGAAATTGAAGCAGCAAATATAGCTGGAACTGGCCCATATACAGGCTCTGATTCTGCCGAATATACTTATAGCCTATCTAAATCTATTGATATAAGTGGCAAAAGATATGCTCGTAAAAATGCTGCAACTCAAGCAAAAAATGCAGCCAATAGTAATTTTATGGCTGCTAAACTAAGTATAATGCGCAATATTCATGTTGCATATGCTAGTGTTTTGGCAGAAGCAGAGGCTTTAAAACTTGCAAAAGAGCAGGAATTATTGGCTAAGCAGATATTAAAAACCGTTTCCAAAAGTGTTAACGCAGCGAGAGAATCAGAAATTCAGAAAATTAAGGCAACTGTTGCTTACGAAAGTGCAGTTATTGCAACTAGTCAAGAAAAGCAGCAATTTAACTCAGCTAAGCAAAATCTTGCTAAATTACTAGGTAAAAATTCATTAGATGTATCTTTAGATCATTCCCATTTCTTTGATTTAACCGCTCCTGATCATATTACAACATATCAAACTAAACTTAATGACTCTCCTATTTTAAAAAAATTTTATTATTTGAGCAAAGAGAAAAAATTTGCTTATGATCTTGAAATTGCCAGTAAAGTTTCAGACCCAACAGTAAAAATAGGAATTAGAGAGTTTAGAGGTTCAGATGAAGAGGCATTAGTTGTAGGCCTATCCATTCCTCTCCCAATCTTTAACAGGAACCAAGGAAATACATCTCATGCAAGGGCTAAATTAAGCCAAGCAAGGAATAATGAATTGCATGCCAAATTGTCTCTTGAGCAAAGTCTAATTGAAGAGTGGAGAAATTGGCAAATATCCTACCAGACTGCTGATAAACTAAAAAACAAAATATTACCAACAGCTAAAAAAGCATTCAGGGTAGCAAAATCAGGATATGAAAAAGGTAAGTTTCCTTATTTTGAGGTTTTAGATGCTCAGCGTATTTTATTTGATGCTAGAGCAAAATATCACACAGCTTTAAAGCAATACCACGTTGCAAGAGCAAATATAGAATTAATTACAACTCCAATTAATAATTTAAAAGGTAAAAAAGATGAATAAAAAAATAGCAATAAACATATTATTGATACTGACATTTATTGCTGTGTCAATTTTTATATCCTCACAAATTTTATTGTCTGAAAATGACCCTAAGCATGAGAAGTCTGATCATCATGTAGAGGAGCCAGAAAAAGGTCCTAATGGTGGCAAATTATTTCGTAATGATGATTTTGCTGTTGAAGTAACTATTTATGAAGATGGTGTATCGCCACAATTTCGTGTTTATGCTTATGACGATGATAAACTAATTGATCCTTTAAAGGTTAATTTGACCATTCGATTAAATCGCCTTGATGGAGAAGTGAATGACTTTTCTTTCAAGTCACAAGATGGCATATTAGTTAGTGATGATATTGTTGCTGAACCACATTCTTTTGATGTAGTAGTAAAAGCTGATTATGATAAAAAAACTTATCAATGGAACTTTGAATCTTATGTGGGCAGAACCCAAATTAGTAAAAAAGCTGCTTTAGAAGGAGGCATAAAAACTCAAAAAGCAGGATCGGCTATTATAAATCAATATGCCAAGCTTACTGGACGCATTACACTAAATCGTAATACTACAAAAAAAATAAGAGCTAGATTCCCTGGTGTGGTAAAAAAGGTATATGTCAATTGGGGTGATGAAGTTAAAAAAGGCCAAGTTTTAACAGTTATTGAAAGCAATGAAAGTCTAAAAAGCTATAATATTATTGCTCCAATGAATGGAATAATATTGGAAAGAGATACTAATGTAGGAGATGTTGCGGGTGATAATGCTCTATTTACCATTGCTGACTTATCAAATGTGTGGGCAGAACTTCATGTTTTCTCAAGTGATTTAGAGAAAGTTAGAAAAGGTCAAAAAGTACAAGTGAGTAAATTAAAAAATGATGCGTCTTTAGAATCTAATATTTCTATGATTCTACCAACAGCAGATGCATTGAGTCAAAGTGTTCTAGCTATAGTGCCTCTTGATAACAAAGAAGGTAAATGGCGTCCAGGAATGACGGTTGAAGGTAATGTTATTGTTAATAGGAAGGAAGTCCCTCTTGCTGTTCGTAGTTCAGCATTACAGAAATTTAGAGATTTTACAGTTGTTTTTGCCAAATATGATGACACCTACGAAGTGTGTATGCTGAAACTTGGAGTAGGTGATGGTAAGTGGGTTGAGGTGCTAGAAGGATTAAAACCTAACACGGAATATGTAACAAATAACAGTTTTCTTATTAAAGCAGACATTGAAAAATCAGTAGCATCACATGATCACTAATATAAAACCTTCAATAATTGAAAGAATCATTAATTTTTCTATAACCCATCGCTTTGTAGTTTTATTTGTTGCGGTAGGGTTTATGGCACTTGGAATTTATAACTTTAGTAAATTGTCCATTGATGCTGTGCCGGACATCACCAATGTGCAGGTGCAGATTAATACTGAGGCTGCTGGCTATTCACCTATGGAAATGGAGCAGCGCGTAACCTTTCCTATTGAAACAGCATTAGCTGGCATTCCAAAACTTGATTATACAAGATCACTTTCACGTTATGGCTTGTCGCAAGTTACCGTTGTCTTTGAAGAAGGAACGGACATTTACTTTGCTAGACAATTAATCAATGAGCGTTTGCAACAAGTAAAAAGTGAAATTCCAGATGGTTTAGAGCCAGAAATGGGGCCAATAGCAACAGGTCTTGGTGAAATATTTATGTATGTGGTAGAGGCTAATCCTGATGCAAAAAAGGAGGATGGAACTGCATATACCCCTATGGATCTACTTACCATACAAGAGTGGGTTATATTGCCCCAACTGCGTAATTTGAAAGGGATAATTGAGGTTAACTCCATTGGTGGATATGAAAAACAATTCCATGTAATGCCTTATCCAAACAGATTGCTAGCTTATGGTCTAACGCTTAATGATGTTATGAGCGCCCTTGAAAACAATAATGACAATATTGGCGCTGGATATATTGAAAGGAATGGTGAGCAATATTTAATTCGTGTACCTGGGCAAGTAAAAAATCTTGAGGATATACGCAATATTATAGTAACCAAAAAAGATGAAATAACTATCCGTATTGGTGATATTGCTGATGTAGAGCTTGGATACCCCTTGCGTACTGGGGCAGCCACTCAAAATGGTGAGGAAGTAGTCCTTGGTACAGCTATGATGTTGATGGGAGAAAATAGTCGTGAAGTGTCACAACGAGTTGCTAGTAAGTTAGAAGAGGTTAATCGCACTCTTCCCAAAGGTGTAATTGCTAAAGCTGTATATGATCGTACTGAACTTGTAGATAGGACAATTGCCACAGTAGAAAAAAACCTACTAGAAGGAGCTATTTTAGTGATTGCAATTTTGTTCCTACTTTTAGGTAATATTAGAGCAGCACTCATTACAGCTGCTGTAATCCCTATCTCTATGCTGATGACAATCACAGCCATGGTAGAAAATAAAGTATCAGGCAATTTGATGAGTCTTGGGGCATTAGATTTTGGTCTAATTGTTGATGGGGCGGTCATTATTATTGAGAATTGTATTCGCCGTTTTGGTATGGCGCAGCACGATTTAGGACGATTATTAACAAAAGAAGAGCGATTTAAGCTAGCTTCTAACGCAACCGCTGAAGTGATTAAGCCAAGTATTTTTGGTGTAATTATTATCACCGTAGTTTATCTGCCTATATTCTCTCTAACTGGTATAGAGGGCAAAATGTTTCATCCAATGGCATTTACCGTTGTAATTGCTCTATTGTCTGCACTAGTTTTATCAATTACTTTCGTGCCTGCCGCTGTTGCAATTTTTGTAACAGGTAAAGTAGAAGAAAAAGAAAGTAAAATTATTCTTAAAGCTAAAAAATGGTACAAGCCAATGCTGCTTTGGAGTCTTGATCGTCCAAAACATATTATTGGTGGTGCTAGTGTTTTGGTTATTTTAAGCATTTTAATGACCTCAAGATTGGGAACAGAATTTATCCCAAATCTTGATGAAGGAGACATTGCGCTACATGCCATGCGTATTCCTGGCACTAGCTTGACTCAGGCAGTTACTATGCAAGCAACATTAGAAAAACGCTTAAAAGAAAAATTTCCTGAAATCGATGAAATTTTTGGTAAAATTGGAACGCCAGAAGTGGCCACTGATCCAATGCCGCCAAGTGTGGCTGATACATTTATCATGCTCAAATCAAGGAATGAATGGCCTGATTCAGATAAAACAAAGGCTAAATTAGTAAAAGATATGGAAGAAGTTGCCAAACAGGTTCCTGGCAATAACTATGAATTTACTCAGCCTATTCAGATGCGCTTTAATGAACTTATTTCAGGAGTAAGAAGTGATTTGGCTGTTAAAATATTTGGTGATGATATTGGCGTCATGCTTGAAGTTGCTGAAAAGGTAGAGCAGGAACTAAAGGAAATTAAAGGAGGTTCTGATGTTAAGATTGAGCAAATAAAGGGCCTTCCAGTTCTTTCTATATTACCTGATCGTGCAAGTCTTGATCGTTATGGCTTGAATATGTCAGATGTACAAGAAGTGGTACAAATAGCAATGGGAGGTAAAGAAGTTGGAAAGTTGTTTGAAGGAGACCGCCGTTTTGATATTGTAGTGCGTTTGCCTGAAAATTTACGCAACAATATTGAGATTCTTGAATATTTACCAATTCCACTGTCACAAGCAAAGCAGAAGGGAATTAATAATCGCCCGAATTATGTGCCACTTAAAGAAGTTGCAAAGCTAGAAGTTGCTTATGGCCCAAATCAAATAAGTCGAGAAAATGGTAAACGACGTGTAGTGGTAACTTCCAATGTTCGTGATCGTGATTTAGGTAGCTTTGTTGAGGAAGTGCAACAAAAGATTAGGCAAAATGTAGAAATACCACCCGGTTATTGGATAAATTACGGTGGAACATTTGAGCAGCTTATTTCCGCTAAAAAGAGGCTGATGATTGTTGTGCCTGTAGCCCTATTATTGATTATTGGCTTATTATTTATGGCGTTTGGCTCAGGGCGTGCTGCATTATTAATATTTTCTGGTGTGCCGCTTGCTTTAACGGGAGGTGTAGCCGCTTTATGGTTAAGAGATATTCCATTGTCTATTTCTGCAGGAGTTGGTTTTATTGCCCTTTCAGGAGTGGCTGTATTAAATGGTGTTGTTATGGTGTCATTTATTAAAAGCTTACGTGAGCAGGGAATGAAGCTAGATGAAGCAATTATAAAAGGTGCACTAACTAGACTAAGACCAATCTTAATGACAGCATTAGTAGCTAGCTTAGGTTTTGTGCCAATGGCACTAAATACAGGAACTGGAGCTGAAGTACAAAGACCACTTGCTACTGTGGTGATTGGAGGAATTATTTCTTCAACAATCTTAACATTAGTGGTATTACCAACTCTATATAGATTTTTTCATATTAAGAAATTTAAGAAAGGAAACTATGCCAAATATTAATCGTAAGTTTAAAATTAATCTATCAGGTAGTGGTGATAAATTAACGATTTATCTAAATGAAAAAATAGTTAAGAGCAAAGATATAGCTCAGTCAAAAATTCCTGTTCCTTATGATGGAACATATCAGTTAAAAGTCTTTGATGAAGGATTATTAACAGACACTGTTACATTTACGATAATCAGTAAGTCTCTTTGAGACAATTCGGTATATCCTTAACATTTATTATATTTAACTTATTCCATGCAATCTCTTACTTGACCGGTAAGTATTTCCCAGTCTGCAACACTTCCAAGCTCTTCATTTATTACTTTCTTTAATGTAACAATCCACCACCATCGTGAAGCATAGTACTTGCTTTATCCTTTGGACAAGCAGCATTCTTTACTTTAAGATTACTTAATAGATTTAGTTTAGCCATTATTTATATACGGTTTTATATACGGTT
>Ga0222719_10000716_pt1 | contig 33133 bp, 42 predicted proteins | sample C33_34DmetaG_FD_165039 | JGI IMG/M metagenome (GOLD analysis project Ga0222719, IMG submission 165039) | Estuarine water microbial communities from San Francisco Bay, California, United States - C33_34D | ecosystem: Environmental > Aquatic > Marine > Unclassified | place: USA: California... | reverse complement strand
TTTGCCAGTAATGGCAGATTCATAATAGATGATAATTTCTTTTTGTTGTTCCAGATAGCGGCGTGTCTCAGCAACATTCAATGCGAGTGTCTCATATGAACGAACACTCATAGCATAGAACACCCACGGTTCACCCTCTTCTTTGACAAACTTCTCTAGAAACTCATCAAAGTTCTCTTGTGTCACAACATAGAATGTCGGGTCGCCAAGTGTTACAGGTTTAGGATTACCCTGCAATGGAATCTTTCTTTCGACAAGTTGGTTTTGCACGACCACTCTATCTTCTGGGGATCGAAACATGGCACAACCACTAATCGTTATTGATAGCAGTAAGAGACTCGATGTCGTCAAAAACTTTTTTCGTAGCATCATTTATCCTCCCTTCTATTAATCCAGGCTTTCTCAAAGACAACTTAGTAAGATTGTGCTTCTGAAACTTGCTCAGAAGGTCGTCTTTGTATGCTTCTGCTTTCTGGAGGTTTGCTTGTAACTCTAAGTTACTGGCTTCCATTTGATTCGCAAATGCTGTCACTTCTTCAAGTGCTTCAGCGTTTGCTTTGGCAACCGTTTCTAACTTAGCATTATTTTCTCTGAGGGTAGCGATACGTTGTTGCATGTCTCGGTATTCATACCAAGCACCGAACAGAACTGCACCGACAATGCCTACAACTGCAAGCATCGCATATAATTTAAACATTAGTCTTCCTTCTTATAGAAAGTCCATGCACCATAAGCGATAGCGGCATATGCGGCAATCGAAGCAAATGGTTTAAATACTAAAAACACAACGCCAGCACCAATTAGAGCGATACCGTCTAATGATGTGCGTTCTTTAATTCTTGATGTGATAAAATCTAACATTTTAATCTCCTATTATATTTTTTATTTATACTTTAATAGATCCGTAATCACCAGTCATCTTACTACTGAATGTTGTGTTGTCGAAAACAGCAGCACTATCATTCTGACCACTGTCGCTAATAGTTTTCTGAACCTCGTCAGTCAAATCAAATAATCGCATCTTAGATCGATCAACGCCAACCATAAACCTTTTATTGGAGGTTGGATCAGAATAACGATTCTTCAACTGCTTTACCATAATTTGCTGTTGCGCTTCAAGTTCTTCCGTGCTGATCAGAGCAAACATCAGGTCAGCAGTTGCAGGCAGACCAAACGATTCAGAAGTATCAGTGAGATCGACATCGCTATTAGCATAGCCAGACCGAGTCGTTTGTGTAGCGGAGACGATCGGCAGGTCATACTCAACAGCAAGACCTCGAAGTTCCTCGGCGATACTTTTGATAATCGTATAAGAGTTTACTTGTGAACCAGCACGGAAGCGACTACTTGTGCAGATGTTTAAGTAGTCGATAAAGATAATGTCGGGAGCGAAGGAGCGTTTTAGCTTCAACTCTTCCAACAATGCCTTGAAGTGTCCTGCATGCGCAGAGGCAGTAGGATATTCTTTGATGATAAGTTTACCGTCAATCTTATCATTAATTTTTTTGACGCGATCGTCAAACATTTTCTTGGGCAGATCTTTTAGGTCTTGAATCGGAACATTCATCATGTTAGCATCTATACGCTCGGCGATTCGTTCTTCAGACATCTCAAGAGTAATATACAAAACATTTTTGCCTTGAGAAATGCAAGCAGCAGCGACATGACACATGAATAGTGACTTACCAACGCCTGTGCCAGCAAGAGCAATATTCAATGTTTTGTTGGGAAGACCGCCATCAGTAATCTTGTTAAAAAAATCCAAGTCGAACGGAATCTTTTCCTCTACTCGGTTATAGAAATCAAATCGTTCAGAAGCATTTTCGATATAATCATGACCGATATTATTATCGAACCCAACTGATAGTGCATCAGATAGAAGAGATGGAAGTGCGTCCTTAGAACGTGTAGTGTCTGACCCATCGATAATCTGAATGCTATCCATGATAGCATTATAAAGTGCTTTATCTTTACAAAACCTTTCAGTTTCATCAACAAGCCAGTCCTGTTCAGGAGCAGTTTCGTTAAGAGAATTGATTAGAGTTTCACACTGGACATAAAGATCTTCACTGATTTTTCTGTCATCTTGGAGAGCAATAAGCAATGCACTTTTGCTCGGTGGATTATTATATTTTGCAACATAAGAAAATATTTTCTCAAATACAATCCTGTCATCAGTTTCAGTGAAATAATCAGTTTTCAGGAAGGGAATGACCTTTCGGACATACTCTTCATTAGTCACTAGATTCGATAATATTTGTGTCTCGATTCTCATCAATAAACTCCGCTTTTATTTCTTCTACACAATCTTCACATAACCCAAGATCTCCTTCTGGGCGTTGAAAAACCATAGCTGGTTCATCGTCCATAATCTTGCGACTGCAACGATCGCAAGTCATTCGTAATGACCACCCACTACTCATCGTCACCATATGCCTCGGCGATATCGTCTTCAGATACTTCGTCTTGCATAATGCTTCCGCTTGAAATCAAATATCTTTTACTTATCCAATCAGAAAAAGATTCATCGCTCAAGATAGGTAGCCAGAAATCTTTTGAATGAGTTTCTTTTGTTCGATATTTTTTACTATCGACTCCATCTTTTGCAACCTGATACCAACCATTGCTTGGCTTTACCACATGACCTGACTCAAGTGCCATATCGAGAAGACCAGACCATTTACTGATACCGCCCTCAAATGAAACTTCTACTGGAATTTTAGACTTCTCACGAACATAACGAGATTTCTCGACATTAATAATGAAGTTGTAACCAGTAATATCTGAACCAGTTTTTTCTTGCTGACGACCAATGATATAAATGTTATCAGCAGAGTAGTAGATACCTGTTCCGCCCGAAACGATTGCTTTCGGGAACATACCAATTTCCATATAAGTGTGGTTTACAACGATACAAGGAATATCTTTGATGGTCAAATGAGGAGTAATCATACGGAATAACGACTTCATTTGTTTAGCGCGAGTCATATCAGCAACTGATTTACCATCAAGTGCATCCTCAACTTCTTTCTTAGAAGCCAAGTTACCCACCGAGTCAACGACTACGATAACGTGATCACCACGCTCAATGTTATTAAGCTGAGACATCACATCATGCTTTAGCTGCTCAATGTCAGTGATAGGAGTATGCATAATACGGCTTGTGTCAATACCGAAACTGTCGAAGTAACCTTGTGGCGCACCAAACTCTGAGTCATAGAACAACACAACAGCATCTTCATACTTGTCGAGATATGCTTTGATCATTAACATAGCAAATGCTGTCTTGAAGTGCTTACTTGGACCAGCAAATACTGTCAATCCAGGAGTAAGACCACCATCAAGGCGACCGCTCAATGCCACATTCAATGCGGGAACTGATGTTTGAATAAGATCCTTCGTGCTGAAGAACTTAGATTCAGATAAAATATTTGAATCCTTGATAGTAGAATTCTTTTGTAGCTTGTCAAGTAAACTCATTATTCGTGCACTCCATAAACAATTTTTTTCAAGTCAGGTTTAAAATATGTATCAGGTTTCATGACCTTACCAGCTTCGTTCTTAATAACTTTGCCGTCTACACATTTACTCATATTTGACGCTCTGACCTCGCGCCATACATCTTCAAAAGGAATGCCAATAGTATTAGCCAATCCCATAATTACCCAAACCATATCAGCCAACCCATCGGCGACTTCAACAAGGTCTTGGTTAGCATATGCTTCTTTTGTTTCTTCCCATTCTTCGCGAATGAGTTCCATATACAGATAGGCTTGTCCTGAATCTAGACCCTGATTAGAAGGTTGATCACAAGCGTCCATAAATTTTTTAACATCAATTTGATACATTACGAAAATAAATCCTCTAGTGTGGCAACTGGTTTTGTTTTCCAACCAATGCTCGTTGCAATTGTATTTAGTGGCTCAATAAATGCCTTCTCAAACATTAATTCATAGTCGATATATTTGTGAAGGTCAAATTCGTTTGGAATCTTAGAGGAAAATGCAATTACATTCTCACCAAGAGTGTTTGGCTCTTTCAAGTAAACGAACTTAATCTTATCGCCTTCATTGATTACAGGATATTTCATTTCAAGTTTAGCTTTCTTTAGTTCGTTATTATACAAAAGTGCGCCTCGAACCTGAATCGGTGTCCCCTTCTGATAGATATCTGCAGTAGAGGTATATTTTGTAAGATTGTTACAACCACGTGGGAAAGATATTTCTTCAGCTTTTCGGCTCTTAAAGTCTTGCCAATTATCTTCAACAAACTTTTGTAGAGCAGCTTCATCTTGCGTTAGGCAAAGTTTAACTGCCTCACGCAAACTTTCACGAACAGGAGCAGGTGTAGAGGATCTAACAATCTCAAGACCCATAACTTTTAGTTTCGGTTCTTTATAACGAACACCCTCATTGTCCCAGACATTAAGAGCATATCGTTTCTTAGCAACCCAGATACCACGATCGGCAATAGCTTCACGCTTGAAGAAGATCTTCTCATCAAAGGCATTTGTATAATCAGCCAACTTACTCATCGCCCTTGCAATGGCTGGCTCGATTTTTTCTTCAGCAATCTTGTCAAGAACATCAACAATCTTTTCTTTACTTAACCCACTATAAAACTTTTTGACCAATTTGTCAAGGGTAATATAGCAAGAATCTGTATCTGAATAGAAAGAATAAACTTCACCTTCAGTGCCACAGACTTCGTTAAGATATTCATCAAGTGCCTTGGCAGTCTCACGGATGATAAACTGACCAGATAATGTAATACCCTCAGCAATCTTATCATCATAATATCGGAAATACTGATTAGCGAGCGCACCATAAAGACTGTTCAACTGAATCTTACGAGCCATCTGGAAGTTGTTGTATTTTGCAATCTTACTTTTTAGGGATGGGTCTTTTGTTTTCTCAAACTCGCGTTCAGCTTCTTTCATTAGCTTCTTGTATTTCTGGCGGTCATCAAAGAATGTCTGAGTAATCTCAGCGAATACACCCTGCCGTTCTCTTGTGAATTTAGCACCATTAGCAGACATCGCGTGATCAGTATCGATATTTGTTTCTCGATTCAAGAGACGATCAACTGTAGTATCGATCTGTGCCTCATCGACCAAAGTCTCAGGCGACATATTGTATTGCATAATGATAGAAGGATACAAAGATGTCGCATCGAAACTCAGAACCCAGTCATATTCACCGATCTCAGGTTGCTGGACATATGCACCCTCAATAGTTCTATCCTCGTTCACACGCTTCTGTGGAATCATAATATTCTTTTTAAGAAGGTGATTATACAGAAGGCAATCCCATGTCCGAACAGAAGAATAAATGTCAGTGAGATTACACTTGGCATCATAAGCCATAGTTGCAATCAACTCTATAAGTTTCATCTTGTCTTCAAGTTCATCGACAAGTTGAGTATCGATGATGTTGTAATCAATAAACCGATTCCAATCTTTCTCATAGAACTCGCGGAATGTGTCGTAGTTATTTTCAAGTTTTTTGTGACCGAGTTCTACTTCAGCGATGTAATCGAGTTTATATGATTCACGAACAGTATAAGTGAACTTTTTATACAGGTCGAGATAATCGAGTTGAGCAACACCTTTAATATCATAAAGAGTGTGTTCTTTACCCATAATAGTAACAGACTTCCGACGAGTCATGTCGAATGGACTGAATCCATTTCTCACTTTGTTTTCTTTTAATTCATCTTGTTTACCAAACTTTCTGGCAAACCGAGACAAGAGATAAGGAATATCAAAAAACTCGATGTTCCAACCAGTTACAATATCAGGAGTGTTTTGAACCCACCAGTTACCAAACTTACCAAGAAGTTCTATTTCATCAGAACAAGGCTCGTATGTAACATTAAGGTTTTTTATCTCATCTGATACTGACGTCCACTCACCAACACCCCATGTCAAAACCTCTTTGGTGTTATTGTTCATCACTGTGATGAGGATAATTTCTTCAAGAGGGTTTTCTGGATCTGGGAATCCAAATTCAGTCGTTGTCTCAATATCAAGAGACCAAATACCCATTTGAGACATATCAAATGGAACCTCATCAGGATATTTCTGAGAAAGATATTGATATGTAAAATCAGTCTGACCGTAGATCGGATAGTTCCCAATACCCTCATATGTCTTCAGAAATTCTTTACATTCAGAAGCGTTTGGAAACTCAATAGGTTTTAAGTTTTCACCATACAAACCTTTGATGTCCGATTCCTCTTTGGAACGAACATAAAGTTTAGGTTTAAAGGAAGGGTCTCGTTCCGTGAAGGGCTTGCCGTCACGATAACCTCTGGTCAATACGTTTTTACCATATTGCCAGCAATAAGTATAGAATTCAGCCATGTTCTCAGTATGCCTCAAATGGGCAAAAATGTCAAGGATTAATCTTTGGTTTTCCAAAAATATTCATCAGTATCACCGAGTCGATAATCATAACCGTTCTCAACTTGATACTCAACAGTCGACACTTTGAAGTCTGGCATCTTAGGCTCTTGTGGCGTCAAAGAGTTATCGTAAACACGCATACGGTTGTTAGGGTATGCGGCATATTGTCCATTCTCTAATTCGAGAACATTAAAAGACTTGTGTTCATCTGGCGTCTCGGCAGTGCTATAATCAATCGTATCGACCTGAGCATGATAGTTATCCAGAGTGAAGCAATAAGTCCCTTTGAGGATTTGATGGCTTCGAGTGAAGACCTCGTAGTCCATACTGCCGATAAATTGCTTACAAACAGCAGTCACACCATAGTCCATTGCGTTCCAAAACTGTAAGTCTTGGAGAGGTAAATCTGGATATGGTGTTTTGGGTTCAGAAACAAATGCCGAGATGGGCAACTTATCATAAAGCGCACCATACTCAGGCAAAAATGTTTCGAAGTAGAAAGCACGTCCAGGAATAGACTTACATGTCACCCAATGACCTTCTACAAACTCACCATGACCTGACTGGTGATCCATCAAATATTCTTTACGAACATAAACCTTTTCATTGGGAAGATTGCAGATTAGAGTAGACATTAAACTTTCAACTTAGGTTTTTCAGGGACAATAACCCCAGAACCATAGTGAGTGTTATATTCATTTTTTAGATTATCAGTCGGTTGCATGATAGCAATGACATGAGTCGGCATAATATTCAAAGAATTATTTTCAGCATAAGGTGCATATGGAGCAAGACCGATACCAAACTTTTCTGGTTGACCTTCGATCGGCTGCATAATAATGACAGCTGGTTTATCCATTTTGATTACTTGGCGACCTTCGACTTCAAAGTCAGTTACAGTGCCGATAAGTTCTTCGCCTGAAGATAGTTTTAAAATCTGAATCATAGTGCGTTCTTCTCATCTTGAATTTCTTTACGACGTTCTTTCGTCAGTTTACCGAGTTCCCCAAGTGCCTTGCGTGCACGTGCAGCAGCAGCTTTAGTGCCGTTACCGAAAGTTTCATTTTCTTTGAGATAAGTTTCGAATTGCTCTACAATAGATTCATGAGTTGTCATAATATATCCTATTAAGTTAAGTTGGGGGAGCAACCACTGCTCCCCCTTATTTATTAGTCTTGCAAGAACTGCTTTTCGTCAATGCCAATTTTAATTTCTTTTGGCTTGCGTTCTTCTGGGACTATATGTTCGAGGAAAATCTTTAGCAGACCTCGAACGTGTGCCGCACCAGTCACTTGAACATCTTGATTTAGGGCGAAAGTCTTTGTGAAGTTACGAGCACCGATTCCTTTGTGGACAAAGTTACGGTCATCAGCTTCAGATTGAACACCTTGAACAACAAGTTTATTTCCTTCTGGAACTTGTGTGATTGATAGTTCCTCTTCATTGAATCCAGCTGCAGCAAATTCAATAGTATATTTGCCGTCGCCATCTTCGACAATGTTGTAAGGTGGATAATTATTAGAAAGTTCAGCTACTGTGTTTAGGTTATCGAATACTCGATCAAAACCAATAGTGAATGGGGAAATTGAGTTTGCGATCTCATGAAGATCACGTGCGTTAAATTTACGAACTACCATGTTCATTCTCCTTATAAAGCGAGTTTATGTTACAGCGACCCATTAGGCATCGCTACTCTATATATAAGCGTTTTATAGGAAAATGTCAAGAAAAAAGATTATTTTTTTCCAATATTATACTTCGTGATCAGTTCCCATTCACCCTTTTCTTTATACGGGAGAACTTTTATCTGACTCAGAGGTGCTTGGCTCTCGTGCTTTTCAGGAAATATAATTACTAGCAAACCCCAATCAGAAAGCAACTTGGCAATAGTGTTGCGACGTTCTAGATCGTTCTCGCCAAAGTCTGCGCCTTTACCGTCAAGAGCAAATAACTCCTTGAAGTGTGTGATGAAATACCTTCCCTGCTTATGTAAAATGTGGCAGGACTGATACAATACTTTGTCTTTTCTGGAGGCGACACCAATACGTGATAAGGTTTCTCGGATTTTGAGAAAGTCATCAGCATTCTTTAAGGTGATTTCTAGCGGCGCATATCCAGGATAATCAATATCGAAGAAATCTTCACTCATTATATTTCCTTGTTATTATTAGAGTGTGAGATTATTTATAAATATAAGTATGTCTAGACCAGAAAAATACTTTGTCCCCGTTAAAAATCTACTTGCAGTTGAAGAGCAAGAGCACATAATAAAAACTTGGAAAGAAAAAAACTTACAAGAATATTTTCTTGACTATACGTCTTCAATTGAGAAAATAATTGAAAAAACTAAAATTAGTTTTAAAGAAGAAGATTATCAAAGGCTGCTTAATGGGTATGGATTTGAGTTGCCCAATAATCAAAGTGCAAAAGATAAAATTAAAGAAATGGATATAACAACTAAAACCTCTCCGTTTGCTTTCTTTAATCCAATTAATTCTCCTGAAACATTTGATGCTATCGGTTTGGATTTTATTAATGATGTTAAACTGAGATATGGCGCAGACGAAGTTGTTTTTATTTATGGGAGAGATGTAAGTTCACCATATCATATTCATAAAGATCCAACCTATTATAGATCTTGCAATGTCAATATACCTTTATTTCCAGATTATTCACAATATAGATCTACATATTTTTATGAGACAATGGATCCATCTTCACTACAGGTTGAAGTTAAATATGCAGATTTAAGAACACCAGTCTTACTAAACAATAGAAAATTTCACAATTGTGGAGGAAGCCCGAATTATCAAGGATCTAGCCTCGCCATGCAAATGGGATATGACGCAAAATTTCTAGATGTGCGAAAGTATCTATCAAACCGTGGATTAATAGCCACCCCTCGATAACTTTTTCTTGATAGTTTCTATCTGATCAGGAGTCAAGATACGGAGAGCCGAAGCTGCCTTTGTGTTATTATATCCGTAATACTCTTTGACCAGTTCTAATTGTTCTTCTTTCTCAGCCTTCAACCATTTATTGAACCGCTTCTTGGGTCGCACAATACCGCGAAGGAAATCAAACTGTGCCTTCTTATCAATATGTGGTCGACTATTCATCTCGTTCGCAGCGATAACAGTATCAGCACCATAACTAAGTGCTTTGTTTACGATGAATGAATTATACTGCTTTTCTGACCAGTCATCAACAATCAAATTTTCTTTGGTGTGATGAATAGCATTCGCAAAGTCAAACGGACTAATAGCTTTCTTCTTGACTTTGAATTGTTCTTCGTCGACCCTGACGACTGGATCGCCCATACCCTCAAGCATTACTGTCTCCATAATTGAAAGCAATTCTATGCATTTCTCTTTTCTCGATATTCTCAAATGCCTCGCGTTGATGCAATGTTAGCCACTGATCAGAAATGACAACATCACCATCGACCCAATCGTGGTGATAAATATGACATGGATCTAGTGCATGCTTAACGATAATTTCGTGCAATTCTTCAAATTTATCTTCATGTGTTGGTGAATGAGATATTTGTAGGAATGGGTAATACAATCCTTTTTGACCCTCAGAGTTTTCGCAAACGACATCAAACGCTGTCTCTGAAACTACATCATTGAAGAAAGATTTCTCAGAACCACCATTAACTTCAGCGACATGCTTAGTATGAATCTTCATTGTTTCAAGTTCGGTTTGTATCTCTGCTGGTAGGGATTCATATACCTTTAACATATTAATCCAGCTAGTCCTTGACCCCGCCGAACCCTTGTTTGCATAAATCCAAACAATCGAATGTCGGTCAGGTTTTGTGACAGAATTAGCATGCCACTCAAGCGTCTCTGGTTTGTGAAATAATCCTGGACGACCATCATGACCAATTGCACCTGTAACACGAGTTACACCATCAGCAATCGATAGACTGCCCATGCGTTCTCGTTTCCAATCATTATCCCAATGTGACTCAACTTCACCAATCATCTTACAGAATGTTAATTGTTCTTCTGGTGTAATATGTTGGTTTCTTATAACAACGATTAAATGTTCATCAAGTGCCTCTGATACAATATCAGCTGTATCCTGAGTAGCATTTTTTATATCAAGTTCTAAATTCAACATTCGCCATAATCTCCGTAAGGCAAGCAGTCAAATTAATTTCTTGGTCGGCAACAAAAGCTGCCTTGTATTGATAGTCTGCGATCAAAAGAACCAGTTGAGGAACTTGCGACACTTTGTCGAGGAGCGTATCATAAATCTTACGATAAACACCTTGAGGGTCAGCGTCAACATTATTGGCGACCCATTGTCGCATTTTCTTCCAGTCTTTATCACGCAGACTATCAATAAGTGCCTTGGTATTTACTTCAGCAAGGTTAGAGAGAATCCCCTCGTCGATCTTACCAGAAACACTGTAGCGTTGCAGTTCATTTAGGACACGGCGATAGTCAGGGAAGTGTTTCATCAAAAGTTCAGCAAGGACTTTTTCAGAATACTCAACACTCTCCCCATCTAGGATATTTGACATTCGCTTCATAAAGCGAGCCGCCATCTGTTGCCGTTCAGCCTTACCGAGTTTGAAATCAATCACAGTAGTTCGGCTGTGTAGTGGTTCAATAATCCTGTTACGGAAGTTACAGGTAAAGATGAACCGACAGTTCGAGGAGAACTCCTCAATGAATGCACGCAAGGCAGGTTGTGTCGAGTTAGGATTCAAATAATCTGCTTCGTCAAGGATAACTACTTTTGGCTTGCCCTCAAAGGACACAGTGCTGGCGAAGTCTTTAATCTTTGTCCGAAGAACATCGATACCAGACTCCTCAGAGCCGTTGATAATAATATAGTCACACCCTAACTCGTTACACAACGCACGAGCGACCGTCGTCTTTCCCGTGCCAGCAGTGCCACAAAGAAGCAAGTTAGAAATCTCTCCACGATCCACGAACTGTTGGAATGTATCCAAGAGAGAGGAGGGTAAGATACACTCACTCAGTTTTTGTGGGCGGTATTTTTCAACCCAGAGAAATTCATCTTGCTTATTCATAGTCACTCCTAACCAATTTTATCTTCAGAACCAACGCCATCAGAAAGTTCAAGCGTTAAGTCTTCACCACCTGTATCATACTCTTCGCCCTTCAAAAAGGCAAGAATATTCTGCGGCGATGATACACCATAAGGGTCATCATCAGCATTGTTACGGAAACCACGCTCAATGAATGAATTGACAATCTCATAGTTTTCTACGACAATAGCGTATCGCCATGACCTAATACCAAAACCAAGATTGTCTTTGGCAACGTCCATACCCATAGATGATGTGAACAAATTTGACCCATCAGGAATAACCTGCACATGATTCAAACCTTGGTCTTTTGCCCAGCAATTCATTACAAATGCATCGTTTACTGATACACAAAAGATGTTCTCAACACCCTGTTCTTGAAACTCTGGAAAAAGTTTCTCAAAATCTGGCAGTTGAAATGTTGAACATGTTGGAGTAAATGCTCCTGGAAGTGAGAAGATAATGTTCTTTCCACGTCCCACGATTTCGTGTGTTGTTTTTTGTTCCCAGCGATATGGATTATCGCCCCCAATGCTTTCATCGCGCACACGAAGCTGATGAACAACATTAGGAATACGGCGTGGCCATGGTGGCATGATGCCCTCCTTAGATTGTTGAGTTAGGTTCGAGAGCCAACCAGTATTTCAGTTCGGCGGCTTTATTGTCAAGGAACATAAACTTCTTCTGTGACAGAACGACACGATAGTCGCCAGCAATTACTTTGAAGTTCTCAACAGCGAGGCGACAATCAAACTCTTTGTCAGTCTCACCGATTACTTGACGGAAAGTATTGCTACGAGGGGTTGACGGATCGCCAACAGACAGAGTTACTTTACCATCGCGACCAACGACACTCAATACAGGTGCATTGATAACAGATGCAGCACGTGTAATATTCACGATCTCATCTTTGGTCAACTCAAACTCATAGAAGTTGTCAACCTCGATAGTGCGGTCAGGAGCAGCCACGATAATTGATGGATCGGCATAGAAGTATTCAAACTCTGCACCACCGCTATTAATCTTCAGGCTCTCGTCACCCAAGTCGAGGTCAGGATTTTCAGTAAAGGTCAGCAAACCCAACAAACTGTTGAGGTCATAAATCGCAAATTCTTTACCGAAAGTTTCACCCACAGTTGCGCGGGAGAAAATGTTCTTACCATTACTAATCGTGGCAAGAGTGTTACCCTCACGAACGAGAATGTTCGTGTTGATAGTTGCGAAGTTCTTTAGAACTTCAAGGGTTGGTTTTGAAATATTCATAATATAATCCTCTTTCTTTAATCAACATTCTTGTTATACCGCAAGTGAAAGTAAATGTCAAGCAGTATAGCCAATTATTTTAGTTTCCCACTCAATATTATTTTCTTCACACCAGAGACGGTATTCATCGTTATTAATTTGAAATGAAGTTTTTCCTTCAAGGATTTCTTTATATTTTTTATTGTAGGATTCTTCGTCTTTAAACATAAACCAAGTTGTGATTTCTAAACCATCAACTGAAAAATCAAAACCATAATCTAAGAGAATACCAATCTCTTTTGCTTCATTAAATTCATCAGTTAGATCGGGCAATCTACTTGATTCTGAATTTGGATAAAACAAATCTCGGAGAGAAGATCTTTTTAATATGAATTCAACACGATATGCCATTCAAATATTCCAATACTTTATTATCATTTCCATTAATTATATGATATGAAACAAATTGTTTCGTAAATTTATATGTGACAGGATTTTCATAATTAACAAACTCTATTACTTTATCTTCACGTTTATATCGTTCAGGAGTTTTGTTTAAGTTTGTTATAACATTTCTTCCTGACAAATTATATGTATTAAAGAAGTTTATCCAGCTATCATATTTCTCAAAAATCACAGAATCATATAATTGATGAAAAAATTTAGTGTAATTTCTCACTCTTGTAAATTTATTAACCGTGTGATCAGCATACGCTCTTGACAACACACATGCATTAATTTCTGGTATGTGTATTAAACCAGCACAACAGATTATTTCATCATCTTTCTCATAGATGTAGAATCCATTTTTGTCACCATCATAAATTTTCTGTATGTATAATTGATGATACAATGTCTCAGGTCTTGTTTGCCAGTCAACTAATTCGACATTCCTTGCTGCAGGATGTGGATCGTTCTGCGCAGATTGGCAAAACTTCATTAACTTATCACTTGTATAAGAACTGTCGACCCTAAAGATCATCAAATTTTCCATAAAGTTTATCGCAAAAATCTTTTGCCCCCAAACGAAGGGCGTTATGAAATTGTCCTAACTCTGTATTATCATAAACATAGATCGGCATATTTTCAGCTACAACATATTCGAGTTCTTCGCGCTTTCTACAAACAGCATTATGTAATGAATCTTCGGCTGCGAGCAACTCTTCATCAAATCTTATCGTAGCACCTTTCTTTGAGAACATAAATGGTCTATTCATTGGAACACCACCAACTGTAAAGGCTTTTAAGTAATCAAATAACTTCATAATATCAGCTAGTTCATTGCGAGGAACTGACTTCCATATCTGTCGTAAAAAATGTCTAGATTGCAACCATTCAGATGTTGTGATTTCACCTTCTGGGATTAAGACATTAGTTTCACCTAATGCTAAGACGTCAAACTCATGCGTCCCTATAAGTTGGTCAATTTCTTCTCTGGCATCAGGTGTTAGATAGTCATCACCATCAATAAGAACAAGATAGTCGTGTTCAGTTTTTTGAAAATAATCTAACACAGAGTTTTTACCGCGCCCTGGAGTGCCATTAGATTCACTGATGTGGACAGGAAATTCATACTCGGTTGAAATAGTTTGAGCCAGAGAGGCAAAGTCGTTGTCTGTTGTATTAATAACGACAATCCGCTCTTGAGGAGAGGAGTTAGAGTTCACGGATCGCAGACACCGCTTTAACTTCTCTGGCTTATCGCTGGTTAAAACAGCGAATAGGATATTATTCTTCGAAACCGATTTCATCAATAAACTCAATAATTTCTTTCATCTGTGAATATGATAAATGTATCGTATGTTCTTTCCAAACAGCATCGGAAGGATAATTTTCAGGGTCGTCATGACACCAGCGAGCCTGATCAATAAAGATGGTCGCTCGATCTTTATGCCATTTCAAAACTTCAACAAATACTTCTTCATGCTCATGAACCGCATGGCTCAAACGATCGACTGTCGGGGTGGCTGGTGGTCCAAGTGCCTTGCAGCCATCTATTTTCTTTGTGTATTTCATTCGCCATGCTCTAGGTCGTGCACATGTAGTGCGATCAACCCATAATGCAAAACTTTCATCAAGTCTTTGCGATTGTATCCATCTTTCTTACCATAGCGTTGAGCATACTTCATGATGTTCCCAATACAGAAACCTTCACCATGCCCACCATCGATGATAAACTCAGTGGCTTGAAACTGATTCGTCGAATAATGCTCTCCATATGTAGCATCGACATATTTTTGAAGGTCAGCCAGAAGCTGACCCTCATTGTATTTGTAATCGGTTTTAGATGTCAACTTGTTCACCTTCAGTAGTTTCTTCTTCATTAAGAGACACACCAGCGTCAACCTTAGTATATAGGTCGAGGAATGCCTGACGGGTATCTTCATCAAAGCGATTAACGCACAACTCGATTGCTTTCAACCGATCTTCAAACATAGCATACGCATTTACGATATGCTCGATCCGACGAGTAGAAACAAGGTCTTCGATCGCACCTTCGTTGAAAGTCTTACGAATAACATCTGCCCAGCGGACAAGTTTCTCAGCAAAATCTTCATCGACTTTACCAACTTTGTTCATCTTACCGAGAACGATCTTTAACTCTTGAGACTCGGTTGGATACTGCTGTTCAACAGTCACGGCGAAACGCTCGAGGAATGCCTCGTCAAGGATCTGGGCAGAGATGAATTTACCATCATCCGAGCCACGACCTTTAGTGTTAGCAGTCGCGATTACATTAAAGCCAGCAGCAGGTGTGATCACCTCACCAGTCTTCTTATTGAAGTATGGCTTACCTTCGAGAATCGCTTGAAGGCACATCAGCTTATTAGAGCCACGATCCAACTCGTCGAGAATCAGGACAGCACCACGCTTCATAGCAGTGAGAACTGGACCTTCGCGATAAACGACATTGCCATCGACCAGTGTGTTACCACCAATCAAATCATCTTCGTCAGTCTCTACAGAGATATTGACACGGATAGCTTCACGCTTCAGTTTAGCACAAACCTGCTCAACCATCGTGGTCTTACCATTACCTGACAGACCAGAGATGAAAGTCGGATAGAAAATACCAGACTTCACGATCTTGATAAGATCTCGGTGGAAGCCAAACGCGACATATGTCGCATCGACTACAGGGACAAGATTATCAACTTCGACAGCTAACTTAGCTTGTGTCACGATCTTAGCATCCTCGACAGGAGTGGGTGTAGGATTGGAGGCAACAACCTTCAGACCAGCAGCTTCAACTGAGTATTTATTGTGACCAACTTTGTGCTCACGGAAAAACCAATGCGGATACGAAACACCGATACGCTCGGCGAGACTTGCAATCTCAGGACGACTGAAGATGGCTTGACTTTCACCAGCCAAGGCATCCAACAATTTTTGACGATTCAATTTAGACATAATAAAAACCTCTCTCTCAAGTTATACTCTATTCTCTCTTATCCTCAGACAAATGTCAAGCAATTTTTTCAATAAATTTTGTTAAAAATTTCCGCGATGTCGTCTTAGATTTCTGGAATTTACGGAATCCTTTGACAAGGTCATTTTTCTTATCGCTGGCGACTTCCAGATCCTCGACATTACCCAGATCTTTAGCACGAAGGACATAAGCATTGGCAAACCCATTCATACCATCCATCTGCATAAACCCATCTTTCAACCACTCGGCTTTGTATTGTTTCTCAAAATCGTGTTCATTGTAACCATGCATATCCATCCAGCTATATTTCAGGTCACGCTTTTGCGGATTTGCCAAGAAGTAATTAATGGTGCGCGAGCCAGTCGTCTTGTCAAAATGTTTCAGGACAGCCTCACAGACAACATCGCTCCAGCGGTGGCTGAAAACTTTACCTTTCGCATTTGCGATAGTCGTGACTCCACCTTCAGTGATTACACAATGGTCACCGCCACGACCGCCGCGATAAGTTGGCAAATCACCGACAAGCAACTGACCAGTGTTTCCACCATCAGTCAGGAACAAAGTGTTTAGAACTTCGATGTTATATTGATTACGGAAATCAATAGCACGGTCACGCAACAACAGGATAGTCTCAGCCAACGGAGTTCCGCCGAGTTCCAGATGCATTGGAAGAGTATTGCGTTTAACATGTGGCTTGGCATCATACCTTTCTCCATATGCTGATGCGAGAAGTAGTAAATTAGCAAATGCTTTTTTGTATCCAGCAGAACTCATATCAGAACTGATCAGTTTATTGATACATAGACCAGCATCAGCAATTCGGATGTCAGACTCTTTCTGATTCTGCACGAGATGTTCTTGATGGTCGCCCCAGTGACGATCTGTGAATGAGTAAACCTCAAATGGGATATTTACTTTTTTGCAGAACGATACTTGAACAAGCATCTGCTCAATAGTCTCAGACATCTTATCATACATAGAACCAGAGAAGTCGATGACCATCAGCATACCGTGATTCTTACCATCAGGAACAACAGTGTTTGACAAGAAGACATCTTCAGTCAGCTTCGTCGCCCATAGTTTATCAGCGTTCAATACACCAGTCTTGTTTTCGCGGGACTTGGCGAACTGAGCAGCTTTACGCTTGGCTTCGAACTGCTGCACCATGAAGTTGATATACGCATTATTTTTAGCGCGGAAGTCTTTGGTGAATTGTTCAATCGCAACAGAACGGTCAACTTTTTCTTCTTTATACGACCAAGCATCTTCTTTTATAAAACGAATAATCTCAAGATACTCTGAATTCTCAAACTCTGTCCAAGGATCCATCTTAACCCACTTCTTGTAATCAAGTTTAGGGAAGTTACCATAGAAGTAATCACCAGCACCATTATTGATCAGCTGTTCTTCATTGTTGCGGAAAGCATTGTCAGTAGCAGAGGCTGGATCAAAATCAGAATCTTCAGTTGTCTCGTCAGAGGCAACAGTTTCTTCAGTAGTTTCATCAGACTCATCCTGACCTTCATCATTGTCGTCTGACTTATCACCTTTGTCATCTTCTTTTTCTTCTTCGCCTGTCTCAGCAGACTCTTCAGTGACTTCATCCTCTTCAGAGATCTCACCGCCATCAATGTCATCCATCATAAGGTCGTCAGCCATATCAATCATAGCTTGTTCATTTTTTGACAACTCATAGATCTCGGTGGCGACAGCGACAACATCTTCCCAAGTTTCACAAGTGGCGACTTTGTCAACATAGACAAGTTCGGCATCCGTAAACTCGACAGCAGCAAACATACCGACTTTGAAGTGGATATTGATGCGGTCAATCAAAGGATATTCGTTAATGTCGCGACCATTTAGACCAAAGAAGTCGCGTTCATATAATTCTTTGTAACCTTTGAAGAAATTTTTGACAAGCCCAGGATAGCGACTCTTTATATCGCGCTCGATACGAGCATCCTCAACGACATTAAGGAAGGACTTGAACCCATTACCCTTAACACTAGCAGCATCGTGCCAGCCTTCAAGCGGCGTGTTCAATGCATGACTGACCTCATGACCAATCAACAGGTCATAAAGGTCAGATGACATTTCATTAAAAATGGGGAGAACGACTTTTCGCTCTTTCAAATCAAAGTAAGCAGTCTTGACGTTTTGATGCTCGACGCTGACATTCTCAGTAGCGAGCAACTTAGCTAATGTGCTTTTTTGGGTGATTTCCATAATATACTCCTCAACTCTTAGTCTTAGAATATCGCATTTTTACCCAAATGTCAACACCTAATATTACATTTTATCAAAATATCTTGTAATTGCTTTGATTTTTTCAATCTGTCTATCAATAATAGCTGTTCTATTTGGCCATTTAATGATGTCTTTTTCAGGATTCTTTTTCAGATTGAGTAGGAGAGGCAGGATAAGATCCTCAACATCTCGGAGTTTAGTCGCCACATCTTGCTCTACCAATGCTCTATGGTCGTTAATCATATCGGAGTTATCAGCTGTGATGATACGAGCCTCAAGCTGTTCAAGTTTGTCCATAATAGTTTCAATCTGATCAGAAGGAATCTCAGCCTGAACAAGTTGCGTTGATACAGGACTTACCTCAAGTTCGTCCTCGTCTACCATAGTGAAACCAAAATCGAAATCGTCAGACATTATTTGCCTCCAGTTGTTTGCGCACATCAGACCGAACTTTCTTAGTGACCTTCTTTTTCATCGCTTTGATGGCTCGGTCTAGTTTCAGCTTTGACACACGCTGTGTAAAGTTTTGTCCAATCATATGGTCATACTCATGCAGAACAACTCTTGCGGCAAGATCTTTGAACTGCTCAACAACTTCATTACCTTCTGTATCTTGGTATTTTAATGTCACCTCAGTTGGTCTTTTGACCATAAGGAATACTCCAGGAAGTGACAAACAACCTTCTTTCATAGATACAGATTCATCGCCAATAGCAATAATAATAGGGTTGATAATATATCTCGTGAGTGCCTCACCATCACCGAACACAAAAACCTTCATGTCTAATCCAACTTGGTTTGCTGATAATCCAATACCACCAAGTTCTTTCATGCGCTCAAAAAGTTTATCACAAACTTCTTTTGCGTTTTCGTTTTCAAATTCAAACTCTTTTGGCTCACGCTTCAAAAGTTCATCACTAAAATCCAAGAGTTCTAATTCCATTATACCATCACCGAGTAGTTTTGCTTTTTCTCAAACTTAATCACAGATCTAAACTTGTCGAACAGCTGGTCGCCTTTATGAGAAATAACAAAAACATTTGTGTCCTCACCGATTGTGTTCAACAAAGTCATGACATAATCTGTGCCGTTATTATCTAGGGAACTATCAAACACCTCATCGAGAATAAGAAGATTGGTGCTTGCACTATTCTTCATCTTGGCGATAGTTCTCCATGTAAACAACAGAGCCAAATCAATACGCTGTTTCTCACCTTCACTGAAACTTGCATAAGAAAACTTATCACGCCCACGAGATTTAATTGTCTCGTTGAACTTCTCATCAAGGTTAAAGTTGACAAAGAAGTCCATAGCTGCTAAGTATTTATTCGCCAAAGAATTAATAGCTGGGAGATACTGCTTAATGATTCGGGTTTTGATGCCTGAATCTTTTAGCAATGCAGCTGCTGCATTCATATAATGCATCTCTTGATTCTTCTCAGAACGCAAACTATTTTTAGTCGTTACTTCTTTGGCGAGTTCTTTGAGTTTAGATTGTTCGGACTCAATATCAGCCACACGCCCCCGAGCATCGCCCAACTCTGCATGTAAGCGTTGAAGATATCTTTGATTCGAGGTAATCTCATTATTTGTCTCTATAATTTCTGATTGTATTTTTTTGTAATCTTCAATCAAGCTATCCAACTCTGAGAACTCAGAGTCCATCTGTTGATTTGCTTGTTCGATTTCTTTGATTTTATCCAAGCGTTCCTGTTGTATCTCTTCCTTAAATTCGTGTGGGATACCCTGTTTACAGGTTGGACAATCGTCGTGCTCTTCATAAAATGAAAGTTCCTTGTTCAGCTTATTTATCTGTGACTGAAATTTGTCTTGATATTTTTCAAGTTTTCTTCTTTTATCTTCGGGGTTGCCAAGTGTCTCCGCCTGTTCTGATTTTTTCTTAGCTTGTTCTTGTAAGTCTTCGATCGCTTTGTCCAACTCATTAATCTTCCCCTCAATTTCTGTGATTTTCTCAGCCTTGTTATTTTCTAATGTTTCAATATATCCTTTTTGAATCTCAGCTTTTTGTTTAGCAACCTCAACCTGTGCTTCGATTTCTCTAACTTCTCCTTGGATTCCAGTCAATTGTTCCTTTAACAATCCATTCATGGTTGTGAAGATCTGGATATCCAAAATGTCTTCAATAACCTCGCGGCGAATATGAGCAGGAAGCTGCATAAATGGTGTGAATGATGCACTACCAAGAATAACAATCTGTGTGAATGACTTATAATTTAGATTTAAGATAGACTCTTCAAGATACTTCTGTGTATCCCTCAGAGCAGCATCCTGATCAATCATTTCATCATTGCGATAGATCTCAAAGAAGTTTGGCTTCACACCACGACGAACTTTGTATTGATGTTTGCCAGATCGAAACTCAACCTCTACTTCTAGATTTTTACCATTGATAGAATTTACAAGTTGTGGTTTATTAATATTACGAAATGGTTTATTAAATAGCCCGAAACACAATGCATCTAAAAATGTGGACTTACCTGCACCATTATCCCCAATAATAAGTGTGCTTGGTGAACGAGTAAAGTCAACTTCTGAGAAAGAATTACCAGTAGAAAGAAAGTTTTTCCACCTAAGTTTTTCAAAATAAATCATGCTAAGTTTCTTGCTTCTACATAAAGAGTTTTCATCACAGTCTTCAGCTTCTCTCTATCTAGGTCAGTCTGAATGTTATCAATATAATCATCTAGTAAAGTTATTGTGTCTTCTAAATTGAGATTATCAGCATCAATTGCGTCATCTTCAAATTCAGAAAAGTCTTCAATAATTTTAAGTTCAATTAAATTGCAGCTTTCAAGTTTGTCAATAAAATTATCGAACCTTGAGAAATCAGATTTATTTACAATAACAACCTTTACAGATCCGCCCTTAACACGATCAAAATCAATAGCATCGAGACTTGCTCGAGAAGCATCATCTGAGTCGTTGTAATAAAATTTGTGAAAGATGTTAAAGGGGTTTTGAACAAACTCAAGTTCATCTGTTTCTGTATCATAGATGTGAAAGCCTCTAGGGTCATCATAATCGCTCCAAGTAATTTCATAAGGATTACCAAGATAAGTAATGTTGCCATTGCTACTACGATGGTGAAAATGACCAGAGCAAACAAGGGAAAACTTATCAAATATAGATGGATCCATTCCATGGTCATTCGCATGCCCTTTATACATCTGGAACCCAGCGAGTTCATAGTGTCCAAAACATACTGTAGCGTCTGTTTCATTGATTGCCTCCATAGTCTGTTTGTAGTTGTCAGAGCAGATCCATGGTGTAAATAGAATGTTCTTTTTACCAAAAGACAACTCAGTTACTTCAGGATATATCTGAATATTATCATAATCTTTGAGCAACAATTCTGGAGAGTTTACCTCATTGGTGTTCTTAAAATAAGTATCATGATTTCCAGGAATCATATGCATATCAATCTGCATCTGTTCAGTTTTATCAAAGAAATACTCACGACATTTTTTATATGTGTTGAAGTTGATAAACTTACGTCGATCGAAAATATCACCCAAGTGAATGATAGTTTTGATTTGCCGTTTTTCAAGTTCTGGGAAAAATGTTTGAGAATAAAACTTTTCAAAAAAGTTATCAAATGGAATCGAATCAGATCTCGCACCAAAGTGCGTATCAGTTATCAGTGCTATTTTCATTACGAATATCCGTTGCGGAGATTGATTCAATCTCCTCTCCTAAATGCTCTTGTTCAATTATATATCCAACATCCCGACCATAAGTTATATGTGTGATGTTTGCTGAGCGCGATAATTCAAAATCTACACCATAAATATACCCTTCTGCCTCCAAAGAGTCAACAATATTTTTTGAGACAGTTTTCCAGTCGTATGGATTGTTTTCGTCTTTTGGCATATGCCTCACTGTGATGAGGACTTGACCAGTTTTTTGAAGGGCTTTTTTAAATAGTTCTGTATGCCCTCGATGCCATGGCTGGTATCTTCCAAGGAGGAGCGTAGTTGGTTTAGTCCAATCCATTTTGTAATCCTAACATCATATTCGTCACGCTTTGGTCTTTCAAAAAGTTTATTTGTATCTTCGAATCTACCTTCTTTGATGGTGTCCATCCATATCACAAAGTGTGGGTCACAGATACTTCTTATTTGTTTAGTTGGAGCAATAAAATCTAAAATACCCCACTGATCGCGCATATACAATGCTTGCTTTATTCTTCCACCGCGACTAAAATCCCAATTGTCAGTATATTCTCGAACAACATCTGCATTATGATATGGAACACGAAAATTAAATGCTAATTCACTGGCAAGAGTAGTCTTACCAGATCCTGGAAGTCCCATTATCAAAATTTTCATTAAGCAACCATAAATTCAGGGACATCACGTTTTGTATAACGAGCCATATCCATTTTGTAAGTGCGATAGTAATTACGATAAGCGTCAATAGAACTTTCCATCTTAACATCGTCGGGCATCGCTTGAGGCATTTTTGTCATTGGACCATCTTTAATATTATGTGGTGGCATTGACAAAATATCTTCTAGTTTTTCCTGAGTCAAATGTTTTTTACCATAACGATGAGTGTATTCCTTACAAAGTTCTAACCATAATGAATACAACCAGAGATAATTGGTAAATGTTTCGCGTGTCCATACAGCTGACGGATGATTGATATGTGATGCTTTGTAAAGAACACCATCCATATTATCATTCGGATGACGCCAGCGTTTGATGCGACGCCCAGAAGAGTCATCGATATATTCTTCACCATCAAGCATACGGTGAGCAGTCGACATAAGTTGGGCATACTCGATAATCATTTTGACCACATGCTTGTCAAGGTGCATCTGGGCAGCTGTTTCAAAATTTTCGTCAAGATAAAAAATATTCATGGCATTCTCCTAAACGCTTCGATATAGTGATTATGCAACACTTTTCTTGCAATGTCAAGATCTTTTTTTAAGTGAGGATAAGCCACTATACCATTGTTGAAATCTTTTTCATATTTTGTGACTATTTCTTTAGCGACCTTCAAGGGCATCTTTGATTTTTTGTCTGGCATCTCTCTTACCCATGTCATAAACTTCTTGGATAAAATTATATAGGTCTGTTCCATTGAAGTCAAGAACATTAATTATCTCTGGGTTTCCTCGCATATCTTTAATATGTATTTCAATTTTTTCTGGAGAACCTGGATCCCACGCAGCAAGGTTTAGTTGCATGGGAGGAGTTCCAGGAATATATCTGATATCAGTAATATGTCGTAAAAGTTTAGAATATGGATATGTCATTATTGTGTTCCTCTGAGAATTTTAACAAGCGTGTTAGTTTGACTTATAGCATCGTCCAAGGCATTATGCCATTTACCGCCTTGATCGTTCTCAACCTGACGAATATGAGCGTTATTAACACCAAACAAATGTGTTACTGTCTTGTAACAATAACAATGCCAATACTTCCAAGGAACTGGAAGATTCAATTCATGGCAAGCTGACTCAATAATCCCGAGGTCAAATTGTGCACTATTTCCCCACGTAGGTGTTGAAACACCATACCACTTTATAAAATCAGTAATGACTTTATCGAACTGCTCAACATCAACCATAAGAGACTTCAATGCCGCTGGGTCTTTTTTAGACCACCAATCAAGAGTTCCTTTATCAATATGCCGATTAAATTTCTTTGCTGTTGATGCATCTATATTTTGATAATAAGTATCGATAACACCGCTCTCAATATTAAATTTTACAGCACCAATTGACAAGATCGCAGCATTACTGCGATTACTGAGGGTCTCAATGTCAATCATCACTTGATATTTTTTAGGGTCTTCATAATCAAACTTATACATTACCACTTACCATTTTGTTTCCAAGTATGTTCAAAGGAGAAATCCTCTGTCATATTGAGTAACTGTGCTTCTTGCTCACCATCGAGCATGTCCTGATCAGAGCGGGGGTCATCAGCCTTTGCCAATCTCTTTGCTCGGTCAACGACTCGACCAGTCTGCCTACTGAAATCAAAGAACTTCCAAGGATCTTCAACAGATTTATATGAGGCATCAAAGTCTGCTTCCCAATTACCATCGGCGTCGATCTCAAACTTATAAGTCGCTCTGTATTCACCATTACCAAACGAAATCCACTCGCCTGTCCCAAACTCTTCAAAGTCAAGTTCTGGGCTGAAACGGTGCTCGAATTTGAACCCACCTCTAGTTCTCCAGAAAAATCTAAGAATTGGCCAGACTTCATTCATTAGGCTTTCGGCAAAAGGGTTATCAGGAATTTCGATAATATTCGTATCAAAATTTTCCCATTCGATCTCCTTTATACATGATTCATCATGAAAAGTCAAGGAGTAATGTTTACTTTCTAGTGCATCCCTCTTACTCACAGGAGTTCCCTTTGCATTCATAGCAGGGTTATAGACAGGATTTTGAACAATGAGTTTATCGACCATCATATAGATGTTTTTAATTCTTGTTAGGACATGTGGTCCAGCAACTCTATAATCTTCAGTGATCCAATGCCCGCAATATAAATGTGGTAGGATATTGAACCTAGATAAATCTTGTCCCATAATTGAATCAGGGCGTGGCATCAATCCATAACCGAGGCTGATGCTATTTAAATTGTTTTCTCTATGCCTCCATAAAAATTGCATTGTTTGATAATGGTCGTTCGGTTCTTCTGTTGGCCATCCTGAAATCCAATTTGTCATTGCTACGATTCCAACTTCCTTAATGTCTCGAAAGTTTTGTTCCATTGCCTCAACCGTGACTTTCTTATCAATACTATCGAGGACTTTTTGACTTGCCGACTCACATCCAAAATTCATAGCAATGCATTTACCTGCAGCCAATTGTTTTAGATAATCTAAATCCATCCTTCCGTCATGACGAGCATATCCAAGCCACATAACGTCCAATTCATTTTCTTCAATGAGATTGGCAAACTCTTTCAATTCTTTTAGGTTTCCGTTTACCAAACTATCTAAGAAGTAGAATACTTGTGACCCTCTAGTTTCATAGAAGTATTTTACTTCAGAGAATGCATCTGTAAATTCTCTTTGTCTATATTTGTTAAAGTGAGTCTCGGAACAAAAGGTGCACTTAGCAACACAGCCCCTAGAAAACTCAGAAGATATTGCATTTGGAATAATGTATTGATTGAAATCTAGACTACAATAATCAGGCAAAGGCAAATTACTAATATTCAATCTCTGATCAGAAACCTGATTTATAATAACAGGCTTTGGTTCCTCGATTCCTGCTTCGATTTTATTGAGGACACTTAGGATTGCATTTTCGCCTTCGCCAGAAACAATATAATCATAGATTGTTTTACCTGAATAATCATCTTGAATGGATTGAATGTTAGAACCACCCACAATAAACTTTGTGTCTGGTAATTGCGAACGAATCCTATCAACAAACCAATGGGTGACACGTTCACTAAACACATACTCAGTAAATCCTATCACATCAGGTTTGTAATCGATTAAGGCTTTAGCTTGGTCTTCCCAAAAACTTTCAAACCATGGTAATATAACATTATGAAAGTCTGCATCTTGCCAACGCCAACTACCAGTCGTCCAGAGGTCATCATCTATTTCATTTTCTAATTGAGAGTAATTGTATGAAGTTACATTGAAATCGAAAATATCAGTTTCATATCCAGCAGTTTTAGTCACCCCTGCAAGGCGAGCAAGATTGTATGGTGGAAATTGAACCGACCACATTGGCATAACGACGAGCGCAAGTTTAGTATTTCTTGTAGCATAATCGATAACTACGTCTGAAGTTTTTTGTTTCACCATCTTACGATTGGGAGAAATGACATCAAGCATCGCTTGGTCGCGTTCAACTGACATTATTTGTGCCATTGACCAGCACCTTCCCAATCTAATTTAAAACTTAGATCTATCTCTTTATTATATCTCTCAGCGCGACTCTTCACCTCTGCTATTTCATCTTCTGTCTGTTGACCCTTTGAGTGTATAGAGATTGCTTCAGTAATGTGACTTGGATTCAGGTCTAAATCGATGAATGAAAATGGCTCGTCTATTTGCTTGAAATCAAAACTTAACTTCATAGCCCAATAGCCTTCATCATCTATATCAAATTTTATGTTATAAGATAACTTGTTCTTACCGAAAGAGTCGCCCAAAAACCCTTCATCAATCTTCGGGTCTGCCATTATTTCTATGTTGAACGCACCCTTCATTTTCCATAGTATTCTAAGTAACGACCAGACTTCGTTTACCATGGTCTTAGCATATGGGTTTAAGTCCTCTTTAATGAGATGAAAATCCTCGAAGTCATCAAACTGTTCAAACTCATTGTCTAGATTTTTAAAGAATTTAAAGTTGTAGTGGTCTAATGGATTAGCCATAGATGAATTATTTTCAATCATCATCCCTTCTGTATTTCTCAGTTCTCGTATGAAGATGTTTGCCATCTTAGCACGAACTTTATTTGTATCTCCACCCTGAGAAAAATCATCTAAGATCCAGTGGCCACCATAGGCTAAATTTGAATACTTTTTATAAAATTGTGAAGGGTTCAATCCAACCATGGCAGATGACATAACCCAATAATCTGGTGCAATAGCGATTGACTTCAAATTTCTACAAGCCGATCTCCACAACATCTCATATGTCTTATAAACTTCTGAGATTTGTTCTTCGGGGGATCCAAAAATAATCTGACTTTGTGCCCAGAGTTTAACCCTAGCAAATGAATCCATGTTGTCGTGAATGGTCTGGACATTGACCTTCTTATTCATCTTATTCAGTGCACCCTGTGCACCAGTCTCGGTTCCAAAGTTCATACCCCACAATCCACCATCTTTTAGGATTTGAAGATACTCATCGGTCATCCTTTTGTCATGCCGAGCATAACCAAACCACCAGATAGGAAGTTCCCTTTCTTTTACTTCTATGGCAAACTCTTTTAATTTTTTAAGGTCGCCATTGATGAGGCTGTCCGTGAACCAAAACATTTGGACGCCATGGGTTTCATATAATTCTTGCAATTCATCAACAAGAGTGGTTGATTCTTTTTGACGATATTTCCAGAAATGAGTTTCAGAACAGAAAGAACACTTAGCTACACAACCACGTGAAAATTCAGTCAACATACAATTTGGCATATCATAGAGATTCAAATCCAAATCTGTGTAATCTGGTGTTGGAAGTTCATCTAGACTCAACCTTTGCCTTGATGATTCAAAAATTTTCACTCCATCATTTTCAATACCCATTTCAATTTCATTCAGTATAGGTAAGAATGTTTCCTCGCCTTCACCAACTGATACATAATCGATATCAAATTGATTTTGAGAATTTGCAGAGTCTGTAAGTGTATTTGGTCCACCGAGTATGATTTTAATATTCGGATTATGCTTCTTCATCATATCAGTATATCTGTGAGTTGCAAACCTGTTATAAAAATAACAAGAGACACCAACGATATCTGGATTATAATTTTCTAACATTTCCATCACAAGTCGATCGACTGTGGGATAGAGAAGTTCTTTCAGTGAAGATTCGTCATACCAACCACTCAATAATGAATTGTTGTATTCACCTTTAGGTTTACCCAACGCATCATATGCATGTTTAGCAGCAATATTAAAATCAAAAATTTTAGATTCATACCCTGCTCGTTTTGCCATTGCATTTAAGCGAGCAAGATTATATGGTGGGAATGTAGCCGCCCACACAGGTAATGTCAGTAGTGCAACCTTTGATTTACGCCGAATGCTATATTCTTTTTTTAAAGGTTGCGAATTTACTTTTTGTGAATGACCCTCAATCTGTTTGAGGATCTGCATATCACGATTAGACATCAATCACCTTTCAAGGCAGGGATCTTTTTCTTCGCCATCTCCATGGCTTCTTTGTCATCTAGATATTTAGGTCTACGCTTCTTAACATTAGCTTTCTGATCAGCATGTTTTTCTTCTAAGGTTGCTGCCTCATCTACTGCCTTGCGGATATAATCGAGATACTCAGCATTACCTTCATGACCATCAGCATCTGCAGACATTAACTCTTGCATATCTAAACTGCCGATATACTTTTTCTTCGTATCCATCTGCTTCTTCTCTTTTTGAATGCGGCGGATAAATGCATAGTAAGTAATCTGTGTGAAATATGCGAAAGGATTTTTAGACTTCTCAGGATCGAAGTTATCAATATATGTGATGCAGTTTTCAATACCATCGAGAATCATCTCATCTCGGAATGTATAGTTCACAAAGTTCGATTTGTATGCGAGATGGTTGGCAATCTTCACCATACACTCACCCAAATATTCAGTCACGCGAGGTTTTTCCTGACCAGCTTCTTTCGCTGCGATAACTCGCTCACGATATTCGCTAATTGCTACTAGGAATTCTTTGTTGTCGACATAATGACGACTGTTGGGGTCTCTTCTTTTAGCCATAATAAATCCATATTATCTCATATTTTTTTGAATGTCAATCATTTTTTTTGCTTGACTATTTACCAATTTTAGCCATATAATCAGCATGTGCTGGGGTGATTAGATTAGTTTAATTTACCTTCGTCTTTTAACTGTAAATATTCGAGTAAGTCTTCAGGTGTTAATTCTTCCTCTTCTGGAGGATTCTGGAACTCGTCAGATCTGAAGAAAAGACGATTCACTACATTTTCATATCCAGCGATATACTCTTCTCGCAACAAGGCAATAGTCGTAATGTCACTTGTATTTAGGGTGAACATAACATCATCCGAGAGACCCATCCACGCTTTCAACATATACTGTTCTAGCATTTGACTTCCGCCATTTTCTTCCAAACCATTGGAAACGATTTCAATTGGATATAAAATATTAATGAAATTTTGTTTTTGAATATCGTCCAAACTTTCCACCATACACACAATCATTGTCCCATCAGAGAAACGGATTATTCTTGTGTTATTTTCCATCCTTGTCCACCTTAACAGTTTTATATTTGAACCCCTCTTCGTTGTATAATTTGATTCGCCCAATCAAATGTTCAAGGGTATAATTTTTACGAGACTTCCAAGAGAGATCGTCACCAATATCATAAAGATTACAGGCGACCTTATTATCTCCGAGCCTCAAACCGCGACCAATAGATTGTAGATTTCTAATGCGGCTTTTGGAAGGCGAGGCGAATACTACGTTATGAAGATTCTTTATATTTATACCTGTGGAGAAGGTTCCATATGAGGCGATAATAATTGCATTATCTGCCTTCTCTGTAAGAGCGCGGATATTCTCACGTTGCTCTGTGTCTGTCCCGCCATATACAAAATACACAGGACGGTTTGGTCCAGCTTTCCCTTTAATCATCTCAAATAAAACACTACCGTGTTTTTCTACAAACTGAAATAAGACGAGACTATTACCTTCACATCTCAATGTAAGGTTACTGATAAAGTTATTTCGCCAATGGTCGCGAACAAGCCAGTCAACCTCGTCCTGATACTTCATCTTCTTCATTGCTTGTTTATCTTCATCAGTGTGATTGAGAAGCAAACATGTAATATCAAGTTCAGCGACCTTACCCTTCTCCATAAGTTCCTTAGTAGTGATAACCTTAGTGACTGGACCAAAGCAACCTTCTAATACGAGACGATGAGTCTTTGTTCCATCTAATGTTCCTGTCGTTCCAAACCGCCAATGAGCGTTTTGACATTTATTCATGATTGTGGAAAGGGACTTCGCTTTGAAAAGGTGTGCCTCATCTCCATACACCACATCAAACTTCTCGAACCATTTTTTAGGAAACTTATATATTGATTGCCATGTCGAGATTGTGACTGGATATTCATTCGATTTTTCTTTGCCGCCATAGATACGATGGCAGTTTTCACTTGCTTGCCAATCAACAGCACTAGCATAGTCTTGGAAGTCACCATACATCTGCTCAACGAGTGATGTGGTCGGAACAATGATGAGTTGACGCTTATTTCTTTTCTGGAAATAACGCATGAGTGTGTAAATTATTAATGACTTACCAGAGGCAGTGGGCGACAACAATAGAGACCTAGCACCCTGAATACCTTTACGGACTGCTTGAATTTGATAATCCCGAATCTCAATTGGTTTATCGTTGGAGTGTAGATTTAGTTCTTCAGCAAACTTCTTAACATACTCCGACGAGACAATATCTCCAAGAGATTCGATCTGATTATCAATAGTATATTCAAGCTGTTTGGCGAAGTCCTCGAGATACTTAATAAGACCAACTGGAAGTTCTTTGTTGAACATATTGAAAAGTCTAGCTTTACCATCCCACATACGAGATCGATAAGCAGGCATGAACCTTGCTCCTGGAATTTCGAAGGTGAAGAAATCATTTAATTCTTGTAGGATGCCAGTGTCACATTCAACGCTAAGATTGACAGCATCTTTATATGTGACAGTAATATCAGCCATTACATGAGACCGTTTGTAAATTTAGTCCATTCGATACCATTTTTGATATCCCAAGTGCGACTGTGTAGAGAACGCATAACTCGGTCGAGGAAATCAACAACAGTGCGAATATATTCGACCTTATTCATTTGTTCTTGTAAATCATCATCGGATTCAATCATCTCTGACATGTCATTTTTCAGAGGTTTATTTCCGAGCCATTGATCCCAGCCAAGAGCATCAAGTTCTTGTTTTGAAAGTTCACCTCTCCAATATTGTTGTTTTACGCGGCGAAGTTTGTAGAATGCAGCTTCGGATTTACGCAACTGTAGTTTGAAGTTAGAAAGATGATTGAGATATTTTGAATGTAGTTCAGCTGTTTTGATTGTCGCTTTGCCGAGTTCTAACTCGTCAATTTTACAGTCTACAGCCCATTCGTCTTGGAGTTCTTTTAGAGTAATCATGTATCAATAATAAAGTAGTTTCAAGAAAAAGTCAAGATTAACTTACGGTTTCAATCTTAAAAGTGCGGTATCTAAACCCAGCAATACCAACGAAATAATCACCAGCACCCTGAGAAATGTCAAAGTCTAGACCTTCTAGACTGGTAGGAAAGGCATCTATAAATGTAATCTTAACATTAGGATTGTTGTTTGAATCCAGAACAAAAAGAGTTGCATCACTTACTTGAGCGATTGCTTCTTTCTTATTCTTGTTTCCGAGAGCAGTTCGGTATTCCTGAGTTTTAATGAAGTCTGTAAACTGCTTATGGTTTTCAGGAAATCCCAATCCTGTTATCCAATTATATAGTTCTTTGTAATTAGCCATATCTTCCTGAATAAGGAATCTGATCATAAGTTCACCGAACTGAACCTTATCTCCAGGAAATGGGATATTAGCCAGAGGTGTGCTTACTTCAGGTTGTCCAATAGACATCTGTGGTATATTAGCCGCCTGACAAAAGAAAGAAACATTAGGAATGTTTGCAATCTGAAATCGAAACCCATTTGGGCGCAGGAAGTCTAGTTCGGTGGGATTACTTCCCCCATCGAACTGTGCTTCTGATACATTTGTAATAGGATTATATGCCATAACACTATTTATAAGAGTTGCAATATAAAAAAAGAGGCGACTCTTTTCGGAGCCGCCTCTCTAATAAGTGGTGAGTTAGCCTCACTCTTATTGTTTACATCAGGTTTGTAACTTTTACTGAACGATAGTATTGGTTACGGTCAGCTGTAAAGGTGTCAGCATCGGTTGTGCCGTCTGACTGTGTTACGAATGGGTTAGCGATCATACCGTAACGAGTCTTAAAGCCGATTTTTGGCTGGAAGGTCGTTGGATCGATTGCGCGAACCTGCTGCAGCGGAACATATGGGCAGTAGAACAAGCCAGCGTCATAAGCAGACGAGCCTTTATAACCTACTACATAGAACTGAGAAGCAGCACCAGTGTTAGCTGAATACGGATCGATATATACACGATAGCGACCGTTCAGAACACCAGCAAAGGTGTTACCTGTGTCATCTACGTTCAGGTCGGTGTTAAGAGCTGGAGCATAATCCAGAACACCAGCCATTGACAGAGCAGAAGCTACGTCAGATGAACATACGATGAAGTTACCTTTACCGCGACGAGTGTCTTGAGCAATTACGTTGGCATCGCGTTCGATGTTGAACAGCAAGCCTTTGAAACGCTCAACTGACCAACGACCGTTTGAGTCAACGTCAAGGTCAAATTCGCCAGCAGTTGCTGTAGAGGCAGAACCTGTTTTAGCAACTTTGTAGATTGTGCGGATAACTTCACGGTTGATTTCAGCCAAGATTTCCTGTGACAGGATGTTGCTCAACTCTGACTCAGCGTCAAGACCGTGGATTGCTTTCAGGTCTTGAGCCAACTCGATTGAGTATTCGGCTTTCAGTGCGCGAGTTTTAGCAGTAACAGTGGTTTTCTCGATTGAGAAAGCCATTTCAGCTGGGTCAACACCTTCACCAGTAGCAGTGGCCATGCCAGTGCCTGTAGTGTAAGAGCCATCAACTGGGTTTGAACCAGCGTGAGTGCCTGCACCAGCGAAGTCAGTGTCGGCTTCGTTGAACAGAGCTTCTGTGCCAGTTTGCGATGTGTAGTGTGATTTCATCGCGAAGATGAGACCAGTTGGACCAGTCATTGGCTGAACGCCGCAGACATCATAAGCCATCAGGTTTGGAAGAGCACGACGAACCAGTGAAATCAATACTGGGTCATAGTTGTCAACCGAAGCACCTGTTGCGTTGGCTGGAGCAGCTTCGAAAAGAGCTTGTCTCTCTTCACGGATTGCTTTCTCTTGGTTTTC
>Ga0222719_10000713_pt1 | contig 33208 bp, 37 predicted proteins | sample C33_34DmetaG_FD_165039 | JGI IMG/M metagenome (GOLD analysis project Ga0222719, IMG submission 165039) | Estuarine water microbial communities from San Francisco Bay, California, United States - C33_34D | ecosystem: Environmental > Aquatic > Marine > Unclassified | place: USA: California... | reverse complement strand
AGGCATTTAACTCTGTCACTTACATGACCGATCACTTGATGGGTCGTTCCGCCGAGACTCGACTCAACTCAGCGTGGTTTGGCGCCAATCAAACCCGTAAGGTCAAGGCTCTGGAAAATGCTATTGAGTTAGCGGAGGCTGCCTAAGATTAGGGGACGAACGGAGGGGAGGGTTAGCCACCTGTACCCCCCTCAAGGGCAATCTTGAGGGTATGACAACCACTGAGCGTATGGGCTTCCTCAACTGGGACGACGCCTGTGATTGGGCGGGCAGTGTAACCCAGAGCCCCAGTGTGCCCTATGTGGTACTGGACTTGATTAACACCCAAACCCGCGAACAGGAGTACTTTTAATATGTTGCACACCTATTCCAAAGACGTTATTGGTATGTTCACAGAGAAGGACACTGGCAATTATTTTGAGTACAGTGTGAACAACTGTCCGGAGTTTGACGGCAACCGCGAGCACTATCCGCACATAGTGTGGGTAGGTGGTGAGGGCGTATGTGGCATGCGTGGCTACCGCTATGCGAAAGTCAAGAAGACAGTGGTGTACATCATCACAGACGAGGACGAGTTTGGTCCAATCCTGGAGCGTTGGTATCTCAAATCAAACAAGGAGTATCTAAATGCCTAATTGGTGTAACAATACGGTAAAAATCTTTGGGTCCAAAGAAAAAATCAAAGCATTGGAAGAAAGGCACAACATTAGAAGTTATTGGTACCATGCCTCCAGAACTAAACAACGGTAACAGTGATAGGCTAGTTGTAAAAACACTGGACGGCGATTTTGAAGATGTACTAAAAAGTACATTAATTAGAATTGAAACACACACTATGTCAGAGGAGACATAACATGGCCAGAGCATGGCGTAAGAACAACGAGACTGCACGTCGAGCAGTTGCACTTCAAAACCTCCGTGGCGCTAAGTTCACGGAAAAGACCCCCAAGAACGGACATGTCCGTACCCCTGAGGAATGGAAGGCTCGTGTAGAGTCAGAGATTGAGACGCTGGAAAAGCGAGTATAATAGATTTATGCCCCTATAGCTTAATGGTTAAAGCGTTCCGCTCATAACGGAGGGAGTCTAGGTTCGAGCCCTGTCACGCCAGCCACTTTTAATGGAGTTGATATGATTCTTAGTGCAATTGTAAAAGATCGTTCTGGCAACAACAAACTCGTATTCAACGGAGTCACTCGTTGGTTTGATGTAGACAAAACTGATGAAGAGATTGTTGCTTATAACATAAGCAAGGGTGCTAACGATCCAACAATCCAAGAAGCATTTGCTTACTGTGCTGAGAACGGCTGGAACAACGTATACGGAAAGTTTTTAGGTCATAACGAATGGGTACGTCCTAATCACAAACCGGTTTTATCACGCGATAGAGACGACCTGACACCTATATAATAGTATGGACAATAAAACGTCAAATCGAAATCTCGTTGCAAAGCATGCTCATAAGTTTAACCGGGCAAGGGTCCATGCCGACCGTAAAAAAGCAGCGAGGAGAGGTAAAGTCAAACATAAGGGCTCGCTGTATGTCGTGGAATTATAGAGTATGTCATCGTCCATCTGTACCTGGTGGTGGTCACCAGATTCACGAAGTCTTTTATGACGACAAAGGTCGTATCAAATTCTACAGTGTAAAACCCGTCTCTGCTTTTGGTGACGATAGGGACGAGCTGTACGAAGACTTTGCAAATATGTGGAAGGCATTTGATGATGACGTTATTGATCTTGATCGATTGGATCGTAAACTCTTGCGATCCTTCATCGATAACAACTATCCAGAAAATGGATCAAAAAAAGGCAAAAAGGCCTAAAAAAAGATACGTTTTCTTACCTTGTAACTCCTTGATATTCCTACAGTTTTTAACCCCACTATCCATGCGGGTTCTACGGTTGCAACTTTTCGATTGTAGACCTGATAATGTCCTCATTGAATGGTTAATTGATTAGGAACAATGTTATGGATATTACTACTCTTCAGGCTTTGATTGACGAAAGCAATAATATTGTGAAGGAAGCAAGTGCCGACTTCGATGAGGCTAACCTCGATGGTTTGTCACGTCATCAGGCAGATATCGACTACAACTATCACCTTGGTATTGAGCATGGGATTGCTCGTGTAGTTCGTATGCTGAAAGATGAGTTGAATCGTGAAGTCTGTCATCGCGACGACGATACTCAGTGGATCGACTATGTTGTTCGATCTGCTATCGAGAACAACACTTTTAATAGTCACTACGTCTCTTGGGATGGTGCTTACGACGAAGCTGCTAAAGAGCTTGACGTCGATCACAATGCCCTGTGTGATGCGTTTCACCGTGTACAGGAGGCAGCGTAATGGATTTCAGTACTTTTGAGATTGTTTTGTTGGCGTTCTCACCGTTAGTTGGTTTGGCTGTTGTAGGAACCGTTGTTGAATATTTTCAAGGAGATGTGGAATGACTAGTTTGCAAGGGTATGTTGCTGCTACGTACGATGAGCTTGTAGATGTGTTTGGTGAGCCAGATTACAAGTCTCCTGGTCCTGATACTGAGTATTGGTCTGAAGACAAAGTCGAGACTGAGTGGGAGTGGGTGGACGAAGACTATGGTAAGATCACCATCTATGATTGGAAACAGTTTGATGGTGGTAGGACTAGTCGCAGTGGCATGCCTTATCGGTGGCACATTGGTGGTCGCAGCCGTGAAGCTGTCGACTTTGTTGCAAATCGTTTGAATAGGATAGCTCATTGTGCTTGAAATGTTTGAAGTCAGCTGTGGTAGTGATCGATCCTATTATTCCGACAAGCAGACTGCTAAGGACAAAGCAGATTGGTTGTACGATCACGAATTTGATGGTATCCCCTTTATCAATCACCACAAGTTCGAAAGTAGTGAAGCGCTGGTAGAATTCTTAAACAAGACGCGAGGATTGATTAACAATGAACGATGAGACTAAGTTGGCTATTGCGGAAGAGTTTATTCGTAGATTAATCAATCCCGAAGTATACGGATTGACGATTCGTAACGAGGTGCGGGTTGAAGCTGTACGCGCACTGAAGTTAATCAGCGAAGACTATAAATAGTCTTATGCAAGTCACGATCAAAAATGTTCCGTGGCGTTTCCAGCACGGTTTGATTAGACGGTGCTGTTACTTTGTGCTATCTAAATTCCTTACCAGTCAAAAGATGGGACATATCGAGATCAACATCGTTGGTGTCCCCAACCAGTTCAACGAAGAAGGTGCACTGGGGTACTGTTCTATTAGCGACGAGCATTTTGGTTCTAATAAGAAGGTACCAGTGTGGTTCACAATTGAACTAGACACTAAACAAGACTTGTGTACCTTCTTTATCGTCCTATGCCATGAGTTAGTTCACCTCAAGCAATATGCCACCCGTCAACTTAGAGAGTACTACTACCCTACGTATCGTCGTACTTGGAAAGACAAAGACATCACTAACAGATACTACAGCCAGTGTCCACACGAGCAGGAAGCGTATCGTAGAGAGGCTGTCTTGTACCGGGAGTTTATGGGACATTGTGGTATTGATCTTGAGTTCATTGGTCCCATCGTCCCATCGAATCGGAGAGTTAAATGGATCCATATGCCCACACTTTTGTAGCTACAGTACTTTGTGCTGTTTTCTTTTACAGTGGATACCTGTATGCTTGGTGGAAGCTGAGACAAACAATCATCGAAAGTGCCGCGGCTGCTATGATGGAAGTTAGTATTGTGATTGAGGATGATGATGAAGATTCTGAGAGAGATAACCGACTGGGGTGATCACAAAGTTGGTAACCACATCTACCATGTGAACGATCACGGTTGGCTTGTAGCATTCGATAATGGTAAAGGTTTAGTTACCTTTAAAAATCCACTCAAGCAATTTAGTAGAACTCGACGTAAGTTCGAAACTATTAGCTTTGTCCCTGACGAGCTCGAGCCAGGTGCCAAACGTATTGTTGGTTCTAAGGGTGCCGTATATATCATTAAGGATGGTACGTGCACGTGTAGTGGTTTCAAGTTCAGAGGGAGATGTAAGCATGTCGAAGCAGCTTGAGGAACTAACACCCGATGAGGTGTTCCGTATCAAACTAGTATCCACTATCAACTGGTCAGTAGTTGATAGGTGGCGTCAGAAGTTCAGCTACAAGTCAAACGAGGAGATGGTGTGGGACTGGTTGTTCAACCAGCAAGAGATTTACTCACGTGGTCTTAAAGCAAAGCCGTATCCTTTCCACCGCCATGTCCGTCTAAACTTAGATAAGATGGCGTTTACTGGTGTCACGGATGTCCAGTCTGTTATCGATCAAGGTCTCAAGTTAACCAGCGCTCAGATGAGACAGCTCAAGGAGTCTATGCTTGATGATGAAGATCTGGAGCAAGACAATGACTGAGATAATGACTAGCCAGAAGTTCTCGTTGTTAATAGAACAAATGGTTGTTGACAAACAATGCAACTACATGGATGCTATAGTTCTGTATTGTGAAAAGAACGAAATGGAAATTGAGAGTGCTGCTAAATTGTGCAACATCAAGGTAAAGCAGCAGCTTGAAGTTGAATACGGCGAGTTAAATCTTTTACCCAAAACAGCAAAGTTACCTATATGATTCTTAGTAGAATGTTCAGTGAAGATGGGATGCGTGAAGCTCACGTTATAAAGGTTGGCAAGCAGCTTATGGTTGATATGTTTGAGCGAAACGAACAAGAAAAGCTCGAGAGTGTCCGTTGTGTAGATGTTACCGGACATCATGTTAACTACGCTGAGGATGCTGCTGAGAACTGGGTCACATACGTTATTCGTAATTAATGGATATCTATGAAGGTCTCAACGCGTACAAAACTTACGTAGCTGTACGCAACCATTTCAAACAGGATAGTTATGACTTCTTCAAGTATCGAGGAAAAACTAACGTTGGTGTCGACAGTTTTCTTAAACGCAACGACAAGTATTTCTTCGCCAAACTACAGCGTAAGCTCAGCGAGCATGAGTTGGTGTATTTCTTTGTTGCCAACTTCATTGTTGACGATTCCAGTTGGTCAGGATCTTTAGTCACTGAGAACAGTATGACAGTGTACAACCAATGGAAGAACACCATTGAGTCGCTGACATATATTTTCAAGCAGGATTGCTTGTTACTGAAAGAAGCTGTTGACAATAACGGCAAGAGCTTTGATAATCTATTTGATTGTCAAGGTAGCCATCCGCCTCTGCTCAAGATGTTTCTTGGTAAGCATATTAGGTTGGAGACGATGGTTATTATTGATCGTGTCTTGCGTTACCGTAAGAGATGGTCAAAGGATCTTGATGACGATATTGTATGGAGTAACGCATGTCGTCTGATAGATAAATATAGTAGCTTCGTACAAGTCGACAATGACAAGTACAAAGCTATTCTTAAGACAACGTTTATATAATGCATCAAGTGGATACGACGACATACAACGCTATACAAGGAAAAATATATGGCTACTTCATTCTCTGAGCTTAAGCGCTCACGCTCATCCTCCCTCAAGACTCTGATCGACGAAACTAATAAGCTGTCATCGGGCAATCCGAATGCGCAGCAAGAAGATCGGTTTTGGAAACCTACTGTAGACAAAGCTGGTAATGGCTATGCCGTTATCCGATTCTTGCCTGCGGCACAGGGAGACGAACTTCCTTGGGTACAAACCTGGAACCATGGCTTTCAAGGTCCTGGTGGTTGGTACATCGAGGAATCACTTACCACTCTTGGTAAGAAAGATCCTGTCTCGGAATACAACTCAATGTTGTGGAATAGTGGGATCGAAGCTAACAAGGATCAAGCACGTAAGCAGAAGCGTAGGCTAAGCTACATTTCTAATATTCAAGTGATCAATGATCCTTCTAACCCCGATAACAACGGTAAGGTATTCTTGTACAAGTACGGCAAGCGTATTTGGGATAAGATCAATGACCTTATGAACCCTCAGTTTGAAGACGAGCAACCAGTAAACCCATTTGACTTTTGGGAAGGTGCTAACTTCAAGTTGAAGATTCGTCAAGTTGAAGGGTACCGCAACTACGATAAGAGCGAGTTTGACTCACCTGAACCTCTAGCTGAAGATGAGCAATTAGAGGGTATATGGAAGCAACAAGCTGCTCTTGCCGAGTTCACCAGTCCATCCAACTTCAAGTCATACGATGAGCTTCAAGCTAAGCTAAACCGTGTACTTGGAATCGATGGAGGTGATACGTCTGCTCGATCCGCAACGGTCGAAGATGTTGAGCCAGCTCCTGCACCTGCTAAAGCAGCACCGGCACCAGAGCCAGTTGCGGCTACCAACGATGACCCACCTTGGTCTACCGACGATGACGATGATGGAATGTCGTTCTTCGAAAAGTTAGCTCAAGACGACTGAGCAAAGGGGCTTCGGCCCCTTTTTTTATCCAGTGCCCTGCATATTATTTTGTCTTCGAAGCTCACCCTGAGCTTGGGATCTAGCAGGTACTCCGGCAGGCATTACTGTAGTGTGGTTGTTATTAACAGTGTGGTTAACTGTGTCACCGCCCTTCGAGTTGGCTATTAGTACTGGAGTAGATGATCGCGCATCAGAAATTTCTTGAGATGCTTTACCAATTGGTGCATTTAGCATGCTGTTTACCGGTACATCAAAACTCATATTATTAACATCAATCTTTTGCATCTCTCGAGTCATGTTTTGAATAGCTGATGAAGAGGACCGTGCACTAACTTCTTCGAAATTAGTAACAAAGTTTTCCGTTGGTTGTATTAATGGAATGGTTTCTAATAAAGCAGAGCTTTCTCTTTTAATTCTTAATTGTTTCAGCCGTTCTGATATGTTCGAACTTACGCTAGTGTTGTTCTCACCGCCTAGCACCTGACTTACGCTAGTGTTGTTCTCACCGCCTAGCACCTGACTTACGCTAGTGTTGTTCTCACCGCCCAGCGTCTCGTTAATTTGATCCAGCTTCTCTACTACGTGTTCATCATGAGTGTAGATCGATCCTGGATTAGTACCAGCATCTGCAAGTGCCTCCATACCTTCTGCAGTAGTTTGTGAATTATCAGCAGTTTGTTGTTGCAGCTGTTCATTAACTTCATCTCGCTTAGCAACAGCTTCATTGTACCTTTCCATCGCCGCAACATATTCAGGATTGTCTTGGTTCTGTTGGTTGATATCTATAGCTGCAATATCTTGAGCAGCGGATGTCACGTCTCTTTGTGCAATTCTTTGTTCCGCTTCTAGGTCGATATCTTCATCGCCGATACCACCCAGAAATCCGGGTAGGTTCTTACGTATCGAATAAAGTGCATCGCTCGCCCGAGTAAACAGCTCTGCGAAAACATCAAAGATACCGCCTATACCTTCTCTAAACATCTGATCAATATCAAACGAGTCCAACGTGGCCTCTACGTTTTCAAAACCAAGTTTACCTGCGATCCAACTTACTAATTTCTTTAACAGCTCAGCAGGAAGGGTTACAAAGGCGCTAACAAGTTCGGTTATAAGATTTTCTAAAATAATACCTACGTTTTCCCAAAAGCCAGTTGTTTTTCCTTCTACGTCTTCCAACGTCTTTTGTCCAGCATTAAAGAGTCCTATTAATGCTGTAATTGGTACCGCAAGTTTAGAGATCCCAGCAAAGATTTTACTAAAGTATCCGCCTATAGATTTTACAAGATTTGTGATTTTCTCAATTGCTTTAGATACAAATCCTCCTTCACCACTCAAAGAAAACAACTTGGGTATGTCTGTAAGAGGTTTAAAGAAGTTAGTTATTTTTTGACCCAGACTTATAAAACCATCTGTAATCATTGTACCTAGTCCTTCTAGAATTACAGATGCTTGGGTAACAAAGGCACTTGGCTTAAACGACTTTACAGCATCTTGTAGTGCCGTTTGAATTCCAGTAAAAACAGTATCTAATTTTAATGCCTTAGCAATCCGGGTACCGAGGCTCTTGAAGCCATCACCCAACGTTTTTATTAATCCAAACACGTATCCAGATACAGCAGATGTAAGTGCTGTGGCCAACGATGCAAAACCTACTTTACCACCAAAAGACATTTCTCCCATTTCGGGAGAAGTTTCGAGTTCACCTACGCCCTGCGCTCCGCCGGCTAATAGACTTGCAGCCTCCCTTCTACGTTCGATCTCAGCTAACAATTCTTGGTCGTTTCTTTGCTTTTCTAAATTGAAGTACTCAAACAGACCATCTCTAGTCTCAACTAAGACATCTTTAATCTCACCCAACATATCGAATACAAGTTCTTGAGTAGTAATAGTATCCGACAACTTTTCAGCTGTAAGCTCACTACTTTCTTTTACTGTGTCGATTAATTGTTGTATGGTGCTCATTTGTTTCTCTGCTGTTCTAGTTTGAGTCTTTCTTCTTCTAAGTGTTTGATCAACATAGTTACATATATTTGTCTTTCAAAAGGTATCATGAAATCTAGATCGCTCAATGAATACTTATGGTGCTGCATCAGTGCAAAGTTAACATTATAATGGTTAGCTAGGGAATCATAACCGAACGCTATGTAAAAAAATTGGCTAGTCCCTCGACAGTAATCGTTTCTACTTCACCGCACTTCTCACACTTCCATGAAATATCATGTGATAGTTTTGGAGAGCTTGTAAAGAAACTTTGTAGCTTAGCAAACTGTTGCTGATTGAGATTTTCAATAAATTCAATTATCTCTTGCTTTGTAAATGTATCGTATACGTTGTTACTATCATAAATACATACTACGCAATCAGCTATTAATGATAGTACCGAATCATAGCTTGAATCTTCAAGAGATTGTAGACTATCTGCTTGATTGACTCCAGGATGCTTAAGCTGTATACCAACCTCTTCTGTCAAATTAATCTTGTCTTCATAGTTATCTGGGAAAGATACTTCAATGTCATCAAGATTGACTTCAACGCTTGTTACATGATCACATTCGCCTTCTTTGTGTCGTAGTTTAAGCTCAACGGATTCACCTACAGACTTGCCTCTTAGTTTTAGAAACAAATACTCTACGTCAAACAAAGCTAGCTTAGTAACATCGAACCCATCGGTTAGTACACAAGTACTTAAAATGTTCTTAACCGCGTTTGTCATCTCCTTAGGATTGTTACCCTGCAGAGCCATAAACAGAACTTTTTCTTCTTTTACAAGAAACGGTCTGAACTTTATCGGTTGTTTAGTAGATGGAACTGTTGTTTCAAATTCCGGCGCATTCAACAATGGTAGTGCCATAATTAACTCCTGTCATGTTTAACCTTCAGTATAAAAACGATATTGAAATGTCACGTTAAAAGTAGCGTACTCAGTAGCTGTGTAGCTATAGGAGATCTCTCCAATGGTTCTTGGGTATGCCTCTCTTAATGTAATTGTTTTCTTGAGACTACCTGTCTCTTCATATTGCTTAATCTTTACAACTTTCTGATCAATGTATTCGTCGTAGTAACCAACATAAAAACCTTTGTTAATACCTATAGCTTTATCCTGCCACTCAGTGAGAACCTTTCTTTCTTGATGATCAGGACTAAGAATAATGGTTGCTGATATCGGCGTATAGATTGGACTGTGTACAACTTCTCTTACAGGACCGAATTCATTTGTAGGTGTGGTAGCTACAGACCGGCCGGGTGCAGTTACTGCAAGAGCCCTAAACAAGATATTGCTATCTCCAATATCAAGTTCATAGTGAGCAGCTCGAGCTACACCTTTGTTAAGATTGCTCTTGAATGAATTTACATTAAAAGCCATTACTGCATTGCTCCAAGTGAGTCTTTGTGTACCTTAGCCATAGAAGCCTTTTCAAATTTTTGTAGAGGCAGAAACAAAGCAATGTCCCATTCAACTGGTTTAATTTCTAAAAATCTTGATTTAACTTGACTACCAAGATACTTTTTAAATGTGGGTTTAAAAGCTCTGTACTTAGAAGCGTTCTTCAACACTTGGTAGCTTAGTTTGATTCTAGTACGATCGTCAAATCTCTGATCACTAACTAAGTCATACAGCGCATCCATCAAAGCAGCTCGTTGTCTTAACGGAAGATAGTGCATATTGAGACCAACAAACCCACCTTGTACTTCGTCTATAGGAAACACTAGAGGAAACCTGTCGTAGTAAGGAAGCTCTTTCTTATACTTTGGATCATAGCTGTAAAGATACATCTTTCCAACTTCTGGCTTACTGGCATAATTATCACCAGAAGCTATTAAACGGGTAGCCGTAGTTCGAGTACCCGAAGCCTTGTCGCGAAACCAGTTTCGAGCTTGCTGTGTGCGACCTGGAATCTGATTAGCACGAGCACCTTGTGCAATCAGTTTATCGAAGACATATGCGACCATTAGATACCTAATTCTTTTTCTGTAATGATCTGGAACTTCCATCCACGATCCTTACAGTACTCTTTGGCAAACTGCCACTTGCTACTATTTATACCATAAGTAGCAACTTCGTTAATATACTTCTTGGTCCTGCGACTACGCTTTTGAGGGGGCTGTGTTTGGTTGTATGGTTTTACTTCGATAAGTATAGTATCGGTACTTCCTTTAGCCGTTCTTACTTTAATTAAAAAGTCTGGATAGTATCTGTGATATCGACCATCTAGAGGTGATTTGTAGGGGATTACTACTTCTTCACTACACCATTTGAGCACATTGGGATTGTTATCAAAGTAAACCATACACATCCTCTCCCAACTGGAGCGATAAATAATATTACTGGGATCACCTTGGTATTTGTTTGGATTGCGTGGTTTATAGTATCCCTTATAAGTATTCATTCAATTATTTAGGTCCCACATGACATACGTATCCTCTACAACTGCGACAAACGATGCATTGGCGGGAATTGATGAACGCCAGCAACCGTTTGCAATTTCTTTGCAGATAAACTCCCCAGCAGTACATTTTGTTATTAACGACAGGCAAAAAGAAAAGAAGAAAAACTTTGGTGGTGGTGTTGTAGGGGTTATTGGATTACCCGTTCCAGCAAACTTGTCTACCGGATATGGTATGGCTTATGATACTGGAACTGGGCTTGGGGTTCTTGGTAGCCAGGCTTACCAAGCAGCAAGAAATTCCGGTGATGTTCAAGGCATAGTACAGAATCTAGCGGGTGACAATGCTATTGATGCTGTCAAGCAGGCTGCTGTCGCTAGTGCTGCTAGTGTGGGTCCTCAGATAGCAGCAGCGCTTGGTGCCGCCGCTGCAAGTGGTATGGTCGGTGCAGCTGCAGGTGCAGCTGTAGGTAACGCATTAGGTGGAATAGGTCAGGGAGCCTTGGCGGGTGCTGGTCTAGCAGTTAATCCTCATCTGGCGGTTTTGTTTACTGGACCACGTTTTAGGGTTCATCAATTTAACTACAAAATTACTCCTAAGTCCGCAGGTGAATCTACTGCACTGACAGAAACAATTAAGCAGTTTAAATTAGCTATGGCACCATCAGTAGACGGTCTAGCCTTCTTTGATTATCCAAATGAATTCTATATTAGATTTCCAGCTAACAGTCAGCATCTGTTTAGGATTGGTGCATCAGTGCTTACTGACTTTACGGTGAACTACACGCCTGATGGAGGATCCTACTTTCATGACAATGGTGCTCCAGTATCTGTTGCTATGTCGTTGTCGTTTACCGAAATTGATGTCATTACTAAAGCAAAGATTCAGGAAGGACGATAATGGCTTTTCTATTCAATCGGTGGCCAACAGTTAGCTACGACCTTAAGAAAAACAACAAGCCAATACAGTTGACTAACGTTACTCTGAGATATAAGATTTCAGAAGTCATTAGAAACAAGTCTGCTGTAATGTATGAGTACAACGTTGCTAATGGCATCAGACCAGATGCTGTCGCATTTAATTACTATGGTGACTCTACACTTGAGTGGTTGATCATCTTAGTAAACAATTACATTGATCCTCAGTTTGAATGGCCTATGGACGATCGTTCTTTTGAGACCTTTATTAAAAAGAAGTACTCGAGCATTGAAAACGCAATGCAAACAATTCGCCATTACGAAATTAAGCTTAGAGAAAGCTCTGTAACATATGATGGTATTTTTGTACCTGAAAAGAAACTTATTGTTGATTTAGAAACTTATAATGCGTATGATCCTACTATGAGAGAAGCTGTCGACAACTATACTTACGAGTCGAGACTAAACGAACAAAGAAAAACTATTAAGATACTTGACAAGAGATTTGCTCGTGACATTATTAACACCTACGAAAGGTTAATTGAACAAATTAACGGTTAATCATTATGGCAGGAAAATCTGAATACCAACCTCTAGGCCTAGACTTCTCATTAACTCTTACCGGTATGGGTCCGTCTCTGGATCTTGCATTGGTCGTGTTGGAAGTCAACATGTTTGAAGATATGTTTGGTCCGTTTATGAGGATGGAAGTCGCTATCGACGATTCTCTTGGTCTGATGGACAAGTATCCACTCATAGGTGAAGAAACTTTAACTTTCAAAAGAAAGAATGGACCAGGTGATCCAGAATACACTAGTGAGTTTAAGGTGTATGCGGTTTCGCAACGAAAGATGATCAACACCAGATCGCACGCTATTGTCCTTCATGCAATATCACCTGAAGGTCTTAAAAATAACATGGAGTATATCTACAAGCCATGGATAAAGACCAAGGCTCATACGATTGCAGAGGATGTTTTCTTTGATTATCTTCAAGAAGGCTTTAAAACTATTACCACTGATCCTGCTACCAACGACTATACTAAAGTAGCTACTGGTGTGAATCCCTGTAAGTTAATGAACGAGTTGGCAGGTGAAGCTAAATCAGCAAAGTTTAGCTCCAATCCAAATGGACCTTCATCGTATGTGTTTTTCGAAAACACAAACCAGTTCTATTTTGTACCGATACCATACTTCTTCGAAGCTGATACTACAGATACTTATGAATTTTTACTTAATGTTCCAATGGAGGATAAGCAGTTTGAGGGCGGCGACGCGTGGCCAGCAGAAAGTATAAGAGCTATCAACTATGTCAGTAGTTTTGATAATGTTGATAATCCTTTTTATGGTGCTTATCTAAATGAGATAAACATAGTGGATCCAATCCTCAAACGATTTAAGATGCACCCTATCCAAGAAAAGGAAAAATATACATTCAAGTATTTGAGAGACTTTGACAAATTAAAGCACCTTCCAAACAGTCAAAAAAAGTATCTATTGGGCAACGATTCGTTAAGTCCTGCTGCAGCAACTAAACTGTACAGTACTCATCGGCGAATGTTTAATACACACATCGAAGAGGATGGTGAGAATTACCCAACCATTTCATACTTGAGTGGTAGGGTTTCAGGAGCAGATCAACTCAATGCCCCAAGAAAGCGACATGAGTTTCTGAGTGCTACGCTACACGAAAGGGCAAACCTGCAAACTCATTCTATTGAGATAACCGTGAATGGTGTTGTGGAAATATTTGTAGGAATGCTTATTAAAATTAAGGTCCCACAGCCAACTCAAAAGAAAGCTGAGCATTCTAAATTTCTGTTGCTATATGGACAAGAGGCTACCTTTATAATTACTGCTTTGCGTCATATTTACAACAGAGCTGAAGATTCTTATGTTACCGTTATCTCAGCTAGTAAGGAGTCATTCGGCAAAGAACCTTCACCGGAAGAATTTGATAATTCAGTAAGGTAATTAAATGAAAATTAAACAAGAATTTCTTGGCTTCAATCCAATAATGTGGATGGGTGTCGTTGAGGACAACGATGATCCGGTTAAGCTGGGTAGACTTCGTGTACGTATTTTTGGATGGCATAATGGTAGTCCAAATGAAGTTGATGATGAGCCAGGTGTAAAGACAAACGAGCTCCCATGGGCTCAAGTTATGCAGCCTGTTAACTCTGGTCCTAACAGTGGCGTTGGTGGTCCACTTACCGGTATCCAAATGGGTACTTGGGTAATGGGTATCTTCTTAGACGGAGAGATTGGTAGAGAACCTCTTGTAATGGGATCGATTCCAGGTATACCAATGAATACCAATCCAAACCCTTATGATCCGGAAGCTGCTAAAAACGGTGGACCTCCAACAGAAGGGTTTTATGATCCAACAGGTGTGTTCCCTAGACCAAGTGAAAATTTCGAAGTTACAAATGAACCAGATACCAATCGTTTGGCTAGAAACGACAAAGACTTTGAGCACAACATTATTGAAATGAAGAAAAGCAGAAAGAATACGTCTGCTAGGCTCAGTAATGGATTGCCACTGGAAGAACCTTTGTTGGATAGTTGGGAGGAATTCCGATCAAAGTATCCTCATAACAAAGTTCTAGAAACTGTAAGTGGTCACCTTTTTGAAGTTGATGATACGCCTCAATTTGAAAGAATACATATTCATCACAAGAACGGCTGTTATATTGAGATTGGTGGTGCATGCGGTCAAATGAATCGCATTGATAAGGTTGTAGGCGATCATTTTAAAATGATTGATGGTAACGAGTACAAAAGTGTTCACGGTGACATCAATGTAGTGGGTAGACATATTCAAACGTTGTGTAAATCTAATGTAATAGAGGCAGAAGGTTCAATTACATTAAAGGCTCCCTCTATAGTAATTGCTGGTAAACTTACTGGCGGTAGCTTGGGATCAACTACTGGCGCTACTACTAAGATTGTAGATATTACTGGAAAGGTTTTTGATGTCAAAAATGGTATTGTTGTTACAAGTACAAGGTAAGTGCAATGGCTAGTATTACTAGTATTAGACAAGATGCTCAGGATATAGTTAGACTTTCTACTTCTGGCCTTAAGACTCTTAAAGCTCTAGAGCTTGATACTATTACGTATTATGTTAAGGACAAAGAAGGTAAAACTGTTGCCACATATGTCACTCGTGACCAGAGGCAGGCAGCTTATGATGATGCAGATCAAAGAAACTTTGCAGAAGATGAGGGATGGCCGTTTAGAGTAGAGGCCGAGTCTAATCTTCAGGTAGATGAGAGCGGTGAGGTAACGTTTGAAATTGGTAGCATGGTTGATTTACAGCTGCCAGTCGAAGAGATAAAGGCAGCCGCGCAACAAATTGAAAAAGCAACTGACTGTGCTACTATACAGGAGCTTATTAAGCAAGGTATTCAAACCTTGATGGATATGATTTTAGCCAATCAACGAGCCGCGGCTGATTGTACACCATATGGTGAGCTTCTTAAGATCCCCAGTAACCCATTAAAGATTATTTCTTGGGTCAAGAAATTTGTGTCTATGTATCTCGGTCCACAAATTATGGCTTTGGTCGACATACTTATCCAGCTGGCTTATTTCTTGGATGCGTTACAACAACTTATCAACGCTGCCACCGCTGCAGAACAAAAACTAAAGCTGTGTGCTGAAGGGTTGGATGAGTTTATTTTACAGACTATTGTTGATGAAGCTATAGATGCTATTAATGAAGCTAACCCAAAAATAGATCCCCTGTTAAAACAGTTAAATACTTTTCAGACAGATCTAGCACTGGTTACCGGTAAACCTCCTGCATTTGATATTAGCCAAGGAACAAGAAGTTTGGTACAAAGTGTGGCCAATGGAGCCAAAGAACAATTTAAAAGTGACGTAGCTGCCTATGGTGCAGCTCCACTTGAAGACGTTTCTATTAGCTTGACTATGACAGGTGATGTTACTGGTACAGCCTCTACTGACGAAAACGGTAACTTTACTATTTCAACTACTGCACCACCACCACCCGCTTCTACTACTGTTACTGTTTTAGATGAAAACGGTGACCCACTTGAAATTTCAGTATTTGCACCATAATAAGGAAAACAAAATGAGTACTAAACAATTAATGGAAAATCACTATCAAACTTTACTTGCTGAACTTGAAAAATTCGAGGGTGGCAACAAATCTGCTGGGACAAGAGCACGTAAATCTCTTTCTGAGATTGGAAAGTTGTGTAAAGTTCTGCGACAAGAGATACAAGACGCTAAGAACAGCGATAAATAAAATAAAATAACTTGGAATTTCCATGGCCGACAACGGTGCAGCTCATCCTTTAATACGTGATGTAGTTTTTAGTGATGTAAGTGTAACGTTTACCCCACATCCAGTTACTGGACGGTTGCCTGTGCTTAAGAATGCGGATGCTGTGAAAAGGGCTGTTCGCAATCTTATTCTTACCAACTACTACGAGCGTCCTTACGAGCCACTTTTTGGTGGCAATATAAGGGCACAGTTGTTTGAAAATGCAGATGATCCAGTTCTTGAAACTTTGTTGCAAGAACAAATTGAAACAGCTATTAAAAACTTTGAGCCGAGAGCTACAGTTTCTAGTGTAGACGTAACTGTTAATCCGGATTCAAACAGCATCTTTATATCTATTAAGTTTATGATTGTAAATCAGAGGTTCCCAGTTGAATTAGACGTAGCAATAGAAAGAGTACGATAATGGCAGCGAACAACGCACTTATAGTTACAGACATTAACTTTGATCAGATAAAAGGCAATCTGCAAGCGTTTCTGTCTAGTCAGACTCAATTCAAAGATTACGATTTTGAAGCTTCGGGTATGCAGACTATTCTGCATCTGCTAGCTTACAATACGTACTATAACTCAATCTATACCAACATGGTTGCGAATGAAATGTTCCTTGACAGTGCATTGATTCGTAACAATATTGTTTCTCGTGCTAAGATGCTTGGATTTACTCCTGGTTCAGCTCGGGGAGCTCGAGCTGACTTGAGATTACAATTTCAACCAGTTGGCACTCCCGCTAGTATTACTGTTCCAGCAAACACTCAGTTTACATCATCAGCGGATGGTATAACATATACCTTTTCTACCGAAGCATCTAAAACTGCACTTCCTGATGGAAACACAAACTACATTACAACCGTAACTGTCAGGGAAGGTAATCCTGTACAAGAGTCGTATACTGTTAACAGCAATGCTCCGGTTAGATATTTGTTAAACAATGAGGATTGTGATACGGAGACTCTGTCGGTCAACGTACAGCAATCGATCTCTAATACCTCTTCTGAGAACTATGTGCTAGCTAGCGCCATCACAGGAGTTACTGGTAACAGCGCTGTATATTACTTGCAAGAAAATAATGATGGTGCTTTTGAGGTGCTTTTCGGAGATAATATTCTCGGAAAGAGATTGATCGATGGTAATATCGTTAAGTTAAATTATAAAGTATGCAATGGCACTGCACCGAATGGAATTAATAAGTTTACTGGTCCTAGTACCATAGGTGGTTACAGCTACACTACTTCCGTTGTTTCTCGTGCAACAGGCGGAGCTGGCCCACAATCGATCGAAAGTATAAAGTTTAATGCACCTAGGAGCTACACTGCGCAAAATCGAGCAGTGACTGCAAACGATTATAAAAACTTATTACTAAATAAAGCTAGAGATCTTCAAGCCGTTAGTGTGTGGGGTGGTGAAGACAATAGTCCTCCAATTTATGGAAAGGTTTATGTTTGTGCAAAGCCTATTGGTGCCAACATATTGACCGATCTTCGTAAACAAGAGCTAGTTAATTTATTAAACGAATTTAACGTCCTAACATTAGAGCCAGTATTTGTAGATGCAACTTTCCTTTACATTGTACCTACCATTAATGTTACATACAATTCAAACTTTACAGCAAAATCACCGAATAGATTAATCTCATTAGTTGATACTGAACTGGGGCTTTTCCAAGACAATGAATTGAGTTCTTTTAATCAAACGTTTTACGACTACAGAGTATCTAATGCATTAGCTAAATTGGACGATAGCATTGTTGCTGTTACTGTAGCTTCTAAAATGCAAAAAAGATTTATTCCGGTTACTGGCAATGTGTTAACATCGTATACTCTTAACTTTAACAACCCAATGTTCAATCCTCATCCTGGTCACCGTTATACAGTATCGAGTACTGGATTTACTCACCAAGGTGTAACTTGTTATTTTGATGACAATGGATCCGGAGTACTTAGAATTTATAGATTGCAAGGTGGAAATAGGGTATATCTTAACCGTAATGCTGGAACAGTAGACTATGACTCTGGTACAATAGATATTTTTAGTTTACGTATATCTGGATACCAATTTGATTCTATTAGAGTATCAGCCACACCTAGACGAGAAAATATTAACACTGTACGAAACCAGATTCTTTTGCTGGCAGATGCTTTCGTATCAATTACAGATACTAAAACTAAACGTATTGTAGCTTCTACTACCAGTACACTGTCTACTACTCAGGCAACATCACCTTCTGATGTTGGACTTAATCAAAGCTCGTATGTCTACTAATGGCTACAGATAAAACAGTTTCATCGTTCATTGAAAGTCAGGTACCAGAATACCTGCGTGAAGAGGGACCAAAGTTAGTTGCGTTCCTCAAGGCTTACTATGAGTGGATGGAAACTACTAATCAGTTAACTGACGCATCTAAAAATCTACTTAATAACCAGGATATTGATACAACCTCTTTGTCCGGTTTCTATGATTATTTTCGTAAAGAAGTTTTAGCTGATTTCCCAACTGAAATATTAGCTGACAAGCGATTGGTAGTAAAGAGAATAAAAGATCTATATCAAACTAAAGGGTCTAAATTATCCTTTAAATTGCTGTTTAGAATCTTATACGATGAAGAAATAGATTTTATTAACCCCGCTGATTTTATTTTAAAGACCTCGGATGGTAGATGGGTTAGAGATCAACTGGTTAATATACACGAGCCTATAGTTGGTGATATAGATTCCATGGTTGGTCAGTTTGTAACTGGTCAGACTTCTGGTGCTAGGGGCAAGTGTACCGCGGTAGCCAAAACTATTCAACTTGGTATACAAGTAAGACAATTTACTGTTACTAACGTAGTTGGTTCCTTCAGAGACAAAGAAGTTATCTTGGCCGATAATGGAGTCAGTGGTACAATTACAAGTGCTCTCGGTGCACTAGTCGATGTAGTTTTTAACAACCCTGAAACCAATAGGGGTGGATCGGGTCATCAGCTTGGAGATTCTGTTAGGTTTATATCTTCAACGGGTACGGGTGCTACTGGCGTAGTGTCAGGCACAAAACCTTCTGGTGTTACTTTTAGAGTAATTGATGGTGGTAGTGGCTATAGAGTAGCAACACCCTTAGCTGCAAACGGCTCTGGATTGTTGGTAGGTGGTTCAAGCGCTAACAATAGTCCTAAAGGTACAACTGCGACAGTTTCAGGTGGTACTGGTATTGGAGGATCTGTAACAGTATTAAGTATTGGACCTCCTTATGCTAATGTTTTTGTATATACAGACAAAATTCAAGCTGTAGCCAATACAAGAATTGGATTTGGTCAAACATATGGTGATTCCGCAAACACCGATACTTTTTTAGCAAGTGCTAATTTAGAATCAGCTAATGCTTATACCACACTGGGCAGTGCACTGGGTACTATTGCTGAAACTGTTGGTTCTGTAAATGCTATTGCTGTAACTACCGGTAACTACGAAGTTAACCTTCCCGGTGTGTCTACTATTGATAATGTTATTTCTGTGTTGGAAGTAAGCGATGGTAGTGGTGGTTACTTGGGAAAAAATGCAGTTATATCTCCGGTGTTTATTCCCGGTGCAATTACAGACGTTACTGTTAATAATGGTGGCTCATTATACAGCTCCGTTTTTCCAGTTACAATTCAGAACACAACCAGAACAGGAACAGCCGATGCTATTGGTTCTCCTATTGTATCTGGTGTATCTCAAACTATAGGACGTTTTACAGACTCTCGTGGCTTTCTATCATGGAACATGAGACTTCAAGACAACTATTATTATCAAGAATATAGTTATGTAATCAAGTCTCAAAGAGGACTACAGGTTTATAGGGATATAGTTAAAAATGTTTTACATCCAGCTGGAAGTAAGCTGTTTGGTCAAATTAACCTTCAAGATGAAATTGATTTTGCGGGCCAGTTTGATGTAGAAGAAACAATTTACCTTAATCTCATTAAAGCTCAAACTAATACAGAGCTTACTATACCTTCGACAACTAGGTTCTCTGATGATACGGTACTCAGTCGTACTATTGAGTCTGGTACTATATTGCCAAGCTCATATGTATACGGTGGTCCGGTACAGCATGGTACGTTTGTAAGTAACACCAATGTTGTATCGTTTGGATTTGACGTTAATGCTATTGATCCAACTACAGTAGTATCGTCACCACAACTTAATTTCGCAGTTTATCCTGGTACAATTCTACCTAGCTCTGAGGTTTACGGTGCGCCCGTCTTTGGCTCTGTAGTTTCAACTAATAATCAACTATCGTTTACCTTTGACCTACCAAGCATCGGATCTACTACATCAGTAACTGAAACTAACATCTTACTGTTGCCAGGTGATGGAACAGTAAGCGTATCTAACAATGAAATTATTGATCCGTATCTAACAACATCTATCTCAACATTGTTGACAGATCCAATTGTATCAATAGGTTCTCCGCTAGCTGTAAATGGTAATAATACCTTCTTTACAACTATTGTTCAGAGCGGATCAACTATTGAAATACAAGATATTGACCCCGGCGCTACTGGCAACACGACATATATAGTAGACGCTGTTCTTAGTAACACTGTACTGACTATTACACAGCCGTTTGGTGGTGGAGCAGCTCTTGCAAACGGAATATTCAGATACACATACGACGGTAATATTTAATTATGCCTGCCAAGCTAACTCGAAGATTTAATCTACACATTGCTGATACTTTTAAAAGCCAAGTATCAAGAGGTGATGATCAGCTGTACGTATTCTTTTCTCGTGTACATCCATGGGCAAACGGAGCTAGTAACCCAGATCCTGTAGTTGATACAATTCAATATAGCGATTATGATGTATGGCGAGGTATGCTTGGCCTAAAGAAGATTTCTAACAATGATGTTTCTTTTGCTGCCAAGCGATATGATTGGACATCGGGTACCGTATACGCGCAATATAATAATTTTGATAGTAATTTGTTTACTAAAGCATACTACGTGTACACTGACGAAAGTAATATTTACAAGTGTCTTTATAATAATAAAGGTGCAGCGTCGACGGTTAAACCTACAGGACAATCAACGTCGAAGATTGTGACGGATGATGGATACATCTGGAAGTTTATGTATAATATCACTCCAGCTGAACAAAATAAGTATCAAACCGCTACGTTTATACCTGCAAAGAGAGTCGGAGACTCGTTGAGTCCTCAAGAGGCTGTTACCGCTGCTGCAGTTAGAGGATCTGTTGAAGTAATAGAAATCTCAAACGGCGGTAACAATTACGTAACAGCTGTAGGTAATGTAGTATTGGCGTCTAACTCAACCTCTGTTACTTTGCTCGATATTGACGTCAATCAAACTGACGGTTTCTACAATGATTTTAATTTGTATATAACTGGAGGAACCGGTGCTGGACAAATTAAAACTATTTCTCAATGGATAGGCACTACTTCTACAGCAAGAACTAGCGAAGCGTTCACCACAGCTCCAGATTCAACAAGCAAATTCCATATTGGACCACGTATAAATATTACTGGAGATGGTTCTAATGCAACAGCGTTTGCTAACGTAATCAGTGGTCAGATAACTAAAGCTACAGTAATTAATGGTGGGTCAAATTACTCTAGAGTAATAGCTACTATACCATCATATAGTGACTCTGGAAGTACGCCAAGGGGATCGGGAGCACTAGCAACACCTTATCTTTCTCCCCTTGGGGGGCATGGATTTGATCCAGTGTCCGAGCTTAATGCTACCAATGTGGTAATTAACACGGCACTGATTGGCGGTAGTAATTCAACTGGCGATGGACCTACTTTAATTGCTAATAATGATTTTAGAATATATGGACTTTTGAAAAATCCAATAGTAAGGCGTTCAGGATTAGGAGATGTAGCGGGCGCAGTTGCAACAAATATAAGATATAATCAAACAACGCGGCTAGGATCCTACAACAAAACAGGAACGTTCTTGCAGGATGAGTTTGTTACTGGAGGAACCAGTGGCGCCAGTGGTCGTGTTGTAACATATGACCTAGATGTTGTTTCAGGAAAAGAATTACTTTATTTAACCAATGTCGATGGTACGTTTAGTAACAACGAATTATTAACTGCTAATAGCAGCGGAACAACAATGACAGCTAATGGTGTAACATTGAGTGACCTCTTACCTTATAGGGGAGAAGTACTCTACACTGTTAATAGACAAGCAATCGTAAGAGATATTGACCAAACAGAAAACATCACTATTACTGTGAAGTTTTAACAGGAGAGCCAAATGGCGCTAGAAACAGATTTTAATAAATCTCCTTACTTTGACGACTATAAAGATGTCGCGGAAGGTAAAGACTACCACCGTGTGTTATTTAAGCCAGGACTAGCTGTTCAGACTAGAGAGCTTACTCAGCTTCAGTCTATGATATATGAGCAGATTGCTAGGTTTGGAGACAATATCTTCAAAGAAGGTACAGTCGTAGAAGGCTGTGCTTTCCAGTACGATGCTAACGTTGCTTTTGTTCGCTTGCAGGATAAAGATCCTGGTGCAAATACTGTTGACGTTACTGTGTTCGCTAACGGTATTGTTACTGGACTTCAATCAGGTGTCCGCGCTAAGGTTGTAGCTGCAGCATCGGGAACTCAGACGAGCGTAACCGGTGATTCGAATGTACTGCTTGTAAAATATCTTAATGGTGGTACCGTAGCTAATTCATCTTTTAATGGTGGCACTTCTGCGGGCGGATATAAAACGTTTGCTTTTAATGAAACAATTTCATTCTTGCCAGCAGACGGAGGATCAGGTCAACTAGCCAACACATATACTAACGGTACGGGTATTAACAACCCGTTTGGTTTTGGTAGTATTTTTCATATTGGGGACGGTACAGTATTTGGTAAGGGCCATTTTGTTACTGTTCGGCCTCAAACATTAATACTTGAAAAGTTTTCTACTAGACCCTCCTATAAAGTTGGATTCAAAATTAATGAAAGTGTTGTAACTAGTGATAACGACACTACGTTATTAGACAACGCAAGAGGATCCTACAACTACACTGCCCCTGGTGCTGACAGATTAAAGCTGACAGCTAATTTGACTAAGAAGGTCCTTGAAACTGCTAATACGGAATCTTTCTTACCTATCTTCGAAGTTGATTCAGGTAGTATAAGAACCATCAAAAATCGAACAGTTTACGACGTTCTTGGTGACATGATTGCCGAACGTACCTATGATGAATCCGGCAACTATGAAATCAAAAAGATGAAAGTTGCTGTCAAGGAGCATTACGACAATGGGACTAACTTTGGTAGGTGGGCCGCAGGTAGTATAAGACCTGTAGCTAATACTCAACGGCTGGCCATTGGTGTAGAAGCTGGTGAAGCATACGTCCAAGGATACCACAACGAACACCTAGCAACTGTTTGGATTGACGCTGACAAGGGTATAGACACCAGATCAGAAACTGGAGTAACCGTATCAACTAGTTATTCTAATTTTGTAGATTGTAAAGATGTAATTGGTACGTGGGATCCAACAACATATCAAACAGTAGAGCTGCATGGTACAGCTCACGAAGCATGGAAATCTTCTTCCTTTGGTGGCGCAAGCGGCCCAGGAAATCAAATCGGCACAGCAAAATTAAAGTTTGTTCAATATAGATCTGGTACTCCTAGCTTGCGAGATGGCACCTACAGGTTCTATCTGTTTGATATTAAAATGACCAGTGGTACGTTTGCAAGTGTTAAATCAATTTATGTTAATAACGCTAGTGGTCCGGATAACTTTGCTAATATAGTATTAGATAGTAGCGGTAATGCTGTTTTAACTGAGCCATCGTTTAACCGTTCTTTGTTTAAGAGTGGTTTATCATATGTTAAATCATTTGGGCAAGCAACGTACAAGTACAGAGACAAAGCTTCGGTTACAATGCAAACTAATGGCCAACAAACGTTGACTTTAGGCACTCCGCATACAGGCGGTAACGAGGAGCTAGATTATTCTGGTACGCTTACACAGGATCAGCGAAGAACTATTACTGCTGTAAACTTAAGTAGCCCTGTTAAGTCCCGCATCCCAGGTAATGTCGGGATTACAAATAGTAGTAACACTATCACTTTTGATAGCAATTCAAGTTTTTCGTCTGTCCTTTCACTTGGAGATTTTATCGAATTAGACAATGGCACTTCTCAAGAAATAGTGCAGGTTCTTGGTAATTTAACATCCACTACTGCGGATGTATCCGGGGCAGGCTTGGGTCTCACGAGTGCAACTAACGGCATTCTACGAAGAGTTTATCCCACTGGTCACATCTTCGACTTGGGTGGCGCGGGAGCTACTGGTACAGCTCGTACTGTAACAGCTACATCTGCTACAGAGCTTGCTATCAACATGCAAGAGACATATGATAGTACCTTTACCATGGGTCTTCATTACAATGCCCAACGCGAGACTGCTAACGCAGCTATTAAACTAGTACGTAAAAATAGATTTATTAAGCTAGACCTCAGCACTAATGATAATGGTACTAACGGTCCGTGGGTACTAGGCTTCCCAGACGTATTTAATATTAGAAAAGTTTATCTCGGTACAACTTATGCAACTACTAATAGAGATGTAACTCGAGATTTCTATTTAATTCGGAATGCTACCGATACATTGTACAATCTGTCTCAGATAGCTCTCAGACCAAACAGTATCCTCAATTTAACTACCTCTGACAGGTTATTGGTGGAGTTGGATTATTTTGAGCATAACGAATCTACGGGTATTGGATTCTTTAATGTTGAGTCATATCAAATAGACCCTGCTGAATCAAGAACCAATTCAACTACTGTTGCTACCAGTGATATTCCAGTGTTTGATTCTCAAAACAGCGGAGAGGAGTACGAGCTTAGAGACACTATCGATTTTAGACCTCATGTCTATCTAACTGCAACTGATACTACTTCGATAGGTTCAGCAACAGTTAATCCTTCATCCAATAATAGCATTGACGTTCCTGCTAGTGGATCATATGTTCCTTTACCAAGTGGCACTTGGGAGGCTGATGGCGAATACTATCTGGCAAGAATTGATAGGGTTGTAATTGGTAAAGACGGTAAAAAGAGAGTTGTGAGAGGCGTTCCAAATGAGAAGCCATTCCCTCCAGCTCAACCTGCTGAGAGTATGTCATTAGCTCTGTTAAGCATTCCCCCATATCCATCGTTATCTCAAGAGCATGCTAATGTTCTCAAGCGTAGAGAATTAGCGGTACAGATGAAGCCTATCATAAACAAGCGATACACCATGAAGGATATCGCTGCTCTTGATCAACGTATTGGTAATCTAGAGTATTATACTGCTCTTTCTATACTTGAAAAAGCTGCTACGGATCTACAAATTTCTGATGATAACGGATTGAACCGGTTTAAAAATGGAATTTTTGTAGATTCATTTTACGGACACAATTTTGCAGATACTACTAATGTGGCCTATAGTGCTTGTATTGATTCTAAGAAAGGGGAATTTAGACCTAGGTTCGAGCAGTACAGCATTGACCTTGGCTTAGACAACGTTGACAGTAATATTGCCAGAAAAGGAAAGCATGTCAGATTAACTGTAAGCAGTGCGGTTAGTGGTTATAGCGCCGGTGATACAGTTTATGTTGGTGCCACGCTGGGATCATCTTCAGCTAGAGGTACAGTGCGAGCTGTAGTTTCTACTGGCAGCAATGCATACAGATTGTACCTGCACAATACAACCGGTACGTTTGGAGCAACTGAAACACTCAAAAATGACACTGGTGGTGGAACTGGTACTATTGATTCGGTTCAAGGTGCTGTTACAACTGATGCGCTAATGATGTCATATACACATCAAACGTATGTGTTGCAGCCATGGGCTACTAACCTTGTCAACCCGGTAACCGAATTGCAATTTGAATGGGTTGGTAACATGGTACTCACGCCAGAAGCTGACCATTGGAATGATGTTACAACGTTACCAGAAGTTAACTTTTCAATTGACCTTGCAGGACCATTTGAAGATTTTGCAAACGCTATGGGTACTAACTGGCAGGACTGGTCAACAACTACCAGTGCGCCAGAAACTGAGGTAACCACTGAATTTACAGTTGAGTTTGACCCTACTCGTCCAATTAACAATCCAGGTCGATTTAAAGAAACGACCACTACTACAACTACAACAACTACAATCTCAGAAACTATTAAAGAGGGTATTCGTGTAAACGTTGATCCGTTTGAAAATACTCAATCGACAGGACCATTTGTGTCAGAAGTTGGTACAGTACCGTTTATTAGAAGTCGAGAGGTTGCATTTAGTGCTACTGGTATGCGTCCTGACACTACCGTGTATCCTTTCTTCGAGGACACTGACGTCAGTGACTATGTAACACCAACTGGCGGCGTAGAGGGTGGAACTCTTACCACAGACTCCAACGGTTCTGTGAGTGGTATCTTTTTAATCCCTAATAACGATACTTTAAAATTCCGTGTAGGACAGCGTAGATTTAAGTTAATTGATATACAAGATTTAATTATTGAAAAGGGAAATGCAACTACTTCAGCTTCGGCCGAATACAATGCTTCTGGACTTACTGTTTCTCAGAGAGGTATTTCACTCACTACAAGAGAACCAATTATTACTGCAGAGCCTGTAACGGAAGTAGTAACAGACGTTAATGTTACTTCAGAAGTCGATACAGATATTAGATTCCACGACCCTGTTGCTCAAACGTTTGTTATTGGTGAATTTGAATATGTTAATCCTAACGCATCATCAGATGCGTCCGGTACTGGTAAAAACTTTGGTATTGGTGCTGATGGGGTGTTTGTATCAGCAATTGATATATTCTTTGAACGTACGCCAAATAACAACAACGGCATTGCAGTTGAGATACGAGAAGTTCACAACGGTGAGATTACAAGTATTAGAGTTCCGTTTGGATATAAGCGTGTTGAAAGAACAGATGTAAACACATCTAGTAACGGTCAAGCTCCAACACCATTCTACTTCGATGCTCCAGTATACTTAAGAGGTGGCAGAGAATATTGCTTCATTGTTAAGCCGGATGGTAATGATCCAGGCTATAGATGTTGGACAGCACAATTAGGTGGTACAGATGTATTTACCGGAGCGATTGTAGATCAACAGCCAGCAGTAGGTATGATGTTTACTTCTGCTAACGATCGCACATATTCACCACGTCAAAAAGAAGATATGAAGTTCCGTATTTGGAGAGCTTCGTTTGTTACCGGTGTAAACGGTGTAGTAACTTTGACCAATCAAAGTGATGAGTATCTCAAAGTTACTCAGGCTTCAGGTAATTTTAGAATTGGAGAGTCTGTAGTTGGTGAGTCAATATTCACAACGTCGTCTAGCTCAGACCACATTCAACCAGGGGACAAGATTTACTTTGGGGCTAATGTTGGTATAATTCGACAAGTAGTTTCCAATACGGCTTCAATCTCTAATCCTACTGTGTTTAAGGCTGATATTGCTGGAATTCCAAACAGTACGGTTAGCCTTGTAAGTCAGGGTACGGGTAATACATACTCGGCTGTTATCCAAAGTCAGACCTCGAACACTATTGCTGGAACTGTACAGTTCTATAATCCTTCTTCTGGCGAGTTGGTAATAGATAGCTCGGTTGGAGGATTTACGTCTAATACTACTAGCATTAACGGGTTCATTAGAGGTCTTACATCAAACAACACTGCTCAAATGTACTACAACAAAGATTTCAAGTATAACTTGATTGCACCTAGGCTGTCAATTGCTCAGTATGTTGATACTAATGTGGGAGTAAAAGTCAAAACTTATGCTAATACTGGGGCAGCGGGATCGTTTGTTGATATCTCTCGTGACGGGGATCATGCGTTCTACGACTCAGAAAAAATAGTATATGGTAAAACGCATGAGGTTGATGAAATTTCTAGCAATAAGTCTCTTACTATTCAATCTACTATGAGTACTAACGTTGACAGACTTTCTCCAATCTTTGACCTGGGACGGGCTAAGTCTTTAATTCTTGTTAAAAATATTGTTAACAATACGGCTAACAACGAATTTGGTAACTATGGTCTTGCCAACTGTAAGTATATTTCAAAGAAAATTATTCTTGCAGATGGACAAGACGCGGAGGATATGAAAATAATCCTTGATGCATATCGTCCTAAAGGTACTGATGTACAAGTTTGGATTCGAATTCAAAACCAATATGATAGTGAAGATTTTAGCGACAAATATTACACAAAGTTGGTAGCTACTAATAAGAAGAAGAGAGATTCCAGCACCACCAATAAAGACGACTTTATTGAAATGGAATTTAACGTCCCAACTACTCGCGATGCTACTACTTTAGAAGGTCAATATAGTGCTGTGGCGAATACTAATAATAACAGTGTTGTCGATTACAGATTAATTAACAGTGATGTGTGGTTTAGTGGTTACAAGACAGTTTCTGTAAAGATAGTATTATTATCAGAGGGATCTAACTTAATACCGCGAGTAAGAGCTCTTAGAGCAATTGCATTGCAACGATGAAATACGTTAAGGTCCAAGAAAGAGCTGATCTGGTTAGGGATCAAAAATCCAATGCTATATTGTCAGTAGATGATGAAGGTTTAGTTGCTTATAAACGAGCTAAGAAAAAAATGAACACTATTGATACCTTGCAAGAAGAAAGTAAAGTGTTAAAGGATAAGGTTCAATCAATAGAAGATAAATTGGATAAGTTATTGCTGTTGTTGCAAAGCAATAAATAATAGGAACAATAGAGGTTTACAATGCCGCTTCCATTAGCCAATGTACAGAATATTGATACGTTTTCGACGTGGCTCAATAGTCATAATCAGATTATTAGTCTCGCTGCAAACAATGCTGTACTTAGTACGTACCTGCAAGTAGCCAATGCTGCTACTGTGGCTACTAGTGGTTCATACAATGATTTAACCAGTCTACCTAACTTGGGGCAGTATCTCCAAGTAGCTAATGCTGCTACAGTAGCCACTAGCGGTTCCTATAACGATTTAACTAGTCTTCCTAACTTAGGACAGTACCTTCAAGTAGCCAATGCTGCTACTGTAGCTACTAGTGGTTCATACAATGACTTATCCAATTTACCTGATTTAGATCAATACTTACAGGTAGCTAATACCGGTAACTTACTTTCACCCTATCTGCAAGTAGCTAACGCTGTTGCAACATATCTTCCGCTAGCTGGAGGAACAATAACTGGTAATCTTACTGTTGATGGTAATGCTACATTTAATGGTAACACAACTATTATTACCCAAACAACCATTGAAACACAAGATGCTCTGTTACACTTAGCTGCAAATAATGAATTTAGTGATACGCTTGATATAGGTTTCTTTGGGCATTTTAACGATGGTGTATCAAACAACCACACTGGTTTAATTAGAGACTCAGGTACTAAAGATTTCTATTTGTTTGGAAATTATAAACCAGGGCCTGAGCCAACTAATGATATTGATATTAACCACGCATCGTTTGCTACAGCTAATCTAAATGTGGCTACATTAAAAGCTACTACCGGTACGTTTACCGGGGATGTTAGCGCGGTTAACTTTAACAGTACTTCCGATGCAAGATTGAAGATTAATATTAATCCTATCGACAACGCACTGTCTAAGGTACTTCAATTAGCTGGTGTCGAGTTTGATTGGAAAAATAATAATCAACGTTCTATCGGTGTTATTGCACAGCAGGTGGAGCAAGTTTTACCAGAGCTAGTAGAAACGAGCAGTAATGGTTATAAATCAGTAAGTTACGGTAATTTGGCTGCTTTGTTGATCGAAGCTATTAAAGAACTTAAGACTATAGTGGATAACAAGTAATGGCGCTTACTGATCACGGAATTTCTCAAATAACTTTATCGGATACCTTTAACACATGGAGGCTAACATCCAATAAAATTATTAACGCGGCGATGAGCGCAACTGGAAATGCTCGCTCATCAGCTAACGTAACATTTACCGGTAACACTACTACGGTTAGTGGTGCTAACTTTGTGGTTTCATCACCTTCAATTACTATGTCAGGAAACGTAGTAAATGGTATGACTGTTGCTAATGGTGGTGTGACAGTAACTTCCGGTGATGTAACCCTTAGTAGCGGTAATCTTGATGTAGAAGGTAATGTTAATGTAGGTAGCGGGTTTGTATACAAAATTGCAGACACTGTCGTTTTAAATTCCAGTGCTATAGGTAGCTCGATCACATCGTCGAGCTTAACAAGTGTTGGTACATTAACTAGTCTTACGGTTTCTGGTGCAACTAATCTAGGTGCCTTAAGTAACTTAACTATTACTGGTGGCTCTAGTGGTCAAGTTATTACCACAAATGGTTCAGGTACATTATCATTTTCAGATGTAGTTACAGACCTACAAACTGTAACTGACAGTGGGTCGACCACGACTAATGACATCACAGTAAAGGGGCTTACTATTAATAGCTCCAAGATTGCATTGGGAGCAAATTCAGCTGCTGGGTCTAATGCGGTTTCTATTGGTGCAGATGCTGGTAGAACCTCACAAAGTGTCCAAGCAGTTGCCATAGGTAATTTTGCTGGCTACAGTACTCAGGGAATTAGATCAATAGCTATTGGTAAGGAAGCTGGTCAATCGTCACAGGGAAACTACTCTATTGCTATAGGTCAAGATGCTGGACGTGATTCACAGGGTCTAAGTGCCATTGCCATTGGTACACAGGCAGGTACATTTAATTCTCAAGGTAACTATTCCGTAGCAATAGGACACAATGCTGGAAGAGATGGTCAAGGTGCCAGTGCAATTGCTATTGGACAGCAAGCTGGATATACTGGAACACAGGGAGACAATGCAGTTGCTGTTGGAGACCTTGCGGGTAGAGACACACAGGGCGCCGGTGCAGTTGCTATGGGCTATACAGCCGGCTATGATACTCAAGGCAACAATGGAGTTGCTATTGGATATGCAGCCGGCTATCAGGATCAGGGCAATCAAGGTGTTGCTGTTGGATATGAAGCTGGTACCACTACACAAGGATTATCTGCAACTGCGGTTGGATATCGTGCCGGCTCGGCAAGTCAGGGAGCCTATGCAACTGCAGTAGGTTACATTGCTGGTCAGACTTCTCAATCTACGCAAGCGGTTGCTGTGGGCTACCAATCAGGTAATAGTAGTCAGGGTGACAACGCTGTTGCAATTGGATTTGCCGCCGGCTATGATACCCAAGGTGACAACTCTGTAGCTATTGGTCGCGAAGTAGGATATAACGGACTAGGCAACTACACAGTTGCAATTGGTTATCGTGCCAACTACAGTAGTTCCGGGGCAAACCAAATTATTATTAATGGTACTAGCTCCGCTTTAAACTCGTCTACAGACGGTGCCATTATTATTAAAAGTGACGAGGCTGAGCTTTCATTCGACCCATCTACCAACTACTGGAAGATGTGGGATGGTGGTGCTGTTGGACCAACGGAGTTGCATGTAGATGGAGACATCACAGCGTTCTCATCAATTTCATTCTCGGATGTAGCGTTAAAAGAAAACATCAGTATAATTACCAATGCTCTTGAAAAAGTTTCTTTATTGAGAGGCGTACAATTTGATTGGAGTAAAGGTCACCAAAAAGGTACAACTGACGTTGGTGTAATTGCACAAGATGTTGAAGCTGTATTACCACAAATTGTTAAAGAAAAGCATTCGCCATTCTTCGAAGGTAATTATAAAGCTGTAAACTACGACAGACTTGCAGCGGTGTTTATTGAAGCAATCAAAGAATTAAAAATTGAGATCGAAGATTTAAAAAAGCGCATAAATAAATAAAAAAATAAGCTAATAGTCAGAGGACGAAGATGGCAATTAAAGTCAAAGGCTTGGTCGTAGTTGACGACACAAGAAACATATCCAATGCAAATACCGTTACTGCCAGCGGTGGATTAAATTTAACTGCATTAACTACTGAAGCATCTGCGATTGAGGTTGGCACCGGCCGTTCTGGGGACGGCGTCAGCCGTATTGATTTTGTCAGTGATTCAACATATACCGATTACGGCGGTCGTTTAATTAAGTCCGCAGGTCAGAATGGTACCTTTGATTTGACTAGTCGTGGAACTGGTGGAATCAGATTTATCAATACAGAAGCTGCTACGTTTGATTGGGCTATATCTGGAACAACAGAAATGCGTCTTGAGACTGATGGCGACCTACATGCCAACGGTGATGTTGTTGCTTACTCTACAACAGTATCAGACATCCAGCTGAAAGATGATATTACTACAATAGAAAATGGATTAGATAAAGTATGCGCTCTCAGAGGCGTAGAGTACAATTGGAACAAAGGGGCTCGTAAAGGCCAAAGAGATGTTGGTGTAATTGCTCAAGAGGTAGAACAAGTACTTCCTTTGTTGGTGCGCGACAAAAAGATGTCACTTATTGATGGTGAGGTGTACAAGACTGTTGATTATGAAAAGCTATGTGCTGTGCTAATTGAAGCAGTCAAAGAATTGCAAGTAAGAGTTACGGAGTTAGAGAATGGCTCTGCCTAGTAGTGGACAAATCACATTGGGTGATATTGCTGCCGAGTTTGGCGGTACTATTCCTCATGCTTTAACCGAATATTACAGTAATGGTAATGCGCCTTCTGTCGGAGAAATTCAATTAGCAGCAGACTTTTATGGTACTTCTGCGGATGTACCGGTAGCTGCAACAGGGGGAACAGTAAGTACTTCTGGAAACTATAAATTTCACACGTTTACCGCCGGCGGTATGTTTAATATATCACAAACTGCAGTTGGCTCCTTTGAGGCAAACGTACAAGTTTTGATTATTGCTGGTGGCGGTGGCGGCGGCGTCGGCGGCACTGGCGGCGGCTCCAAATTAGGCGGTGGCGGCGGTGGCGCCGGGGGTTATTATGCTGGTGAATTTAATCCAACTACTGGTATCTACGGCGTAACTGTTGGTGGAGGAGCAGGGGGTTCATCGAGTATCGGTAGTAACGGTGGTAATGGCAATTTCAGCTCTGTAATAAAAAGTGGAACGATTAGTATTACAAGATCCGGTGGCGGTGGCGGGGCTTCCGGTCAAAACACCGGCGAAAACGGCGGATCCGGTGGAGGTGGCGCCGGTAAGGGTACATTTGGCGGTACCGGTAACGCCGGTAGTTATTCTCCTGTAGAAGGTTTTAATGGCGGTGAAGGCCTTCAAGAGGAAGGAGGCGGTGGTGGTGGTGCTTCACAAGTCGG
>Ga0222719_10000712_pt1 | contig 33210 bp, 42 predicted proteins | sample C33_34DmetaG_FD_165039 | JGI IMG/M metagenome (GOLD analysis project Ga0222719, IMG submission 165039) | Estuarine water microbial communities from San Francisco Bay, California, United States - C33_34D | ecosystem: Environmental > Aquatic > Marine > Unclassified | place: USA: California... | reverse complement strand
GGTTATTCGCGCCGCCGTCTTCGCCTAGCGACAGAATTTCGGAAAAGTCGATAGAAAAATCAGAATCAATCGGAAAAACAGATGAATGTAAGCGTGAAAAAAGCAGGTCCAACATACGAGGAGGCGCGCACCAGGAAGGTGGCAGCCGAGGCTGAGATCGCGGAGCTCGAGCTCAAGAAGGTCAACGGCGAGCTGGTAACTGCCGAGGATGTAGTGAGCGCGTGGAATGATGTCCTGGCGGCACTCAAGGCCAAACTGCTGGCGGTGCCGGTCAAAGGTGCCCCGGTGGTTGCAGCCGAGATCAATGCGGCAGCGTGCCAGCAAATCATGGAGGATCTAATCAACGAAGCGCTCGAGGAGCTCAGCAACTATGACCCAAGAATCGACCCGACAAAAGCGACTGTCGAATCACCTGAAGAAAGCACTGGCGACGCTAAAGCCGCCGCCAAAACTAACAGTAAGCGAGTGGGCCGACCGAGAAAGACGGCTCGACTCTCAAAGTAGCGCGGAGCCTGGTCGATGGTACACATCGAGGGCCGAATACCAAAGGGGAATAATGGATGCGTGCTCTGACCCAAATATCAGCGAAGTTGTCGTTATGGCGGGCGCACAGCTCGGCAAGACTGAAGCGATACTCAATATTATTGGGTATCATATTCATCACAATCCGTGTCCAATTCTGGTGCTTCAGCCGACGCTGGACATGGCACAAAGTTTCTCAAAGGATCGAGTCGCGTCTGGACTTATTCGCTCAACGCCTGCAATCCGGGATAAAGTAAAAGACCCCAGAGCTCGTGACTCGGGCAATACGACGCTGCACAAAGTATTCCCAGGTGGCGCCATTACCATGGTCGGTGCCAATAGCCCGAGCGGGCTCGCCTCGAGGCCGATACGCCTGGTGCTATGCGACGAGGTCGACCGCTATCCATCCTCGGCCGGCGCTGAAGGTGATCCGATTAGCCTGGCGCGAAAGCGGGCGGCCACATTCTGGAACCGTAAGATTGTGATGGTAAGCACCCCCACAAACGATGGCGCCAGTCGAATCCAGGACGCTTACGACAAATCCGACCAGCGCAAGTATTTTGTGCCGTGCAAGCATTGCCACCATGAGCAGGTGCTCAAGTGGGCTGGCGTCCAGTGGGAGGAAGGACAGCCCGACACCGCCGGTTATATGTGCGAGCATTGCGGTGTGCTTTGGAATGAGTCGGACCGGGTGTGGTCTATTCGCAATGGTCAATGGGTGGCGACGGCTGAATTCAAGGGGGTGGCCGGTTTCTCGATCAATGGTCTGTATTCGCCGTGGACACCGCTCGCGGATGGCGTGCGAGATTTTCTGAATGTCAAAAAGAACCCGGAGCAGCTCAGGGTGTGGACGAACACTTACCTGGGCGAATTATGGTCCGATCCTGGCGAGACGCTCGAGGATTACATTCTTGCCGATCGGCGCGAGGAGATGCCATTTATACCGGAGGATGTGATCATTCTGACGGCCGGCGTGGATGTGCAGGATAACCGGCTCGAGATCAGTGTGATCGGCTGGGGGCGCGATGACGAGTCCTGGGTGATATCGCATTCGACGCTATACGGCGATCCGAGCACGCCACAGCTCTGGACTAACCTGGATTCGCACTTGATGAGACAATACGAGACCGAGAGCGGTCGGCGCCTGGGCATTCGTGCCGCTTGCGTAGACTCAGGTGGTCACTTTACCAATTCGGTGTATCAGTATTGCAAAAAGAACATGGGGCGCCGGATTTTCGCGATCAAGGGTGTCGGTGGTGAGGGTAAGGCAATCGCCGGGCGCCCGAGCAAGAATAACGTGGCAAAATGCCCGCTTTTTCCGATCGGCGTAGATACGGTCAAGGATTTGGTTTTTGCCAGGCTGCGCATCCAAGAGCCTGGCGCCGGGTATGTGCATTTTTCGGATTCGCTGCATGAGGAATACTTTCGGCAGCTCACGGCTGAGAAGATTGTCACTAAATATCACAAAGGATTCAAAAAACGGATGTTCGAGAAGATCCGACCGAGAAACGAGGCGCTCGATTGCATGGTGTACAGCATCGCCGCATATGCTATCATTGGGATAAATGTCAATGCTTTTGCCGATAAATTGGAGTCAGAGCCACAAAAAATGGAAGCAAAAACTCCAGAAAAAGCAGAGAAGAAACAAGCATTCATCCCGACCAGGGCGCCTCGCGCTGGCGGTTTCGCTAATTCATGGCGGTGATTGATGGCAAATTTATTTGATGCAGCAAACGCGCCTGAAGGCGAACCAATCGAGGTGGTGGTCGGCGACTTTTTACAATGGAAGCGCTCCGATATTGCGGAAGACTACCCCACATCGAGTGGTTACACGGCCGAATACGTGGCGCGAATCACTGGCGGTGGTTCGACCGAGATCAAGCTGCAGCAAAGCGCAAGCTCGACCGATAATTACTATCTTTTCCAGGTTAGTTCTGAGACGAGCGCGGTATTCTTGCCTGGCCTGTATCACTGGCAGCTCGAGATCACTCAAACCAGCTCGGGCAATCGCATTGTGGTGGACATCGGTGATTTTACCGCGATCCCGGATATGGATAACAACCAGGCGGACCCGCGCATACACGCCGAGATTATGGTCAACAAGATCGAGACCATTTTGGCGGGTAAGGCCGACTCGGATGTCGCATCCTACTCGATCGCCGGTCGATCACTGACAAAAATGTCATTCAGTGAGTTGATCGAGGCGCGCGAGTATTACAAGCGTGAGATCAACCACCACAACAACAAGGAGCTACTGAAGCGCGGCAAGAGTAACGGCTCCACAATCAAGGTGAGGTTTTAAGGATGGCGATTTTTGACTTTTTAAAGCCGAAACCAAAAGCCGAGCCTAAAGTATTCAAAAGATCATACCAGGCGGCGAATACGTCGCGCCTTTTTTCTGATTTTAAAGAGTCGGAGCGCTCAGCCGACTCTGAACTGTACCCGGTTATCAGTCGAATTCGCGCCAGATCGCGTGACTTAGCCCGAAACAACGAGTACACAAAGCGATATTTGACACTGCTGAAGACCAATGTGGTCGGCGAAAAAGGCTTCGGATTGCAGGTAAAAGCCACTAATACGACCGGCGATTTAGACCAAATCGGCAACCAGGCGATTGAAAATGCCTTCAAATCATGGGGCCGCAAGGGTGGCTGCACGGTTGATGGCAAGATGTCTTGGGTCGACGCGCAGAAAATGGTGATCGAAGGCCTGGCGCGCGATGGCGAGGTGTTTATCATTAAACATCGAAACGCATCGTTTAAAGATTCATTCGCGCTCGAGTTTATCGAGCCTGACCAGGTGGATGAGGAGAAATCCGAAACACTCAAAAATGGCAACCAGGTGCGAATGGGTGTGGAGTTGGATCGGTTTCGTCGCCCGGTGGCTTATCACCTACTCACATACCACCCTGGCGACTATGATTTCACAAGTCAAACGCGCAGCCCAAAACACATCCGGGTGCCGGCCGATAGAGTAATCCATATTTACATGCCCACCAGGGCCGGTCAAACGCGCGGAGAGCCGTGGACTGCATCGGCAATATCAGCGCTCAAGCAGCTCGATGGTTTTCGCGAGGCGAGCATTGTGGCGGCCAGAATGGGTGCCTCAAAAATGGGTTTCTTTACCAGCCCGACCGGCGATGGATTTGTCGCGGATGATCTCGATGGCAATGTGCCGATAATTTCGGCCGAGCCTGGCACATTCCACCAGCTCCCGACCGGGATTGATTTCAAGACCTTCGACCCGGCATATCCGAACAATGAGTTTGACGTATTTCACAAGTCGGTGCTCAAGGGTATCGCGTCGGCGCTCAATGTATCGTATACGTCATTGGCCAACGACCTCGAGGCGACATCCTACTCGAGCATTCGCCAGGGTGCTCTCGAGGAGCGCGATCATTACAAAAACCTGCAAGGGTTTATGATTGATCACTTCGTGCGCCCGGTGTTCGAGTCCTGGCTCGAGTCGGCCATGGAGATGGGCACGTTTGGCATACCGCTGCGCCAATATCAGAAGTTTGCGGATGCTGCCGAATTCCGTGGTCGAGCCTGGTCATGGGTCGATCCCCAGAAGGAAATGAATGCAGCGATCAATGGAATGAAGGCCGGTATATTATCGCTCCAAGATGTGGCGAGCCAATATGGCAAGGACACCGAGGAGCTGCTGGCACAAATTCAACGCGATAAAGCACTGATGGATCAATTTGGTGTAAAATACGCATTAGAGCCATACGCAGCACAACAAATGCCGGTGATTCCCGAGGTGGCGACCGATGGCAACGTATAAAGGAGCAGAAATTGACACAAAGCCAAGCGAATCTATGGCGGAGGAGGCTGCTCGAGGCCTGGAATGGCGCGAAGAATATGGTCGCGGCGGCACTGAGGTGGGTGTCGCGCGTGCTCGTGACATTAGTAACCGTCGCGAGCTTGGCATTGATACTGTGCGGCGTATGTATTCTTATTTTGCTCGACATGAGGTTGACAAAAAGGCGGAAGGATTCCGACCTGGCGAGGAAGGCTACCCAAGCGCAGGGCGAATCGCCTGGGCGCTCTGGGGCGGGGATGTCGGTCAATCTTGGGCAAATCGAATCGTCGAACGTCTCAATTCATTAGACGAGGCTGATCGAATGGATGATATGAGACCATACCCAAACGAGCACGCCGCCAGGATAACGGACCCGGAGAAATACCAGGGCTTTCGGCGAATGAATGACGAGCTGGGCGACGGGATTCACATTATCCTGGGCCTGCTGGATGGTGCCAGTGAGATCCAGTCGATTCGATTCGACAAAACAAAGTGGACCGTTGAAGCAGCGCAGCAATGGTTAAATGATAACGGTTACGAGCCGATCAAGTTCGAGCCGGCTATCGAGGAGAGAAAGATGAGTGATATCGAGGAAAAAATGATCGAAGCGCACGACGAGTCGATCGAGGATGATTCGCAGGCGAATCGACTGTCGGTGACGGATATCGAGCACCGGGCGATGGAGCTCGAGGCCAAGACAATCGACGAAGAGACCCGGAAGGTCCGCATTGCGATCAGCTCCGAGGAGCCGGTGCAACGATCATTCGGGATGGAAGTATTGGAACACTCGAGCGAGGCGATTGATTTGTCGTTTCTCGCAAGCGGACGCGCCCCGCTGCTTTTGGATCACGATCCAGAAAAGCAAATCGGCGTGATCGAATCAGTGGAGCTCGATGGCTCGGCGCGGCGACTCCGCGCGACGGTGCGCTTTGGAAAAGGCGCGCTCGCCCAAGAGGCTTTCACCGATGTGGTCGACGGAATCCGGGCGAATATCTCGGTCGGTTACGCGATCAACAAACTCGAGCGCAAGGATAAGGAGACATACGTCGCTAAATCCTGGCGCCCGATGGAGGCATCGCTTGTATCAATTCCCGCAGATGTGACAGTCGGCGTGGGGCGGTCTGGCGAGGTTTCAAACGAACCCGTGATTACAACTGACTTCAAAGAGGAATCTATCATGTCAGAATCTATTGATATCGCGGCAGTCGAGGCAGAAGCCCGCAAAGCCGCACAACGCAACGCCGCTCAAATTGTTGAGCTTGGCGCCCGTCATAACAAGAGCGATCTCGCTCAGAAAGCCATTGCTGAAGGCCGCAGCATCGAAGAATTCCGTGGCGAATTGCTCGATCTTATCGGTTCACAGCGCGCGCTTGAAGAGAAAGAAATCGGCATGACTCAAAAAGAAGTCAAGCGCTTCTCCTTGCTTCGCGCGATTCACGCTCTTGCAAACCCAACTGACCGACGCGCTCAAGAAGCCGCTGCTTTCGAATTCGAATGCTCGCGCGCTGCCGCTGACGCATACGGTCGCACAGCCCAGGGCATCCTTTTGCCTGCCGAGGTAATGCGCAACTGGAAGCGTGACCTGAACAGCGCCGACGAGTCTGCATTGTTCACTGACGACTTCCGTGGTGGTGATTTCATCGACGTGCTTCGCAACGCTTCAAGCGTAATGCAAGCCGGCGCGCGTATGCTGAATGGTCTATCTGGCGATGTAAAAATCCCCAAGAAGACTGCTGCTGCTGCCGCTGCTTGGATTGCTACCGAGGGTGGTGCATCGTCTGAATCCGAAATGACTGTCGGCTCAGTGTCAATGACTCCCAAAACTTTGGGCGCTTTCACTGATTGTTCACGCCAGCTACTTATCCAAAGTTCTTTGGATATCGAAGCATTGATCCGTGACGATCTGGCTCAGGCAATCGCTTTGGCGATCGACTTGGGTGCACTCGCAGGATCTGGCTCTTCTGGCCAGCCCACCGGTATCAAGAACACTTCAGGAATCAACACGGTTGACTTCGGCACCGCTCCTGACTTGATCCCGACGTTTGCCCAAATAGTTGATATGGAAACCAAGGTTCGCGAAGACAATGCTCTTGGCAACGGTGGTTCCTATATCTCAAACGCGACTATGTACGGTGCATTGAAGTCGGTCGAGAAGGCCAGCAACACCGCGCAGTTCGTAGTTGAGCCCGGCGGCACAATGAACGGATTCCGAACGATCGTATCGAACCAGGTTGCCTCTGGTGATCTGTACTTCGGCGACTTCAGCCAGCTTTTGGTTGGTATGTTCGGTGGCCTGGACATCGTGGTCGATCCTTACACTGCGAGCACTAGCGGCACTGTACGTGTTGTGGCACTGCAATCATGCGACGTCGCTGTACGTCACGCGACTGCATTCTGCCTTGGCAACGACGGCGGCAGCTAATCGGACGCCACCCCCTTTCGAGGGGGTGGTTTTCTCCCAGGCTTTTAATGAGAGCCCGGCAGAAAGCCAAAAGGTGACAATATGAAATATTTGGTATTAAAGGGAACAGTAATTAGCGGGCGCCAGGTGCGCGCCGGTGATGTGGTTGAGGTCGAAGGCGCCGAGGCGGTCGAGCTGCAAAATATGGGGCGCATTTGCCAGGTGATTGAGACCGAAACAAAGGTTCAAGACCGATCAGTAGGTCTTTCCGAGGAAGGCAAACCAAAACGCCGAACCCGGCGCACAAAAAAGGTCGCTGAATAATGGCAGTCGAAACCACCGACGATCGCTTGATTATGCTCGCCGATTTTGGTGTGGCAGCGACGTATACGCCGATCGGCGGAACGGCCTCGAGCATAACGGTGATATTCGACAATCAATACGAGGCGGTTGACGCTGGTGGTGGTGTTGCGTTTGCTATGCAGCAGCCCAGGGTAACTTGTCGATCGGCGGACGTGTCTGGCGTATCTGAAGGCGCCACCATGGTGATCGAATTGGTGACCTATATCGTGCGCGTGGTTATGCCAGACGGCACCGGGATCACTGAGCTCATGCTCGAGGCGCAATAATGGCACACGTACGCAAGCTAATCCGAGATAACATCGAGACAACGCTCACCGGGTTAGTGACCACCGGCACCAATGTTTACAAGACGCGAGTGTATCCGATCGCCGAGGACAAACTGCCAGGCATTGCGATTTACACTCGAGAGGAGTCGACCGATCACGCGACAATCACAAAGCCGCGCACGCAAATTCGCAACCTGGTGGTATCGGTTGAGGTGTATGTCAAAGCATTGACCGATTACGACGACGAGCTCGATCAGATCGCATTGGAGATCGAGGAGGCGCTATACGCCGACCAGACTCGAGGCGGTTACGCAAAAGACACCATGGTCACATCGTTTGATTGCGATTTCGCTGGCGATGGCGATCAGCCCGTCGCGCGGGCTACGATGCAAATTTCGGTCGATTATGTTACATTAGAGAACAACCCGGAGGCTGCACAATGATAGAAATGGTGCACGGAGAGACAACGATCAAGGTCCTGGCTCATAAAGTCGAGGAAATGATCCATAAAGGCTGGTCCATCAAGGGCCAAGAAACCGGACTCCCTGAGCCGGATTTGATTGATGAAGACGATTCCGAGGAGGAATAGCAATGGCAACACATAAAGGCTCAGAGGGCTTAATCAAGGTCGGCGCAAACACCGTCGCCGAGGTGAAAAGCTACTCGATCGAGGAAACTGGCGACACCCGAGAAACCACCAGCATGGGTGATGTGGCGCGCACTTACTCGCCGACTTTGACATCCTGGACCGCATCGGTTGATGTATTTTGGGATGAGACAGATACCACCGGCCAGGGTGCATTAACGATTGGCGCTGAAGTGACCTTAAACGTATATCCAGAAGGCGCCGACACTGGTGACAATTATTACACCGGGTCGGCTATTGTGACCGGCGTATCAATCAGTGCATCGTTTGATGGCACGGTCGATGCTTCGATCTCACTGCAAGGTACTGGTACTCTGACGGCGTCAACGGCTGCGTAATATGTCTATACTCGAGAAAGCGAAAAACCACTATAAAGCCAAGCTAACGGCTGAACCTCGAGAGATTGATATCCCAGAATGGGATTCCAAACTCTATGTTCGGCCAGGTATTAGCTTGCAAGCTCTCGGTGAGATCATGGAATTGGCCAACGCAGGCAAGGCTGCCGAGGCCATGGTGATGACGATTGTGCATCGTTTGATTGATGGCGAAGGCAAACCGGTATTCAAGAAATTGGATAAACTCGAGCTCATGAAATCGGTGGACCCCGATGTCCTGGCTCGCATTGTGTCCGAGATCAATTCCGGTGATCCAGACGAGGCCGACGTCGAGGGAAACTAAAAGCCGACCGGGACTTGCAGTTCCGGTATTTTCTAGCGGAAACATTAAGCAAGACGGTCGGCGAAATCAATCAAATGGACATCCGCGAGTTTATGGGGTGGGTCGCCTGGTTTAAGTTAAAGGAAGAAAGGAATGGCAAAGGACGTAAAGTTTGATATCGTCGCCAGGGACAAAACCAAGCGAGCATTTGATTCGGTCACTGGTGGCCTTGGCAAAGTATCAAAGGCCTCGATCGCGGTCACGGCTAAGATCGCCAAAATTGGTGGCGCCTTTGCACTAGCAGCGGGCGGTGCCACCGCTGCACTTACCAGAGCGTCGATGAAAAATATCGATGCGCTTGCCAAGACGGCCGACAAGATCGGTATCAACACCGAGGCGCTTGCCGGGCTTCAGCACGCCGCAGAGCTCACTGGCGTGTCCACCGAAACCATGAACATGGCCTTGCAACGAATGACCAGGCGCGTCGCTGAGGCGGCCATGGGGTCTGGCGAGGCGGTGAAGGCGCTCGATGAGCTAGGCATTAATGCGGCGAAGCTGCAAAAGCTGCCGCTCGATGTGCAAATGGGCGTCATTGCCGATGCGATGGGCAAAGTTACAAACCAGTCTGATCGTGTTCGCCTGGCGATGAAATTGTTCGACTCTGAAGGTGTTGCCCTGGTCAATACACTGGGGCAGGGCTCGCAAGGCCTTCAGGATATGGCACGCGAGGCTGAATTGCTAGGCCTGGCGATCAGTCGAGTTGATGCTGCTCAGATTGAGGCGGCAAACGATGCGGTCACTCGAGCGCAAGGTGTATTCACCGGCGTGGCAAACCAGATCGCGGTCAATTTATCCCCGGTTATCGCAGAGCTTGCGACAAATTTCTACCAGACCGCGCTTGATATGAACGAAGCCGGCAACGTAGGGACCAAGATATCAGATATCCTGGTCAAGGCATTCGGTCATGTGGCAAATGGCGTGCAGGGCCTTAGAATCGCCGTGAAGGGCATTCAATTTGTCTTCGCTAAGATGGCGGAAGGCGCCACATTTGCGATGTCCAAATTGATGTGGGCCATCGATATGGCCATCGAGAAATACAATCAACTAGCGGATTTTCTCAACCTTAATAAAATATCATTTAAACCTGGCGAGGAGCTCGCAGAGCTGAGCGAATCATTCGGAAATGTGGCCGACCAGATCAAGCAAGAAATGCTCGACATGGCGAATCAAACGCTGCCATCCGAGCAGATATCAGCATTTTATGACCAGGTGCAGATGAAAGCACGCGAGACCGCTGAAGTGGTCGCGGCAAATGCGCCTGGCAAGGTATTACAAATGGACGTCGAGGCAGCGGCCGCCGCAGTACAGCAAACATCGACCGTGACACAAAACGCGATTCTCACCCAGGCGAATACACTGGTAAGCACTACCCAGGGACAAATGGGCGCACTGCAAGGCATATTCGCGGAAGGCTCTGCCGCCGCGAAAGCGTTTTTTGTGATATCCCAAGCGCTTGCAGCCGGGTCCGCAATTATCAACGGCTTGATGTCGGCGATGTCGATTCGAGCAGCGTATGCGCAATTAGCAGCGCTCACGGCAAACCCTGGCCTGGTGGCAGTGGGTGAGGCGCACGCTAACGTCGCAATGGCGATGGGCTTTGCAACCGCTGGAATGATTGCCGGGCAAACTCTGGCATCGTTCGAGGGCGGCGGCTTTACCGGGTACGGCGCTCGAGTAGGTGGCATGGACGGAAAAGGCGGAAAGCTCGCCATGGTGCATCCAAATGAAACGATTGTAGACCATACGAAAGGCCAGGGAATGAACCAGGCGCCGGTGAACGTGAGCTTTAATATCCAGGCAAACGATACCAGGGGATTTGATCGGCTGCTCATTGAGCGCCGAGGCGCCATTGTGTCGCTAATCAACCAGGCTTTGAATGAGCGCGGTCGCGCGTCATTGGGGAGAGTATAATGGCAGGAACATTCCCAACATCGCCAGGTTATACCAGAATCAGGACCCGGTATAAGCATTATCAGCTATCGAGCGAGTCGATTAATGGCCGCATCCAGGTTCGATCGCTGAATTCAACCAGGCGAGAATTTGTGGTCGAATTTCCACCGATGACAAAAACCGAGTTTGAGCCGATTTACGAGTTTATCCTTGATCAGCAAGGTATGCTCGAGACATTCCAGATTGCGATACCGGATCCAACACTTCCGGGAACAAGCGAAACGGTCACCGTGCGATTAATGAATGACGTGCAGGAATTCGACATCGGCGTCGATGAGCGATATCGTTTTGAGATTGACCTGGTTGAGGTGGTTTAGTGAGCCGGTCAATCAATATTGATACAAAGGCGGCAATGGCCGGCGATAGCTTTCGATTCGCCACATTGATTCGCATTGATTTTGATTCGATTGTTTACATCACCGATTACGGGAACGATCTCACTATTGAGGGCCTCGGTACATTTGTGAACAGCTCGCATTTTATCGAGCTGACTGACGTCAAAGAGACCGGCGCGCTCAAAGTAAACACGCTTAATTTTCAACTATCCGGTGTCGAGCAGTCTTATATATCTATTTTCCTGCAGCAGGATTACATGGATCGGCGATTCCGGGTGTGGCGCGTAATACTCGATGCGGATGATGAGGTGATCGGGGATCCGTTTTTGTTTTTCGATGGGCGCATTGTTGGATTTGATATTGAGGACACCGAACGCGATAGCCTGGTCAACTTGGAAATTGCATCGCATTGGCGCGACTTTGAAAAAATAGTGAATCGAAAAACAAACCATAACAGCCAGCAGGTCTATTTTGCCGGCGATATGGGTTTCGAGTTTGCATCCAAAACAATCAAGGATTTGAGGTGGGGGCGTAAAGCGTGATTATTGGTGTACTGATTGCGGTCGCTGTCGTCGCCGGCGGGATATCCTATAAGCAAGCCAGGGACGCCCAGAAGCAGGCCAGAAAGGCCGCCGACGCGATGGCCGGCGTGCTGGTCAATAAGGAATCGAACATCGATCCATTGCCGGTCATATACGGCGAGAGGCGCGTCGGTGGTGTCCGGGTTTATCTCGAGGCTGCCGGCGGCAAAAAGAATGAATACCTATATATTGCCCTAGCGTTATGCGAGGGCGAGGTCGAGTCGATCACCGATATCGAAATCGACGACACACCAATCACCGATGCGCGATTTGATGGCCTCACATCCTACCAGGTATTCACGGGTACCGACGATCAAACCGTGAGCACACTATTACAAGAGTCTGGCGCCCAGTGGACCAGTGACCACCGTTTGCGCGGGGTGGCGTATATTGCGGTTCGACTGAAATATGACGAGAGCGCTTTTTCTAGCATTCCAGATATCACGGCGGTGGTAAAAGGCCGCAAGGTATATGACCCAAGGACGGCAACGACCGCATGGTCAGACAACCCGGCGCTTTGCATCCGCGATTACCTGACAAATGCTCGATTCGGCAAAGGATTGCCATCGAGCGCAATTAATTACACCGCATTTTCCCAGGCTGCAACCGATCTCGAGAGCTTTACAGCGACACCATATAGCGGCGCTCCGAGCACTATACAATTATTCAAAGCGAACATTGTGCTCAACACCGGCGAGGAAATTTTTCGAAACGTCGAAAAACTGCTAATCGGATGCCGTGGATTTCTACCATATACTCAAGGCCAGTATGCGCTCAAGATTGACCAGGCGACGAGCTCAATTTTAACGCTCACCACCGACACCATTATCGGTGGGATAAAAATTGCCGGCGCCAAGAAAGAAGACAAATTCAACCGGGTGGTGGTCAAATTCCCAAACCCGGAAGCCGACTGGCAACCAGACCAGGCCGTATGGCCTGACGCCGGCAGCGCTGAAGAAATCGCATACCTGGCAGAGGACGGTGGCACGCTCTTAGTCGACGAGGTCGATCTTGATGGCGTAACAAACTATTACAGCGCTCGAGACATTGCGCGCATCCTGGTGTTGCGCTCACGCAATGGTTTGCGTGTAGGTCTTCAGGCCACCTCAGAGGCAACAGATCTCACGGTGGGCGATGTTGTGTCTATCACGCACCCAACGCCAGGGTGGGACGCAAAATCATTCCAGGTCGAGGAGGTTTCTCTTAACTACGACGGCACGGTCGGGCTTAGCTTGATCGAGTATGATTCCGCTATTTACGCATACGACCCAGCAAACGAGGAGGCGGTATATCCAGACAGCAATTTGCCGAACCCATTCGATATTGAGCCGCCAACCTCGCTGACTATTACTGAGACGACGGTGGTGGCCGAGGATGGCACACTGCTGCCTTCGCTCCTGGTGTCCTGGACCGCTGCCGACGATGCCTTTGTCACGCAATACGAGGTGCAGTGGAAGTTAGCCAGCGCAAGCGAATACAGCTCCGCATTCACCGGCACGGTGCAATATGTGATCCAGGGCGTGACACCGGGCGAGGAATACAATATCCGGGTGCGCTCACTTAATGAGCTCGGTGTCAAAAGTGCATTCGTGAGCACCGATAACACGCCCGACGGTGATACTACGGCGCCAGGAATACCGGGCAGTTTGACGGCGGTCGGCGGGCTTCGTGAGATATCACTATCCTGGACACCGCCAACGGATCCAGATTATTCGCACGTTGAGGTGTGGGAAAATACGGTCAATAACTTTGCCACCGCGACAAAGATCGCAATCGCCGGGGGTGACAATTACATTCGCACCGGCCTTGGCTACGATGTGACCCGATACTATTGGCTAAAATCTGCCGACTATTCGGGCAATATTTCTGACGTTTCCGCAGTAGCAAGCGCCACCACATTGTTCGTCGATACCGACTCATTCAGCGAGGCGGTAAACAACCTTTTCTCTGAGGCTGGTGCTTACGGTATCGAGCCGGTGAGCTCATTGCCCGCGACTGGCGACTTTGATGGCCAGATAAAATACGATACCACAGCCAATAAACTTTACCGATGGGATGCGGATACATCGACTTGGACTGACGATATTTTCTCGATCACTTCTGGATCGGTTGATCTTGCATCGTTTGCCGCTGGAATTGAGCCCGTGGGCATTGTGTCCAGTTTGCCAAACCCAAGCGGATACACTGGCGCTCAGATTGTATTTAACACAAGCGACAACAAGCTCTATCGATACACGGGCACGGAATGGGTATCCTCGGTGCCAACGGCTGACCTGGTCGGCACGATCACATCGCTACAGATCGCCAACGAGGCCGTGACTAACGCAAAGATTGCAGTCGATGCAATTCAAGGTGATGTGATAGCGGCAGGCGCGATTACAGAACAAAAGATATTTAATGGCTCCGTGTCGCAATCAAAGTTAGCAGAGCGTGCCGTGGATGAGACAAAATTAGCAATCGGGGCTGTGACTCAAGATATTGTTGCGACAAATGCGATATCTGCCACCAAGATTGCGGATGGCGCAATAGAGACTCCAAAACTGGCAACCGGATCTGTAACCGCCGCAAAAATCTTCACTGGCGCAGTAACTGCAGATGCTATTGGCGCGAATGCCGTGACAGCAGATGCCATACTAGCCGGATCAGTTACCGCATCTAAGATTTTAAGCAATACTATCACTTCGCAACAAATTCAAAGCAGAACTATAACCGCCTTAGAGATATTAACCGGCACTATAACATCGTCTGAGATTGCAGCGAACACAATAACCGCCTCAAACATACTGGCCGGAACAATCACGGCGACTGAGCTGGCAAGCAACTCGATAACTTCAGAAAAGATCCAGGCCGGCTCGATAAGCACTGATAAACTGGCGGCAAATGCTGTGACCACCGCTAAACTAGCAGCCGATTCCGTAACTGCCGGTATCATAGCAGCCGGTGCCGTATCGACTTCTGAGCTGGCCGCCGATGCCGTGACTGCCGAAAAGATTCAGGCCGGTACTATCACCTCAGATCGAATTAAAGCCGGAGATATCCAAGGCGATCGCATTGCCGCGAATACTATAACGGGCGGGTTGATTGCAGCATCCGGGATAATAACGAGCGCGGCGCAGATTGATGACGCTGTTATCACCAATTCTAAAATTCAAAATCTTGCGGTTGACACAATCAAAATTGCGAATGGTGCTGTTACTAATAAATATGCAGCCTACACCGCATCGTCCATTTCGGTAACCGGGACTTATATAAAAGTGCAGGAATTGCAGGATGTTGACTTTGATGGAAGTCCGGTAAGCGTAATTTATAACTGCAAATTAGATGATGCGCTCAGCCACAGAATAGATATAAGATTAAATGGAACCTCACAAAGGGTATTTACTGCTGGCTCAATAGTTTTCACTCAAGTGATAAGCGGTTTTGCTGTTTATTCATATTTCCCGAACATGGTCACCATCGCATTAACTATAACTCCCAGCTCAGGAACGCACGATATAGAGGTTTACGCTCAAAGAGCTGATACCTCTGTTTCGACACCAGATCACGATGTTTCGCAAAGATTCCTTCAAGCAATCGAGACCAAAAAATAATGTACGCAATATATGACAGCAAAGGCCGCATACTGCAAAGCATAGAATGCCCGGCTGGCAAGATAGAAAAGATTGCCAATGGAATGTCTTATATTGAGACAAGTTGCAATGACGCCACCCATTACATAGAAAACGATCAACCGGTACCATTTCCTAAAAGACCCTCAAAAGACCATGAGTTTGATTATGATTCAAAGCAATGGGTTGATACTAAGTCAGAGGAAATCAGGGCGCAGGAAGCGATTGATGGGCTTAGAAAGCAAAGGAACGCCTTACTGTATCAATCAGACTGGACGCAACTACCAGATGCGCCAGTTGATAAGCAAGCATGGGCGGAATATCGCCAGGCGCTGCGCGATATAACGAATCAAGATCCTAGCAATATTGTCTGGCCGGAGACGCCGCAGTGAAAATTTCGATGTTGAATTTAAACGTGTTATAATCTGAGCAAATTGAGAGGACTCCAAGATGGCAAACCCATTTGTATATACAAATTCACCAAACCAATCTGGCTTGGTGTACGACATGGTTCCGGTCACGCCAAGCGACTCAATCGATAACGTCGGCGCTGGCAATATTGCCATCGGCTTATACATCGAGACAGGCGGCAGCATTGTTTTTTTGAACAAAGACGGAAACGAGCGCACGATAACTGTGCCTGACTTCCATACACTCACATGCTCAGTGAAGCGTGTAAAGTCAACCGGGACGACCGCAACCGGCATCAATGCCCTGGTAGTATAAATGGCGACGATCACTCACAAGCAGGGCGACACACTCGAATGGGTAATCACTCTGACTGAGAGTGGTTCGGCGGTCAACGTTACCGATTGGTCTATTCGATCGCAGATCAGAAACAACGACACACTGATCGCCACATTGACCGTTACGAAAACCGATGCGATTAATGGCGAAATTGTTTTATCGGCTACCGCTGCACAAACTGACACCTGGACTGCGGGCGTGCACTCTTGCGATATTGAGTTCACTGACGGCAATTCCGACGTGTTCTCAACCGAAACATTTACAGCCATAATCCTGGAAGATGTAAGCCATGATTAGCCTGGTGAGTCAGTCGAAAAAGCAGTACACGATATTGATTGATTTCGGATCTTATGCAACCGGGACAGTATCGGTGGCTCGCCGGACTATATCCATAAAGCCGTACGGCAACACGGAAACTATAACGCTACGCGAGCAAGACAGCAGCGAAGGCGCATTGCAACAATTCCCCGAGGCCATAGCATGAGCGTAAATATTGGTATCAACATCCAGCGAAGCCCGAACAAAATGTCCCAGGCTTTGCGAGACGCATCGGTCAATGGATCTATACCTGGTCTGCTTGCGGATTTTGATGGCGAGTATTACAGGGCCAATGGCTCAAAGACCACATTCTCCAACCTAATCACCCACTCCCGTAACGGCAATGCCACTATGGTGGATAGTGACGGGTTGATTAAGTGGGCGCCGCATAATTTGATTAAATATACTGACTTTTCAGCTAATTGGAGCGTGGCAGAGGGCGGAGAAAAAACATCTATAACTGAGTTAGGTCCTGACGGAAATAATAATGCTGTGCTGTTCACTTCTGCCAACTCTGCAAGTGACTTTGTTCAGGGTGTGACATTGGAAGCAAATGTTCAATACACTTTAGAGTTTTATGCAAAAAAAGGAACTGCAACGGAAGCAAAATATAGAGTTTATCAGGGTTCAGATATTGTTTTCGAAAGCTACTATAGTCAACTAACAGCAGAGTGGAACAAAATTAGTGTAACCTTTACTGCCTTATCTTCATCTAATGCAAGTATATTTTTGTTTTCCAACTCTGCGGCAGGAACGATATATTTTGCATTTCCACACCTCTACCGCTCCGACTTAGGCGGCATGGTAGACAACCCAGACCGTGGAGACTCATACGTACCCACCACCACATCGGCAGCGTATCTCCCGAGACGCGGCCATCACGTATACAACGGCTATGAGTGGGTTGATGAGGGTTTGTTGCAGGAGAGTGAAGCGCGGACTAATCTTGAAGATTATTCTAATTTTCTTTCTGGATGGAGCGGAGGCGGGATAATTCTTACGCACAACGCAGAAATAAGCCCAGATGGAACAGAAAATGCGTCAAAATTAGTGTGGGATGCTACCACTACTTATCATTCACTTTTTAGCACAACTTCTGTTAGTGCTAATACAGAATATACGCGCAGTGTATACGTGAAATATTCAGGCGTTCAGTGGATAATCTTACAGCAATACGATGCTGGGGGCGCGCAAACAAATTTAGGCGTTTGGTTTGATATACAAAACGGCTTAAAAGGAACTGAGGATATTGGCATGTCTGGCACAATTCAAAGTGTTGGAAATGGTTGGTATAGATGCTCTTTAACAAACACAACAACCACAGGGACAATATCTGAACGAATACAAATTGCTCTTACAACGGCCAACGGTTCCTCTGCCGCAGGTAGAACAGGAGACGGAGTGTCAGGAGTCTACATCTGGGGCGCTCAACTCGAAGAAGGCTCAACCCCATCAAGCTACATCCCAACTTCAGGCTCCTCAGTAACAAGAGCCGCTGAGACACTCACAATCCCATCCGCTAATCTTCCATGGCCTACACCGCAGTACATTGGTGATGAGTTGGTTACTAATGGGACGTTTGATACGGATATTTCTGGTTGGGGCGAAGGCGCTGGTGGAACTATATCTTATGATAACGGTGCGATAAAAATGGTAACTGGTTCTGGAACGCTTTGTTCTATTACTCAGTCAGAAACTTATGAGGTTGGAAAGGTCTATAAGCTAACATTCGATGTTGTTGAAGTTAGCACAACAGGCATTAATTTATATAACTACAGCTCATCACAGGCATATGCGTTAGGTTCTGCGGCAGTTGGAACGTATGAGCATGTATTTGTTGGTGCTGGCTTTCGTGGGACAGATATAAGGATTGCTAAAACAGCAGGCGAATATGTTCGTTTAGACAACATCTCCGTCCGCGAAATAAACCCACTGTCTGTGTCTATACAGATGGATGGGCGAATGACGTATGCTGATGATACGGAAGCGTTAAATGTTGTACAATTAAAGTGGGAAAAAGACGGAAATAATAGAATAATGAGTTACGTGTCAACGCATGTTGGCAGTATTGATTATTTAGATGGAACGCAGGTGTTTCAGCAGGTGTCTAGTGGCACTTTTGATACGCTTTCCGGAAGTGCTGGTTATTATACTCCCGACATTCTAGTCCCATACAACATCTCAAGTCGTCACGGCTCAACCTTTATCAACGGTGCAGTAGAAGGCACAGCACTAACCGCTGACACAACACCAACGGCACTACCAGACCTGTCTAGCACTAACCTGTCACTCGGCTACACATATATGGGTACAATCAAGACCTTTAGAGTCTGGAACGTAGACTTGACCGACTCTGGATTAGTAGCCGCAACAGCACCATCGCTAGAGCCGTCATTGAGTTTAAGTTTTGATTCAACTGAGTCGAGCTTTACCGTATTGGATTGGAGCGAATAATGGGTACAAAGAACTTTGACAATTACTCTGATTTAATTACGTTCACCCGAGCATCTAGTGGCACAGCGTTACGGCCTATAAGCTATGGTGATGAGCTTGTAACTAATGGGACGTTTGATAGTGATAGCGATTGGACGAAAGTTAATGGGGCTACAGTTTCAGGCGGGACAGGTAATGTTGCTTCCGCGATTAATAGTGAAATTTATCAAACTATTTCAACTACGGTTGGAAAAGTTTACAGCGTGACAGCTACAATTAGTGGCAGTAATTCCGCAACTGAAGGCAGGCTTGAAGTTGGATATGGCACAGGCTCGGATCATTGGGTAATACTTAATAGGCATGTTGGAGGCTTAACAGGCACAATTACAGAAATATTTGTAGCGACAAACACATCTACAGTTGTTGGCTTAAGAAACGCTTACGCCAATTATACATATTCTATCGACAACATCTCCGTACGCGAAGTTCTATTCGATCAACCCAATGCACCGCTCACCCTATTCAACCATCCAACTAATGTACCGCGCATTGAGTATGACGCAGACGGTAATCGGTTGGGGCTGCTGGTTGAGGAGAGTAGGACTAATCTAGTTACGTATTCGGAAGACTTTACGGGTTCGGGTTGGAATGCATCAGATTCTGCAATAGCAAGTTCAACAGTAAATGCCCCTGATGGGTCGCAGAACGCTTTTAAAATTTATGAAAATACTTTAAACGAAGAGCATTCAAGCTATTTTAACTTTGCATATTCATCAGGAATAATTTATACAATAAGTATTTTTGCAAAATCAGCCGAAAGAGATTTTTTAGTTTTAGGAACACTAAACAACTCATCGCAGTTAAGTATTTTTAACTTAGCTGACGGTGTTGTTGATACTGTAGCATCAAGCCATGATTTAGCTACAATTCAAAATTGCGGGAATGGGTGGTATAGATGCTCAACAACATTCACTGAATCTGCAAGTATTCGTGATTATGTGATATTTGGCGTTTCTAATTCAAGCGGCGTTGTAACCTATACAGGTGACGGTACTTCGGGTATATACGTCTATGGCGCCCAACTCGAAGCCGGAAGTTTCCCCACATCCTACATCCCGAGTAATTCCGGTAGCACCACCACACGCTCTGCTGATGTAGCGAGCATAGGCGTGAGTGAGTTTGGTTATAATCAAGATGCTGTAACCGTATATTGGTCTGGTAAATTTTTATCAGACGCGCCTTTTACAGAATATAGCTTCAATTTTAATGATGGATCAACTGGCACGGATGTGACAAATAGCATTAGGGCGTTTAAATTTCCTGATGGAACGTATCAGTATCGGGTTAGTGTAGGCGGTACAAGCTCTGTTTTAGATTCATTTAGTGGGATTACTGAAGATTTGTTTAAATTTTGCATTACTGCGGATAGCTCATCAGCTATAGGTGCAAGAAACGGCTCATCAAAAACAGATACTAGCGTTACTCTGCCAACTGGATTAACAACATTACATATTGGGGCGAACTTTAATGGTCATATTGAGTCGATAAAACATTGGCCGAGAAAACTTACAGCAGATCAACTTGAGGCTCTAACATCATGAGTGAAATAATCGAAGAAGTAGTAGAAGCACCAAAGACCGACTTCTACATCAAGCTAAACTCAGAAGCAGACCTGCCTACTGTATTCTCTGCATTCTTCCAACAGGACTACGTAACCGTAGTAGACGAAGAGACGGGCGAGTCTACGCAGACACCCGATGGCGAACCGTATCTAGTTAGCCATACTCACGACTACGCCATTGATCTGGTCGGTACGATCTACGAGCCTACAGGTAATACACTCACGGACGATGAGGGTAACGAGTACCCAGAGACTGCACCGATTGATGGCTGGCATGTGAATGTACGATTGGTAGGTGAAGGACGTAGGACTGACGTTGAAGCAATTGATGCGGTTTATGGTGTTGTGCCTAATTCACCATCGAGGGTGTTTTTGTAGAGGTATTTATGAGCGTAGAGCACTCGGTAGCGAAGCTAGAAGCGCAGCAAGAGGCAATGGCGTCTGATATTCATGAGATGAAGTCGGCATTAACAAGTATTGCTGAGACTCTACGCAATCTCGCCGGAATTGAGCAAAGGCAGGTGAATTTGACTGACGCAATCACGCGCGCGCATAAACGTATTGACGAGATGCAATCGTTGATTAAAGAAGAAGTCAAAGGTCACGAAAGACGCATTCAGTCTATCGAGCTAAAACAGGCAAAGGACGCATGGATCGAGCGTGTCATAACTGTGATTGTGATGGGTGTTGTCGGTCTGTGGATTAAGGGCGGCCTCTGATGTGGCAGGCTCTGATCGGCCCGGTGTTTAGCCTTGGAAAGCAATGGCTCGAGAATAAGCAGGAAAAGAGCAAAGCAAAGCACCAGGCAGAGCTGAATCGCATCTATCAGGACGGCGCAGCCGAGACCAGTTTGATCGCCCAGATGGCGACATCTTGGAAAGATGAATACTGGACTCTGGTGGTATCGACTCCGGTCCTGGCAATTATGTACGGCGTCGCCACCGATAATGACCAAATCATCGCCAGGGTACGCGAGGGTATGACCGCGCTCGAATCCATGCCGACCTGGTTCCAGTTCATCCTGAGCGTGGCCGTGCTCACATCATTCGGGGTCAAGGTTCGCAACAACCTATTCAAGGCCGACAAATGAAAAAGCTAATTGAGCAGCTCAAGCTGCATGAGGGGGTGCGCAGCCACCCGTACGACTGCCCGGCTGGATATCTAACCATTGGCGTCGGCCGGAATATCTCGGAGACCGGGCTCGGTTTGTCGGATGATGAGATCGACTACCTGCTCCAAAACGACATCGAGCGCTGCTACCAGGAGCTCGATCGCTTTGCCTGGTTCATGGATCTGGATACCGTACGCCAGGAGGCACTGGTCAATATGTGCTTTAACCTGGGATTCCCCAGGCTTGCCAAGTTCACCAAGATGATGGGCGCCATGGCTGATGGGAAATACAGCCTGGCGGCCGCTGAGGCGCTCGACTCAAAGTGGGCGAAGCAGGTGGGGCAAAGGGCGAAAGATATTGCTTACATGATCGAGTTCGGCGAATACCCGTGATTGATTTTATGGTGGTCTCGATGCCGCGCTCGCGCAGTACCTGGCTCGCCAACTGGTTGACCACCGACAAAACCATTTGTTTGCACGACCCGCTACGCGATAAGACCATAAAAGACGTCGAGGCAATGAAGGCCGACAAGGTGCTCGGCGTCGCCGATACTTCGCTTTTGCTGTATGGCGATAAACTTAATCGGTACCGGTGCAAAAAGCTAATTATCCATAGAAACCCGAATCAGGTATCCAGATCGGTCGGCGAGAAAATCGACGCCAGGCTGACGAGCCAATTAAATGGGATTAAAGGGCTGCACATTCAATACGACGATATCAACGTCATGGGGCAAGAGATCTGGCAATATCTGATCGGTGACTGGTTTGACCAGGAGCGGTTTGATTTGCTCAAGAATATGAACATCGAGCCGCATTTCCCTGGGCTCAAAAGAGCATCGCAGAATGCGATTAGGCGCGTGGCGGTGTTCATATAAAAAAGCCCGGAGGGAGAGCCGGGCAAAGCAAGGGGTGAGCTCATTGTATCAATTCCCAATAAACGGTACAATCAACGCTTTGGTTTATAAGGGGAATAGAATGCACGCAGGTAGAGCAATCAAGAAATTGCAAGACGACAAAGGTCTAAGTGGAAACGATCTGGCCGATATCCTCGGCGTGGTTCCGCAGCAATTAAGCCGATGGCGAAATTCCGAGGATATGAAATTGTCCACCATCGTAAAACTATGTAAGGCACTCGAAATCGAGGTAAGTGATTTCATAGATGCGGCAAAATGAATGGCTCAGAAAACAGATCGAATACGACACCCGGCGCTTTTTGGACGCCGGTGGTGAGATAAAGCAAATCGAGCCCGGTATTAGTAGCGAATACGGAAACCGGGCCAGCTTTATACTTTCGGTATATACACAAAAAATGGAATCAATCGAAAGAGATCACGGCAAACCATTCTGGCAGGTGGTGTCAGAATTGGCGGAGCGTGGGCACAATAGGGGAACGGTGGCCAGGTCATTGGGGTTTGAGCCTGGCGAGTTTGGCTACCTGCTGAAAAAATACGACAGGGGGCACTTATGGCCGACTGGGAAAAGCTACTAGAATTTTGCGAGACCGACCGGCAGCGCTTGGTTGTCGGTTTAAGGCGCGATGGATTGTCAGCTCACGAAGTGGGTAAACGGATCGGAATAAATGAGCGCAATGTGATGGCAATGTGCAAGCGTTTAAAGGACAAGGCCGCGAAGCAGGGGCACTCGCCCGAGCATGACATGGTGCACACGGTTCCAGATGGGTACAAGGTCAAGGGAACCTCGACACTGTACAAGGATGGACAGCCGGTAATTCAGTGGGTAAAGTCTGACATTGATAATGAACGCCAGATGCAGTTGATGCGGGAAGCTATTTCTGCACTCAATGAAGACATAAAGCCAGAGCCAAAAATAACAAAGCCTAAAGTCAAGAAGTCTCAGCTATGCAACATGTACGTGATAACGGACTATCATGCGGGAATGCTCGCATGGCATGAGGAGACAGGGGCAGACTGGGATCTTCAAATAGCAGAGGACACTTTGGTTAAATGGTTTGCTCAGGCCATAGAGCAAAGCCCACAAGCTGATGTGGCAGTATTCGCGCAGTTGGGTGATTTCCTGCATTTCGACAGTTTAGAGGCGGTAACTCCCGCGAGCCGGCATATACTTGACGCAGACACTAGATTTCAAAAGCTAGTCAGGACAACCATTCGAGTCATTCGCAGAGTGATTAGAATGCTCTTAGAGAAGTATCCAAAGGTTCATGTGAAGTGGTGCGATGCAAACCATGATCCGGCCAGTAGCGCATGGATGCGTGAGTTTTTAATGGCGCTTTATGACAATGAGCCGAGAATATATATAGATAACTCCGCCGACACTTACTACTGTTTCGAGTGGGGTAAGACGGCTTTATTCTTCCATCACGGTCATAAGCGTAAGGTGGCTAACGTGGATTCAGTGTTTGCGGCTAAGTTCAGAGAGGTATTCGGCAGGACAGAGCACGCCTACGCTCACATGGGTCACTATCACTCAATCGACATTAAAGAGACCAATTTAATGATCGTAAACCAACACAGGACGCTCGCGGCACCGGACGCTTACGCCAGTCGCGGCGGATGGATGTCTGGCCGAGAGGCGCAGGTTATTACCTACCATAAAGAGTTCGGGCAGGTTGGGAGCCAGACTATCAGCTACAGGATGATTGCATGAGCGCAAAAGACTACCAGATAGGCGGCGAGCACTATAAGAACAAGGGAATTCAGCCTATTGAATACATAATGGAGAACGGCCTAGACTTTTGTGAGGGGTGTGTGGTGAAGTACATTTCTAGGTGGCGCCAGAAGAACGGACTGGATGACCTTCTGAAGGCCAAGCACTACATAGAGTTTTTGATTGAAAGGGAGACGGACAAATGATTGCTTTAATGATTTGCGAAGAATGTAACAACCAAATGACCGAAATATTCACCGCCCAGGAAGATATGAAACTCAAGGGCTGGATGTGCGAGTCATGTTTGACTTTCGTCCCGGCGATTGGCCGGGAGAAAAAGTTCACTATTGAGGATCAGGCGCCGCAAAGGTCTGAGTAAACCCAATCACCTGGGCCTTGGCATCATCCAGGCCCCGGCAAATCATGGTTTTATATCCAACGCTTGCTAGGTACTCGAGCCATTCTTTTTGCTCAGGCGAGACAATGCCGCCTTTTTCTCGCTTCATTTCAATCCACAAATAAAGCTCCGGGCAAAAAAGATCCGGCACGCCTTTCGATACGCCTTCGGCCTTCAATTTCATTGCCTGGCTTTTGCCCCGATATCCGCCATTGGGTATGGCGAAAATGCGCACCCCTTTGTATGTCTGGCGGAACCATTTAACAAACTCGCGCTGGATCTCATGTTCGGTCATTAAAATGGAATCACCTCCTCCCATTGGTCGCACTGATCGAGGCTTGCGGCGAATTTTGCGGGTGGTCGCTGGTGATGATATAGGCATAATCCGGTCTTATCGTAGAATTCACATGTATGGCAGCACTTAGGCGCCGGCTCCTTGCGCTCCCATTGTATAACAAAATCAGGCTTCGACGGTCTCATTAAAAATCCTTTTCGTTACTCGGTTGAATTTGCCATCCTTGGTGTACTCGATTTCTTTCGGGCTGCGCCCGGTGTTTAGTATCTTGCACAGCTCAACCAGGGTGCCGCCCTGGGGAATCGTTACACAAGACCTCGAGGCAATGCTCGCCAGGGTGGCCATGGCTTTATGTCCGGCATACCCTTCATGCAGGATTGGTAGATACTCGATGACCGGTCGGTCTGATAAGGCGCCATAATAGGTGACCTTCACCATTTGCTTGCCGGATGCCTTGCTCATGTGGTCGGACCAGATCCAATCGGTGACCGCCATGGTTTTTGACTTCAAACCCATAATGTCATCATCGCGCAATGCGAGCTTTGGCTTTTCAGGCTCAGGGAACGGATGATCGCACGCCGGGCAATTTCGCACCGATGGATGCACCAGCTCGTGGCAATTATCGCACGCCTTCACGGGCGCCTCAGACGGCCCCTGGCGGGTTCCCGACGCGCTGGGTGGCGTGATATAGGTGATCGGTCCGTGTTGGCTCACAACGCCGGCAAAATCGAGCACCAGGCAATGATCGGTGTGGCTTTTCAAGCGCATACCTCGACCGGCCATTTGCACATACAAGCCTGGCGACATCGTGGGGCGCAGCATTGCGATCAAATCAATGTCTGGATAATCGAACCCGGTGGTCAATACGTTTGCATTCGTGATCGCCTGGATCTGCCCGCGCTTGTATGCGCCCAGGATAGCATCGCGATCCGCGCTCCCCGTGTCACCGGTAATGCTCTCGGCGATAATACCCTGCTCGCGCAGCTCGTCGCGGATGTGCTCGGCGTGCTCAACGCCAGAACAGAAAAAGAGCCAGGCTTTTCGATCGTTAGCCAGGCGAATTACCTCGCGCACAACGCGCGCATTCATATCGGCGGTGTCGACCGCTGCTTGCAGCTCCTTATCAATATACTCGCCGCCTCGCTTGTGTACGGCTGAGACATCGAGAGCGGCTTCTGTGACCTTAGAACGCAGTGGCGCCAGATAACCATCGGCCACCAGCTCAGCGATCGTTACAGGCTCGATGAGGCCGTCGAAAAGGGCATCGCCATCGCTGATGTAGCCATGGCCGAGCCGGTAGGGAGTGGCGGTGAGACCAATCACCCGGATGCTTGGGTTTATGGTCTCGAGCTCGTTGATTAGCTTGCGATATCCGCCTTCGGCCTTGTGGCTTATCAAATGGCACTCGTCAACGATCACCAGGTCAACGTGGCCGATCTTATGCGCCTTATTCCGCACCGACTGAATGCCGGCAAAAGTGATCGAGTCGAAATCCCGTCGACCGAGCCCGGCGGAGTAAATGCCAAGCGGCGCATTTGGCCATACCTGGCGCAACTTGTTTGCATTCTGCTCGATTAGCTCCTTTACATGAGTGAGCATGAGGATTCGGGTTTCTGGCCAATTCTGCACGGCGTCCTTGCAAAGGTGCGCGACAATGTGGCTCTTGCCGGAGCCCGTGGGCAACACCAGGCAAGGGTGGCCATCGTGCCGGCTCATCCATTTGTAAAGGTCGTCGATGGCGCGCTGTTGGTAGGGTCTTAGCACACTTTATTCCTTAGCAGCCCATGCCGCACCAGCCAGATCGTGTTTCGATGCACACCGTATTTTTCAGCCTGGCCTTTGTCTGTTAGCCCATTTCGATTAATTCGAATTTCACGGACGGATTGATCTGTTAGTTTTGGGTTTTTCTTGCTCACACTATCCTCCCGTCAAATGTGTCTCGTAATGCCTGCACCACCTGATCGGCGCAAAGCTCCTTGCCGGCGATCAGTTCGCTCGATTTATAGTGACCTTCGCCATTCGTTATTTTTGCGCCGTCGATATCGTACACGGCAACAATATCGGTGCTTGCGTCCTGGTCCAACTTCCAGGGCACCAGGTCAGGGTGCAGCACATGAGAATGACACCCGGTGATTTGGTGCTCGTAAGGTATGGTGTCACCCCAGCGCTCGCAGTAAAAGGTCGAATCATCCTTGGCGGTTGAATGTGCGCAGGTGCGGCAATTCACTTGCATTGTCAGTTTGGTGTCGTGGCAAAATTCATGCGCCGGGCAAAATTTGCACTGGAACCAGCTCGGGTCGGTGCTAATTGGTGGCGGCAGCCGGTCCTCGGTTGCCAGGCGGTGACCTCGATCAACCAGTTTTTGCGCTGCATCTTTATCCAGGCGCACGCGCTCCGTGTAATAGGTATCATCATCCTTGCAGACTGCCACATACAAAGCCCGGTCGATTCCAAGGCCAAGCATGTAAAGCTGCATTTGCGCCCAGTGCATCGGCTTTGATTTTTCGACGCCGTCCTTTGTCAGGCTTTTGAATGATTTCAAACTATGCGTTTTAAACTCGGCCACATGGCGAGTCTTAGGCGCCTGCGGCACCCCCGATTCGATAATGCCATCGACCGAGCCAGACACATGGCATCCGAAATTGACGCGAGTCTGATCGCCTCCGATCTTGATGCCTATCCGGCGCAGGTCGCCGATGATCTGATCCTCCTCGAGCTGACCCCGGCGAAACAATCGCAGGATGCGCCCAGGGAAGGATTCGATCACCGCCCAACGAAAAGACAGCCAGATCCACCGATCGCAATGGTGCCCGAGCATAGAGCAGCCCAGGTGCGCCCTGGGCTTTTGTGTTGTCGATTCGTGCGCCCTATCAATCAGGGCGCCGATATCGTTTAGGGGCTTTGGTATCTCCATCCTATCGTTTCCAGGGTGGTGTTGCCGCCGATGGCGCCGCTACCGGCGCAGGTGCCGGTGCCGCACTCCCGCCGATCGACTTATACGCCTTGACCTCATTCTGATCGCCGTATTCTTCCGACTTGCGAATCGATACCTTGATCTGAGCACCAACGCCGATGAGCTGATCGGTATCGGACAGGCTCGAAAGGCCGCCGGCCTTCATCAATTGACCTAGCTGCTGATGACCAATTTCCTCGGCCTTTGGGTTCGGGTTCTGGATGTTGATATTGGTGAATACCACCCGGCCCTGGTGCGTCGGACCGGTTACGTCAAAACGCAGTTTGATATATCGACCGGTGCCAGCTTTGGTATCTTTGACCTCGGCCTCGGTGATGGTTGCATTGTACCAACCGGCCGGGATCGGCTCATTGGTGTTCGTTTCGACGGGAAGGTCCGCCGCATTAATGGTATATCCTAATGTAGACATATTACTCTCCGATTTTCGTAATGTTGAAGGACGGACGTCCTGGGGTTGTGGTGATTGCATTTAAAAGTGGTTTTGTGATCGACTCATCGGTCGCCTTCCAGGCGCGCGCATCGATCTCGGGTTTCCATCGAAACAGATCACCGAGCAAGTTATCGATGCCGTGCTCGATGGCGATTTCCTGCAAGATATCCGCATCGATTTTGCGGTTATATCGCTGGGTGACCTTGACCACAAAGCCATCGCGTTTGAGCGTTTTGGTGCCTTCGGCTTCATCAACGGCGAGCTCTCGAATCATCGCATCCTCGAGCATTCTGCGCTCCTCGGTTGCCTGGCGCTCGGCCTCCTTAGCGTGCACCCATGCCTCATATATGTTCATGACTCACCCCCTATTTTGGCGATCAAGGCGCCCAGGTCGGGTGCTTCCCAGGCATCGAGTTTGCCCGATCGGTCCTTGGCGATCCATAGGCCATCCGAGTCGCACATGAGCGCGCGCTGGGTTGATCCATCGGCGTCCTTTTCGACGCGAAGAGCCAAGACCTCATCGAAGTAATACGGCAGCGCTTGCCCGGTCTTATTGCCCGGCATGCTCGGTGCGTACAGTATCCGGCCCATTTCATCCTGGGCCTTTTCTAGCTTGGCCGAGAAATAAACGTGCTTGCCAGGCAAATCCCGGAAGGCGCGGATCACGTATGCCATCGCGTCCTGCATGGCGCCATACGCTTGACGCGGGTCTTTTGCGACGCGCTTTTCATGACCCAGGATCACCTCGGCGATCTCGGATATCGAGTCGAGCGCAACGCTTTGGAACCCGGCCGCCTCCTCGCTTGCACACCAATTGAGCGCCTCCTCGAGGGTGGCCATCGAATTGATCTCAATGAATGGGATATCTGCGTCTGATATACTCAACAACCCACCTTCAGCAGATAGCACCACCGGAGAGGGCAGTGTTTTGATTAACGAAGTTTTACCGGCGCCGGCTTGGCCATACACCAGCAACTTCACCCCTTGCGCGTGTAAGCCGCGCGTGCTTTTGAGCTTAATTGCCATGTTGTCATTACCTTTAGTTTTCCGATCGGTTCGAACCATTCGTGTTGATCGGTGCTTGCATTGTAATCAGCAAAAGAGTTTAAATACAAGGGATTTTTTTCAAGGGGATAAAAATGGCAGATCTAACTAATATATTTAATGGACCATGGACACCACCCAGCCGGGTGACATTACCACCGGAGCAGCAACTGATCGATGCGATTGAAAGCGCCGGGCTCGAGGCGCCGGAATCGGTTGTACTCGATGGCAAGCTGCGCCGGTTTGGGCGCAAGAAAACATCCTGGTATGTGGCGTATGGCGACAACATACCCGCCGGTCGGTTTGGCGACTGGAAGCTGGGCGTGGATCACGTATTCCGGGCTGATGTCGATCGGGATCTCACGCTTGCGGAGAATATGGCGGTTACCAGGCGAATGGCCGAGGCAAAGGCCGCACGGGATGCGGAGAAAGAAAAGCGCCAGGAGGTCGCCACCAACACCGTGCAAACGATATGGGACCAGGCGGGCCTTGCGTCGCCCGAGCACGAATATTTGACCAGGAAGGGCGTACAGGCGCACGGCGTGCGAATTACCGGAGACGGCCGGCTCATGGTGCCGCTGTATTACGAGGATGAGCTCACCAGTATTCAGTACATCGATCGCAATGGCGAAAAGCGATACCATACCGGGGGCAAAACCGGGGGGTGCTATTGGTCAATCGGTGAGCCTGGTCAAACGGTCTATATCGCCGAGGGTTTCGCCACCGCCGCAACCATTCACGAAATCACCGGTGCGATGGTATATGTCGCATTCAGCGCGTCCAACCTGGTGCCTGTAACTCAACACGTTACAGCAAAGCACAAAGGCGCCGGCGTCATTATCGTGGCGGACAACGACGAGTCGGGGGTGGGCAAGGCATACGCCGAGCAGGCGATCGCCAAATTCGGTGGCTCCATGGTGATCCCACCGATGCCCGGAATGGACGCCAACGATTTCCACCAGGCAGGGCACGATCTGCTCGCGCTGCTCGAGCCACCCAAATCCGATTGGCTGGTACCGGCGTCCGATTACTGCGCACGCCCTGCACCAATATCGTGGATCGTAAAGCACCACATACAAGATCGCGCCCTGGTGATGGTGCACGGGCCTAGTGGGGGCGGTAAGACCTTCGTCGTTCTCGACTGGTGTCTGCACGTCGCCACCGGCAAGGATCAATGGTTTGGCAATAAGGTGCACGGCGGTTCAGTGGTGTATCTGGCCGGTGAGGGTCACCATGGTTTGCGCTCGAGGATCGCCGCATGGTCGCAGTTCCACCAAGCACAAATCGACAATATGTGGATCAGTTCTACCGGGTGTGATCTCAACACGCCGGAAGGTTATCACCGGGTGCGCGAGGCCGTGAGGCAACTGCCAGACACCCCCAAGATGATTGTGGTCGATACGCTGCACCGATTCCTACAAGGCGATGAGAACAGCGCCCAGGACGCCAAGACCATGCTCGATGCGTGCAATGCTTTGATGGTCGACTTTGATTGCACCGTGCTATTAGTTCATCACACCGGCGTAAGCGACGAAGCGCAGCATCGAGCCAGGGGATCATCCGCCTGGCGTGGTGCGCTCGATATCGAGATATCAATCGTGCCCGGCAAAAAGGATAAACCGATCGAGATCGTGCAACGCAAGTCAAAGGATGCCGAGCTGGCGCCAACGGTTTTTGTGCAACTGCAAAGCCAGGCAATTGACGGGTGGTTTGATGAGGATGGCGAGCCGGTATCGAGCGCCGTGATCCAGGAGGGGACGCCGATCGAAAAAGTCGATCACACTATCGTCAATAACAAAAAGTTTTTTGAGAGTCTATGGCACGAATCCGGGCGCGATTTATTTTGCGGTCACCCGTATGTATCGGTCGCGTTTGCCCGGAGTGTTTTCGATGTTAAACACAAACCCATGACCGCCAAAAAATACGCATACGGGATCGAGGATAAAGGACCGCTCGCCAATCTGAAATCGAGCGGATTGTTGAGAAAGGACTCAAGCGGGTGGGTGGTTGAGGATGCCACTTGGTCAGCAGCCATGCTACTTGGCAGAAAATGACAGGGTCACTCAGGTACACTAGAGGGTCACTGTGACCTTTAGTGACCCCGGGGCAAAAAGCACCGAATTAGGGTCACCCAGGTACACCACCCCCTTATAGGGGGTGTACCACAGTGACCTCGGTGTGCGGCGTGTCAGTGAGCGGTATAAAAAATGATTTTTAAGAATAAAATGGTATTAGCAAAAATGTTTAGGGTTTGGTTTAATGAGCTCATCGGGTCAGGGAGACCCAGCTAACCAAGGGGAAAGGAAATGGAAACACAAACTCTAAACATGGTACTCAACGAATTGCGAAGCCAACTGTACTACTACCAGCGCGTTGATCATGAGCAAGAAACAGATTTCACGCAAGGTCGAGTGGTTGCAATGCAAGAAGCAATCCAGACAATCAACTACCTATTGAAAGATCAGGCCGCATAAGCGGCCAAAGGACCAAACCATGAAACGCTACCAAATCATAATCCTCGCCCTGGCGTTTATCGGCGCCCTGGGCTTTGCCGGCAACGGCGACATCGAGGAAGCCGAGATCCAGGCGAAGGTGTATGCCAAAATGGTATGTGCAGGACATTGGCCTGACTATGAGAACAAAAAGCCGAGATGTGACGATGAGCGATGAGGAGTGGGTCGAGTTGATGAGCTGGCTGCTTATGACTTTGATTGTGGTTGTGGTGGTCAATGCACTGCTCAGGATGTAAACGTATGTATATACATTGGCGCAGAAAAGTATACACAGAAGGGTATTAATAGGGGCTAGAGTGATGGTATATCGAGACAAGACATTTTGCAGCGAATCGTTCAGGTGTGGAACTAAGGACTGCCAGCATTGGATTGATTTCGAGGTTGAAACTCATGGCGAGGCATTGAGCCTGGCGAAACATAGGCGAGAGAATTGCGGGTGGACTAAACCCGACGATGACGAGTCGACCGTGTACAATATGACGTAAGGAGCGCACAATGAACGGCAAAGGATCACGGCAAAGGCCGACAAACAAATCAACATTCGATCAGAACTTCGATCGGATTTTTGGAGTGAAGGATGCTAAACACAGAAGAGATGATCGAGGATGTGCTGATCGCGATCAAAGCAGCGGAAGCGATGGCGAAGCGGGACAACCTGGCGTATGCGATAATGATGGATCTGTCGGTGGTGCCGGCGCACTCGGTTGAGGCGCGCGGTGTTCTCGAGGTAGTCAGACCAAAGGAGGGTCCGCGATGGAGGTCAGCATAGAACACAATCTCAAACAGGTAACGCGAGGCCTGACCGACTTCCAACGCAAGCAGGTGCCTTTTGCTACAAGCCAGGCACTCAACGATGTGGCGTTTGGTCTATCGCGCAAGCATATGCCTGGCGAATTGAACAGTGCATTCGAGGGTGGTGCGACGCCATACACAAAGCGCGCGTTTAAGTTTAAGAAAAGCACAAAGCGAAAACTGATATCGAGCATATACACCGACGAGCGCACGCATCCGTATATGAATCTAATGGTGCACGGTGGGCAGCGCCTACCCAAGCGCAAGGCCATCCTGGTTCCGACTAAGCACTTGCGAAAGAATCGGTACGGGAACGTGACCCGGGGTAAGCTGCAAACGCTGATCAATAACAAGGAGAAATATTTCTCGGGCAAACCGAAAGGATTCCCAAGCGCTGGCGAGGGAATATGGGAGCGCTATGGCCGGGGCAATCGCATCCGCATGGTGGCGCAATATGAGGACTCGGCCAATTACTCGAAGCGCTTCCCGCTGCAAAGGATTGGCACCAGTTATGTGCTGTCGCCTGGCGTCGGGTTCGAGCCCAGGTTCCGACAGCGCCTCAGTCGCGCTCTGGCGACGCAGAGGCGGCGGGGGTAGAATGGCCTCGCTCGAGGATGATCGTCGCCCAGGCGAGCGCTCAGGCGGTCTCAGGGGCTTTGCCTGCGTGGCCCCCGGGTTCAAGGTACTTTGACAGTAGGGCGCCGTGGGTTATTCGCGC
>Ga0222719_10000711_pt1 | contig 33213 bp, 51 predicted proteins | sample C33_34DmetaG_FD_165039 | JGI IMG/M metagenome (GOLD analysis project Ga0222719, IMG submission 165039) | Estuarine water microbial communities from San Francisco Bay, California, United States - C33_34D | ecosystem: Environmental > Aquatic > Marine > Unclassified | place: USA: California... | reverse complement strand
ATGGTACACAAATATACTGGGGTAGAAACGTAAGTAACCCATACATAAATATACGTTACCTTGAAAATGGGTCTTGGGCTAGTTGGCAAAAGGCTGCCGCTGGATATGCAGATAGTGCGGGCACAGCAACGAACCAAAGTGGTGGTACGGTGAATGCGACCACTGGGACCTTTTCGGGCCGCCTCACGGCCTCTGGTGGAATTACGACAAATGCATCACAAACGAGAGACAAGATACGCGTTTGGACTAGTGGTGCATACTCGATAGGTATGCAAAGTGGCTATACGTTTGGTCCGCTCAATGACTACGCGATGACATTCCAAATGAATAACGATAACGACCGTGGGTTTTGGTGGGGCGACGACGCTCACTCTGTGGCACAAGGTGCCATGGCTCTCTCCACGAGAGGATGGCTCAGTGTAGCCGAACGCATCAAGGTTGGGGGTGGTCAAAGTGATACGGGTGCCGCGAGTTACCCTTTACATGTGGTTGGTGATGTGTACGCATCTGGTAATATCACCGCATATTCAGATAGACGGGCAAAAAGTGATATCGCGAAGATTGAAAATGCTCTAGACAAAATAGACCAATTAAATGGATACACATACACGATGAATGATGAACGATACACAGGTCTCATTGCGCAGGAAGTTTTACCAGTTCTACCAGAAGCCGTGGTTGGTTCAGAAGAAACGAGTTATGCCATCGCCTATGGTAACATGGCGGGTCTCTTCGTAGAAGCGATGAAGGAAATGAAATCTAAGCTCGACGCCGCTCTTGCGCGTCTCAGTGCACTTGAAAATACTCCCAGCTAATATTATACAATGTCTTATCTCTGTTGCACGAGCAATCTGGTTGTGAATGAAAATCAGAGTGCCACTATCACCATGGAACTCTGTAACGTTTGTTACAAAACCATCCAGACTAGGCACACCGACCCAGGGGAGTGGGTGAACAGTCTCGTGAAGAATAACATTGAATACGGTGCAGAGTCCATTTATAAGCTCCAGCTCGAAAAACACTTCTCCGAAGGTACGATGCCCGCGGGTGCCACGAAGGAAGCCCTCATTCTTTCCTACGAACACGATCCATCGACACCTTTGCCACCATAAATCCATTTCCTTTTCTCTCCGGTGAGTGAGTATTACTCGCCGCAAAGAAAACCTCCCCCAATATTAGATATGTCTGGCTCCCTCATTCAACTCGCCGCGAAGGGTGCCCAAGATGCGTACATCACGAATTCAAGTGGTGTTTCCCTCTTCCGAACTAAGTACACGAGACACAAAAACTTTTCCCAGGCTCCAAAATTGATTAAAATTCTCACGAACAAAGATTCCACTGTCATCATCCCCTCGTATGGCGACCTCCTCGACGGTCTCTGGCTCGAAGGTACCGATATCGTGTCCAAATTTACCGGTGCCACGTTCCATCTCTACATCGGCGGAACTAAAGTTGATTCCCAACCCTTTGATTTCATCGCAGATATCTGGCAAAACTACATGGCCGAGACGTACACGAAGTCACAGGAAATTAATAACGCGACCTCGACGTCGAACACTCGGTTTTTGCCACTTCACTTTTACTTTTGCGACCATGACATGTTTTTACCACTCATCGCACTCCAGTATCACCAAATCGAACTTCGCATTGATTTCCCAGATGTGTCACAGCCCGTCGACGTGAAGCTTTACGGAAACTATGTGTATCTCGACACAGAAGAACGTTCGTATTTCGTCGATAACTCACATGAATTCATCGTGACCCAAGTACAAAAACAAACATACGATACATCGGATAATCTCGATATCTCCTTCTTCAATCATCCCGTGAAGTCACTATTTTTCGGGCACCCCACGAAGAGTGGTATTCTACTCAACGACAAGTTTACGTTCGATACCGCGGATATATACCTCAATTCCACGCCTCTCGTCGAAAACATGTCACCACTCTACTTTCACTCCATTCAAAACTACAAACACAGTAAATTTGGAATCAATCAATTCGATGAAAACGAGAATTGCCCTTTCTATACGAGGTACTACGCGTACCATTTCTGCAAAAACGCTTCGAGTTACACACCCACGGGTACGTGTAATTTTAGTCGTCTCGATGACGCAAAAATAATGCTCCGAAATGTTCAACGAGGTACGCTCAGAACAGGTGAAAAGATCACTGTGTATGCCGTAAACTATAATATACTCAAAGTATCAAACGGCATGGCTGGTATTTTATTTGGTAATTAATAGTAGTAGTCATGCCTTTCATTGGGAACGCAGGACAATTCTCAAACATTTACGAGAAAAACTACGAAACGACGACACTTCGTGTAGTTGAAGGCGACGCGGCGTATCAAGCCTACAATCCAGCAGACAGTCATTACAAGCTCATCACGACTTTACAAGAAATCACTGACATAGGTAATGTTACATCGAACACAGTCCAATTTTCAAATACAATTACGGGTTTCACGACGACCTCTAATGTTGGAATCGCCAATTCGACACCCACACATACATTAGATGTAGGTTCTAAAGTGTACATCGACGAAAATGCATCTAATACGTTTTGGACGAGTGGAACTCTTTACGCAGACAAAGTATTGAGTGAAACAACTGAAATCACAAACTCGGTCACCACCCGAGACGTACTCGCAGATAAATTTTTCCCAAAAACAAATGGATTCATCGAAATAACGTCTAACGTGGGTGTTTTAAATACAGCACCCGTACACACACTCGACATTGGTGCAAATGTTCAGATAGATGAATACGGGTCGAACACGTTTTGGACGAGTGGGAATGTTCATGCATCGAACTATTCGGGTAACGAAATAACTCTTACGGGGGTCATCGTAGCCTCCGATTTTATTCATTTCTCAGATAAAAGAGTAAAAACTGATATATCTAAAATTAAAGATCCACTCAACAAAGTGTGTTCCATAAACGGATACACGTATAAGCGAACAGATACAGATGATGATAAAACACACACGGGTGTTCTCGCGCAAGAAGTCATGGAAGTGCTTCCAGAGGTCGTACACGGTTCGGAAGACACGACGTACTCCGTGGCCTATGGTAACATGGTGGGTCTTCTCATAGAAGCCATAAAAGAGCTTAAACTAGAAATCGATGAATTAAAGAAGTCGACATGAATGTCGTGGATGTATTAGGACTCGCGAGTTCTATCATAATAACACTCATGTTTATACCGGAGGTCATGCACGTGTACAAAAATAGTGATGCGAAAGCCATAAATTATTCGTTTTTACATCTAAACCTCATCGCGAGCGTTTTAGCGCTCGTATATTCCGTGCATTACCTAGTCATTCCCATGATAATTACGAATGTATCGGCCGGTTTATTTTCATTAGTGATGTATCATTTTAAATATGTAAATGAGGTTAAAGAAAAAGAAAGTACTATTAATGGAGTGGGGATATGAACCCCTCTTCAACCCAGGCTCTCATAGTGTAGTGGTCATCACTTTGGACTTTGAATCCAACAACCCTGTTTCGAATACAGGTGGGAGCTTTATCCGGCCTTAGCTCAGATGGAAGAGCAATGGATTGTAGTAGTATGATATAACCCTCCATGGGTCACCCGTTCGAATCGGGTAGGCCGGACCCATTCACCTATCTTCTAGTGGTTAGGAATGTCGGCTGTTAACCGATCAACCAGAGTTCGAATCTCTGTAGGTGAGATTATCTTTTTAAATGTGTTGTTCCATATTTAAAAAAATATGTGCGCGCGATTTTGAATAAATAAATATATCATACTATTGTAAAGCCCCCATAGTTCAAAGGTAGAATGTGGATTTAGTATTTTACATAAACAGTCCAAGAAGAGAGATCGATACTCTCTGGGGGCAAACGGGATTCCCGTTAATTTTTAGAATCTCTCCAGGTTGTAAAAATTATACTTTTCTTTTCAGCTGAAACGCGTGTTCGACGACGATACTCGCACCCATGAACGTCAAAATCGCATTATCGTATTGAAATCCGTACGCCACGAACACGAAACCCCAGATAAACGCCAGTAGGTCCGTCACGGGCGCCGCCATGTAACTACAGTTCGACTCGGTCGGTAACGATGCCTCCATGATTTGATAATACGCGTACCCAGCGATGGTAGATAGCACCAGAGCAATAGTATGTTTATTCATGTGATAACCCCACATAAAAAAATAACCTCAATATATATAAAATGTCTGGTGGTATTGCCCAACTCGTCGCCGTCGGTGCCCAAGATGCGCATCTCGTCGGTCAACCTGAAGTCAGCTTCTTCCGCTCTAGCTATCGACGTCACACGAACTTTGCCCAAACTGTGGAGCGCCAAGTGCTCCAGGGCATCCCAACCAATGGTGGTATCTCTACCGTTCGTTTTGAACGCAAGGGTGATCTCCTCGGATACGCGTACATCACGCAACGTACTCCAGCTGCGCTCACCAAGGCGCAATGGGCGAGCAGAATCAAGAAGGTTGAACTCTTGATTGGTGGTCAAGTCATTGATGATCAAACGTCGCATTTCTCTCAGTACATCGCGCCAACCATTATGGCCCAAAACACGAGCAAAGGTCCAGACCGCTCTTCCACGAGCACGACTCGATTCTACCCACTCCGATTTTCGTTCTGCGAAAACTGGCAATCCGCGATCCCATTGATCGCCCTCCAATACCACGATGTGGAATTGCGCATCACGTGGGATACGCCAGTGGCCAATGACTACGAAATCCACGCACAATACATTTACTTGGATACCGATGAACGCACGACTCTCGCGTCCATGCCACAAAACATGGTCATCACCCAAACGCAAAAGTCCATCGCGTCGGGTAGTGCCATGCAAGAACTCAACTTCAATCACCCAATCAAGCTCTTGGCGTCATCTAATGTGTTTGACGCCACGTCGCTCGGTATCGCTACGGGTAGCATTAAGCTCCAAATTAACGGTACGGATGTGACGGACTCGAAGCCAACCGTTCCACACTACACGGAAACGTCTCTGTACTATCACACGGCGGCGTCGTCCATCGAAGGTGATGCGGGTAACTACTTCTTGTACCCATTCTGCCTCGAAACCTCCAAATTGCAACCAACCGGTTCTCTTAACTTCAGCCGATTGGATTCCGCGCGTCTCGTGTCTACCGGTGGTTCTTTCACCGCGGGCCAAGACGTGTATGCCGTCAACTACAACATCCTCCGCGTTGAAAATGGTATGGGTGGTTTGATGTACTCGAACTAAATTTATTTACAGGCTAATAACAAATGCTCTGGAAGTATATATTTCTCTTGGCTTTTGTATTCGTACTCACGTACGATCCAAAATCCAGGACACTCGAAAAATTCATAGCTCCCGCGAATCATGAGGAAGCTACTTAAAAAGATTCAACGTTTCTATTACATAAATATGTTGTCTTTCGATCGAGAAACACTCACGATCGTGGCCATCGTCGTCTGCATCGCGGCGACGGTGTACATGTACAAGGAATTCACCAACGCGAAATCCGACATCGAAGGTATCAAAACTTTCTGTAATAAAATCGTTCAAGCGCAACACCAACCACCACCACCACGTCAGCAAGTTATCGAAGAGGGAGACGATGATGACGATGAAGAACCAGTCCCCGTAAATAAAATTGCCGACTCAGGGGATAATTAACATCTCCAACGATTATAACTTGCGACATCGCAATGAAAAAATATAAAGCAATCGCAATACCGGTAACATTTACGGGAGACAAACCAAGGTTCCTCACAGTGAGAGATAAGCGCTTTAAGGATTGGATATTCGTGACCGGAGGGTGTCGCCGAAGAGAGATTTTTAATCCGATTCGGTGTGCCCTCCGAGAACTTGAAGAAGAGACTCGTGGTGTGGTCTCTTTAAAACGGGGCGAGTATACGGACTTTAAATTTACAGTAAAGGAGAGTCCCACGGTTGATCTCGAATATAACGTATTCGTGTTTTTCGTGAATTACACGAAACCAGAACAAGTGGAACTTGTAAGGAAATTTAACGATGAAAAACAAAAAACAATAGCAAAAAAGATACAAAAACAACCCATCAAACGCACACACGACGAAAACGATTTCATGTCGTTCGATACACTTCAAGAGTTCAGGGTAAAAAAACAATGGGAACGCATCATGAAGAATATTCTAGAAAACCCAGAATTTTATGCATGTGTTACATCTTTGGATAGAAAATCCTTTGCTATTAAATAATGAAGTCCAAGAACTACATTTTAATGCAAATACATGAACTCCTCGTCGATAGACACTCGTACACACCCAAGAAAGCGAATGCTTTTATTGAAGAACACAAGGAAGACAAAGTGTACGAACTTTTGGTATTGAAAAAGAAACTCGTAGAAGATGAACCACAATATCCAGACGTTTCGTATAGACGGACGATGTGGCGAAACTTTGAAGAAGACGAAGAAGATTAAAAGAATAAAACTATGTATTGGTAAGTATGTTCAAGGAGTGGTGTAAGATTCATGGCTTCTTTGAAAAAAACCCCAATCCATCACACGTGCTCATGGACGGTGGAGTCCTATCCGTGCCGTTTGATAGATTGACTGATTTTTATGAAAAATATGTGGAATGTGTGAAAGCAAATGAGAAAATATACGTCGTCGAACAAAAGACGGTCGATGCATATAATTTTTTCGTGGATCTCGATTATAAGGATGACGACCCGTTAACTATAGAGGAAATAAAACGAGTGTGCAAGGTCATATGCGATAAAGTCTCTAAATATGGTGGTAAGAATGCACTCGTTTCGGTCGCGAAGCCCAAACCCGTGGGTGACCTCATGAAGACCGGTGTACACATCAATTGGCCCGATTTTCCCGTCAATCGAGATTCTGCCATCGCTCTCAGGGAGCACGTGATTGGCACACTCAATCTCGTGTATGGTTCCAAAGATTGGAATGAAATCGTAGATTTGTCCGTGTATGGAAGTAGCGAAAGAAACACGCGTGGGAGTGGGTTCAGAATGCCATTCTCACACAAGTGGGTCACACACAAAGACTGTGGTGGAAAGGGGTGTCATGAATGCAACAATGGAAAGGAGACACAGGGTGAGTATCTCCCCGTTTTCGTTTACAAGCATGGACCGCTCGCCATGTTTGAACGAATATCTTCCGAACCAACGGTTGAAATTATGTACATGGCAACACTCCGAGTCGAAGGTGTCGAACCAAACATTATAGAGGGGGCTTCCAATAAGTCCGAAGGCTCTTTTACAGCGGCACAACTCAAGAATGAACTCAAAGACCCAGAAACATGTGCACTTCTCGAGTCATTCATACGAAAGAATATGGAAGGCCAAGGACATGCACGCATAAAAAATGTATACAAGGAGAAAAACAGTTATCTCGTCGCCACGACCTCGAGGTATTGTGAAAACACAAAAAGAGCACACGGTTCAAATCATGTATGGTTTTACATTTTAGGGGATTCCATTTTTCAAAAGTGTTTCTGTAGATGTGAGACCATGCGCGGACGATTTTATGGATTTTGTAAAGACTTTTCGGGTAGAAAACACCAATTACCACCGACGATAGTCGATAAACTTCAAGTCACAAAGTATAAACCTCCCCCGAAGAGACTTCCAACGCCACCGAAACCAGATGATGTAGTTAAAAATGAGCTCAAGAACTACATTCAAAAGTATATGGTAAATGGATGTGACGTGACAGTGCGAGACATCAAAAAAGACAAAGGTATCAGGAAATACACAGTGTCTTCTGATTACACGTGTAAAGTGTGCGAGGAGATGTGTACCTTTTCGATATCTAAAAGCGAAATTAAGCGAATCTGTAAATGCAAAAATCGCGCACATATGCTCATAGATAAAATAGCAAGTAAATTATAGATGTTAGCACTTGCATTTCTCATCGCAGTCATATACATGTCATCTAAACTCGTAAAGAGGGGTACATCCCCAACAATACTCGATGATCTCATAAGGAAGACACACAAGTATTCAGGCCTGAGTGAAGTTCTCTATAGAGAGTTTCTCGCCAATATAAACATGGCGAGAGAATATAATGGACACGAAGATATATCGAGAAAACTTTTAGAACGCGGACTCGTAAATTTAGAAGATTTAGCACTTGAATCCGTGTCCGGTGATACATCGGTCGTTGAGGAGATACACGAGTTAATAGTAAAGATAAACGCTGAATTTGAAAACATATATAGAAGGACTTAAAGATGTAATGCTAATCGTATACAAATGAGTACAGTTAGAACCCGCTCAGGGCGAATTTCCAAACAACCGGAACGACTCGAAATTTTAGAAGAGGTTGAGGATGATTTCACCGACGACGAAGACGAGGACTTCGATGAAGATGACTATGAATCCGAATCCGAATCCGAATCCGAATTTGATGATGATGAAGACGCTGACGAAAACGGGAATTTGGCCGGATTTGTCATAGACGATGATGATTGCGAGAGTGAAGATGAGGAATAATATACTTAAAAAAATAATTCGCCAGATTATAAATGGAGAGTGATATAGGAAATCCAATCGAATACACACCCGATATCATGGATAAAGAGAGTGAACGCGGGCAAGAGGAACAACAAGAACAAGAGCCCATGTATTATTATCCACCTCCCCCACCTCCACCTATGCATCACCAATACCAACCTGAAAAGGTTGATATATTTGCGACACTCGATAAAACGGCGTATACCATTATTTTTGTGGCTTTTATATTAGGCTTCTTCATGGGGAAAACCATGCAACCAGTTATCCTTCGACCAGGATGAGAATCCTTTGAAATCAGTCGTTGGTTCGTCCCTCGATTCTAGGAAATACGCCCGACTCACGATGAGAGGGTCTTTAGATGCAGCTTCTGCGACTTCTGTTGCGGACACGTATGGATCTTCTTCTTCCATCTTCCGTTTAAGCTCCATGACCTGACGGTCTCTTGTGTTTAAACCGAATATGTATAGCGCGATAAGTATGGTCACCACGTTAAGTGCGATGGTCAACATAATTATTATATGCTCATTTTTTTATTTACTTCGAGTTCACTTCTTCTTCTTTGTCTTCTGCTGCCGTGATTTGCGCCTCCGCTGACTCTTCAGCTTCTCGTAGTTTTTTTCGCTCCTCAATTTCCTTCGCGACGATTTCATCCGCTTCCTTGATGAGTTCTTCCATGATGACGTCTGGCTTCTCTTTCTTCAATCGTTCCAATACTTCAGCTGGGTGACTGATTGGCTTTTCATCGGGTTTCGTGTAATACTTTGAGTTTTCATCACCCGGCTTGATGAATGTGTTCGCACCAGCATCCATCATGTCTCGCTTACGTTCTTCAAACATCTTCGCCGCCATTTGTTGGTTTTCCTTGTATCCAGACATCAACGTCTCGAGCTTTTCATTCGTGTAGTGTACGTCCTCGATAGCAGTCGGGTCGGGTGGGATCAATAGCCACTTATACATGTCGACCACGTAAATATCAAACGTCGCGTCTTCCTTTTGGAGGCGCTTCGCATGAGACGCGGCTTCTTCGCGGGAGTTGAACGCGCCACGAATCTTGATACCGAACTTATCATTCTTTTGTGGACACTCTGGGCCTACCACAGAAAGACAGGCGTAGAGTTGACCGGGGACGGTAGTGTAATCTTGTTCGAGCGACATTTTCTAAGAAATACTCGTGTTAAAACTTTAAGCCAGGTTAAAAACAAATCACGTATTGATATAAATGCACACATTTTGGAATACACAACCCATGCCACGTGCACACGGGGATTATATAGGTGAAATCGATTCTTCGAGAACATACAATGAAACACCCATCGAACTCCCCGAAGAATATGAATGGTCTGTGTGTTCCATTGACGAGGCGGCGCATCTACTGAGTGCACATTACATACGAGACGAACACTTTTCACTCGAATACACGAAAGAGTTCGTGGAATGGGCCACCGAACCAGATTGGAACCTCGGACTTCGAACCAAAAGTGGTGGGAAGCTCGTTGGTTTTATTTCGGGTGTACCTTCTAAATATAGGATACACGATAAAGTCGTCGACGTTCTACAGATTAACTTTCTGTGTGTACACGATACGATTCGAAACAAACGCCTCGCGCCTCTGCTCATATCCGAAATACGTAGAAGAGCTAACGCGGTCGGAATATGGCAAGCCGTGTATACGGCTGTCGCGGAGTTACCCACACCCATCGCGAAGACACGGTACTGGCACAGACTTCTCAATGTACCCAAACTCAATAAGGCTAAATTTTCACAAGAACGCGAACGCGCACATCGTCTCGTCGGGGGTACTTCACACTCATTTATTATGAAACGAGACGTACCACGCGTAACACGTATACTCAATAGACATTTGTCTAAATATGCGATAGCGCCCGTCATAGACGAGGCATACATAACACGGTGGTTGATTTCAATCAAAGATGTGGTACATTCATACATAGATGAGTCGGGACACGTCACGAGTTATTACTGTGTTCCATACACTTCCGTCAAAACTGGTATTCGTGTGAAACAGGCATACATGTTTTATGACACGGGTGACGAGCTTAAATCAGCGGCGATTCTCGCACGCAATGCGGGTTTCGATGTTTATAATACACTTGATGTTGGTTTGAATCACAGTGTACTTCGTGAGTCTAAGTTTATGGAGGGTAATGGTCATAATCACTGTTACGTTTACAATTGGTCTTGTGGTACCATTTCACCCGATAATATTTTTATGAGATTTTTCTAAATTCAAAATTAAAAATAAAAAAAATTATTTTTTTCTACGCTTTCTTCTTTGAAAAGTTTCTGAAAAAATAAAAAAAGTTTTTTGTGTTTTTAAAAATGAAAAAACATGGTGTTGCTTCGTTGAAAATGTCGTCTTTTGGTTTGAAACCCTGTATGTCCCTACATAAACCATTTTACCCTTTATGTAGAGACTATGTCTTTTTCAAACAAAACCTTAAAAATCTCGTCATCTCAAAATTAAAAATAAAAAAAATTATTTTTTTCTACGCTTTCTTCTTTGAAAAGTTTCTGAAAAAATAAAAAAAGTTTTTTGTGTTTTTAAAAATGAAAAAACATGGTGTTGCTTCGCAATTATTCTCGTCTTTTGGTTTGAAACTCTATATATAAAGAAATAATTCGTATATATACCACACATGATATCACATGGAGACGGTGGATCAAACACGAATGCGAGTGGTCTACCATTTGAAAAATGTGTATTAAGGAACCATATACCTGGTAAGACGTATAATATAGGTGGTAAAGACTATGTGTATATAAGACAAGGTAATTTCACAAATCATATGTCTGACCTAAAAGATGCATATTGGGAACACGATAAGAAACCAGATGGCGCTTACGTCAGTTCTGATAGAAAGACGGTAATCCTTTTCGAGTGTAAACATCAAATAATACCCGGCTCTGTCGACGAAAAACTTCGCACCGGTCCGTGTCTACTCGAAGAGTATCGACATCTTTACCCGGGTGTGAATTTTCATCTCGCATTTATCGTAAATGATTGGTGGTTTAGACAGAAAAAATATGAAATACCTATAAAATTCAACGAAAAATACGGTATAAAAGTATTTTTCGCGAAACATGGCGACGTTTCATGGAAGATGCACATCAATCGTAAAACGCGGAAGTGGACATTGTTTCCGGCATACTACACATTAGATGAATCTGAAGTTAATCATTGGATGACCGAACGATCACTTCAGTCGTAGTCGCTTCCGGATTTTTACTATTTATAGCCCGTCTCGCTTTTACATCAGATATGTTGTAATCACAAAACGATGCACGAACCAAATCTACACCCGCATTGCTCATCGTAAATTTAGCGCCACGCGACTTCGTTAACGCAAATAATTCTTCGTGGTCCTTCATTCCGAATCCATCTTTTGTGTATCCCACGAAAGATGTTTTTGTTTCCGGTGCATACGGTGGATCGAGATACATGAAGTCACCGGGCTTGACACGTGCGATTGCATCCCTAAAGTCACAGTGTACGAACTCCACACGTTGTATACTCTTCGATATTTTTTCAAATTCGTCGAGTGTGACGAACTGTGGCGTACTTTTATAATGCCCATACGGTACATTGAACCCATTTGGACCTTCCCTGAACACACCCCTAAAACAGGTTTTATTTAGAAATATGAACATAGCCGACCGGTCGCCAACGTTTGAATTGTACAGGTGTCTTACCCAATAATAGTAACTCTCCTTGGATGTCATCGCTTCATCTTCATTCGATGGCTTTCGATTGATATCCGTACCAGTTAATCCATCATACACATTAAATAGTTTCGTGACTTCTGTGTACAATTCTTTTGGTCGAGACTGTACATCCTTGTATACGTTTATGAGTGTCTCATTGAGGTCGTACGCGTGTATCTTACCCCGTACATCGCATCTGTCCAACACAGCAAACAATACACTCCCGCCACCCACAAATATTTCGTGATAATCGTTTATTTCTTTTGGAAAACTACCTAAGACGGGCTCGAGTAATTGCGTTTTTCCACCAACCCACTTAAGGAAAGGTTTCATACTTATAGTAAGGTCTAAACTTTTAAGTGATGGAAGAGATACGAAAGTATCACAACCAAGAAAAGAGGGAACTCATAACACGCGTGTGTCGAGAAGGTGATGCCGTGTTAGACGTAGGATGTGGTTTCGGGGGAGACATAGGTAAGTTCAAACAGTGTGGGGTAAACTTGAGTGCATGCGAACCACTCGAAGATGCACTCAAGGAAGCTCGTTCTCGGGCTTCTAAAGTGTATAAAATGCGCATTAATTTTTACCTCGGTGACATCACGAGTGCACCAAATAGAAAATATGACGCTGTGTGTTATAATTTTTCGATTCACTACATTTTTCAAAGCGAAGAATTATTCAAACAGACTACGAAAGAAATTGCGCGGCGAATGAAACCCGGAGGAAGACTGTTTGGAATTGTACCAGATTCTCAGCAAGTGATATTCAAAACACCATTAAATTACGGAAAGGACACATTTTTCTTGATGAAAGGTACGAGTCACGGGGCATTCGGTGAAAAATTGTTCGTACAACTCGAAGACACACCTTACTATCACGATGGCCCAAAAATCGAACCGATAGCACACAGAGATTTATTCGTGACGCGTTTAGAAAAAATAGGTTTTAGACTTGAGACGTGGGAACCACTTCGCGGAAATCCAGTTTCCGAACTCTACTCGAAATTTATCTTCGTATATAAGAGATGATACTCGCACTCCTTCTCATCATTGTAAATTTGTACATATTTTTAAACACAAAACAACCCGAAAATTTGCGTGTCGTTCGCGAAAGATATCAAATGCTACGAGACCACATACGCGACACGGGAAATGATGAGTTTAGAGAACTGTGCACCGAAATCCCTATCACGGCACATCACCGCGCCCAGGCTGGAAGTGTTGGGTATAACGTAAACAAGGGGCGCGAAATAGGTATATGCATAGACGGCGAACCAAATGAAATCATGCACGTGTTAATACACGAACTCGCGCACTGCACCGTCGACGAATATGCACATAGCACGAAATTTTGGGAGAATTACGATAAGATCAAAGCCATGTGTATAGCCATAGGTATTTACCAAGAGATACCAGAACGAACTAAGTTTTGTGGTAAGCACATTCAGGATAAATAATCTATGTTTATCATAAATGAAATCTGAGATAGGCAATTTGATATTACTTTGGTCATTGACATTTATTGCTTTGTATATACCACTTCTGACCGGTAATGCGAAGCCGGAAACACGCAAGTGGGTGAATTCTATTCTACTCACGGTCGTGACCCCACTGTTTATTAACATGGTCGCGCGTGGTACGGGTATGTTCAAGAAGTTTGGTGTTGATTATAAATACATCGTCACTGCGTCTGTGGTGACATTCTTGCTTTTCATCGCGTATCTTCAAAACGAAAAACTCAAAACGAGTATCACGGAATTCGGGGAGAGTATTGAAAGCACGGGGACTACACTCGGTCTTTTAATACCCACATTCATAGTTGGGCTATTCATCGCAAATATTCAATTTGGCGGTGCAATGTACACGCATTATTACTAATTACGCGTATCTCTTAAGCACGTAGAAAATACCCGCCGCCACGGCACCGGTCGCCGCGAGGCCGACCATGCTTCGGTGTCCCTGTTCGTTCAAGAATTGGGGCACGTAGTTGGCGAGTTTTTCCTGTACAGGCTTACTAATGGCAGCCGCAGTACACGCCGCGACGACGACGGCTTGCATCTGCTCATCAGTAAGGTTGAAAGGGTTCTTGGTTTGCATAGCAACTTGCTGTTGCTGCTGTTGCTGTGGTTGCATGACAACTGGCTGTTGCATGACCATCTGCTGTTGTTGAATACGTGGGTCCGATTCCATCATAGGTGGTTCGAGTGGCATTTCTGGTTGGCCCATGATATCATTAATTGGTGTGGAATCCATGGTCATTTCTTTATTTTGGCTCACATTTTTTTCGGGTTGATTATTCTGCACAAATGATGTCGTCAATGGAACCATTCCATCATCATTTTCGGAGAGATTCAAAGTTCGAACGTCGGTCGACATTTAATGTAGAGCTATGTTTTTGAAATTGGAGAGTGACGCATTCGTTATTTTCGTTTGGTAATCGTGAGATGTGTTTTCTTTGTCGCCTTCTTCGCATCAGCCTCCTGCTGTTCCAAATATTTTGGGTTGTATGTTTTCTTGTGCATGCTCCAAAGTTGCGGACTTCCCACCCTGAATCCCGTCCTGATTTTCGCCTTGTACCAAAATACACAATCGGTTATTTTGTTTGATTTAACCGTGTTATCCAAGACAAGACACTCATAATTCTCGGTGCATTGGTCCATGACTTTACAAAACATATCGAATGATGGGAAAATACCAAAGAATGACTTATACAGTTTTTCCCTATTTTGTATGATGTTTTCCCTGAGTATAAACACATAATCTACATTTGCTCGAAGTGCGGGAGGGAGATCCATGACGTATTGCATCGTCAGCATAAAGAATATGTTAAAGTGTCGACCGTTCATAAAACATTGACGAATTCTCGTTTCTTTCAAAAATTTTGAATCGTACATACAATCGTCAAGTAACATGAATGCACCATTTGATTTGTTCTTTCCCCTGGTACCCACGAGCTTTCTTTGCCTGGATAAAACACGATCTACCGCTTCTCCGTCGTAATCACCATAGACACACACATCTGGTATAAAATTTCCATAAAAGTGGTTACCTTCTTCGGTGCCAGATAAAACGATGCCCGCTGGTATATGTTTCTTATAGTACATGATGTCTTTGACGAGCGTGGATTTACCTGTGTTACGCTTTCCAATGAAGACGCATATTCGGTCATCTTCCATTTTTAATGGATTGAATTTTCGCAACTGAATGTTCATTCTAAATTAGCGTATCGTTTTATTTCGCAAAATTTTACTCACAAATAGTAGGAATGTCGGGTCGTCTGTTACTCGCAGCCACTGGAATCCAGGACAGGTGGATCACCGAAGAACCACAGTATTCACACTTTCTTTCCAGGTTTAGAAGACACACAAAGTTTGCTTTCGAACAAGTTGAAATCCCAATCGAACGCTTCGAGGAGTACGGTAATGAAATCTCCGCCCGTGTACCAAACACATCGGGTGATTTGATTCGAGACCTGACACTAAACATCGATTTACCGCCACCTACACCCACACTCGGACAAGGTGACACATACATTATCGCGACTGGAAGTACAAACGCTAACTTATATGTCGACACCGTGGAGACGGGTGAACTCTCTGTGTACCAAGGGGTCGAATACGTTTTTAACAGCACAGAAGATTTCAATATCACTGGGGTAAGTGTGAATGATTACACATCCGAAGACTTGGGGGGTGGAAATTATAGAATTACTTTGAATATAGAGATCAATATCATAGGTACCTACGACAATGTTAGAATAACATCCGTGAGCGATACATCAAAGTATATAACCCTAAAAGTAAAACAGATTCGTTGGAATACGTCTACACCTACAAAGATGATTAAATACGCAGACCTACTCATCGGTGGACAAACGATTCAGCGTATCACTGGCGAATATATATACATGTACAATCAACTGTACTATACACAAAATGACGCGGACTTTACTCTTGTCGCCACCACCTTACATAATAGTTACCCTATCATTAACGATGCCACGTACCCACAGTACACGGATTTTCAAAAATATAAGGTACAGTTGCCGTTTTATTTCAATAAACATCCAAGTTTAGCTATACCGACGTGTGGTCTTTCAGTACAGGAAGTCGAAATAAAACTAAAGTTTAGACCTGTCGATGAGCTCACAGTGGAATACGATCTCAGTACATCGGAATACAGCACTACACCGATTACGTCTGGTGTCAAACTTCGAAATGTGAGTTTATTCGTAGATTACGTGTATCTGACGGATGTGGAACGGGCTTTCATAATGACTCGACCTATCGAATACGTAATAACACAAACACAAGTGGCTGAAATACGCATGGATTCCGGTGTTTCCAAACGTGCTGTGATGATAAATTTTAAACATCCAGTGAAAGAACTTTTTTTCATCGCGACGAATGATGATACACAAGCACACGTACCTATCAAACGCGTGAATTTGAAATTCAATAATAACACGGTGATAGATGCAGACAATCTCGAATTATCCGCGGAACAACCTCTACGACATCACACGAACTCTGTCGACGAAAACTATGAGTTTGGTATATATAGCTTTGCACTCAAACCAGAAGTGTATTATCCCACGGGTCAAGTAAACATGAGTCGCGTGATACACAAACTTCTCGAAGTTGAACTCGACGACCCGAGTATATCAAGTGCACATACACTTCGCGTGTACGCATCAAACTATAATGTTTTGCGCGTGAATGGAGGTATTGCTGGGTTAAAATTTTAGGCACTAATAATAGTAATGGCTGGTAGAGTCCAATTAGGTGCGACCGGTCCACAGGACAATCTGTTCACAGATGACCCGGAATACACGTATTTTATAAAAAATTTCAAGAAGCATTCAAATTTTTCAAAGTTTTATACCGATTTAGATTTTACGGGTCATATTGAATTCGGTGAGGAACTAAGATGTACTATACCACAAAATCAAGGTGATCTTCTCAAAGGTGTACGCTTAAAACTCACGCTCGGTGGAATAGATCAGAATTTAGTGAGTGGGTATGACCATATTACGTATTGTGAATCAATCGCACATTCCATGATAGAATATGCAGATTTATACATTGGAGGTACTCTCATACAACGGCTTACCACTGACATGTTAGCTATACACTCCGAACTTTTTGTCACCCAGTCTAAACAGACGTGTCTTAATAAATTATTAGGAAAACCATATCAGATTTTCTCTGTCGCTGACGATAGATACAGTGTATTACGAGAAGAGCTCGTTACTAAGTCAAAGTCTGATGCGTCGTATCTTGTAGATATTCCATTCTACTTCCATGAGTATCCAGAGCTCGCTGTACCTTTGTATGCTATCACCAAACAAGAGATAGAAATCGTGATAAAATTCAGAAAGGCAGAAGAATGTATATTTGCGGTGAATGAGACGTCTCAACTCATAAGTGAGTCGTATTACATAGGCAAAAATCCAACTGGACTTATAAAAAGTGCGAATCTCGGTTTAGAACTGGTATCACTTGAAAATAAACCAAAATTAGGACGCATGGATTATATCATCACACAAACACAACTGAATACATTTACACTCAAGAACACCGATGCTAAATACAACGATTTACTAAAAGCAAATGAGCATGAAGTGCGTACGAATTTCAGAAATTCCGTCAAAGAGCTATTTTTTGTCGTGAAAGACAAGTACGAAAATCGCACGAATGTTATAAACGATTTCGCGACACCACTTGATTATTCATCAAATACAAACATAACGAGTGACGCGTCTACATTCACAAACTCTGAGCAACTTAAGTACCTCGAAATGACCCTTGATGGCAGTGAGATACTCGACCACACGACTGGTGATATGATACACCTTCGGTCGATACAACCTGGTAAACACCATTCAAGAACACCTGTGTATAGGCGCTTTTACCTGTATAGTTTTGCACTCGAACCAGAACGCTGGTATCCCACAGGGCAACTCAATTTTTCGCCCATAAAGAACCAAACTATAAAAGTTGGCTTGTTTAATTATACAACAAATTTTGACAAAGAACTTAGAGTTTATGCACAAAGTTATAATATACTCCGTTTGGAGAACGGAACCGTAAAGTTATTATTTGATACATAATGAAAACAGGTTTCGATCTTACGGGCGATACGAGCGAACAAATTAACCAGTACACACAGGCGATGATAAACATCATCACACCTGTACTCGAAAAAGGTATGATTCTTGCATGCGAATATTCAAAAGCATGTGGGAGAACTGCAGTTCTCGTGAAAGATTTGGAATATTCGATGAAATACTGTGCGAGATATGAAGTCGGGCAGCGAGTGGGTTCATACTTCCCAGACTTGGACGATGACGACGATGATGCGAATGACATTGACGTCATAGACGAGTCGGGCATAGAGTTTACTAGATATACAGGTGATGACCCGGGTATGAATAAAATAAACGAAGCTTATGATACTTGGGATTCGTGGGTACCAACGAATCCGACAGAAGAACTTTTAAAAAATGCTATTGATAGTAATGGACAATGATGATACTCCAGAAGGGTGGACGGACACTGAGTATAAGGAGTTCAAACTAGACGATGGTTCAGATTCAGATTCGGATTCTGAATCTGAATCTGAAAAGGAAGACATGAAAGGATACCAGAAGAAAGAATACAAGAAAATCCTTGTCGTAGAAGAATTACTTCCGGAATAATTTTTTCTAAGAGTATTATATAAAATGTCTACCGCCGCTGAAACCGTTACGCTCATCAGCCAAGAACTCGAATCGCAATCCTTGAACGCCGTCGTCGCGGGTTTCTCCTTCGCCGCGGCCTTGTCGTGGATGGACCTCGTGCGATGGTTGGTTAACCAGGTCGTCAAGGTCAGCAAGAACGGTGGCATGAACTACACGCTCACCGCCTTGTTCACCACTTTGTTGTCGATCGTCGTCTACCTCGCGGTCTCTCGTGTGTCTACTCGTGTCCAAAAGCCATCGCAACCACTCTACGCGGTTACCCGCTAAGATTGTTTCTTGGTCATCATGAGCATCACGACACCCGCCAATACTATCAGAAATATGGATACAAATGCATCCCATCTCTGTACATCCTCAAATTCGGGGATGTCCACGGGTGGCGGGAGAGACACATCTCTCTCAACTTTAGGTACATTTTCGAGTTTATCCGTTGAACACGCAATGGCCAGTTTAAGCACGTGATTTGCATTTCTAAAATCATACGGTATGAGTCGCCCGTTGCTACTGTAGTAAAATTGCACGCGTATGCTTGATATGGTTTTTTGTGTTCCAGAAACAAAATTGTGCTCGACCACGTCGTCTGCACCCGAATGATTTATTACATCGCCACATGCGAGTATTCTTCCTGTATAAAAGGGTGTATCAGAATAGACCGTTTGATTAAACTCGTCCGAACCACTACTTAATTTAAGTATGAATGAGTCGACACCCTGAACATTTATGCTCCCAGTCTTGAGTGTGTTATTCACAGAGTGTGCATTATTTGACGAAAACCCGAGAACGTCGTGTGGTGTCGTGTATGTATTTGACGACGCGTATCCATGTATACCACCATAAAAGGCGAACGTAAAATCGTTTGTTAGGTTTGAAAACACTATATCATTGGTATATGTATCGTATGATGCGGCATCGACTATATCTGATACTTGTACGACATTACTCGCGAGTTCATCACCGTCATAGTTTCCATTTGGTATACTTATAGTTTCAACATAAGACGCCGTGTTAATCGTAAACGTATTATTTCGTTCGTGTATGAGAAACTGACTGTTGTGAATTCGAGCTGATGTGAGTGTTATCTTAGACACTTCATAAATAGGGTTCTTAAGGTGTACCACGTAATCACCTGGATCTGGGTACAATATAGGGTCTCTATCACCACTATCTATGTCTAAGGTATGGACCTTCATTAAAATACATGGACAATATTTTAATGAGTGTTTTAATCTATAATTTGATGTTTTTAGCACAAATGGTGTGAGTATGGGTTATTCAATAGTTGACGTTTTGCGACACTGAGACTCGCCTGAGAAGCTTGTGGGTTTTGGTTACCCTTGTATGTATTGAGGTCGTGATACGATGTGTTCGTGTATTGTTGCGTCCATCCGGCACCCATTGGGTTCACACGACCATCAACGCGAGTTGTGTCCGACCGCGCAGACGTAAGCATACCACCTTGGTTGAGTGCATTCGCTCGAACATTCATACGACCTGGGTTCGAAGCGCGGTTAGCTTTACCACGACGTTCATCTGGCCTGAAACCATATTTCTGGAGTTCTTCCGTGGTGTACGCCCCACGTTGTCCGATAGAAACCTCTGGCGATTCGAGATATCCGTGTGCATAACTGTGAATACCGGGCTGTGGTTGGTTTCTGTATTGATATTGTTCAATATTCCCATCCTTCTTATTTCTAGTTGGGTCTTGAGACACCGTATTCGCGGAAATGAATCTCTTCGCGGGCGCCACACTCAGTGTGTCAGTTCTGAGACCAGTTTCGGCACGATTGGTCGTGCGCTTTGTTCGTTCGTGTTCACCACGTGGAGTTCTACCAGAAAATCCCTGCGAACGCCCGAGCGTCATTGGAAGACGCTCTGGAAGATACGCTGTTTTCTCTGGACGGTTGTGTGCGACCTTGCCCACTATACCACGACGACCACCTTTCGTGTCCTGCGCTGGACCCGATCTACCTGGGAGTGTCGTGAGCTTGTAGGCACCGACATTCTCTGGGTTCACACGCAACAACTGTTGGAAACCACCATACGATGGAACGGATGGGTCCACACCCAAACCTGGACCAACGAGGCGCTTCTCGACGGGAGATATGTTATTCATTCGGTTATAGTCATTCATTCGGTTTCGCATCTCAAGAACTTCTGCGCCACTCGTTCGCATTTGAGGTGCGATATCACCGAAATTGGATGCAACCGCCTTATCGATTTGTAAATTTTCAATAGGTCGTTCCTTCACAAGCTCGACTTTTGGTGACACAGGTAATTCCATGGCTTGGCGGTCTGGGGAGTACATCTCTGTCTGTGGCTGACTCAATTTTCGTCCGGCGTATACAAGACCTGCTATAGCTGCGACAGATATGGGATCGGCCATTCTTATTTCTTATTGATATTTTTATTTAAGTATCTTTGGTTAAACATTCCATTTTGTACTTCGGAACGCGTACTCAATGGTTCATATGAAATGGTTCTAAGAGGCAATTTACACTCCATGTTTTGAAGGGGGAACAAGTTTTGTTCGTACGTTTTCGCGAGAACTTTGTTGAATCGAGAGGTTGATTGCGGTCGGAGTTGATCGCTCGTTTCGATGTATTCTGATGGAGCACCCTTACCCGCCATGAATGGCGCCGTACCATACAACATAGTGTTTGGTCTTTGCGAACCATAGTTGAGAGTACTGGGCTGGGGATACACGAATACTTCTTCTGTCGCACAGTTCACTGGAACGGCTGGGTTCTGGACTAACTTAAGACCTGGCTGCAATTGGTAAGCCATTTTACTATTACAAAAGATTTATTTACCGCCTATCACCATTTGGCTGAAGACCCGCGAAAGCTTCGAGTTGGGTGCCACGTGCATTTGGGTTACATACACTACCATCGGATTTACACATGGGGGCACCCTTCTTTCCATAAAGCCACTCCGCGAATCCAGTTTGGTCTCCCCCGACCGTAGATACGGGAGCGGTCACGAACTGTCTCGATAACGCGTTCTGTTGGTACTTAGGAAGCGCGGAACGGGATCTCGCTGGCCCAAATGGTGTTTCTCCGACGACGAACGCATCAGCATCGGCGCGAACACTCGGATAAGAACACGCTTGATTGCGATTTGGGTCGTCTCCTATCAATACATTCGCCATTGGGTTGTCACGGGATGGGCGCTGACACGCATCCCCGATATTCTCATAATATTCAACGCCTCTTGGTACACCTTCCTTAACCATACCAGATCTTTCCATTACATAAAGAACACCTAATGCAGTCGCGGCAAGAACGAATATGCGGACGTCACGCTTAATGAGATAGTGCACGGACGCCGCATATATGATGAATCTCGAACCAGCGTTCACGCGGTCTGCTGAGGATTGAACATTTGTGGGCCAAAATTCGAGAACCTTCTTATCATCAACGAGTTGTTTTGGGTCTTGAAACCAAGAGCTCATTTAATATATATTAGTTTTATTTTTTCAACATACCACCTAGCATACCCTGCATAGTTTTCATGAGAGCGGCTTCATCGATTCCACCACCATCACCCTCCAGCTTATCGGCACATTCCTTGGCGACCTTTTCAATCATAGAAAGTGTGTCTGCTGGGATAGAACTTATGGTAGTTCCGAGCATGTATAGCGTTTGCACGTATTGCCAAATGGCGTCCTTAGTTTTGGTGGAGACCGAGGCCCACTTTTCTTCGAGTTTCACATCCTTCAAAAACTCGAGGTTCTTCGCTTCAGTGAGGAAAAACGTCTCATCCTTGGCCGAAATCTTGTCCGCAAACGGCGTAACACTGGTCATGAATCCATCGATGACGAGACGTGGATTAGACGTTCGCATGATTTCGAACCCGGACATACACTTTTTGATACCCTTTTCTTCTGGAAACGTCTTGTGAAGTTCCGCAAGAAATTGGCCCATCATATCATTGAAAGCAGTCACAGACGTCATGTTTACTGTGATAGATAACACCGTTATCTTTAAGCAAATGGTTCAGTAGATATGGTTTCTTTACCTCCTATTCCGTTAGATACAATAAAAAATACGAGAATCGCGTTTAAGAATGCCGGTTTAGAATAAGCACTCGTTGGAAGTTTACCTTCGTTGTTAAGCTTCGCTTTCGCGTGAATGTACCCCGCGGTAATGATACCGGCGATGATCGCCGCCCAAGCTGGATCTCTGAGATAGTCTTCAAACTCCATTTAACTATAGCCAACTTTTTTTACGGGCGCATCCGATGCGTCTGGGAATAACACGGGTTCTTCGTCTTCGTCTTCGACTTGTTCCTCCATCATTTCTTGTGGTGCACCACCAGCCGTGTTTACCGTTCTAAACTCGTTGTCGAATGGGGACGATTCTTGTTCTGGGGGCTGTGTGTCTTCCATGGGCTCAGCCATGGGCTCAGCCATGGGCTCGGCCATGGGCCCGGCCTCTTCGGGTTGTGGTTCCGATGGATATTCGTCAACAAATTCGGGGTCTTCGGTGTCCTCATCGCCCTCTCCACCCACGTCGATATCTTCATTTTCGTTGTTCATGTAGGTTTGAAGAATTTGTTGAACTGGGATGAGTTCTCGCACAGACGCTTCGATCACCATCGAGAATCGGTCAAACAATTTATCGTTTCTCGCGTGTTCGTTCTGACTTTCACTGAAAATGTATGGATCTTTATACAAGTCCTTAGCTACGTTATTGTAACACGTTTGAATGAATACTTCATTGGATGGCAATTTCAATGATATCTTCTTATTGTCTTTACCGAGACGCACCGAAGACAGAATTTTTACACAACTCACGAATACCGCGGCGAGTAAGTCGTTAAACCACGCACACCTGTTCGCGATGTTATCCGTGTGCTGTTTCGACATGGCGTCGGACCAATTGGGTACTTCCTTCAAAAGTTTTTGGTACATAATGAGCACCTTTCGACCCTTGGACATAGTGTACGATTCTTCATATAATTTGTCGAACGTCTCGATCATAACTGGACACATCAAATGGCACAATTGCCCAATGTACTCGCGTTTCGCTTCCGTGAGCACACTCAAGTTATCCATTTATGATAGAGTGAAATTTTTTTACTAGCCTTTTCCCGCATTCCCCCTGTATTTATTTGCAACCTTTTTCAAATTAACGAAGGATGGAAAGTCCCCAAATTCTTCCACGGGTTCCTCTTTGTGTTTCGTCTTCTTTTTCTTTGACCATGTAATGTATATTTCGTGGTCGCCCACAAACTTGGTATGAAACCCACCTAGATCGAGCTGGCGTTTTATGTAATGTGCCGCCTTAAGTCTATCGAACGCTGGATACCCCACGACAAAAGATGGAATCATGATGAATAAATGTTTATTTCCGAATTCAACGGTTTGTCGTATTTTTTTAGATATCTGTTCGTATATTTTGATGTAGGTTTCTTTGCGTAATTTGTTACGCTTGTCAGTTATTTTATTTATTTCATCCACACTGATCATTAAGTTATACGAATTAATTATTTTCTAGGATATTTGGGCGACCGTACATCTCCTCGGCTGTTGGGACCTTCTTCTCTACGAGTGACGTGTTCTTTACGTAGTGTAATTCATGTTGCCTGACTTCGTCGTACTTTTGGAATTCTTTGATATCGAGGTCTGTCGTGAACATCTTTGTGTCGGTTGGCTTTTCGGTGTCTAGAGGTTGTGTGCGAAGCGAAATCACGACGATGACTGGGTTCGATTGACTCACGTCTTTCATGTATTTCGCGATGATGAGCTTTGTCACGTCAACTTTACCGGTTTCTTCGTCGACAAATTCGATTGGAACGTCTATGAGCGCCTTGTCGACATCACTCTGAGAAATACCCATCGTGCGAAGAGTGGCTTGCATGTTGATGTCGTTCCAATTGACGCGGTCTGGGTCGTTCATGATCCGGACGTCCGAGGACACCGCGAATGCGTATGGGAAACCACCGTGTTTCAATACCATGAATCGACACCTATACACTTCATCACCCGTCTTCTCGTGTTTGTATTTGCGTACTTCGTGTGTGTCTATGATATATGTGCAAAGTCCGGTCATCTCTTGGACGCGCTTATTCACGGAGAGTACGATTTTTTCCATCACCGTGTTTGAAACTTTCGCGTTTTCGAGACGCTTATATTGTGTGAGGTCTAAAACACCTTCATCTATGTCCGACGTCGTCTCCTTCGTCTTGAACATCTCCGTCCTGGACATGAGATAGAGAATAAGGAGGATGAGCAAAACCAACAGAAGTGTGTTCATTACTATATCTCACAAAAATTTTGAGAATAAAAAAATTATTTTTTTCTACACTTTCTTCTTTGAAAAGTTTCTGAAAAAATAAAAAAAGTTTTTTGTGTTTTTAAAAATGAAAAAACATGGTGTTGCTTCACAAATAATTTAAAGTATTAGAGGAAGTATACACATATCATGAGCGAAGAAGACACACTCGAGTGTTTAGAATATGCGATCGAATCACGGATTAAAACCGTGAAGAAACCAAAAGATGTCTTTGACGCAAAAGCCTTGGTAGCACTTTATGACCGACTTCCTAAGACAAAACAAAAATATCACGATGACCTCATAAAAAAAGCGACACAAATCGTAGAGGGTCTCGATGAAGTGATGCGCGTATTCGTGGCCGAGGTGTTACGCGAAGAATGTTACATCGCTCCGATCGAATGTGACAACGATGTAATATGCAATTACTGTGATATAGCGCGCGATGAAATGTGTACCGATGAATGTACATGTGATGTAGAACGCCTTGAAGTATTTGCAGACGCCATAGGTGCTCACATATAGGTCTTCTTTACCCAGTTTCTATCGGACTTGAAAATTTTAGAGAGTTTTGGATCTGTACGTTTAAACAATATCATGAGAACATTTAAACGACGAAACAAACCGAGCGGTGGTTCACCTGCACGAATGACTTTTCCAAGTGCACGGTGTCGAGCGAGTTCAGTTTTGTCGCGGACATCGTGGTATCCATGTTCAGTAAGCTTGCCGTTTGACCTGATGGGTATTTTCATTGTATCATGTATTGAGAATATTATATAAACTGCGCTCGTTTAGAAACAAATTTTTGCGTGTGTATTTTAAATGTCCTTGTTGATATACAGCCCAAGGTGCAGCCACAGTATAGACCTGATTGACTACATCAAGCGACAACCACAACTCGCACAGCTCGTGAGTTATCATAACGTCAATGTGAAAGGTATTCCACCACAGTACGCACACAAAATTACCCGTGTACCAACCATGCTCACGAAGAATGGTAAATTTCTCGTTGGGAATGAAATCAAAAATTGGTTGGAATCTTTGCTACCAAACCAAGACATAGGAACGTGTGGCTTTGGTGTGTGTTCCATGACAACCCTCGATGGCGAATCTAACTCAGACATATTCGGGCTCGATGATTATGGTCGAACACTCCAACCACCGATGACACCTGAACTCGAAGAAAAGATCAACCGTGACGTCAGTCAGTCGTACAACAACAATATAAAGAAATAATGCATCTATCAAACAGGTTCAAGTATGATGAAACTCACGACCATACAGGCGAGTGCCATCAAATCCACTTTCGAGGTACTCAAGGACATACTTAATGATGTTAACATCTACTTCAAGTCAGATGGTATATATATCACTACATTAGACACGGCTCGAACATCACTCGTAGATATGTATTTGTCTTCAGACAATTTCGAAGAATATACATGTGACAATGACATAGTGGCCGGTATAAATGTCACGAATACGTTCAAGCTTCTCAAGTCTATCACAAACAATGACGTACTAATCATGTCAATTGATTCACGAGAATTTATGAATATTGAGATACACAACGACACAAAAAAGACTTGTACTAAATTTGCTCTCAAACTTCTCGACATTAATGAAAATCAAATTGAAGTTCCTGAAATGAACATGACGACGGTGACGCCCATGCCATCGGTTGACTTTCAGAGAATTTGCAGAGATATGTACAACATAGGAAATGACATTGAAATCACGCGAGATGGTCATTTATTTAGACTTAACTGCGATGGCGATTTTGCAAACCAGAAAACAGAGATTCAATGTACGGAAGAGAGTCCCCCTATATCGGGTATGTATTCTCTTCGATACATGAATATTTTTACGAAGGCTACGAGTATGTGCTCAAACGTGCAAATCATGCAAGAGGAATTAAATAGGTTCTTAATTCTTAAATACAACGTCGCAAATTTGGGTGATCTCAAATTTTATCTCGCGACTAAAGAACAAATAGATCAGTAACGTAATCATCGACTGTACTCACGGATTTCACTTTACCTAAAACGTTTTTGAGTTTTATGGTAGGATACATAGTTCTTAGTGTATCAACATCGTAATATAACATATCACTTATCTTTACTTCTTCTCGATGGAAATCTCCTCTTGGTCCCGCATAGCGCCTAATTTTTCCTAGTATGTCTTTTACCGGTTTATCATCTGCATCCATGAGATAAGCCGACACTAAAGGCATATTAAATACCACGTGGTTTTCTTGCGCGGGTGGCCATTCGTGTTTCGTATTATAAGTTAAATACTTGTACAATTTATCATTGTACCAGTATTTGATTCTAATGATAGCCTTTTTCACATTTGATGGTGTTTCCTCTGCTGTGTAATTTAGGTCATTGAATTCGGCGTAATGCTCATTGAAGAATTCATTCCACTTAGTCATTTCATTCTTCCAAAATGGTCCATCGGCTGAGTATATCTTATCTGTACCGGTAACATATTCCATGGTCACGCATTCTATTTTGTGGTTTGGGATAGATACAAAATTTTTATATGTATCGTAAACCCATAATATTACGCTGGTTAAAAGATTGCGTAGCATTTAAACTAATTATATGGAAGGAAATTTTTTGAGTAGATATAACAACAAGTTAGACGCATGGAAAGAGTCGATTCATGAAGATCCATCGAATCGTTCCATGTACGAACAAGACATGTCTGATTATATCATCAAATGCATGCCTTATATGCGTCAACATACAGAAGATATAGACAGTGAAGTGAGTACAGATAACGTCTTTAACTGTAAAGTGACATCCGGTCTTAAGCGAAAGGACATATTCAACGAATACTTAGCTGATGTTGAAAATCTAAACGTGGACAAGAAATTCGTGAAGAAGAGGGATGAATGCCCCAGCTGTAATGAAAGTAACGTGTTTCACTTCGCAGATACGAGTGAACTCGTGTGTGATGGGTGTGGAGCGGTACTGGCCTGTCTCATAAGCGAAGAATTGACTTATAGAGAAGAACAAGAGACATCTGAGAAAATTGTGAACTATTCGTATAAAAGGGAAAATCATTTCAATGAGTGGTTATCACAGTTTCAAGCACAAGAAACGACGAATATACCACAAGAAGTGATGGATCAGTTGAGAAATGAATTGAAAAAACTTAAAATCAAGGCACTCGAGGAAATCACACACGCGCGAGTACGAAGTCTTCTTAAGAAGCTCAAGATGAATAAATATTATGAGCATGTACCGTACATCACAAACATATTGAGTGGGGTCAAACCTCCTAAGATGCCACAAGAACTCGAAGAGCGTTTGAGAATAATGTTTAAAGATATACAGAAACCCTTCGACGACAACTGCCCGTCGAATCGAAGAAACTTCCTTTCGTATAGCTATGTGTTGTATAAATTCTGTGAACTCTTGAGTGAAGATTCATATTTACAATATTTTCCACTACTCAAGAGCAAAGAGAAACTCTATCAACAGGATGTCATTTGGAAAAAGATATGTCATGATTTACGTTGGGAATTTATACAGACAATTTAAAGAAATCATACTTTTTACCACTAATGAACGAATACGAAAAGTTTTGTATTGACGAAGCCGCATTTTACATGCAGAAAGCGCATCACATACTCACCGAAGAGATGAAAAATCCTAAGAAGTACTACGAAGAAACTTTTGACACCTATAAACATCTCGCTAAAATGCTTCCGTTTATAGTATTTACGAGATGCATCGAACCTCCACAGAACCTTCCATCACCGGAGGAAAGTTTATCAGATACGCAGTCTTCAGACCAGTCAAGCGAAGATAGTTATGACATTGTATCTCAGCCGACTCATTTAAGGTTTTGATAGCCTTGAACTCGAGTACAGTTTCATTATTTATGATTATATCTGCGCGCAAATTTCCCACGACATGTTCCTCGAAGAGAATGGGAATAATTCTCTCGGATTCATAAGGCACGTGTCTCGCACGAAGGAGTACCTCCATCGCGTTATGATATACACGTTCACTGTATCCCGGCCCAAGTGTATCATATATAAGTTCGGCTAACATACCAATATCATGCAATGTCGCCTTTTTATTTTGAGAGATATCCTCTTTGGAAACCATTGTCCTTTTGTCCAGGATGTATTGAATAACTTCCGTTTCCAAGTTTAATAATTTTTTTATTGCGTCGTTTGTTTCACCCTTTTCATGTAAATCGCACACAATTTTTTCTAATTTAGTTTTCATTTCGCCGATCGATATACCATAGTCTTTAGCAATCTCAATTAGGGTTGCACCTGAATGCAGATTTTTTATTAATTGTAATTGTTCTTCGTGTGTGCAATCTTTCATTTTATATTATGTTATTATTTCTTTTCCTTATATAGATTAAATGTGGCACACTTGGCCATTTAAGTTTGTACGTATTTCATCTTCTAAGTCATTTAGTTATTTGTGGGGGGAATGAATGCCTAAGTCAAATCACATCTAAAATTTAATACAAGGGCCATGCGAAAACAACTCATTGAATTTGCGAAAGCCCTCACTCGCACCGAATCAAAGAAACAACCACTCGGAAGGTGGACACTCAAGACGTGCGACGAACTTTCGACGGGTGTAAACGCTGTGTACCAAAACAGAGACCATTGCGGGGATCTCATCTGTAAGACACCTAAAAAGGCCTCTGAGTATATCCTAAGTCGACGAGAGCATCATAAATAGTATCTCTCCCCGAACATGAATCGCCATCATCTTCTTGGGTTACTCGACAAGCTTCAGTCCAAATATGATTTTATGGATTCAGAATACAAAGAATTCGCGGAAGCTATCGGTGGTAAGAAAAAGATGATCGAAGTGAAGGTGGGTGACATGGTGAAAATTAAATATGAAAAAATTGAAACCGTCGTCGATACCAGTGATGATGAATTTTTTACAACGATCCACGTAATGAACAAGTGTTGCGGTATATGGAAAGTGGTGGATAATGAAAATAGATGGCATGGGCATGACTGGCTTTCATATACATACTTACATAAATCCTATATACATATTGATGCTATGAAAAGAGTTATAAAAGAATACACAGAAGGTAACTTTATAAAGACTACAATCGAATCAGACAGCCACCGACGATACTGTTTATTAGTGACAGACGTAGAAATTATTTCTTGATACAATGTAAGATGTCTCCAGCCCCATTTGTTGACGTTCGAAATATCAAATCTGCATCCAGTCCACGTTTTAAGAAAGCCGTCGAAGACCTCAAAAAACTTTCTCTCGATGCCATCAAAACGGGTAAGAGTACCCTTAACAAAGAACTCAAATTTTATGAACTCATGAAAGAGCGGGAAAAAAATAAGGGAACTGCTGTATATGTAAGTTTGTTTTCTCGTGTTCAGAGTGCACTGAAACCTTCCAGTTTAAAGAAGAAAACCCCTAAAACTACACGATGACGTGCGGTGTATGCTGTGAACGTTTTAATAAAACAAATCACAAAAAAGTATGTTGTCCTTTCTGTGATTTCGAATCGTGTAGAACATGTTGTCAAACTTATTTATTATCCACCTCGGAAGATCCACATTGCATGAGTTGCAAAAAAGTACATAATAGGGAATTTGTAGACATGTTTTGTACAAAGCGTTTCAGAAATAATGAATATAAAAAACACCGAGAACAGATTCTGTTCGAACGGGAACTCATACGCATGCCCGAAACACAACCATATGTGCAACGTATTTTAAAACGCAGAGAGATAAATGCACTTCGTGATTACATAGCACAAATATATATCAAAGGTAGACGAAGATATCATCACGCTTCGGAAACGTGTGGACAATATGTCGATATGTATCTCACTATATGTATTTTTGCCGAAAATGCACACGCTTTCTTACGAGAAGAATTTGAAAAGTTGCGAACTTTACCCATAGATGCAAGCGAGGAAGCCACCAAATTTATACGCGGGTGTCCGCATGATGAATGTCGTGGATTTCTAGATGATTTATGGAAATGTGGAATTTGTCAACAGTCATTTTGTGAAAATTGCAACGAAGTCTGTTTAGATGGTCACGTGTGCGACCCAGAGACTGTTAAAACAATGAAACTCATTAACCGAGACACAAAACCATGTCCAAAATGTGCGACCATGATTCATAAAATAGATGGATGCGCGCAGATGTGGTGTACAACGTGTCAGACTGCATTTGATTGGCGGACGGGTCGAATCGAGACTGGACGTGTACACAATCCACATTATTTTGAGTTTAAGCGTCGGGGTAGAGAACATGGAGACATTCCATGTGGGGGAAGACCCATGTACAGAGAACTTCTCGAAGCCTCTGCACCTGGACCTATCATGGGGTTAAATACGGCGGTAGGTATGGCTGATTATAACAATACTTACAAGTACGATTACATACACACGAATAATCTGAATTTGCGTATTTCATATTTGATGAATCACATTTCAAAAGATGATTTAAAACGTGAACTTCAAAAGAGAGACAAACACAATGATAAAATGCGAGATATTCAGCAAATATATCAGATGTTTATTGATACGGGAAGTGATTTATTACGGCAATGGATGGTAGACCCAACGAAGGAAGATGAAATCATGGATACAGCCTTTGAACTCACAAAGTACACGAATACTGTAATTACACGCATACGAAACAGGTACACGTGCCAAGTTCCGAGATATATATTTCTGAGTAGATGATAGATGTGGCACATTGTACTCATTTTGATAGTACTAATCATCGTATTCAGACCCAAATATAAATCACCTGAAGTCATACGGGGTGTCATTACAGATGAAGAATGTGAGTATATAAAATCGATGGCTAAAGAAAAATTGAAGCCGTCGACAATCGGTGATGAATTTGTTGAAGACGAAGAAATCCGGAAGAGTGAGACCGCATGGCTCGACCCCGACGACCACCGGATTCAATCGATTATTGCGAAATGTGTGGATGATGTCACTCTGTGCGAGAACTTACAGGTGGTTCGATACACACCCGGTGGGTTTTTCAAACCACATCAAGATGCAGACATCGAACATTCTAATCGTCGAAAACATACATTCATATTCGCATTGAATGACGAATATGAAGGTGGGGAGACGTATTTTCCCATATTAGATAAAACATACAGACTTCGAAAAGGTGATGTACTCAGTTTTGATACACTCGATAGCTGGGGTCGAGTTCCATACAAAGCGATGCACGGGGGTGGACCGGTCACGCGAGGTGAAAAATGGATCGCAAACTTGTGGGTTAGAAGTGAAAAATATATTTCCACATGAAATATATGATACCTATATATAAATTTCCTATCGTGGTACCAAATTCACTGACGGATGAAGAGTGTGAATATATAAAACGTATGGCTTTACCTCACCTAGAAACGGCTGGACTCGGTTTAGATAAAAGTATTGATTCTTACATACGAGATGGACGGGAATGTACTTTGGAAATACGTGATCCCAAAATTGCTGAAATTGTGAATAGATATACCGATCACCCAGAACGTTGCGAGGGTCTGAGGGTAGTCCATTACAAAAAGGGTGGATTATATAAACCTCACCAAGATGGACATGAAGATTACAAAAATAATAGAGTACACACATTCATATTTGCATTGAATGATGATTATGAAGGTGGTGAGACTATTTTTCCTAACTTGAAAAAAAGCTTTAAATTGAAAAAGGGTGATGTCCTCAGCTTTGATACACTCGATAGCTGGGGTGGTATAACAGAAGATGCATTACACGGAGGTGAACCTGTCACGTCTGGTGAAAAATGGATAGCGATTATCTGGGAACGTCAATTTATATTTCAAGATCTTTAGCTCGTAACTTTTCTAGGTACGGCATAGCCGATCGTGTGTCAAAACAACCTAAGTGAGGCATAGGACCTATGTAATTTAAGCCAAAACAATGGAAGACCTCACCCATTCATCACCCCTTGAATT
>Ga0222719_10000709_pt1 | contig 33271 bp, 27 predicted proteins | sample C33_34DmetaG_FD_165039 | JGI IMG/M metagenome (GOLD analysis project Ga0222719, IMG submission 165039) | Estuarine water microbial communities from San Francisco Bay, California, United States - C33_34D | ecosystem: Environmental > Aquatic > Marine > Unclassified | place: USA: California... | reverse complement strand
CAAAATACTTATAAAATAAATATAATATGATGCACTTAACCAAAACCTAATATCAATTATAGTAACTATAAAAAATAATAAAACTGATATAATAAATCTGATAAGTTGTTTTGAAGCCCAAGGATCAATAGACCCTCCCGCAGCCGAATATAATAGAGCAAAACCTATTGAAAAAATTAAAGTTAAAAGAAGTAATATAAAATAATTAATATAAAATAATTTATCAAAAATATTAGCACTAAATTTTAAAATTTTATCAGATAACATAATTTCTCAGGATACTATAGGATCAGTATCAACCCCCTCTATAAATTTTCTAGCAGCAATAAGTAGTTTTTTAGCTAATGGAGCAGCCTGACTTGCTCCACCTCCGGCATGTTCAAGTATTACAGCAGTAATGTATTTAGGATTATTATAAGGAGCAAAACCAATAAATAAAGCATGATCTCTTTTCTCAAAAGGCAAGTCTTCATTTTTAATAATACCTGTCTCTCTCTCTTTAGCAGTAATTATCCTAACTTGTGAAGTACCAGTTTTTCCAGCTATTTCAAAATCCTTATCAGCTATTCTACTCTTCCATGCAGTACCCTTAGGTGTGTTTATTACCTTATACATAGCTTTTTTAACAATATTTAAATGTTCAATTTCAAAATTATTTTCATAAATTATTTTATTAGTATTAATATTTTCACCTGAAATAGATTTAATAATATTAGGAGATATAATATGACCCTTATTAATTATATTTCCTGTCATTATTGCTAATTCTAATGGTGTTGATAATAGAAACCCTTGACCAATACCTACATTTAAAGTCTCGCCTTTTTGCCAATTTTCATTAAAATTATCTTTTTTCCATTTCTTATTGGGTATTATACTTTTAGGAATACCAAAAAAATCATCATAATATTTTCCAAAACCTAATAATTTAGCAGTATGAGCTATTTTATCTATACCTAATCGTAGAGCTAAATCATAAAAATAAGTATCACAAGATTGCGCCATTGCATCTAATAAATTTAATTTACCATGCCCACCTTTCTTCCAACAATGAAAATTCCTATCCCCTAAAGTATACATACCATTACAAAATATTTTCTCTTCACTATTTATTAATCCATATTTTAAGGCAGCCAAAGCTACTACAGGCTTAAATGTAGAGCCGGGAGGATATAACCCCTTAATAGGTCTATTAATTAATGGAGCATTAGCTGTATTTAAAATTTTATTCCAACTTTCTACATTTAATTTTTTAGAAAAAATATTTGGATCATATGAAGGACTTGATGCAGAACATAAAATATCACCATTTTTTGCGTCAACTACTAATGCAGCCCCAATATTAGATCCTAGTGTAGTATTTGCGAAGGCTTGCATTTCAGAGTTAATTGTTAATTGAATATCTTTTCCTGGCTTACTTTTTATTAAGCTTAATCTTCTAATAAATTTACCTGATGCATTGACTTCTATTTCTTCGGTACCAGGAACTCCTTTTAAATAATTATCATAAACTTTTTCTACACCATTCTGACCTTTTAAGTAGAAAGGAATTTTTAGGTCATTACTAACTTGGGTATTTTTATCTTCAGAATATGAAGTATAACCAATAGTATGTGCAAAGAACGAGCCCCTAATATACTCTCGTATAGAGGAAGTCTTAATATTTATACCCTGCAAGTCTACTAAGTTAACATAAATAATGGAAAGTTCTGTCCAACTTATATATTCTTTCAAAACAATATAATTTTTATTATATACTAATTTTTTAATGTTTTCTTGAATTGAATTAATTTCTATATCATCAAAATTAATTAACTTTGTTAATCTTTCTAAAGTAGAATGAAAATTATTTAAACTTGTATAATTATAAGTTAAGGAATAAACGGTTTTATTATCTGCAATTATATTACCTTTTGAATCAATAATTTTACCTCTTGTAGGAACTTGAAATCTTAAATTAATTCTATTATTATCAGATAAAGTTTTATATTTATCTTTATCTACAACTTGTAATTTATAGAGTCTTCCTATTATTGCTGAAAATACTAATAGCTTTAAACTTCCAACTAATAATACTCTTCTTAGAACTTTATTTTTTTTCTTTTTTTCATTAAGCATTAGTTAACTAGATATTTTTTTTAATAAATATAATTGAAAAAATATTACTACAGGTGAGATTATAATTGAAATTAAAGCTTGAAAAAAAAAATTATATAAACTGAAAAATTCTATATTTAAAAGGAATTTTATAAATAATGAAACAAATAGCCATATTATTATACTTGTAGAGATATAAAGTATAGAATGATAAATATTTATAGGTTCTAATTTATATAAAAGTTTAGTAATTACTATCCTAATTGTAATTGAAGCAAGTATTCCTGACCCTAAAATAGAGCCATAAAATACATCACTAAAAAAACCTATAATTATAACAAAAAACCAACCCATTATATCAGGCCTGTGAATTATCCAAAATGCCATTGAAATAACTCCTAATAAAGGTGCTAATGACTCATAACCTATAGGCATAATTGGAGTAATTGTAATTATAGTAAAAATAAAAGTAGTAAAAAGAGGAATTAAATATTTAAGATTTGATATTATTATTGAATACATACTCATATAAATATCTTACTAATCATAAAATATTGAATCTGTTTTAATATCTATACCTCTATTAACTAATGACCAATTTAAAATATTTACGTAACTTAAACTATTAATATCATAAAAAGGCTCTATTATAAAATCACCATTTCTTTTTTGTCTAACAGTACCAACAAATAAATTCTCTGGATATTTATTACCGTCTCCAGAAGTAAAAACTTTATCTCCATCTTTGATAAGAGATAAATTACTTAAATTTAAAATTTCTAAATATTTATCATTGTTACCTGATACAATAATTTTTAAATCTTTATCAATTATAAGAGAAGGTATTTTAACTTTTGAGTCAGTTATAGAAACTAGTCTTGATGAAGTATTACCTACCTCATTAATATAACCTATTAATGATTTATCATATATAACCGGACTACCACTTATAATATTTTTATTTTTGCCTGCCATTAAAATGACAGATTTAGTATAAGCTAAATTACTTCTAGAAATTATTTTTGCAGTGACAAATTTAAATTCAATATCATTTACAATGTTCAGTAATTTTTTATATTCATTATTTTTATGTCTTAAAATAACTAATTCATTATTTTGTAATTTATATTCTTTATTTTCTGCCATTAACTTTTTATTTAAATCATAAACATTAATAATATTATATAAATTTGTTATTGACCTATTAACAGTATTAATTGGAGAATATAATGCATTAATAATACCGCTCGAGTAATCAACAAACTTAGCTTTTATAGTATTATTAATATTAGGATATACTATGGTCGATAAAATCAATGTAAAAGCAAATAAAAACGAAAGTATAGTTATTAACTTATTATTAGAAGTTCTTTCTCTAATAATAGACTGAACTCTTTTAAAATTAGAGATACCTGACATATTTTATATTCCAAATAATAAATATTTAATACGCTGTTCTTAATACTGATTTTAAGTTTTTCATTTCATCTAAAACTTTACCTGTCCCTAAAACTACACTTAATAGTGTATCTTCAGCAACTGTTACAGGTAAACCAGTAGCTTTTCTTAAAACTACATCCATACCAGATAATAAAGCACCCCCACCCGTGAGAATAATTCCTCTATCAACTATATCAGCTGCCAGTTCAGGAGCAGTATTCTCTAAAGCTCTTTTTACGGCTTCAATTATCGTTCCAATAGGCTCCGCAAGTGCCTCTGCAACATTTCTCTCCGAAAGTATTAATTCTTTTGGTACTCCATTTACCAAATCTCTACCTTTAACAGTATATTTTTCTCCATCTCCATCTTCAGGAGCAAATGCAGAACCAATACTTTTTTTCAATCTTTCTGCACTCATAGTACCTATTAATAAATTATGATGTCTTCTCATATAAGCTATAATAGATTCATCCATTTTGTCACCACCAACTCTAGCTGATTCAGCGTATACAATTCCACCTAATGATAAAACTGCTACTTCTGTAGTACCTCCTCCAATATCAACTATCATTGATCCACTAGGTTCTGTAACAGGCAAACCAGCACCTATAGCAGCAGCCATAGGCTCTTCAATTAAATATACTTTTCTAGCTCCTGCACGTTCCGCACTTTCATGTATGGCCCTTCTTTCAACACCGGTAGAACCAGAAGGTACACAAATAACAATTATAGGAGAAGTAAATGCCCTTCTATTATGTACTTTTTGAATAAAATGCTTAATCATTTCCTCGGCTACTTCAAAGTCAGCAATTACTCCATCTCTTAGTGGCCTAATCACCTCTATATTGCCAGGAGATCGTCCTAACATTTCTTTAGCTTCTAAACCTACAGATAAAACTTTATTTTTACCTTCTGAGTTAAGTATTGCAACCACTGAAGGTTCATTTAGGACAATGCCTTGACCTTTAACATATACCAAAGTGTTTGCCGTTCCAAGATCTATAGCCATATCAGTTGACCAAAGTCCAGTTAATTTTGATAACATAAAAATATATACCCTTTACTATTTTCCAACCAAATTATTTATAAGCGATTTTTTTTCTCTTTTAATAATTAATTTATTTAAAGCTCCAATATATGCTCTTGCAGCAGCTACCATAGTATCTGTATCTGCTGCTTGACCATTTACAGACCTTCCATTCTCTATCAATCGGACTGAAACTTCTGCTTGTGCATCAGTTCCTTCCGTAACTGCGTTTACAGCAAACAATTGTAGTTTATAATTACCTTCTACAATGGAAGAAATGCCTTTAAAAATTGCATCGACTGGACCATCTCCATTAATTTCTATTTCTTCTATATTATCAAAAACTGTTAAACTAATTTTAGCTAATGCTGGCCCTTTAGAGCCACATTCTAAAGATAAAGAGTTTAATTTAACAAAATCTCCAGAGTCAGCAATTCCATCATCTACTAAAGCTATAATATCATCATCAAAAATATCTTTCTTTTTATCAGATAAATCTTTAAATCTTTGAAAAGCATCATTTAAATGATTATCTGAAACCTCATATCCTAATTCCTTTAACTTTGATTTAAAAGCATGACGACCTGAGTGTTTACCCATTACTAAAGTAGATTTATTAAGCCCTACGGATTCCGGAGTCATAATTTCATATGTTCCGGAATGCTTAAGCATACCATCTTGATGTATGCCGGATTCATGGGCAAATGCATTTGCCCCTACTATAGCTTTATTAGGCTGAACAGAAAATCCAGTAATTGCGGACAGCAATCTTGATGATCTAGTAATTACTTCAGTATTTATATTTGTATCAAAAGGCAATAAATCTTTTCTAGTTTTAATAGCCATCACTACTTCCTCAAGAGAAGTATTTCCTGCCCTTTCCCCAATACCGTTAATTGTACACTCTATTTGCCTAGCCCCCTCTTTAACAGCTGCTAAAGAATTAGCTACAGCAAGGCCTAAATCATTATGACAATGTACACTCAATATAGCTTTATCAATATTAGGAACTTTATTTTTAAGCATACCAATTAGTGAGCCAAATTCCTCAGGTATTGCATATCCAACAGTATCAGGAATATTTATAGTTGTTGCTCCTGCTTTTATAGCTCCTTCAACACATCTACATAAAAAATCATGATCTGTTCTTGATCCATCTTCTGGACTCCACTCCACATCTTCAACTTTATTTCTTGCATAAGAAACACTATCTATAACCATATCCAATACATCTTCAGGCTCCATTTGCAACTTATACTTCATATGTAATGGACTAGTAGACAAAAATGTATGTATTCGTTTTCGTTTAGCAAACCTTAAAGCTTCAGCTGACCTGTCAATATCTTTATGCGCAGCCCTTGATAATGAACATATTATAGGACCGTCTAAAGTATCTGATATTTTTTTTACAGACTCAAAATCTCCATTGGAAGCAATTGCAAAACCTGCCTCAATTATATCAACACCAAGAGACTGAAGAGTCTCTGCTATCCTTAATTTTTCTTCTAAATTCATAGAACAACCAGGAGATTGTTCCCCATCCCTTAGTGTAGTGTCAAATATTAATACTTTATCACTTGAACTTTTACTTGATGATTTATTTTTTTCATATTCCATTTTTTTCTCCCATAGACTATTAAAATCTCATTATTACCCAAAGCATCCTCTAATACTTTGGGAAAATAAGTCGAGATCCAAGCAGAGTTATCAATAAACCCATATAAAATAATTCTATAGTTAAATGAAATAATTTCATTTTCTACTCTCTTAATTAATATATTCTAATACTATGCGCCTAGAAAGAACAGGATTCAAGCATATTTTACATATAAATATATATTTTTTAAAATTTAAATTTTTTAGAGCTAGTTTTTATCCTTATCAACCAACTTTTGTTCTGCTATCCAAGGCATCATATCTCTAAGTTTTTGGCCCACTTCTTCCAATTGATGTTCTGAAGCTCTTCTTCTCGTTGCCTTAAAACTAGGTTGATTGACTTTACACTCTTGCATCCAATCTCTTGCGAACTTTCCAGATTGAATATCATCTAAAACCTTTTTCATCTCTTTTCGTGTATCTTCTGTAATAATTCTTTTACCGGTAACATAATCACCGTATTCAGCTGTATTAGATATAGAATATCTCATATTTGCTAGACCGCCTTCATACATTAAGTCTACAATAAGTTTTACTTCATGCAAACATTCAAAATATGCCATCTCAGGAGCATAACCAGCATCAACTAATGTCTCAAAACCTGCAGTAATTAATTCAGACAAACCTCCACATAAAACAACTTGCTCACCAAATAAATCTGTTTCACATTCTTCTTTAAAAGTAGTCTCAATAATTCCAGCTCTACCTCCACCTACTGCACAGCCATAAGATAAGCCAATATCAAGAGCATTTTTTGTTGAATCTTGAGCAACTGCAACTAATGATGGAACACCTCCACCCCTTAAATATTCAGACCTTACAGTATGTCCTGGCCCTTTTGGGGCTAACATAAATATATCGATATCTTTCCTAGGATCTATCAAACCAAAATGAATATTTAGTCCATGAGCAAAACCTAATGCAGAACCAGACTTCATATTATCCTTTAAACTTTCTTCCCATATCTGAGATTGCAATTCATCTGGAGTAGCCATCATCATGACATCTGCCCATTTAGCCGCATCTGCAACATTCATTACTTCATAACCTGCTTCCTTAGCTTTAGATACAGACGAAGAATCTTCTCTAAGCGCTATTCTAACATTCTTTACACCACTATCCTTCATATTCGCAGCATGAGCGTGTCCTTGACTACCATAGCCAATTACGACTACATTTTTTGATTTTATTAAATTAACGTCACAATCTCTATCATAATAAACTCTCATTATTCTTCTCCAATTAATATAAAATTATTTTGCTAGTAATGCTTTTTCACCTCTAAGAATTGCTACAGCTCCTGTTCTGGAAACTTCAACTAGTCCTAATGGTTGCATTAATTTAATAAAAGCATCTAATTTATCCGCCGAACCTGTTAATTCGAATACAAAAGATTGATTTGAACTATCTATAACTCTGGCCCTAAATATATCAGCAACTCTTAATGATTCAACCCTACGTTCACCTATAGCTTTAACTTTTACTAAAAGTAACTCTCTATTAACAAAAGCTCCCTCATTATTTAAATCAACAACCTTTCTTACAGGAACTATTCTTTCTAATTGAGCTTTAATCTGTTCTATAACCATAGTGGTGCCCGTTACCATTACAGTTACTCTAGATAAATTTCTATCTTCATCAACCTCTGCAACAGTTAAACTTTCAATATTATAACCCCTAGCAGAAAACATCCCTACAACTCTTGCAAGAACTCCAGATTTGTTATCCACTATAACAGAAAATGTATGTGTATTTATATCCGCCAATAAATATATCCTTTTAATAAAACTAATATTTATCTACATTTAATTCTTAAAAATGTAAAACTATAAAATAAAAGTATATAATATATATTAAATATACAAGAATATAAACTTATTATCTATGAACTATGGGTTTAGATACGCCAATAGCCCATATTGAAGAAATTTCATTAAATAAATTTCCATTTATATATCCATCTACTTCTGTCTCACTTAGAGTTTTACTCGCAATCAAGCAGGCTGTGCCGTGAATAATAGACCATGCAGAATTAACTGCTGAATTCATAGAAACTCTTTTTCTTAAATCATTTAAACTAAAACTTTCTTTTACTGCATCTAAAAATAACTGATGAAAATCTTCGTAATTATTAATTCTATCGCTATTTGATAAAGATTGAGAGAACATAAAAATAAAAATTTCAGGGTTATTATTCGCATACTCTAAATAACTTTTTCCAATTACAGCTAGCTTTTTATTGTCCAAGTTTTTACTTAATACAACTTGATTTTTTAGATAATCAATAAACTCAATTTTACAAAAATATATACATGCTTGAATAAGCGATTGTTTGTCCTTAAAGTGATTGTAAGGTGCTGCTGGAGAAACCTCTAAAAACCTAGCTGCTTCCCTAATAGAAAAGTTTTCCAAATTATTTACTTTTACAGCTTCTAACACTCTTTTAATTAGAAGATTTTTAAGGTCACCATGGTGATATTGGTCTTTTTCATGCATAGCTATAAAACCTTAATAATAATTAAAAAAACACTGTATATCTATAATAAAGCTAACCCTTCAGCAGTTTGCGTTTCTTTATCATCCTTATCACTTAGTTTCATTTCATTATGAGCAGCTCCCGCTGGTATCATTGGAAAAACATTTTCCATTTTGGCCACACAAACATCCATCAAAACAGGTCCCTTGTGATCAAGCATTTCTTTTATTGATTTTTTTAATTCTTTAGGATCTGTAACTCGCATTCCTTTTATCCCAAAAGATTCTGCTAAGGATATAAAATCTGGCAAGGAATCTGTATAAGACTCAGCATACCTTCCTCCATGAAAAAATTCTTGCCACTGTCTTACCATACCCATGTATTCATTATTCAATATAAAAATTTTAACAGGAATATTTAATTGTCTCAATGATGATAATTCTTGCATATTCATTAAAAAAGATGCTTCGCCTGCTACACAAACAACAGGTTTATTAGGGTGAGCAACTTGAACTCCAATTGCTGCAGGAAAACCATAGCCCATTGTTCCTAAACCTCCAGAAGTCATCCATCTATTTGGTTTATAAAAATCTAAGTATTGAGCAGCCCACATTTGGTGTTGGCCAACTTCAGTAGTTATAAAGGCATCTTTACCTTTGAGAGCATCATTAAGAACTGTTAGAGCTTTTTGAGGTTTTATAATCTCATTAGAATCTTTAAAGGATAAACAATCTATTTTCTTCCATTTGTTAATTGTATTCCACCATTTATTAATACTTTTAGAATCTAGTTTATTTTTGTTTTGTCTTAACTCTTTAAAAAGCATATCTAACACATAATAACAATCACCTATCAAAGCTATATCTATCTTAACGTTTTTATTTATAGAAGAGGGATCAATATCAATATGTATCTTTTTAGAATTTGGTGAAAAATATTTCAAATTACCTGTAATTCTATCATCAAATCTAGCTCCCACGCATAACATTACATCACAGTCATGCATAGCCATATTAGCTTCATATGTACCGTGCATACCTAACATACCCAAAAAATTTTTATTTTCTGCAGATACAGCTCCTAGCCCCATTAAAGTTTGAGTAATTGGAATACCAAGATAATTTACAAATTTAGTTAATAGAGATGAAGCTTTCACGCCAGAATTTATAACACCACCGCCTGAATATATTATAGGTTTTTTTGCCTTAAGAAGAATATCTATTGCTTGCTTTACATTGGTTAAGTTTGCTTTTTTTACTGGCTTATATGAGGTCATACTTTTAACTTTAATTCCTTTAAAAGTAGTAATTGAATTCTGTACATCTTTGGGTAAATCGATAACAACTGGTCCAGGCCTACCAGATTTTGCAACATAAAACCCTTCTGCAACTGTACTTTCAAGATCATTAATATCCTTAACTAAATAATTATGCTTGGTACAAGAAGCTGTAATACCTACTGTATCTGCTTCCTGAAATGCATCCGTCCCAATTAAATGTGTAGGTACCTGGCCTGTTAAACATAATAATGGAATACTATCCATTAATGCATCAGTTAACCCTGTTACTGCATTCGTAGCTCCAGGACCTGAAGTTACTAATATAACTCCTACCTTTCCAGTAGAGCGCGCATAACCTTCCGCCATATGAACTGCAGCCTGCTCATGTCTAACTAATATGTGTCTTATTCTATTTTGTTTAAATATAGCATCATATATAGGCAAAACAGCACCACCAGGATAACCAAAGATAACTTCTACATTTAAATCTACTAAAGTTTTAATAATAATTTCAGAGCCTGAAAGTTTCATAAAATAGCCTCAAATAATTAATCTAGTTTAAAATTATACTTGTTTATATAATTAATAAGAACTTATTAATACAATTTATTGTATAAAGACAAGATATTACTGCAATATTTATCAATATTATCTTTAAAATTCAATATTTTGTAATCTGCATCATATTGATGTCTGAACCAAGTCTCTTGTCTTTTTGCATATTGATTTGTATGATTTATAGTAATTTCTGCAGCTTCCTGAAGAGAAATTTCATTTTTATTAACAGATAATAACTCTCTAACTCCATGTGCTTTCATAATAGGTAAAGTTTTATCAAAACTTTCTACTTTTTTAACTTCTTGCAAAGCTCCCTGCTCTATCATCTTATAAAATCTTTTTTTTATATTTGATCTTAATACTTCTCTATCCGGTGAAAGTTGCACTTTCAAAAAACTATTAGGTAACTTATTTGATCTTTTATCAGCTTTTCTTATTTCATAAAGAGTTTTTCCTGTTTCAAGCCATACAGAATAAGATCTAATTAATCTTTGTTTGTCATTTTTATTAATATTTTTTACAAGCATTCTATTGAGGTTTTGTAATCTGATAAAAAAATTTTCAACTCCATCATTATCTAATAAATGTTCTGCTAATTTTCTATTTTTTTCAGAAGTAGTGGGAAGATCACTTATACCCTCAATTAAAGCTTTTATATAAAGACCACTCCCTCCAACTAAAATTGGAACAAAACCTTTAACTAAAGCATTATTAATTTCTAATATAGCTTTCTCACTCCACAATAATGCGGAACATCTATTTTTTCCTGAAATAAATCCATATAGCTTATGTTCTACAGAATTTTCAGCTACTTTATCAGGCCTAGCAGAGATTATTCTTAATTCTTTATATACCTGCATACTATCAAAATTTATTATTATTCCATTTAAAACCTTACTTAAGGTGATAGCAAAATCGGATTTACCAGATGCCGTTGGTCCAGCAATAACAATTATTGGGCTTAATATATTGATACTAATTCTTGCTCCTTCTTTAATTAATTTTTACTTAACTTTAATGCAATATAGGACAAAGTTCCCTTACGGTTAATTAAAAGTAAAGCAAAATCTCGAGAAGATTTAATTTCTTCATTTACTCTCATTTCAACATCAGATGGAGTAAATACTTTATTCTGAGACACCTCTATAATTATATCTCCAGGTAAAATACCTTTGTCTGATGCGTCCGTATCAGACCTTACGTTTAATATTAAAACTCCATTTAAATTTTTTGGAATATTAAACTTAGATCTAAAGTCTTCAGAAATATCACTTAATAATAAACCTAATTCTTCAATTTCTAAAGATGCAGGATTATTATTTTTAGGTTTTTTAATTGATACTTCTTGTTCCTCAACCATCTCACCAACGATAACCTGAAGCTTTAAAGGCATTCCATTACGCCAAACTTCAACAGATACAGGCTTGTCAATTTCTGTCTCAGCAACAATTCTAGGTAAACTTCTCATATCTTCTACATTTTTATTATCAAATTTAATTATCACATCCCCTGACCTAATGCCCGCTAATTTTGCAGGACCATCAGGCATAACACCAGATATTAATGCGCCCTTAGTCTCATTTAAACCTAAACTTGCAGCAATATCATCTGTAACCGTTTGTATTCTTACTCCAAGCCAACCTCTTTTTGTTTTACCGTATTTCTCTAATTGGAATATTACACCTTTTGCTAAATTTGAAGGAACTGAAAAACCAATCCCTACACTTCCTCCACTTGGAGAGAATATAGCTGTGTTAATACCTACTACCTCACCATTTAAATTAAATAAAGGACCACCTGAATTACCTCTATTAATGGAAGCATCAGTTTGAATGAAATCATCAAAAGGTCCTGCACTAATATCCCTGCCTCTGGCTGATATAATACCAGCAGTAACGGTATTGACTAACCCAAAAGGATTTCCAATAGCCAAAACCCAATTCCCTACTTTAGCAGTATCAGAATCTCCCCACTTGACTGTTGGTAAAGTATCTTCTGCCTCTATTTTTAGTAAAGCAAGATCTGTTTTTTTATCTTTACCAATTAATTTCGCTTTGAATGATCTATTATCAGTTAAGATAACATTAATTGATATAGCATCTTCAATTACATGATTATTTGTGACAATCAAGCCACTACCATCAATAATAAAACCAGAACCCATGGCCTGCTGAGGTTTTCTCTCTCTGGGTGGCCTTTGCCCTCCTCGTTTTTCAAAAAAATCGTTAAAAAAATCTTCGAAAGGCGAACCTGGAGGAAACTTAGGAGCTCCTGGTGCATTTGGTTCCAAACTCATAGTAGTAGATATACTTACTACAGCTGGAGAAAGCTTAGCTGACAGTTCTGAAAAATCAGGTGGATAGCTATCAGCAAATGTATTAAAAGAATAAGCTAAAACCAAAAATGAAGTTAAAAGAAAAACCTTAGTTTTTATTATATATTTAAACATGTAATTACCTTTATAAATTTAAATTAAGTATAACATATATGTTATATGAACTTACATAAACATTTCTAATATATTAAAATTTATTAACATTATAAACTGTATTACATTTACTTATAAAACTAAAAATCCGATCATATTTTTATAAAATAATGTACAATATAAGCGTACCTAAGGAAATAAAAAATAGCCCAGTAATCCTTATTTTATCTGAATCCAAACTAAATATATAGTTTAACATTTTTTTCATATAATTTGGAAATAATGCGTATACTATTCCCTCAGCTATAAAAAGTATTGATATAAAAAAAAATATTAAAGGAATTAAACTTAAGTCTATAGACATAAAATTTAAATCAACTATTTCTGTCCATTTATATCATTAAAGAAATTAAAAAATTCACTGTCTGGAGATAATACCATGGTAGTATCTTCATCATTCAAGGCCATACTATAAGCTTTCATAGATCTATAAAAAGAAAAGAATTCCGGATCTCTACTAAAAGCTTCCCCTAAAATTTTATTCTTACCGGCATCTCCTTGACCCCTTAAGATTTCACCATCTCTTTCAGCATTTGCTAGTATAACTGTTCTTTCTCTTTCTGACTCAGAAGTAATCTTTCTGGCTTCCTCTGCACCTTCCGCCCTAAATTGCGCAGCTTCCTGTTGTCTTTCCGTTTGCATTCTTCTAAATATTGCTTCTGAGTTAGCAGGTGGAAGATCGGCTCTTCTTATCCTAACATCTTCGACTTTTATACCAAATTCCTTAGCCTCTTCTGCAACCAAAGCTCCAACTTCATCTAAAAGTAATTTACGTTTATTAGATATTACATCCTTAAGCGGAACTCTTCCTAAAACCTGACGCAAACTATCATTCAAAATAGAACCTAACCTGTTCCTTAAGGCTGTTTCATATCGAACTGACTGATAATATCTCAATGGATCTGTAATAACATACCTTGCGAAAGCATCTACAATAATCCTTTTTTTATCTGAACTGATTATTTCCTCTCTAGGATTATCGAATAATATTAACCTTTTATCAAAATATTCAACATTTTGCATTAAAGGAATTTTAAACTGTAAACCAGGTTCTTTAATAAGTTTAACAGGCTCTCCAAACTGTAATACTAAAGCTTGCACTCTCTGATCAACGTAAAAGAAACTAGACCCTCCTAAAAGAATAATCAATAATACAATTACAGTTAAAGCTACTTTTTTAGGTGTCATCTGGAATCTCCACTAACAGTATTATTACCATTTTTACTTCTTAATTCAGGTAAAGGTAAGTATGGAACTACACCACTTCCTGCATTTTTATCGATTATAATTTTTTTTGTATTTTGCATAATATCTTCCATAGTCTCTAGATATATTCTTCTTTTAGTAACATCTTTTGCATTAGCATATTCATCATAAATTGATATAAACCTCTGAGCAGCACCTTCTGCTCTTGCAATAACCTGTTCTTTATAACCTTCAGCTTCAGCTAAAATTTCAGACGCTTGACCTCTTGCTTCTGGAACAATTCTATTAGCATAAGCTTCAGACTCATTAATTAATCTTTCCTTATCTGCTCTAGCTCTTTGAACATCTCTATAATCATCAATAACTGTTGCCGGCGGGTCAACTCTTTGCATTAATAAAGAAGATATAATAATACCTGCATTATAAGAATCTAAAATATCTTGCAACATTTGTTGAGCTTCTTGTCTAATTTGTTCTCTACCTTCTGAAAGTGCAAATTCAATATTTGTTCTCCCCATTATTTCTCTCATCACACTTTCTGCACCATCTTTTATATTCTGACTGGGATTTCTTACGTTAAATAAAAAATCTGCCGCATCTCCTATATACCATTGAACAACAAAATTAACGTCAACAATGTTCTCATCGCCAGTTAACATTAGTGATTCATCGTCGATATTTCTTGAACTTATTTGCCCTCCTCTATCCGAACCTTTTCTAAAGCCTATTTCTATATTTCTTGTGGTAGTAACAGGAACAACAGTCACTTTTTCTATCGGTGTAGGAAGATGATAATTTAAACCTGATGAGGTAGTTTCAATATATTTACCAAACCTTAAAACTACTCCTTGTTCTTCAGGACCTACTGTATAAAAGCCACTAACCATCCATATAGCCACAATAGCTATTATGATTAATGATATTCCCTTTTTCCCTCCTGGTAAAAAAGAATTAACTTTCTCTTTTGCACTCTTAACTATGTCATCTAAATTATTATTATTATTCCACGGATTATTATTTTTAGGCCCTCCATTATTTGAAGATCCACTTCCTCCTGCTCCCCAAGGACCATCATCATTACTATTCCATGGCATATTTAAATCCTTTATAGTTTATATAATTAAAAATTATTTTTTTATAACAGTCAAAAAAATTGTTGCAAGCTTTCAAAGAAAATTATTTCAATTAAAACACAACTATATATATTATATTGGTATATAAATATTATATTACAAGCTATATTTGTTAAATTTTTAAATTAGGTTACTAATGACTAAAATAAATGAAAACACTATAAAAAATATTTTAAAAAATGTTAAAGATATTAATTCTCAAGATAATATTATAGATAGTGGAATATTAAAAAATATAATAATAGATAATAATCTAATTTCTATAATTTTACATATAAAAGTTAATAAATCACTTTATAAGAATATTATTAATCAATGTGAAAAATTAATTAAAGATTTCGATAAAAAATTAAATGTAAATGTTTTATTAACTTCTGAGTTAAAGGATAAAAATATTGAATATAAAAGCATGCAAGATAAAGTAGTACAAAATAATGGTATTAAACCTGAAGGGATCAAGCATATTATAGCTATTGCCTCAGGCAAAGGCGGAGTAGGTAAATCAACTCTTACTACTAATTTAGCTTTCTCACTAAGTAATAAAAATTTAAAAGTTGGAATATTAGATGCTGATATTTATGGTCCATCTCAGCCAAGAATGCTGGGTCTAAGCGATAAAAAACCTGAACAAACATCCGAAGGTAAAATTACAACGGTTGATAAGCATGGAATAAAATGTATGTCTATCGGATTTTTAATAGATGAAGATAAACCAATGGTCTGGAGAGGGCCAATGGTACAAGGCGCTTTGGAACAATTGATTAAAGATGTTGAATGGGGTCAATTAGATATTTTACTTATAGATATGCCTCCTGGTACAGGCGATGTTCAACTAACTATGAGTCAGAGAGTTCCACTTTCGGGAGCTATCATAGTATCAACCCCTCAGGATATAGCATTAATTGACGCGAGAAAAGGCCTTAATATGTTTCGTAAAGTTAATGTACCTATTATTGGTATAGTTGAAAATATGAGTTATTATTTATGTCCTCATTGCAATTCAAAAGCTAAAATATTTGGTAATGGTGGAGTAAAACAAACATCGAAAGATATGTCAGTAAAATTTCTAGGTGAAATTCCGTTAGATATTAATATTCGTATCAATTCAGACCAAGGCCAACCTGATAAAACAATTTCAGATGATGTCAAAAATGCTAACTATTATGGAGAAATATCAAGTCAGTTAGTTAATTTTATCAATAAAATAGATCAAGATAAAGCCGTTGAACCAATAATTAAGTTTGAGTAGAAATCTCATTTTAAATGATTAATTAACTCATTCCATTCTCTGTTACTTAAACCACTTTTTTTCTGATCGACCTTTTTTCCATTTACCATGAGTTTTATTACGTTCATTGCCTCAGCAGATAATTCAACTGAACCAGACCTATAGCTTTTAAAAGCCTCGGCTGTAATTGGCACCCACGATTCCATAATTTTATATATAATATCAGCATAAACTCTAATTTCATATTGAGCATGACTATCTGCTCTTAAAAAAATAAAATTCATTAAATTATGTAAATTAGTTTTCCAATACCATTGAGTATAAGTATTTAATGTAAGATTAATTCTTGCTAATTCTCTAGATAAACCGTCTCTATTTTTATCTACAATATCACCTTGAAGATTTTCATTTAATAAATATTCATAAGTTTCATAAGATTTTTCTGCATCTCGTTTTAATAAAAATAAAGCTTCTTCAGAATCTTTAGGTGAAAGAGTGTTTCCTCTTCCTTGTTTATTTAATTTAGACTGCACTGCAAGATCTTTAGCTTCTGGAATATAAAATTCTTTATCTAAAACCGAATATCTAGCTGAATACTCATTAATACTTGCTGTACGATGCCTTATCCATTGTCTTGCAATAAACATAGGTAACTTAACATGTAATTTAATTTCACACATTTCAAAAGGAGTTGAGTGTCTATGTCTCATCAAATATCTTATTAAACCCCTATCTTCGGATACACGACTTGTTCCTTTACCATATGAAACTCTTGCAGCTTGAACAATTGCCTGATCATCCCCCATATAATCTACTACTCTAACAAAACCATGATCTAGAGCAGGAAAAACTTTGTATAATATTTTTTCTATTCCCTTAGCAACTGGTCTTATAGTCTTATTAGAACTGTTTCTTAAAGCATTAATTTCTTCTCTTTGTTGTTTGGAAAGATTATTTTTAGAATTAGTCATCAATTAACCTCAGTTCATAAATTATTATAAATGTATAAACGATAATTAATCCAATAAAAATATTTATTTTTTATTTATAAAGAAATATTTTAAAAACCTTTATAAATATTTACTATTAATTATAATGAAAATGCTGATTTAATTCAGCTATGGCAATAAACGGGATATTATATAAATGTAATGGACCCGGGGGCGGTACCCGGCACCTCCACCATCATTTAAGGGGGTGAAATAGGATCGACATGCATTGAAGGGTATTTACTTTTGCTCGGGATGGTACCTACGTAATGGACCAAATTTATAACTGCAAACGACAATAGTCGTGAGGTTGCTCTTGCTGCATAAGCAGTAAGAAATACCGTGGTTCAACTCCCAGCGCGTCACACCGTTTGGGCGAGGTATAAGAAGCACCTGGCAACAGAACGCTCTTGGAAGTGGTAGATTTATCTGCCACTTCTAGAAATTGGAATTTAAAAAAAATTATGCAAAATAATAACCATTCTATTATTGACTATGACGCACTCACCATTCAAGCGATGAGAAGCTTAGTAAGAAAAGTATTAAATGATATCTCATTAAATGGATTACCTGATAAACATCATTTTTATATTACTTATATTACAAACTTTAAGAATGTAGAAATTCCTGCTTTTCTTAAAGAGAAATATCCTGATAAAATGACTATTATAATTGAACATTCTTTTTGGGATTTAAATATTTACAAAGATAGTTTTGCTATAAAACTTTCTTTTGATGGTATAAAATATAAGCTAAGTATACCTTTTAATTCATTAGTATCTTTTTCAGACCCCTATGCAAATTTTCATTTAAAATTTCCTAGAGTTGATTACAATGAAAAAATAAAAAAAGAAAATGAAATTGATAATAAAGAGAATATAATAAACATTAAAGATTTTAAAAAGGATAAATAAGTGACTGAATTTAATTATGAAAAACTCTTCCAATATGGAGAAGATAATACTAGTTATAGAAAATTAGATTTAGGTCCTATAAAACAAACTGAAGTTCAAGGAAAAAATATATTACATATTTCTAGTAATATATTAGAAAATTTATCAAGAATTGCTTTTTATGAAATTTCACATTTTTTAAGAGAATCTCACCTAAAACAAATAACCCATATATTTAATGATAATGAAGCCTCTGAAAATGATAAATATGTTGCATTAACTCTATTAAAAAATGCAAATACAGCAGCTGGAGGAGTCTTACCTATGTGCCAAGATACTGGAACAGCAATTGTTGTGGCAAAAAAAGGTTCTTTAATATGGACTGATTACGATGATGAAGAGTATTTATCAAAAGGAATTTATAGAGCCTTCAAAGAAAATAATCTTAGATACAGCCAATTAGCTCCACTGTCTATGTTTGAAGAAGTGAATACTAAAACAAATCTTCCTGCTCAAATTGATATTTATTCTACAAATAGTAATGAGTATAACTTTTTATTTGTGGCAAAAGGTGGAGGATCAGCAAATAAAACCTTTTTTTACCAAGCAACTCCATCTGTTATTAGAACAAAACAAATATTAGATTTCATAGAACCTCTTATCAAAAATATAGGAACTGCTGCATGCCCTCCTTATCATTTAGGTATTGTAATTGGAGGAACTTCAGCAGAGTTAAATATGAAAACACTAAAATTAGCAACCTGTAAATATTTGGATAATCTTCCCATTGATGGGAATAGTAGTGGAAGAGCTTTTCGTGATCATGAAATGGAAAAGAACATTTTAAAAATGACTAGTAAATTTGGAATTGGAGCACAATTTGGAGGGAAATATTTTTGTCATGATGTTCGTGTCATAAGGCTTCCAAGACATGGAGCTAGTCTTCCTATTAGTATAGGAGTCAGCTGTGGAGCTGACAGACAAGTAAAGGCAAAAATAAATGAAAATGGAGTTTTTATTGAAAAACTTGAAAAAAACCCTTCTAAATATTTTCCTAAAATAGGTAATTCACAGCTTTCAAAAAATTCAGTAAAGATTGATTTAAATCAACCTATGGATGATATATGTAAAATTTTAAGTAAATATGAAGTCAAGACACGTGTAATATTAACTGGGACATTAATAGTTGCTAGAGATATGGCTCATGGAAAAATTAAGGAGAAATTAGATGCAGGTTTCGAGATGCCAGAGTATTTTAAAAATCACCCTATTTACTATGCAGGGCCGGCAAAAACTCCAACAGGTATGGTAACGGGCTCATTTGGACCAACTACTGCTGGAAGAATGGATAGCTATGTAAAAATGTTTCAAGAAAAAGGTGGTTCTAGAATAATGTTAGCAAAGGGGAATAGATCTAAACAAGTAACAGATTCATGTAAAAATAATGGAGGATTTTATTTAGGTTCTATAGGCGGTCCAGGAGCAGAATTAGCCCAAAACAATATTACTAAAGTAGAATGCCTAGAATATCCTGAATTAGGGATGGAAGCTATTTGGAAAATTGAAGTAAAAGAATTTCCAGCTTTTATTGTTGTTGATGATAAAGGTAACGACTTTTTTGAGTCCTTTAATATTTCATAAACTTATTTTTGAATCATACTCTTTGCTGATTTAACTTGTGATTTTTCATCAGATCTAGGAGGGACGCTACAACCTTTTTGACACGCTGGCCTCTCTTGCATTCTATCCATCCACAACCTTAAATTACTCAAGCCAGTGATATCAATTTCTGACCACTTATAAATTCTTACCCAAGTCCAATTAGCTATATCAGCTATAGAATATTCATCACAAATCCATTCTCTACCCTCTAAATGTTTATCAAGAACTGCATAAAGCCGTCTACACTCATTTCTATATCTATTTATTGCACTCGGTATTTTTTCATCAAAATATCGACCAAAAACATTTGCTTGCCCTTGCATAGGGCCTAATCCACCCATTTGAAACATCAACCATTCAATACATATAATTCTACCTATAGGGTCCTGTGGAATAAGTTTTTTATATTTATCTGCTAAATATAATAATATTGCACCACTTTCAAATACAGAGATACCGTTGTTATCATGATCAATTATAGCAGGAATTCTTCCATTTGGATTAATTTTTAAAAACCACTCTTCCTTCTGTTCTGCTACATTAAAATCTAATTTTCTGACTTTATATTTAAGTCCCAACTCTTCCAATGCTATAGATATTTTATACCCATTTGGGGTAGCAGCAGTAAACAATTCTATCATAAGAAACCTCATATATTTATCATTAAATTTAAATTATTATAATATAGTAAATAATGAAAAGTTAAAGATTTTTAAATTAAACAATAAGAAAAGAATTTAATTTATTGGCTATAAAAATTAGTCATTTGGTGACAAAACACTATCTAATAAATCATCAAGTATATCTTCTTCAGTAGGAAGCCTAGGTAAAGGAATGTTATTTACTAGAGCATCAGGTTTAAAATAATCTAATAAAGAAGAAGTTTGAATATTTTGTATAAAAACAGGTAAAGGTCTCTTAATATTATTTTCTTCTAATACATCAAATAATTCTGAACTGTCTTGTATTTCATTATTTATACTAACATTATTTTCATTTAATAACTCATTTATTAATGTATTTGATTCATCTTCATCTGCTAAATTACTTAATACATTCTCAAAATTATTATTACTCTCTATACTTTCATTATTATCTTTTATTTTATTGACTGTTATGTCAGTGTTATCGATTGTAGTTCTTCTTTTAGCTAAATTAATAGTTTTTTTATTAGAACGAGATAAATTTAAAGATAAAAAATTTTCTAAATCATTATTCTTAAAAAATTTTGTTGAAATATCATAATCGTTATTTTTAAAATTTAAATTACCCTCTGTTAAAGTAAAAAAATTATCATTTTTAATCTCAAAAGTTTGTAAGATTAGATTACTATTTTCATACTTAGAATTTATTGTGAAATTATCCAATTTTTTATCTTTATCAGTTGAAAAAGATTTATATACATAGTCAATTAAATCTTCACTACCATCAATATTAGCAACATTAATAATACTATTAATATCCAAACCTTTTATAATATTCTTTTTGAAATTAATATCACCCTCACCGATCATACTATTAAAAATTTCTTCAAAATTATCTGCTCTACCATTAATAATAAACTCAGATGAAATTGAAGAAGTAAAATTACCATAAGCAAAATAATTTGTAAAAAATTCAGAACTTTTTATATTTTTGAATATAATTTTACCTTCATACTCATCAGGATTTATAATAGAAAATTTAACATTAGTGTTTACACTCCCGCCAAATAATTTTCCGTCTGCTCTTTTTAGATTAATTGCTTCATCATCCACATTTAATAAAATATTAAAATCAGATATTTCATAATTATTTATAGTAAATAAATCAGAATTTACTTTAAGAATTCCTTTATATTTATAGCTTAGGTCTTTATAGAAATAGTCATACAAACTTTTTATAGCTGAAACATCTATAATGCTAGTTGTAAACTCAACATCAAAATCTAATTTATCATCTTTAGCCTTATTTAAAATAATATTGCCCGCATAATTAAAATTAGAGTTATTAATAGATATATTTTCTATACTAAAAGTATTATCTTTCATTTCAAAATCAGATGAGAAGATAGTCTCCCCTTCTAATCCTAGGTCTATAACATTATCTATATTATTTACAAATACATTTAACTTACCCTTATAAGAATTAATCAAGAAATTATTTATATCTATAATTCCAATATAATCTATTTTAGAGTTTTCGTTTTTAAAGGCTATATTACTTTTTAATTTATTTGAGCTACCTTTAGAAGAAATATTAATTGCACCTTGGTTAATAATAATATTTTTAAAAATATTAGGTAACTGATAATAATCATAGAATTGAGAAAAATTATTATGATCTATGTTAATTTCAATATCATATATTGCCTCTTTATTTTCATAATTAATATTTCCGTATGCGCTAAGTTCTCCACCCGCCAAATCTGATATATTAAGTTTATCTATAGTAAAAATTTTATTTTTATATGAATTTTTGAAAGTTATGCCCTTATATTGAGATTTCAAAAATAATAAGTTTTTTAACTGGAGGTCAAAATTAATTACATCAAAATTTAACAAGTTATATTTATTTAAATCATCACTTTCATTTATTTCCTCTTTAATCAAATAAGAATCTAAATTTAAATTATCAATTTCAAGATTAGTAGTTAAACTATTGATTTCTCCTAATCTTAACCTAACTTCTCCATTAAAATTGCTAGAATCAATCTTGCCCTTTATACCGGCAAAAGTTGCTCCACCTTTTCTGAACACAACTTCACTGTCTATATTAGCTTTCTGCAACCTAGTGTTTGAAATATTATTTAAATCTATAGACAACCATCTATAAAAATCTCTTATATTATCACTAGTCAATGAACATGTGCCTTCAAAAATAGAAAAATTATTTTTAAACAAACCACCCAATTTAATTTCAGTATTTCCGGGGAAAGTTGCATAACCTGAATTAAGTATATAATTGTCCTTTTCTTTATTAATTTCTATACTCAAGTTTCTTATTGGATAATCCAATAGCTTTGATGTTCCAATTGTAAATATAAACTTTGCATTATGTTTATCCCAATAACTTATACTATCTTCTTTTCTTTTATTATTATTGTTAGTGTTAATATTATTTATATGATCAATAATTTTATCTAAATCTAAACTGTTAGATGATAATGCCATTTCTAATTTAGGCTCTAGCCCGCTATTTCCTGACAAAGCACCTGTAAATGATAAGGCATCCATATTAGCATTGATGTTAAAAATAGAATAAAATAAATTATTATTAGTAAAGCTTAATGATATATCTCCATTAAATTTAGATTTTTTATCTAATAAGCTTAAATATTTTATTGTATCAATATTAAATATTTTTTTTAAATTGTCATAAGATACATCTAATTTACCTTCTATTTCTGGAAAATAATCAGTATAGCGTATATTTAAATCAGTTTTTATATCAATATTATTATTATTTATAGTTAACTTAGTGGACCAATAATCTTCACTATTTTCTAATTTATTAAAAGAAGAGTTTAATTTATAATTACTTCCATTTATATTTATTTGCCCCTCTATAATATTTATTTTTTTGCTTGTATTAATATTAATATTATAGAAATTTAGTTTAGAAGTGTTATTATATATTATTGTTCCGTTGGCAACATTGAACTCATTAACCTTTATTTTAGGATATTTAATTTGATTAAATTTTAAGTATTTATCATTAACAACATCATTTATATTTTCTTCACTATCCAAAGATTTTTCTAGTACCCAATTTGGCTTTCTATCTGATGTGTTCAATAAATTTAATGTCAAATTGTCAAATAATATACTTTCTATCTCAATATTTCCTTTTAAAAGGGGAAAGAACGATAATTTTGCTGTTATACTATCTGATCTAAGAAAGTTACTAATAACCCCAGATTTTTCATCTACTAAACTTATGTTATGAACTTTAATTTGAGGAGATGGATAAATTTTTAATTCTATATCTCCTCTTATTTTTGCTGTTTTGCCAGTATTTTCTTCTAGCATGGAAATTATTTCTGGTTTCCATACCTTCAAATTTATAAACATTGGAGCAAAAAATATGAAACTAAAAAATAATAATAAAATCAAAATAATTATATAAAGAAAATATTTTTTAAAATACCCAGAATTAAAATTTTTAGGCGTTAATGGATTATTACTTCTTTTGTTAGTTTCTTGATTTGCTACAGATGGTCTATCACGTCTTGTAGCCTTAAGCATAATTTGAAATCCTAATAACTTTAATAAAATTATATATTATCTAAAAATAACTTTATATCAAAAATTAAAAAAAAAAAAAGACGCTAACTAAAGAATAATTAGCGCCTTAAATTTTTAATCAAAAATTAATTATCAAATAGAATTTTGACTTAATAAGTTTGACATATTTTCTGCTTGCCTAATAGCTAATGCAACTATAGTTAATGTTGGATTAGCTGCAGCACCAGTTGTAAATGAGCTACCATCTGAAATAAATAAATTAGGAACATCATGCGTAGCTCCAGTGGATGAACAAACACCATCTCTAGCATTAGCACTCATTCTACAAGTACCTAAATTATGTGTACTTGGGAATGGAGGCAATTGATATTGTTTTTTAGATCCACCTGCTTGATAAACAGCACTTCCTGCTTTAAAAGCATGGTTTCTCATAATTACATCATTAGGATGGTCTTCAAAATGAACCACAGGAATAGGTAAACCATACTGATCTTTTTCAGAATCATGAAGTGTAACGCCGTTTTTCTCCTGAGGCATGTCTTCTCCAACAAGCCACATTCCAGCCATATTTTTGTAATTTTCTACTACTTCTCTAGTATAATTTCTTCCCCATTTTCCAGGAGAATCAACAGACATATTACCTATATTACCAGCGATAGCAGATAATCCAAAGCCTGGTAAAGTTTGCATATAGTAACCTCCTGCAAATCCTCTACTATCATCATGACCGGATTCATCCATTACTATTCCAGCCATTTGAGTGCCTCTATCAAAATGAACAGCACCAGGCATCGTTCCGTATACAGTGCCAGTCATATGTCTCATAAAGTTTTTACCGACTTGACCAGAAGAATTAGCCATTCCATCAGTAAACATATTAGATGCAGAATTAAGAAGTATACGAGGAGTTTCTACAGAGTTACCCGCTATTGCAACCACTCTTGCTTTTTGTTCATGCGTATTTCCATCAGCATCAACATAAACTACACCAGTAGCTTTACCTTCTTTATTATGGTTAATTTTTAAAACCATAGATTCTGATCTCAACTCGAATCTACCAGTAGCTTCAGCTTTAGGAATTTCTGTATATAAAGTAGACCACTTTGCACCTATTGCACATCCAGCCATACAAAAACCTATTTGATGACATCCAGGCCTTCCATCTCTTGGCTGAGAATTAATTGACATATTTCCAGTATGAACATCGGTATATCCTAGAGCCTTCGCACCATATTCCATAACCTGAAAATTATTATTTCCTGGTAATCTTGGAATACCATGCGTACCTGTTGTGCCCATTTTATCTTCTGCCATTGAATAAAAACGCTCCATTTCATTCGGATCAATAGGCCAATCTAATAAATTAGCACCTGCTATTTCTCCATATTTTGAACGAGCTCTAAATTCGTGATCTTTAAACCTTAAACTTGCTCCAGCCCAATGAACTGTTGTACCACCTACTGTTTTACATACCCATAAAGGAAGACCTGCTAGTAAATCACCAGTACCTTGACGCTTATCAACCCAACTAAGTTTACCAAACATAGCTCCCCAGTCATTTTCAATATCATCAAGAGATAACTTTTTACCTGCTTCTAGACAAACAACATTTACACCTTTTTGAGCAAGCTCATTTCCAAGTGTGCCACCTCCTGCACCAGAGCCAATTATAACTACGACACTGTCATCATTTAAATCAAATTTTTTAGCCATTATTTTTCCCCCTTAATTTTTTGGCAACCAGCCGATATCATTAAATCCACGGTTAATATAGCCTCCGTGTTCTACAGAAGATCCTTCCCAACCAAATAGTGCTGCCACTCTAGGGTTACCATATAAACCTGCTAAAGTTGCACCTCTTACGGTTTCAAAAAAATCACTTCCATCTATTCTTTTAAGATTTTGTAGTTGTAATCCTGAAGATTGATCTTTAAATGGAACATTATATGTTCTATCTGATTCAATTACTTTACTAAGCTCTTTAACTCCATTGTCTAATTTTTCTACAAGTGATGAGTCGGTCTTAGCTTGCTCATCTAGATTAGCAACTACTTCAGCGTAATATTGATCTCCTAAAAAATCATGTGGATAAAGTGTGCGTGCCATAATTAAGATTGAAAGAGCAGTATCGCCGGACAGCACCTCAGTACTTAATGCCCAAGCTTCTTCGGTATTTGCTAATATAGCTCCTGCTCCTGAAACCACTACACCAGCAGTTGCAGAACCCTGAATAAAGGTTCTTCTACTTACGTTATTTGACATTTTTCCCCTCCCAAGAAATAAAATATTAAATAATTCACAATGTAAAAAAAATGGTCTCATAAAATAATTAAGGAGACAAGTATTTTTAATAAAAAAATTTATATTTAAGTAATTTGACCAACAAAAAAATATATATAGAATAACTAATGGTGAATATTTATGATAAGTAATTTAAAAAAATTTAATATTAATAAGCCTAATTTCAATCCAGCCCTTATAAGGCTGTTATATATGTTAGCGTTTGGGATAATTGCTTATATTTTGATATGGCCATTATTAGCTTTATCAGTAATTCAATTTGGTTTTCAACTATTTGAAGGAATTCCAAATGCTAGATTAGTTAATTTATCAAATCAAATTATTGTGTATATAGTTCAAATATTTGATTATATAACTTATCAAACTGATCAAAAACCTTACCCATATTCTTCATTACCTGTAAAGACAGAGAAAAAAACAAAAACTAAATCAAAGAAATAATTATTAATTATATTTAATTAATCTTGATAATCTTCATGACCACTATTAACTAATATTCTTTTTAAGGCTTCAAAATGTCTATAAGAGTTAGCAGATTCTCCTGAAGCCTCTTCCCTAACTTGATCTGCTACTTTTTTTGCCATTTGTCCATTAATAGGTTTAATTTTTTGTCCAGTAGACATGGCTAGAATTTGAGCTCTACAAGCTTTTTCAAGAAAATAAAGAGACTCCCATGCTTCATAAACATTATTACCAGTGACAATAATACCATGATTGGCGAGAAATAAAATATCAGCATCAATCATAGAATCACCTATAGGTTTTGCTTCATGTTTACTTAAAACTAAACCTTCATATTCGTCTAAATAATTAATATTATTATAAAACCTACAAGCATTTTGATCGCCCATTAACAATCTACCTTTTTCTAACATCGTAATAGCTAAAGCTGATTCCATATGAGTATGCATTACACATTTATTCTTTTCATTAGCCATATGAACTGCGCCATGAATAAAAAAAGCTGTAGGCTCTGCATATCCCTCACCAGATATTTTATTCCCTTCTCCATCCACTACTAATAAGGAAGATGCTGTCACTTCGGACCAATGTAATCCATAAGGTATTAATAAATACCTGTCTTCTTGGTCAGGTAAACTTAAAGTAAAGTGATTATCAATGCCTTCTGAAAAACCAAAATAATCTGCTAATCTATATGCTGCTGCTAAATCTTGGCGTGCTTTTAATTCATTATTATCCATACATATCTCCTAATCATTAAACATTATAACTTGTCTAACTGTAGAACCATCAGATAATTTATCAAATCCCTCATTGATTTCATCTAGAGATATATGATCACTCATTAGTCTATCAACCTCTAATCTTCCTGATTTATATAAATCTATATAAGCAGGTATATCTCTATCAGGAACACAACTACCTAAAAATGAGCCCTTAATAACTTTTTCCCCTGCTACTAAATCAACATGTTGTATAGAGAAATTTTTATCAGGATGAGATAATCCTGACGAAACCGCTGTTCCTCCTCTTTTTAAAATTTTATAGGCTAATTCCATTGCTTTTTCTGATCCTACACACTCAAAAGAATAATTTACTCCGCCGTTAGTAATATTTTTTAAATTTTCAATTATGTTAGGATCATCAGCTTTAAAAACATGATCTGCCCCCAATTGTTTAGCGATATCAAGTTTATCTTCTAATAAATCAATACCTATAATTTTTGAGGCACCGGCAGCTTTAGCTCCTATTAATGCAGCTAAACCCGTGCCACCCAAGCCTACTACTGCTGCAGTAGAGCCAACTCTAATATTAGCAGTATTAAAAACTGCACCCGCTCCTGTAATAACAGCGCACCCAAATAATGCAGCTTCATCTAATGGAAGTGTTTTTTCAACTTTAACTAATGACTTTGAAGAAACTACTGTATATTCTGAAAAACATGATACACCTACTTGATGATTTATATAATCATCATTTAGCTTAAATCTTCTTTCTCCAGATAGCAGTGTTCCTGCTCCTCCTGCCGCTAAACCAGGGTCACATAAAGCGGGTCTTCCTTCCTTACATGGAATGCAATTTCCGCAGGATGGAACAAAGACAAATACTACATGATCTCCAACTTCAAAATTTTGAACGCCTTCTCCTATTGCTGCAATTACTCCAGACCCCTCATGTCCTAATACCATTGGCATTGCTCTAGGTCTATTTCCATTAACTACTGATAAATCTGAATGACATAAGCCAGCAGCTGAAACCTTAACTAAAACTTCATCAAAACCTGGCGGATCGACTTCTATTGTTTGAACTTTTATTGGTTTACTTTTTGAGAAAGGTCTTGGTAGCCCCATATCATATAATACAGCTGCACGACTTTTAATAGATTTATTCATAAAAATACTCCTTTGTAGAGAAAACTATATATATAAATATATAAAATTAAAAACCTTTTTTCTTTTCGTTTGAAAATAAATAAATAAATAAAGATATTAATAATAAAGCTGCCACAAATAAAAAAGCTACTCTATATGCTTCTATGGGGGCACTTGAAGAATCTCCTCCCATAAAATAAATTATTTTACCCGTTAACCACTGAATCAAAAATACACCACCAAAATTAAAAAAATTAGCAGTAGATAATGCTCTACCCATATATTCTTTACCAAATAAAGTTTGATAATGTGAAATTAAAGCAACACTAAATGCTCCGAAGAAACCTAAGATACAAAATAATATATGCAGATATATACTACTAACATTAGAAATTAGAGAAAGAATACAAAGCAGAATAATTACGCCAATAGAGCCAAATATTACAACTCTTTTATAATTACCAAATATACTTCTTAAACTTCCAAATACAAATGAACCAATATTCCAACTAATAGCCATTAACATTAAAATTTTTCCTCTTTCAATATTATCAAGCCCATGAACATCCTTTAAATAAGGCGCACCCCATAATCCTAAAATAACAACCAAAGAAGAGTAACTTAGAAGAGACATAGGTATCATAAATTTAAAATTTCTTTCTTTTAAAATAAATAATAAGTTATTTATTGAAACTGCCTCATTTATTTTATCAGAGGCTAACTCTTCATTTTTATCGTTTAGTATCAAATAATATAACATCATAACTATTAATGTAATAATTGCCGCAATCCAAAATGATAACCTCCATCCATAAATTTCTGAAAAGTATGATAATGGAGTTGTAGCGATGAGCCCCCCAATTCCACCTAAGGCTAAAATGATCCCAGCTAATTTAGAAAATTGATCACTATTAGCCCATCTCGTTATAAGAACAAGTGCTCCCATAAGACATATGGAACAGCCTAAACCCATAAAAATTCTACCCAATAACAGACCATAGAATGAATTGGATAAGGCAAATATAATAGAGCCTAATACTGCAAAAATTATGATTGCCGACATTACTTTTCTAGGACCATATTTATCAATTAATATTCCAGCTGGTATTTGGAATATTGCAAAAGAGAGAAAAAATACACCTCCCAATAGACCCATATTATTTGGATTTATATTAAAATCGTACATCAATGTAGGAGAGAGCACTCCAATTGACGTTCGCAAAAATTGACTTACAGTGTAACCAGCGCATAATACAAACATTATATAGAAAAACTGATTTTTATAATTTAACATAAAACCTTATTACATAAATAAATATTAAATTGATATTTATTTATACAATATATGCATATTTATGATATATTTGAATGCAAATTTATAAGGATGCAAATATGAGACCTAAATGGATATATATAAGTTTAATTAGTTTATATTTACTATTTTTTTTATTATCCTTTTCTAAGAATATTTTGGCTATAGAGACAGATGATTGGTATGGCAATATTAAACCAATTGAAAACGAAAATTGGGATTTGGTTAAAGCTAAACATTTATTAGAAAGAGCAGGTTTTGGAGGAACTCCTGAAGAAATTAATTTTTTATTTAAACTAGGATTATCTCAAGCTATTGAACACCTTGTATATTATGAAAATATTTCAGTTAACCACCTGCCTGAGTTTGATGAGTCTAATATTCATGACCCCGGTCTTATAAATTTTCCACCTAGTAGGCCTGCTACCACAAAATTAGCTAGAGAAACAGGAGAAGCTTTAGGAATAAAAGTAAAAGAGTCTGGTAATAGAAAGCTCCAACCAATAGTTAATAAATTTTTCTTTTGGCTTAGAGCAAGCAGATTAGAGACTAAAAGAGTTGCTTATTGGTGGGCGGATAGAATGGTGAGTTCACCAAGACCGTTAGAAGAAAAAATGACTTTATTTTGGCATAACCATTTTGCAAATAATGAAACAAAAGTTAGAGATTATCGAAAATTATTACTACAAAATAAAACCTTTAGAGTTCATGCCACAGGTAATTTTAGAAATTTAATTATAGCAACAGCTAAAGACCCCGCTATGCTCTATTTTTTAGATGCTGGACAAAATATCAAAGGCTCACCTAATGAAAACTTTGCTAGAGAAATTATGGAGCTTTTTACTTTAGGTGTTGGTAATTATGAAGAAAAAGATATTCGTGAAGCGGCAAGAGCATTTACTGGTTGGAATACAAATGATTTAGAATTTATAGTAAATAAAGATCAACACGATACAGGAAGTAAAACCATACTTAATAATACCGGAAATTTCTCAGGTGAAGATGTAATTGACATATTACTATCTCAAAAAGCTGCTTCAAAATTTATTGTAAAAAAAATATATAAAGAATTTGTAAATGAAAATGTAAATGAAGATATTATAGAATCCTATGCAGATATATTTAGGGAAAATAATTTTGAATTAAAACCACTTTTATCTGCAATATTTTTATCAAAAGATTTTTACAGTAAAGAAAATATGGGCTCTCATATTAAATCGCCTGTAGAATTAGTAATATCAACTTATAGAAAATTAGGCCTAAAAAACACTCCTGGTATTCCCGACTTTAATCAATCTACTACTGCTATGGGACAAACTCTATTTTGGCCCCCCACGGTGGCTGGATGGGCTGGAGGAAAAAGTTGGATTACGCCCGCATTACTTATGGAAAGAGGTAATTTTGCAAGAAGCTTTTTATATCCAGATATAGATTTTATAGATAAAGACTTTTATTCTCCTGATCCTAAAATAATAGTCATGCATAATGCTATTAAAGAAGGTGCAGATATAACTAGTGCGACAAAATCAAGTAATGGAGGAAACTCTATGATGATGTCTGAATCAAATATGATGGCTGATAGAGATGAAGATTTTAATACCAGGTATGGTTCCTATAAAGGATGGCAAATGGCCGTATCAAAAGTAAAACCTATTATTAGAGATACTATAAATATAAATTTCACATCCATGGTTTTAAACAGTGGTGCAAAAAATCCTCAAGAAGCTGTAGATTATTTAATAGATAGATTTTTAATAGTTAAAATAAATGATATAAAGCGTGATATGATAGTTTCTTTTTTAAGTAATAATTTAGGCACTAATAATCTAATGCAAGCAGAAACCTACTTAGAAGATTCCCTCAGATTAGTTTTACATTTAATCATGAGTCAACCTGAGTATCAATTAGGATAAATAATATGAAAGAGATAAAAAGAAGAACATTTTTAAAAACTGCATCTGCTGCAACGATAGGTGCGTTATCTCCAATAAATACTTTAATCTCTAAAGAATCAATAAATGGTAAAATACTTGTAGTATTAGAACTTTCTGGAGGCAATGATGGCCTAAATACTATAGTGCCATATGGAGATGATAATTATTATAAACATAGACCAAAAATAGGTATAAAAGAGGATAAACTTCTTAAAATTGATGATTATTTTGGCTTTAACCCAGGTATAGTTGGTTTAGAGTCGCTATACAAAGAAGGCAATATGGCAATCATACACGGATGCGGTTATGATAATCCTTCTTTTTCTCATTTTACTTCCATGGCTTATATGCATACCGCAGCCCCTAATAGTGGAGAAGAATATGGTTGGTTAGGAAGATTAGCAGATGAAATGGCACCTTCTTCATACAAAAACTTTATTATTAATGTTGATAAAACTCAATCCTTAGCTGTAAAATCAAAATACCATGTCCCAATAGTCTTTGATAATCCTGAAAGATACCAAAGAGAGGGCTTTTATGAACAGAAAAATATTTTAAATTCAACAATAAGTGATAATAACTTAAAAATTAATTCCTCTAAAAAATTCTTAAACGAAATAGCTAATAGCGCTAATGAATCATCTAATCTAATTAGTAAAGCTTGGTCTAATTATTCACGAAGAGTAGATTACGGTATAGCACCGGTAGATTTAGATAAAATTGCAGCGCTTATAGAGGCTGATCTGCCTACTAAACTTTATTATACAGCCTTTAGAGATAATGCTTTTGATACTCATGTTCATCAAAATAATTTACATACAAGACTTCTTACTTATGCATCTGATGCCATAAGAGGTTTTATAAGTGATATAGAAAGAATGGGAAGAGCAAATGATGTAATTTTATTAGTAATGACTGAGTTTGGAAGAAGAGTACCTGAAAATACTAGCTTAGGAACCGACCATGGTTCTGCAGGCCCCATGTTTATTATTGGGTCTTCCGTAAAAGGAGGTCATTATGGAGAAATTCCAGA
>Ga0222719_10000707_pt1 | contig 33341 bp, 48 predicted proteins | sample C33_34DmetaG_FD_165039 | JGI IMG/M metagenome (GOLD analysis project Ga0222719, IMG submission 165039) | Estuarine water microbial communities from San Francisco Bay, California, United States - C33_34D | ecosystem: Environmental > Aquatic > Marine > Unclassified | place: USA: California... | reverse complement strand
AACTCACCTAAAATGTGGAGGTTTGTCGTGTTTGAGGTATCGAGTGTAAAAGTATCTGTCGTCGGTCCACCAAAAGTCCTGGATAATTTAAACGTGTCATCACTTTGTGTATATCCGAGGAAGATGTTCGAGGCACCCGGTTGATCCACCATGAGTACCGCCGTATCGTATGCTCCGTTGTTTCCTGTACCCATCTGTATAACAGCATTCGAAACCACGAGGTTATTCACACTCGTATAATCTGGAATCTCTGTGATGGCCAGATTTCCAGAGATGTCTACATCACCGATGATCCGAAGGAAACCATCTTGTACGACAACGTTACCGTTTTTAAAGACTGCAACGTTCGCACCCGTATCGGCTGTAACTTCAGAGCCGACCGTCAATTGTGTACCTATCGTAGCATTCGAAGAGAATGTATTTCCAGAAATTTTCAAAACGTTCGATGCGTTTTGGTCGATTAAAAATGTACCGGAACTTGTTTTGAGTGTGTCTGATATGAATACGTTTGTGGCTACAACATTCCCGTTGATGATGACAAGATCTTGACGTGACGTGTCGATTGAAAAATCGTCGACACCAACCTGAAAATTGTTAAAGAGTTGAGCGGTGGGTACGTTTATACCCAACTGTGTCACCGTCGAGCGGTTGAGCGTCGTGATTCCCGTGAACCGTGTATCACCTGTGGCGATCAGTTCACCGGACAAATTAAGATTCGAAACTGTAATCTCATCCGCTGTGATTTCACCAGCATCGATACTCGCAACACCCGAAATAACATCCGTCTCTCTGGGTGCGGCATCTAAACTGCTGACATAAATCTGGCCGGCCGTGACAAGAATGCCTTCTGCCTGCGTCGCCATATACATTAATTACCGAATAAAATTCCAGCTAAACCATCCTTGATCCTGAGTACGTTATAGTTGACGGCATACACATAGGCATGAGGTCGATTCACGGCTTCGACACCCCTGAGCACGAGCTTCGCGTTGTCGAGACGACTAAAGTTACATGACCCCGATGGATTATATTCTGAAGCGTTTACACAAAAGTGATACGCAAAGTATCTCGTGTACGTCGGTGAATGGGTTGGAGGGTTATAGTACGTTCTACCATAGGTTGACTTGTAATAGTTTTGGATCGTGTGGAAATACGTCGGGCTCATATTTTCAAAAAGAGGTGTACCGTTGATGTACATATCCATGTTTTTAAACGAAAATCGATCGAGAGCTGGGTTAATCTGACTGGCACCGAACCCAACAAATAGGGACTTGACAGGATGGTTAAATGCCGAAATGTCAAAGGTGTTGTTTCCACCAGATTGCGTCACGTTGTCCGTGATGGCTTCGAGTGGAAACTCGATTCGCTGTGTCTGGGTAATGACAAAATCCATCGAGCGTTTCACAAGTCGTTCCCGTTCTTCCGTATCGAGAAAGATGTAATTTCCATACATATGTGCCCGCTTTTCAGTCCCGGGGATGTTTGCAGTGTTCGCTTCGTTGAAATTAATTCGTATCTCAACCTGATGATTCTGGAGTGCGACCAGGGGTAAGAATGCCTTGTGATCACAGAAGAAGAAATGAAGCGGAACAAAAAACTTGTTGGAAAGAGAAGCCTTGTTGTTGAGTTCCTGTGACTTGTTATACGTGTCCGCTAAGTAATTTGGCCAAATCTCACTGAAATAATCAAAGTGTTGCGAATCAATCTTCTGTCCACCGATAAAGAGATCGATCGTCGAATTATAAAAAAGATTCGATGCGATGTTGTCTCGACTGTTACTACCAGCTTCAAACCAGAGTCCATTGATGACATCTCCCAAAACTGGGATGGTGATCGACGTGTCATCGACGGAAATTGTTTTTATAAACTTTGGTGCTTGGGAAAAATTCGTATGCCTCGTAAACTTCGTACGGAAGAATGAATGTCCTTCATCACTCATGAGATAAACATCTTGAACACCTTTAGAAACAAGTTGTATTAATGCACCAGACATTTAATAGTTGTTCAGATTATAAAAACAGACACTTTCCCTGAGGGAAGTCACTCTTCTTTTCTTCGATAACCTTCCCGTGAATCTTGAACCCACCTTGACGATACACTTTCATCCGCTTGTAATACATCGCCGTAAATACAGACCACGGATCGTGGACGTCGTATATGTGTGGATCATTCTTCTTACCCTTTGTTTCTCTCATGATGCGACCGATACTTTGGGTAATGTCAGACTTGGGACTAGCTAGAATGACAGTGTCGAGAGTTGGAATGTCGAGACCTTCGTGGGCTTGACTGAATGTCGCGAAGATGATCTTCTTCTTGGAAGATTCTTGGAGAGCCGCCTCCTTCATTCCACCCATATAGAGACCCGATGTTTTGGGAAAACATTGATGGAGAAGTTCACAATGCTGACGACGGTCACTGAGAACGAGCAGCTGTCTCGTACCAGCTGAAGCCTTTTTGACAAGTTCCACCAACATCTTGTTTCGCGCCCTATCCTCGACGAGTTCTGTGATCATGTTGGGCATGGAAATCTTTCCATTACGCATAGATGGTGGTGGGTTTCTGTAATTTGCCGAATCGAAAGTCACGGGAAACACTTCAACCTGTTCTTGATTTTTTCTTTCAACCGCAAAAAATGTTGGACCCATAAACCAATGAAGAACTTTCGTGAGACCATCTTTTCTTTCTGGAGTCGCTGAAAGTCCAAAGACGTGTCGGGGACACATCTTGAAGAGACTCTGACTAAACACCTTCGCACAGATGTGATGGGCTTCGTCGACAATCAAGGTACCCACAGTGTCAAAGTCTGTGAATGAGTACTCCTTGAGGGAAAGAGATTGAAGCATCGCGATGACAAAATCACAGTCAACCTCCTTCTTGTTCTGTTGAACGACACCAATCGTAGCACCCGGGCAGAATTGTTGAATGCGTTCACGCCACTGATCAGCCAAAAATTGTTTGTGAACGACAATCATCGTGCGGTATCCTAGCTTACAGGCTATGGCAAGGGAAACCGTCGTCTTCCCATACCCACATGGTAAAGAAAGGACGCCATGGCCTGCCTGAATTGCTGCTGCGAGTGCTTCGTTCTGGTGTGTAGCGTCTCTGAGCTGCCCGACGAATCTGGTCCGGATACGGGTGGGTTCTGGTCTTCGATCTTCACCAGGCTCCCCAAGTTTAGCAGTTCCGTAGAATCTTGGAACGCACACTCCATTCTTAGTTGCTCTGAAAACTTTGAAAGGTGGTGGAGGAAATCCAAAGTCCCCATTCACGATAGGTCTTACCGTAAGTTCTTTTTTAATTTCTTGGATTGGGCCTGTATTCACCAAGTAACCAGTTCGAGTGAGCATACTGATTTAAAGAGGAAAAACTTTAAATGAGTACAAAGATGCCTATCGTCGACGTCGAAGAGAACATTAAGAAGCTTCGTATGAACATCGAGCAGATGACACAGGAAGTATTCAGGCTTCAGGGTATGCTCCAGACTTTTGAGGGGTTCAAAAGGGGTGGCTTGACCCAGATTGATCTTCCTCATGATCCCACTGAACAGCTCGAGAGTATCCAAGAGAAGCCCGAGTAATCTCCAACATTCCAAGCACCCTTGAACTCTACGACAACTTCCGCTTCATCACCCTTTATAAGAGACTGTATGGGTCGACCCCTGACCTCGCACATCACTCTCCTATAACGGAACGGAACTTTCACCGTGAGTACATGACCATCGAGAGGGTTATCTATTTTTGAATTCTGTATGAGATGCATCTTCGATGTGTGCGTACGCTCGATGATTTCAGAAACTTTTTGAGGAATCACAAGGCGTACATACTTTTTATTATTGAAATCGTACAACGGTTCATAGACTTTCGCCGAGAACTTCATTGATTTCTGTTACGGTACACTAGAATTAAAACTATAAGTATCACGAGTGTGATCGAAATCACTTGAGAAAGGAGAATAGGCTGAAGAGGCTCTCTCGTACCGAATTGCTGGTGACTCAGGGCTCTTGAAACTTCGACAGCCGCTTCTATGCTCGAATAAGGTGTCTTCCTGGGAGACATCATACCACACATCGCAACCTTCGAACACTTTCCAAAAAAGGGGAGCTGTCCATGAAGACTGAGAACACCTGACGATTGCGAGAATTCCCAACGCTTTCCTTTCCATTCGGCACCCCACGCGATTCGCATTTCTTTGGGACTGGGAAGACCCAACTGTTTGAGTACTTCCGACTTGAGCATTTCTGGATTGGTCACCAGAATGTCTTCGTTGAGGTCACATATGACACAGGAAAGTGTTTTACCATCGGAGAGTACCTTGGGTTGAAGATTCCACCGTGTTTTCGTAGCGATTTCGAGATCGGATTGAATTTCAATTGGATCTTCGTAATCTAAGAGAACATTGATGGCACCATACGTACTCTCCCGCACTTTTTTGTCTGCGTCCTCACCCCAGTTTTCAGCGAGAAAGTTTAGGGCTGGGCTGTTATCGAGACACAAAAAGAGCATACCATCTTCTATGATCGTACCATTCGAAAATTTGGCCATATACGTATCTTCGCCATATGCGACACTTGTGAGTTCCACGTTAAACACAAAGTTACCACCAGCATCTATGACTGCGTTTTCCATGGCATCGCACATAATTTTGCCAGAAACCTTCTGTGTGTAAGGCTTTGAAAGACCAACATGATTCAGGTTTTGTACAAACTCGTATGCGGACATGACATCCCATGTGACACCATCCATGATCAGCGGTAGATGCTCGATGAGAAGTTTACCCTTTTCACTCAGGGTGCCGACGGCATCTTTCACGGACACAGATTTATACTTGTTTGATTGTGACAAAACGCGAGCGAACATCGCGATCAGGGTTACGTAATCTTTGACACTCAAAGAACGCAGGACAAAACCAACATGTTCCCCATTATCTTTCGCCTGGAACATTTCGTTCCAATCGATACCCATCTCACTAAAGAGTGACTGTGTGTTCACGAATGCGCGATCAAAGACGATTCTGTGTGCGTGGAGGTCTCGGACTTCGTCATCCGGTTCCCACCATGAACCACCACCCGAGTCCTTGCGGTCGTAAATGACGACTTCGTGTTCTCCTGTTTTCAAAAGTTCCCATGCGAGTGACATACCTGTGGGTCCTGCTCCTACGATGTGAATCTTCATTCTACTTTTAAGGGATATATAATTTTTCGTGCATGAGCGTGTAAAATCCGACGAGAGCCACAGTCAACCACAGTTGGGGTTTCATGTATTGTCGACCCTGGTAAAGAAGAAACAGTGTCAATAATAGATGCGTGGGAATGGGTTTCTCGGGTCCGTATTTGAGGTGAAATCCAGTCATCGCCATCATCGTGAGTATCAACGCACTGAAGAATGAGGTCTGGGAAGGTTTGTACATAAACCATGCGATCATGAGAAGTGCGACGTATGAGATGAAAATCGAACGCCTGAAAAGTTCGCGTATACTATCCACGATGGCGAATTTTTCACCCGTTAAAAGTTTCGATTCCCAGTGTGGACCTAATATGAGATACGAAAGGTACATCACGATGAACAACATTTATATAAACCCAGTTTTTTTACGCTCCTCGGGCGTTCGCAAAGCATACATCACACACAAGAATATGAGGGTCGAGAAAAGGGCGTATTCGATATCCTTGGTCGCACTGAAGGCGATGAGCATGAGGGAAGTGAACCGAAACACTTTGTTATCGAAAAGCACACCGAGCCTGTTGGGAATCTGAATCGCATTTCCCGAGAAAAGACCTTGATACAAGATGATGAGGGAGAAGACAATCGGTTGGGTGCGCACGAATACTTCAGCTGGACCTGTGACGGGACTGAAAAGATTAGCAACTTTTACCATTTATGTAACTTAAGAAAATAAAAAACATTTGTAGAAAGTAGAATGTTATGTGTTGCTCAACATGTACCAGTCAAAGTTCCGAGTAGGAAGTTGAAAACATGGAAGTTTGCTGGTAAGTTTCTATGGAAAAATGCCACTGTACAAAATAAATCTGAATTGGGTCGATGGACGAAGGAAGAACTCCTCGAACTTGGACCAACCTTTGTAAAATTAGGTCAAATCGCTTCGACGAGAGGGGATCTCTATCCACCAGAATTTACAAAAGAGTTGGAATCATTACAAGATGAAGTCCCTCCCGTGGAATTCGATACCACTGTAGATTATGATATTTTCAAGGAATTTGACCCTGTACCATTTAAGTCTGCGAGTATCGGCCAGGTCCACATGGCTGTACTCCAAAACGGTCAAAAAGTTGTTGTAAAATTAAAACGTCCGGGAATTCTGGATATCATGAAGGAGGACACTGATACCATACGCGACATTGTACACTTTTTAGAGCGGGTGGGTATCGACACGGGGAATAGTTCAGGAAGAGTCCTTGACGAGTCGATCGAATATCTGTTGGGTGAGGCGGATTACAAACAAGAGATTAATAACGCCATAAAGTTTCGGAAGAGTATGAAGGATGTGGATTGGGTGAAGATTCCTAAAGTGTACAAAAAGTATTCGAACGATGAAATGATTGTCATGGAGTATGTCCCGTCGACGAAGCTGACGGAGATCACAGACAAGAGGGTGAACAAGAAGAAGATATGTGAAGCCCTGATTAACTCGTATGTCATTCAAACTATGGATAACGGCCTCTTTCACGCTGACCCACACCCCGGTAACCTAGGATTTTCATCTAAGGGTAAACTTGTATTTTATGATTTTGGATTACTTGTACCACTATCCGAAGAACTCAGGGATGGATTTACAAAACTCTTCGGTTTCATAATCATGCGAGACACCGCTGGTATAGTCGATACACTCGTCAAGTTGGGTGTCATCGTTCCAACTTCCTCAGATGTTTCGGATATTGAACTCTTCTTCGAGACCATCTTAGGATACCTGGAAACCTTGGATGGTTCTGGTATCGTGAATGATGATCTCGCCGCACAACTTGCTATAGAGAAACCATTCGTCGTTCCGAGTAGTTTTGTGTACCTCGCCAAAGCCTTCTCCACGATTGAAGGTATTTGTCTCAAACTGGACTCGGATTTCAATTACTTCACCTATCTGGAACCTCTCATTCAACAACAAATCATAGAATCCGTAGATGTTGGTGACATATTCATGAAGACGACAGAAATACCTGGTACGATCGGTAAGATTAATACTGCTGTCACAGGTCTTCAGAAGTCTAGGGGGTCTATGAAACGGTCGATGGTCAAAACACAACAGGAAATTAAGCTCGTCCAATACAGCGTGGTGTGCGCTCTATTGGCTGAGAGATTTGGGGATAATCCACCCCTGGCGATGTTTTTTGTTTTTTGTACCTTGTGGCTTACTTTTCGTAAAAGTCAATAGACTTCTTACCACTCTTCTTGGGCTTATCATCTTTCTTAATCAGGCGATTGTGCTCCTCAAAGTACCCCTTCAGACGACGCTGCTCATCACGGAAAATATCAGAGAACTTCTCTTTGATCTTGTCCACGTCAGCGTCGCGTTCCTTTTGAATCTTCTTACTCAGCCTCTTGAACCCCTTGTTCTTCTTCTCGGCGGCGAATACAGTCATCGTGTTTGTAATGGCAAGCATTTACTTTGTATTGACATTTATTTTTAAGTTCAAACGTCTCAACTTTTCCTGAAACTCGCGGCGCTCACCGGGGGACTCAATCTCTTTCCCAGTGGCGAGTGCCTCAATCTCGGGACCTGTGAGTTGCATCGCATTCACCCTGAAATCCATGAACGCCTCCATCGTGATGGGAACGAGAGGCTTCACCAGTTCAAAGATGGCTGTCGCATAATCTCGAATCTCCTTCTGAGCGTGGGCATCCATACGGAGGTGGAGGTAATGGAGGAGGTTGTGAAGGTTAATTTTCCAGTAAAATTCGGTGTATGTCGACTGAGGTAGGGTACCGCGAGCCTGTTCACGGCAGGCACCATTCTCCAAGAGTTCCTCATAGACATCAAAGGAATGACTCAGTTGCTGAGCCACTTTGTTGTCTAGGTCACCCCTGAGTTCCACCACACCCTCCGAACCTTGGTGATTCACCTGAGACTGACCACGATACGTATCGGGTTCGTAGTACTCCTTGGGAACCACCGAGTACCGAGCAGAGAGTTCATTCACACTGGCGGTGCGGTGTCGAAGGTGTTGTCGGGCAATGTATATGGGCATTTTGATGTGAAATTTGAAGTCGACCATTTCAAAAGGGGTTGTGTGCCAGTGGCGTAGGAGATAACGGATGAGACCACGGTCTCCACGAGAGGTTTTGGTACCGTCACCGTAGGAGACTCGGGCTGATTGGACGATGGACGAATCCAGATCTTTTTGAGGCATGTGATCCACGAGTCTGACGAATCCATGATCGAGAACCTTTTGCATTATACATATCTATCCGTTCAAATCTTTAATAGAGACACTCGTCATCCATTGGCACCTCTCCACAAAAATCATACAACTTGTACAACTTTTCTTGAGCCTTCTCAATCTCAACTCTCGTGTCGTTCATGGCATCCATGGCGTCATCCACAAGTTCCAAGAAGGTATCCAGCTCGTCGAGAGCCACGCGATGGGTGTTCCTGTTAGGCTTCCTCGTGTGGAACGCAGACTTGAGACGCTTGTTACTTTTGATAACCTTGTCGATGTGGGGCTTGTTGACAGCGGACATGCGGATGGAGAGAGACATTTTTCTACTTTAGTTCACTTATTAATTCACTTAGGTTCTTATAATATCTTTTCAAATCTTTCATGAATCTTTTATTATTCTCCAAAACTTCACATTCAACTTTGTTGAGATAAATCCATGCCAAGTTTGATTTGGAATACTTTGTCATCTTTTGATTTTCATTTGGTTTTCGAGCAATCAATTTTGTAGACTTTTTCTTTTTGGAAGCTGGTAAGACTTCAACCCTGTTGACGAAGGAGAGAGCCTGCATCACTGTGTCTGCGAGATCATCTTTCTTTTTGGATTTGAGAAAGTTGTCGAGCCAATGTGCGTTCGTGGGACCCGAACGAATAAATTCTTCACACCTCTGTATGGCAACCTTCTTCCTCTTATTGTACTGTGCCTTCCCCGGACCGGCGACATCAGGAATCTTGTGACGAGCGTCATACAAGATCGTCTCAGCTTTGGGACACCTGATGATAAAGTAGGCATGGAGGAAGTGCATCACAGAAACCATCTTCTTGTTTCGATCGGGTTGTTTCTCGATGAGAATCGTATCGGCTGTCAGGACCCATGGTCTTTCGTCGAGGTGGTTACGAAGAGACACATAGACTCCATCTGCGTGTTGAGGGGGAATACCATCAACATCCCACTCCCGGACGAGGTTCCCAGCCTTGTCGTCAAGAAGACAAAGAGCTAAATTCTTTGTACCAACGTCGATCGAAAGAATCATTGGTATAAAGGATTAATATCCCTTTAAGTTAAGAATGAAGTGTATCGCTCACAGAGGATACTCTCTCCAGTTCAGGGACAATAGTATCGAGGCTATCCGTGAGGCGGTACACAGAGAATACGATGGTGTCGAGATTGATGTACAATTGTGTGGAACGGGGGAACTGGTACTTCATCACGACGTGTACATAGGCAACTATTTCATTGGGGAGTTGTCACTACAAAAACTCAGGGATATGGGTGTGTGTTCACTCAGGGAAGTGTATGATCAGATTCCAGAGATTCGCCGAACACTTTTGATCATCGACATAAAGGGGAGTGATCTTTCTGTGGTGAATGCGCTCACGGAATTTTACAAGACTGAACCTGTACAAGACATTTTCTTTTGTAGTTTCAATCGGAAAATACTTTACAATCTTCCCAGAATGTTTAAGAGAGGATCAACATTTGAGACAACTTTCCATGAAAGTGAATACGAACGAGTGACACACGATCTTCAAGCAGTCGTACTTCATTGGACATGTCTCGATCACGACTTCATATCATATTGTAACACACGCGACATCAAAGTTTACACCTATACACACAAAGAGGACAAAGAGTTGGAGTATATGTATAGGTATGGGGTGGATGGGATAATTACGAATGGATTTTAAAGTTATTTCATGACAACCATCATAACCATCATCATACAACAACAGAGAGACAAAGCACTCGACGAGGCATACATGGTGGTAGAATCTATACCGAAGTCTTTGAATAGATCTCCAAATAAAGCTGTAAAAAGATCACTCGCACCTTCCGCGGCATCCTCGGCTGCACCAGTTAAAAGATTTGAACCAGGGACATCGTAATCGTGAATTTCTTCACACTTATCACCGCAGTATTTACCACAATCCTCAATTTGTGCGGTACACACAGGTTGTTCACCGGGATTGTCGAGCTCTTTGTATATCAGTTCAGAACTTTTCAGGTCACCATACACGTGATCGTCCCAGTTTTCAGGGAGACAAACCTTCATGCAATCTTTGGTCTCTTTCTTAGCGTTGGCATATTGTTGGTCGAGGTAATACAAACCACCAGCAGCGACACCACCAGCGAGAAGTGTGGAAGCGTTTCGCGAGAGAAAGGTGGATTTTTTCGCCTTGGACCCAGCATCGGCGAGATCATCCACTTTCGAGATCTTACTAGCATCACCCAGCTCATCTAGTTTTTTTAGCTTGGCAGCATCATCGAGACCATCTAATTGTCTGGCGAGATTCGGGTTTGCCGCGACTAGGTCGTCCACTTTACGGAGTTTGGCAGCATCAGTGAGTCCATCCAATCGTTGAAATATTTTTGGATCCAAGTTTCCACCGACTCTGGTTATTCCACGGACGAAGCTCATCTTTTATATTGAAATGAGAAAATATTTATGGTGGGTTACATAAAACACCATCGTCGCGTTCGCCTGGTTTACAGTTTTCGTAACAGATACCAGCTATACTCGAAGACCCTTCGGGACACTCCCAGCGATCGTCGAGACCCTTCTTGATGCCAGCCCCACCTTCGGGTTGGCACCAATCGAGAACACCGTTGTATTTGTATTGTCCGTTCGCACCTTTGTTCGAGCATTTTGGGTAGCAGAGGAGACCCTCCTTCTCTTTATCAGCCGGGCACGAACTTAATGGTTTAGCATCACCAGCTCTCGAGTATCGACCTCTCGTTTTGTTACAGAATGCGGAACCCAGGGCACCCGATTTAAAATCAAAATCGGGCAGACACTCCTCGTTGCATGTCGTGCCACGGTCTTTATACCCAGCGCGACAATCGGCACGTTCGTAGAAACCTGCACTGAATGGATTCGATGATTTATTACCGGGAATATACGAGTGAATCCACTGAGTACAATGGAAACCGGAATTTTCCGACCCCTTTGGACAACTTCCTTCACATTCAAGAGCACTCGAATCGTACCCATCGCGACATTTGGGGTAGCACAACTGCCCCTTCTTCTCCTCACCATCTTTACACCCCATAGGACTTCCGGGACCTCTATACACGGGATCCAACCAGCAGTTCACACCATCGTCGCGCATACCCGGAGGGCACGCACCCTTTGTCGCAGGACCTTTCGATTTTTTTGCATACGAAGGTGGAGATGTGAACGCTCTCACAAACTCCCGGGTGACCGTCTTACCGAAGATGAGTTCGGCGACACCTTGTCCGGGGCGTAATTTACAGTCACCACCCTTAAACTCCATACCGTACCGGCTACAGTATTCACGTGTGAAATCACACATTCCACTTTCGTAATTGTACTTGACACCGAGGTCTCGAGGGTTTATAGCCGCCGAAGTCGACTTGAGTTTACGAGACTTTTCGCAGTACGATACCAAAGGACCATAGAATCCGGCGAGTGCCACGCGTGTGGGAAGGGTTTTGGAAATCATCTTGGGATTATCCGATGGACCGGATTCGTACACATAGTACGTGTTCGTGTAAAGAGCCGCCATGGGGTCTTCACCGGCTGGTGGAGGATCTGGTTGCTTAAAGAGGTCGTTGTTCTCGAACCACGTTCCCTTGGCGCTATCATTCCATTCCTGAACACCGCGCTGAGACAGTGTCACACCGACACGATCAGGGGTACTCATCTGCTCATAAATTTCAATCATGTATGCTTTGTTACCAAGAAGTTCCTGGAGTTTCTGGAAAATCAAACGATCACGTTCGAGGTGGAACTTCTTCGAGAGACCTGCCATCAAATTTATGAACGCCTCTGGGATCGGAGTTTCGGCATCATCGATGACCGCACCCGCGTAATCCGCGACGATGGTTAAGAGTTGATCATCCTTTTCAAGTTCCGCCATCAGATGTTTATCCGAAATTTGCGCCTCCATGTGTTCCATAGCAACCTGGAATTCTTCGGGGTAGGCGACCGCCAGTGGGAAAAGTAGGGGATATTCAATTCCTTCAATCTCCAAAGCCTTGGTTGTTTCGTAATCGATTATATTCTTCATCCGATTCAAGAGAGAGTTGGCAGTGTACGATTCATACCCCTCCTTATCTAGTTCATCTAATATGATCGAAACAACATCAAACACGATTGAAACTATGAGAATGGCTAAACCAATTGGACCACCCGCGGCAGCCAACGCCGCTTTGCTCGCCATGGCCGCAGCTTTACCAGCGGCGACTGAAGCTTTAACAGCGGATGCGGCGATTCTCGCCGCTTTGCTCGCAGTGGCCGCAACTCTACCAGCTGACGCAGCGACTCTCGTACCCTTCGCGGCGAGAACACCCTTTTTTATGGCGGCCGTAAGAATCACGTCCAACACGATACCACCACCTATTCCGATGGCTACATTTTTCACCATATCGATTCTCGCGATGTTTGGGTTGGGTGGAGCGCTCGCATCTGGATAACAACATCCATTTTCGAGTGTGTAATTCGGGCTACATTGACCATTTCTCAGAGGAGACACCATACACCTTTTTTCAACTTCATTCGCAACCTGTGTATCGAGTTCATCTTCCATCTCATCTGGATCCAGTCCAGCATCCTCAGCCACCTTACGCACCTGGTCCTTCACCTGTCCAATACTTGTCTCTGTGACACGTGTACGTTTCTGCTGAGATGCAGCACTTTGTTCCGCATTCTCGGCTCGTCGACGTCTATATAAAACCCAGAATAGAAGCATAATTAACAAGAGCATGAAAAACATACCAAAAACCAACATGATTTTCAAACCTTTACCACTTCTTTGGGCTGGTGCCATCATTATGATCTGTGGATTACCTGACATGACCACCTTATAGTATTTAAAGAAAAAAAGGTTAAGCGAAGTATGTGGTGCTGGTGGTGTTGCCATGAATTTAACGCCACACCTTTAACCCTGCCCTTTAAGTACGACGAAAGGCGAAACAAGTTTTATACTTCTGGACATTTCTGTTCCTGGAGTTGTATGAAATCATTTGCTATAGACAAATATGGTCTGACGAAGGGTGGTCTTATATGTGGTAACATCGTGATGATGCGTAAAAAAATGTTCAACCAGATTGGACACGTGAAGCCTGCTCCCAGTCGTTTCTTACTTGAAGAATTTGGTGGTCCACTTTCTATAGAAGCCTTTCGAGAAAACCAAACACGTGACGTGGAAGAACCCAAGGAAGTTCCATGTGAACCACACATTGATAATATCATACCCTTTGTTTCAAACACGAAGCGAATGAATGAAATAAAGAATGCTGCTGTGGATAACAATGCCCTAAAACTAAAGAGAACGAAACCATTACAAAGAAGCCACAACAATTTAGAATCGGCCCTGGGGTTGGTCATTACGCCCAAATCCTAAACTTCTTTTCTGTTTCGCTGTCGGCATCGAAGCTGGTAATTGTTCCGATTTTCGACTATGTACCCATCGCTCACCATCGTGAGCTGACCAACATATGTTGAGTTTTTCTATAGCTTTTCTACATAGAACACATGGTATGGATATCGCGTCGCCGTGAACTGTTTTACGCTCGACGATCATTTCACCATGTTTTCTATGGAGCCACTCTCTGAATTGATGGGGTTTGTACCCCTTCTTCAGACACTCTCGATATAAGCGTCGAATAAGTTGCCTTTCTGCACACATATGGTTATTGCTGATGACGACCGGCCCCTTGGACATGTAGCTCGTCACCTGACAGTATTTCATGGGTGGCAATTGAGACACATGGGACCGTCGTATACAAAATCACATTTTGTACACTCACTTAGGACGTTAATATTTCTTTTGGGTGTAAGACCTTTCGCGAATTTCTCGAGCTCCTTCACTGTGTATATTCCATAACGGACCATCACTTCCAGTGAAGGAAATCGCATTCTATTATGTCTACGTGGCCTATCCTTAAGCGAAACAAGGGAGGCACATTTTTTTAGCTTTGAGCATCGTGGCGAAACCATCAACCATGGGAGGTACGAGAGTCTTAAGAATGATTTCAAATTCAGAATCCTTCTCACCTTCATCAATCTGTTCGATGAGGTGGAACAACACGTTGATGACGAGCTTCTTCTTCTGGGGGCCGGGCAACCTCTTAAACTTTTGAGTCTCCATCATGAGACGACCCAAGATGGGGGGAATATCCTCCTTGGTGAGGCCATCATCGATGTACTCAGTCTTGAGTTCATCAACAGTCTTGACCAGACTTTGAGCATCAATTTTTCCAGAAAACTTTTGTAATATGAGATCCATTTTATTATGTGTGGATATAATAAAATGGACACTATCATTCCAGGTGTTGCCATGAGTCTCGGTCTCGTGCAGTTGTACAGTCAAGTGCGCTCAGTTGATGAGATTGACGTAGACATGAAGAGTACAATTATACTCGGTACAATAACAAGTTCCTTGTGGCTGGTGTATCAAGCAAGGAAATATGGGATCAACGCCACGACACTTTACACGTCAGCAGGTCTCATCGTCCAATTATACATCTTGAATAAGATCTTACTTAAGGAAAAGATTCGCAAGTAGATCAGTAATGAGCACTCTCATTCGTGCGTCTGTCAAGCCAACTGTCACTCCCACCAAGACTGCCAAGAAGAGCGTCTCTTCTACCCGACCCCCACTGCTCACACGTGTTGAGCGCCCGAATGATTACCTTTCGGTCGCCGAGCGCGTGAATGGTCGGGCTGCTATGATTGGCTTCACCTCCGCCGTGATTGATGAGGTCATGACCGGTAACTCTATCAGCACCCAGTTCCATGACAACATCGGCCTTTCTATCGCTGTCGCCAGCTTGGCGTTTCTCGGTACAGCCGCGAACCCTAAGGATGAAGGGTACGTTCAGGGATTCTGGAAGCCCGAGACGGAGCTTCTGAATGGCCGACTCGCGATGGTAGGCATCGCATCACTTCTCCTAACAGAATCGATCCACCCTCATGTTCCTCTATTCTAGAGTCGGGGTGTGTCGCCATATAACTCAAAAATTCAAGCATCTTCACCTTTTCGAGCATCGAAACTGTTCCTGCCCTACGCATCACGTAGGCCAAGAACATCATGAGAATGTAGACATTCTCAGCGATTGGCTTCATACTTTTACTCGTTTAAAAAATTAATTAAATCTTCCCTCGTTTTCTTTTGTTTCCATCCAAGGGATTTCAGCTTTTCGGCGCATATGTAATACCTCCGATCATTAAACGGGCGGTCATCAACATATCGTATCCACTTGTCATAGTCCGTCGTATTCAAAATAGTTTCAATTGCAAGTTTGGTCACTTCCATGATAGTGAGTTCATCATCCGAGGCGATGTTATAGATTTCACCGGGAGAACCCTTCTTCCATACAACTTCAACAGCATCCACGACATCCTCGACATGCATGAATGCTCGTTTAATGTTTGCGCAATTCTTGCCGTGTATCGTACACTTCTTACCCTCTTTCAAAAATCGCTTGAACTTTGGAATGAGTTTTTCGGGATACTGATTGGGACCATAAACGTTATTACACCGGATAACCTTGATATTCATACCAAAAGATTCGATGTAGGATCGAACAATCATCTCCGCAGCTGCTTTAGAAGCCGAGTATGGATTCGTGGGACGGAGGACACCTTCATCTTCGGTGAAAGGGACATCTGTCTTGGACTCTCCATAAACCTCATCCGTGCTGAAATGAATGAATTCCACATTTGGGAGAAATTGGCGACATGCTTCTATGAGAACATGGGTCGCATGAGTATTGTCCATCGTGAAGGAGAGGGCATTTTCGAATGAATTATCGACATGACTTTGAGCTGCGAAATGGAATATGGCATCGAAAGCGTACTCTTTAAAGAGGGTCTCGATAAGTTCGGCATTACCAACATTACCCTTGATAAAGGTGGCAACACCGGGTTCGACATTTTCAACATTTGAGCAGTAATCAAGTTTATCGATATTAACGAAATGTGTTTCAGGATATCTCTTCTTCATGATGTTTAGGAAATTAGAAGCGATGAAGCCACAGCCACCGGTGACCATCACATTACGGAACATTTTCCGTTTATTTTATAGTCGGCAAATTTTTTAAGTAGATTACACACGCGATCGACATCTTCGATCGTCATCCCATGATGGGCACCGAGGAGGAATCCATCCTTCATGATCGTATCAGCATTTTCGAAATCTCCGAGATACTCCCTAAAGGCTGGGTGTCTCGTGATATTTCCAGCAAAAGTGACGCGTGTCTGAACATCATTCTTTTCAAGGTATTTCACGAGTTCAAGGCGTTCTGGGCACTGGAACGGGATGGCAAGCCAATTGGGTTGCTTTGAATCATCAGGAAGTGTATAGTATGGACAATCCTTGAGATTTTCTAGATACCTTTCGATGTTCTGACGTCTCTTCCGGAGAAACCCATCCAACTTGTCAAGCTGTACGAGACCGAAGGCGGCATTCATTTCACAAGCCTTGAGGTGGTACCCCGCGACGCCATAGAGAAACTTCCAGTCGTATGGGATACCATCCACCGAGTGATTGAAACGCTCACTAGGCTCTTCGATGTTGTCACCGATGCGCCCCCAATCCCTAAACATCAGAGATCTCTTGAGGTGCTCAGGGTCGTTGAACATCACCATACCACCTACACCACCCGCCGTGATAACATGACTCGCATAGAAGCTTGTGGTACTGATATCTGTACAGTCTGTTTTAGTGATGGTATCCGCGGAATCCTCAAAGAGGACAAGATCTGGGAATGCCTCGCGAATAGCCTCCCAATCAGGGACATTCCCGATGAGGTTGGGGAGGAGAAGACACTTCGTCTCTGGGGTGACAGCCTTTTTAAGATCTTCAACAGTGGGAACATACGAATTGATACCAACGTCACAGAACACCGGTTTGAGACCGAGTTGCATGAGAGGGGCGACAGTCGTCGCAAACCCACATGCGGGTGTCACCACTTCAGACCCCTTGGGAAGGTCGAGGGCGCAAAGACCTAGGAGGATCGCACTACTTCCGGAATTCACAAAGAGTCCATGTTTCTTTCCAAAGAGGTCAGATACTCGCTTTTCAAATTCCGTAGTGCGGTCACCAAAGCCAGCGAGCCAGCCATCACGAAGACAGTTCTCGACAGCCTTGATTTCTTCTTCCCCATATGATTCAAATTTATTGGGTGCGTACCAAACCTTTTTGGGCATTGTATTTTGATATGGTCGATAACTTTTAAGTAGTCGGTTTCGGGATGAATGTGAAATATGTTACCCGTAACTTTAGAGAGCGCTTCGAGACCTTCTTTTGAATTTTCAAAACCAAAAACAGTGTCATCGCGGTCACCCAGTGCTAAACGATAACACTCTGGGTCGGGTTTCGATTTTTCGTAATCTTCACGGACGATCCATTTCTTCAATTTATTGAGAATAGGAACTTTCTGTTTAAAGTGTTCAACAACTTTTCGATCCGTATTTGTCACGACCGCATGATCTATGTTATTTTCGATGATGAAATGTATGAATGTTTCTACATTCTTCATGGGCTTAATTTCTTCAAAATGTAACATCTCTTTTATTTTTTGACGTCTCAAATAGGTTGGATCTGGGAAATCTTCGAGTATGTAGTTAATTCCACGGGTTGTTACAACCTTTTCAATATATTCCGGACTAAGTTTCAATACTTTAGACCACGCTTGATAATGTAAATAATCTGTATCGAGAAGTGTTCCGTCGAGATCGATGAGAAAAAACATCTTAATTAAAGTATTGTATTGTCTCTAAATAAATGTCAAGAGTGTGCGTCTTAGGTGCTGCCGGTTTTATTGGTAAGAATTTACTTCGAAACACGGACTGGGTAGGTGTCACTCGAGAAGAGTTAGACTTAACTGATCCCGAAGCTGTGAAGGAATATTTCAAGAAACGTGAATATGATGTAGTTATACACTGCGCAGTCATGGGTGGAAGTCGACTGAGACCAGATGATGGTGAAGTGTTTTATAAAAATCTCCTCATGTTTGAAAACGTCGTGGTTGCGTTCGAGGGTAAGCTTATCTACTTTTCGAGTGGTGCAGCCCTTCGTGGAAATCCACCCTCTGATCCGTATGGTATGTCTAAATGGCTCATCGATCGTCGCATAGAGACGTTACCGAATGCATATTCGTTGCGGATATGGGGATGCTATGGACCCGGAGAACCTTCCACCAGGTTTAGTGCGGTGTGTAAGAATGAAGGACACGTCGTTATCAACCAAGATAGATATTTCGACTTTATCGACGTTGAGGATGTTAGAAAAATTGTTCGAGAGTATGCATCATCTAAATGGGAAATGCCAAAAGTGTGTAATCTCGTGTACCCAGAAAAGTTACTTTTATCTCAATGGGCGGAGAAGTTTGGAGCCACGTGGGAAATCGAAGATACTTCAGGGCTGGGGGAGAGTTACATAAAGAAGAGATAAGCTAACAAGAAAATGAAGTTGTTTGACTGTTCTATGCGAGATGGTGGGTACGTGAATAATTGGTACTTCACAAAGGAACATGCCCGAGAGTGTTACAATGCCGTAAAATCATGTGGTATCGAGTATTGTGAGTTGGGATTTAGACGAAAGGAACATACGAACGGTCCATGGTTTTATACACCGGAGTCTTTGGTAAATGAAACTTTTGGTGACATCATCGTACCTGAGTGTAAATTGGCTGTCATGGCTCAGATGGGAACTTTCACAATTGACGACTTTGTACCTAAATCGGAATCCATGATTTCTATGGTCAGAGTACTGATTGCGTACCATTGCAGCGACAAAGATGACTCCAAAATGAATACCAAACTCATTCACGAAACGGTTGAAATGTGTAAAAAGTTGAAGGAACTTGGCTATGAAGTCAGTATAAACATTGGTCGTATCGATAAGATGAGTGATGGACAGATTCAAGAAACATGTGAAATTATCAATGACGCTCCAATCGATTACTTCTACCTCGCGGATACGTACGGTAATCTTGGTATCTACAAAATGCGTTCTATTCTCGATAACGTGAAGAAGTATTTCAAGGGATCTATTGGGTTCCACGCACACGATAATCTCAAGAATGCATCCGTAAAAGCAATTGATGCACTGTATAATGGCGCTGATATCGTAGATGTCACGTTTGGTGGGTTTGGGCGTGGTTCGGGAAATGCAATCTCTGAATATGTCCTCGCCCATATGGAAAATAAGGGAAATTACAAGCTTCTTCCAGCTCTCATTTATGCGGATAAGTGGATCGAGTCCTACAAGAAATCGGGTATCCCGTATCTTCTTTCAGGTATGAAGTCGATGCATGTCAATTACGCGATTGAAGTAATTGAGAAACATGAGAATGTGTCCATTGAAAAGGTCTATGAGGTGTTTAACAAGATCGTAGAACATGAGAAACATCACTTCTATTCATCGGATGTCCTCACACAATATATGTAAAAATTTTTCTTCTTTCTTTGCTATTATTCTGAAGTGTTTCGAAAGTAAATGTGAAAAACTATCCATTGTGAAACAATTGATATGTTCATGCCAAAATTCTTTACTGGCTACATTACTTTCCCTTGGCACTTCAAAATAATAATACTTTGCGGAACCTTTGATTTCATCGATGATCACATTCGGGTCTGGAACATGTTCGAGGACATGCATACATGTAATGAGATCACAATTGAAAAGTGTTTCTGTGATTGGAACTTCTGATTCTATGTCACATATATCATAGACGTATCTTCGAGTTCCAACTTTGGGTGTATTAAGGCCATCATATCCACCAAAATCAATAAGTGTTTCAACATTCGAAACGTGTTTCTCGATAAATGGTTGCGAAACTTCATCTACATATGCATGACGTGCATCAAATACGTCATTCTTATATGTTGGTTCGTAAGATAACCTCACCTTGTTGTATTCTTTACCCCTGTAACCCTGATAAAGACTGGACATTTCTTCATCGTCGAAAAGTATATTCACACCTACAAACCCACATGTTTCACATATGAGTGATTTACATGGTAAAAAATTAACTTGATTTGGAAGTCCATATAAAGAAGTTGTTGTATCAGGTTTCATACCAAAAATACGATCAGTCATGAAAGGTGCTAATATAGCAGGTCTTGTAGTGCATGTATTAGAACTACAGGATCTACAATAGTTTATAAACTTCATTGTAAAATTATTTATTCATCTCTTTAACCCATACATTGTGAAAATGGGGATTGTTCTCATACTTTGGGTGAGGTATAGTGTGGATTCTTTTGAAACCATACGAGGTGAGTGTTTCATCTAGTGTTTCATACCTCTTTGTATACTCTGGCCATGGGATTCCATCTTGTTCATAGATGATGACCCTCATATTCTTGATGGCATCTGGGTTTTCCTCTACGAAATCACAAAAAAATCCTTCGCAATCTGCAACCACACAATCAAAATCGATGTTATACATTTCAGACAATTCATCAAGAGAAACATTCTTAACTGTTGGGTTATCAGTTTCCTTCGTGTATGTCCCGTATTCATGGAGATCAAATTTAGGATCAATAAAAGCTAGTTCATACCCTTTGTTAGAAACAACACCTTCAAAAATGTGAAATTTGCCATTATTGTTGTCTCTGTTTTTTGTCAAAGCTTCTATTACCGAATGATCAGGTTCAACTGCGACATGATGAGTTGGGTCTTCTAGAATATCGGAGATGACACACGAAACAGTTCCATACCGGGCACCCAATTCCAAAACACTCGCATCTTTTGGGACATATTTTCGAACCAAAAACTGCTCTTCAGCCTCATAATCAACATTTGCGGGTTGATTATCTCTATCCACGAAAGACATCTGGTAAAGAATGATTACTCACCTTTAAACACGTTTCACAAATAGATTATCTTCAAGGAACGCATCGTCCAAAAATGGAGCCATCTCTTCGTATGGCATGTTTTTGAATGTCCCATCTGGAAGTGGTTTGTTCGAGAGTCTTGGGTATCGACCTTGAACGTTACACACGATTTCAACAATCACAGGTCCACTTTGGTGACCCAAGTACCTCACGTCGTCATCGCTCTCTACGCGGTAGTAAGGAATAGCGTATGCTTTTGAAATCCTTTCAATATCACAAAACGTGATATCACTTTTAGAACTCGTTCCATATTCTCGTTTGAATACAGCGTTTTGTGTGATTTTGATGGCACCGTACCCATCGTTATTGAACACGAGAATCGTCACCGGCATATCATGGTGTTTGATAGTCTGTAAATCTTGAATGTTGTACTGAAAAGAACCGTCGCCGACGACGACGTACGTTCTCTTACCGTGTAGAGATGCCCCCATGGCTGAGGCTACTTCATACCCCATGTCCCCGTGGCCACTCGTGATGAACCGATCACCTTCCTTGTATCGATGCATGTGCCACCCGACACAATAAATAGATCCTGATGACATGGTCACCACAGAGTTTCCAGGCTTTTCTTTGAAAAATGTATTCAGATGTCTGTATGGACACACGAGGGGACCACTTCGCTCGGGTAATTCTTCTTCCCATAGGTCCTTCCATTCCCGGTTTTTAGCAATCCATCGACTATTTGGAGTGATTGGCGGTAAGTCTAAATCGAAAAAGGTTTTTAAATCCATGTGAAGTTGAATATCAAGTTTCTTTTCATCGATGAATTCACTTTCATCTATATCAAGATAGACAATTTTCGCCTCTCGAGCAAAAAGTTCCCTCTTGTACCCGGTGATACTCTTACACATCCTGGAACCCAAACACAACACGAGATCTGCGTTTTGTATGGCGAAGTTACCCGCGCGGTTTCCGATGAGACCGACCTTTCCCGTGTAATCATCACCTAGATCACTCCCAAAAAAACTCACGACATATGGAAGTTGGTGACGATTCAAAAACTTTTTAAACTTTTCTTTCGTCTTTGAGAGATGGATTCCATTTCCAGCGAGGACTATGGGTCGCTCAGATTTCAACCAAACATCGAGAAACGCTTGGGGAAGGGAAGTCATCGAGACTTCCGGTGGGGGATACCACTCCTCGAGTTGATCCGGAACTTCCATCGATTGAACATCCACGGGGATGGATATCCACACGGGTCCAAGTCTCCCAGTAGTGAGATTGTGAAAACATTCTTGGAGCATTTTCAGGGTATCTCCAGGGTCGGTGAGTTCGGTGGCATACTTCGTCATCGTCTTCACACTTTCTACGATGTCACAATCTGATCCAAAGTACCCTCTAATTTTACCACCATACGCACGAATGTTATCATCACGGTGTACTTGGCCACTGATGAAGAGTACAGGAACACTATCTTGGTAGGCGATGAGACATGGAGTGATCGCATTCGTCGCGCCGCACCCGGATGTTACGCAACACACACTCGGTATATGTTCGTAAGATGACCATCCGAGTGCCGCGTACCCCGCGGGTTGTTCACCATGTGTATAGGTGACATCCATCTTTTCACCGATTATGTCATTCAAATGCATCGCGAAACCACCAGTGACGGAAAAACATCTCTGAATACCGCGTTTGATGAGAAAGTTAGTCACGAACTCCGACACTTTCATTTATCCAATTAAAGGGTACCATCTTTAATTGAGTAGTATGAGATTGACATACACCATCCAAGTCTGTAATGAATCGAGGGAACTTTTTTCACTTTTAAACTTTCTCAGTAAAACAATCGATGAAGAAGATGAGATCAATGTCGTCGCCGATTCCATTAATGTGACAGATAAAGTTGAACACGTCCTCGACCATTTCAAGGAACGTATTAACGTCTTCAAAAGACCTTTCGACCAATTTCACACTAACGCACAGTTTCATATCGAAAAGGCGACTGGTGACTATATTTTCGGTGTTGACGCGGACGAGATGCCACAAGAAATTCTAATCAAAAATATCAAAAAAATAATCAAAGACTCTGGTGCAGAAATCATCGCCGTACCACGTATCAATATCCACCCGGGTGCGACACACGAGTTTATCGAAAAGTCGAAATTTAATGTGAATGATGTTGGTTTTATCAACTGGCCAGATTTTCAGACGCGCGTCTATAAAAGATGTGATCACATTAAATGGACAGATGAGCTTCATACAAAACTCACAGGCTCCGATAAAGTCGTCGGTATTCAAGCCGACCCAAAACTTGCTCTCTGGCATGTCAAGTCTATCGAGAAACAGGAAAGTCGGTGGGACGACTCCGGTGGATTTAAGACACCTACGGGGAGTTTATACGACCTGTTAATGTAATTAAAGCAGTCACAATAAAACATTATATAATGACAGAGTTTGAGAAAAGTTACCTACGAGTATGTGAAAAACTTAAGAGATTTACAATTCCATATAAAACGAATTTAAAAAAGATTAGAATCGGCGACGAATGTGACGGTGGATATGTGGTGGCAGAATTACCTGGATATGACGCTCTATACAGTTACGGATCTAATGATCAGACTGGATTCGAACGACAATTCAATAAAATGTATGGAACTGAATGTTACGTATACGATCATACCATAGATGGAATCACGGATAAACCTGATTTCATTCACTTTTTCAAAGAAGGTGTGAGTGATACAAAAACCCATGACATGGATACTATCGACCATCATATCGAGAAAAATGGTCACACTGAGAGTAAGAACTTAATGGGACAGATAGATATTGAAGGACATGAATGGTCTTTGTTTAAAGATTTCAAGTACATGAATAATTTTTCTCAACTTGTTATCGAATTTCATTTATTTTTTGATATTGTGCGCGCCGAAGAAATTATCGAAGAGGTTTTTGAAAAATTGAGTGAAAATTTTATATGTGTTCACATTCATGGAACGAATGCCCCCTTACAACCATGGTTGGATGGTAATTTTCCAAGAGTATTTGAATGTTCGTTCGTTAGAAAAGATCTCATTGAAACTATGGAGATTGAACCGGGGACATTCCCAATCACTGGACTTGATTACGCGACTGATATAACTCGTCCAGATTTACGTCTCGACTATTGGCATAGCATAAACTAACCGTTTTCTCCACATATCACCATAGTCATTAGTACCTTTCATGTCCGTATTATCCGCCCCACGTGCGTTGTTATATTTACATTTAACGAATTTGACACCACCAAATTCCACAAATTCTTCTGACGTGTGTTGTCCGATCATACACTTTCCCGGGTATGCTCGAACATAGTCTATAGCGGCGTTCATAAACGCACCGGGTCCCGTGGGATACAAACAATCGACACCATAATGTTTCTGCTTCACATTCCAAATAATAAGTTCGATCATTTTTTTAGATATGGGGTGTTTTGGAATAGATCCGATGAACGCATTATACATACATATCTGATTTGGTGGGCAATCGGCACATACATAATAATTCTTGCCAATCTTTTCGAGTGTTTCAACGGGTTCCAGACACACTTGTCGAATATCCGAGTACCACCCACCTTCATTATACATGATAAGCTGGCGTATGAGGTCACATTTATACGCATATGGCTGAAGTGACTCGTATACTTCGAGGACTTCTCCATCAAAATGTTCTTTAATGTACGAAACACAATCGTTCCCAGAATACACCTTAATCTTGTATCCGGGATTCATGCGGTACCATGTCTCGAGTGCCTTTTTCATACCATCAGGTAACGTGGGGAGTTTTCCATCGTCGACGATGAGTACTTTATGTATAACTTTTGGAATCATTACTCACATAAACAATAAAATCTTTAACATAAGTAACATGGAAGAATTCAAAGATGAATGCCAAAATCTTGAGGTTCGAATAGAGGAAATGGCTGTGGATCTTCGAGAACTTCCAACGGATTATAAACTTGCCGAGCGATACACCGAACTCGATCAGGAAGTTTATGAGATGATGGAATGGTATAAAAGAGTAAAACAAGAGAAGAAATGGATGGAGGAGCGTCTAGAGCGCGCAGACAAGGAACTAAGGTTCCTCAACAATGACATTCAGCGTCTCAAATTACGAGAGTTTTCTCGTGCCCAACGCGGAGGGTCGTATTCACAGTTACATCAAAACCAGCATCCTTGAGATTCTTACAAAATGCGACATCTTCCGAACACATATCTTTCAATCCATCAAACTCGATGAGGGGATAGCTAAAGTATGGATACTTCATCTTCTCTAGAACCTCCCTACGACACGCAAAGAAACCCATACCGTTATACGCCACGGAGATGTATTTATCCTCCCTTTCGAGTTCATCAGCTTTCATGAACTCGAATGACCCAGTCTTTTTGAAGTATTCCGTGTCCCAACTCTTCACACATGCGAGGTGTTTCATATCTTGCATCCGATAGAGACCGGAGACGACTGGATACGTTTTGGTATCTTCGAGTAACTCGATGACTTGTTCGGGGGTGAAAACGATATCGGAATCTATCGTGAGCCAGACATCATATTCAACCTGGCCACCAAATGGTTTCTGGTCAGCACCACGAAGTACATCGAGACCGAGCGTCTTCATTCGAGAGAATGAGACAAAACTTGAATATTCGTTCGTGACCATAAAGTCGTAACCCTTCTTGGTTAGGGTCATTAGGGTCTGAGACCAGTTCATGAGAAACGTTCCAGAGAACGTTCGTCCGGGGAGTGCGAGTATGACTTTCATCTCTTCAAAATACTGAGTACTTCTTTAACCGCTGGGTGTCGAACAATATCTTCATCTTCCATCTCTACATGTGTGATGTACTCGAGGTCTTGGCACTGCATTCTATAGATGAGATCTTCAAGACCATTTTCAGAACCGAGGTCTGACTGCTCTAGGTCACCTGTGACGATGAGTTTGGTTCCTTCACCAACCCGTGTCAAAAGCATTTTCATCTGATTGGGTGTGGAATTCTGCATCTCATCGGCGATGATGAGGGTGTTATTGAACGTTCGACCTCGCATGTATCCGAGAGGTTCTATTTTAACAAATCGATCGATTTGATTATATGAAAAATACTGTTCAAAAATGTCAAACATCGGCTTCGTCCACGGTTCCATTTTCTGATCCATATCACCTGGAAGGTACCCCATATCTTCGTCGGCAGCTACGATGGGGCGGGTCAAGACAATCTTAGGGCGTTGATATTTAGCTACATGTTCTAAGGCAATCTGACAGGCCAACATCGTTTTCCCCGAACCCGCCGGTCCAGTTCCTATCACAATAGGCTTGTGGGAACGGAGTGCGAGGGCATATTTACATTGACCGGGGGTTTTGGGGAAGTTCATATACTTTATTAAAGATATTTTCCTTATATAATTTAAATGGAGTTTCACTTTGTAAAATTAAATGTAAATGGAACCTACCTTAGTCTCGTGGACCCTACATCTAAACATAGATTCGTGTGTTTTTCCAGTCATGAAACTGCTAATAAATGTGTAAAATATGTATCATCATTTCGTTCGAAGCATGGTGTGTGGCCATGTTTCGACATGTCACGGGAAAAGAGAAAACTCGAAAGCTCCTCTACAAAATCTAGAACTCCTGAACAGATTGAACGGTATATCGATATTGAGACGTATGATATGAATACAATCGATCGGATCGCGAGTCGAACGAATTCTTCCTTTTACTGTATTTTACATTTTGAAACTAAGGACCTTGGGAATCTTGAATCCATCTCGATGTCTGGGCAGGAGATGGATGCGGTCGTGGATGAAGATGCGTACAGGGACCTGCTTGAATACAACTTAAAAATAAATTGACCTGTACCAATAATGTGTGGCATCTTTGCCCTCTTCGGTGAAGAAGTTGAAGTTTCTTCATACCTCCTTTCTCACCGAGGACCAGATGATTATAGAAGTAAGATCTTGGGAAAATGTCGCATGGACTTTTACCGTCTCGCAATTAACGACCTGACAGAGGCTGGCATGCAGCCTTTCAGGAAGGAAAATGAGATGCTCGTGTGTAATGGAGAAATTTATAATCACCGCGAATTTCGTCGAGGTGATGAGGTAAGTTCGAGTGATTGTGAAGTACTTCTTCCCATGATCAAAGATTATGGTATCACAAAGACGCTTGATCTCATCAATGGCGATTTTGCGTTTGTGTGGACGAATGGTACCCGTGTCATGGCAGCTCGTGACCCGGTCGGCGTGCGCCCACTCTTTTACACGCGTTACTCAGACGGTTCCATCGCATTCGCGAGTGAAGTGAAAGCACTCCTCTTTCTAAATTCGGAAATCCGTATCTTCCCCCCGGGCCACTTTTACGATTCGTATATAGACGACTTTGTCTGTTATCATATGGGGTATTGGCGTGTGAACAAATATATCAAAACGAGGTATCACAATAAGATTCGCGACACTCTTGAATCTGCGATACATGAGCGCATCGAGAATACGGAGCGTGACACAGGGTTTCTTCTTTCTGGTGGACTTGATAGTAGTTTGATCGCCTCAATCGCAGCTCGTAAACTTGGAAAGATTAAGACATTCTCGATTGGTCTCGAGGGAAGTCCAGATCTCGGAGCGGCTCGTAAAGTGGCGGAATACATTGGTAGTGAGCACACAGAAGTGAAGTTTACGGTACAGGAAGGTATCACCCATGTGAATGATGTGATTCACACACTCGAGTCATACGACACGACGACTGTGAGGGCGAGTACTCCGATGTGGCTTCTCTGTAAGTACATCAAGCAACATACTCCTTGTCGATATATCTTCTCAGGTGAGGGAGCCGACGAGATCCTGGGAGGATACCTCTATTTCCATAACGCACCGAGTGTTGATGAATTTGCTTGTGAAAACATGCGTCGTCTTCGTCTGATTCATCAGTTCGATGGGTTAAGGGCGGATAGGTGTGCGGGGGCGCATGGTCTCGATTTAATCGTACCCTTTTTGGATAAAAACTTTATCGATGTGTGTATGTCGGTCAATCAGACACACAAAATTGACAAAGTTGAGAAACGCATGCTTCGTGAGGCGTTCGAGGGATACCTCCCCAAGGAAATTTTGTGGAGGCAGAAGGATGGGATGAGTGACGCGGTGGGGACGAACTGGGTCGATGAGATTAAAAAGTATGCCGAAGATGAAGTGGATGACACACTTTTTAGAGAAACGCGGGCAAAATCGCGTGGTCACAATACTCCTTTGACGAAGGAGGAAGCTCTGTACAGAAACATCTTCTGGAAGATGTACGGGAAAGATAATGATCACCTCATATCCGAAATCTGGAGACCTAAATGGACCGATGTCACGGATCCAAGTGCGCGTCTACTTATAGAAAAGAATCCCAAGTAATATAAATGGCACATTTTGTCAGGAGTTTCGATTGTAAAAATGAGGATCATGCCATGTGGCTAAAAAAGATCGGAGGTGTGATGGCTAGGTCTATGAGTGGTGACCGCGTCGATGTACTCAGTGTCATAAACGATAACCCTCTCCCTGGTAAGCCTACGATTGAAAATCCAATCGATTTCGCGTATGTACATTTTCAACTCTGTATGAAGTACGCTAACGCGGTATTAAGCGGTGAGGCTTTTGTACCGAAAGTACTCGTCTAAGGTGAAGTCTTGGGGTTCAGACTGTTCATCCATTCGCACGAGTAAAATTTTACCGTATACCTCTTCTACATCAAATGGATGTGGTAAAACGTTTTCGTTTTTCGTTTCACCATCTTCAGGTTTCATTATGACAACGTCTATATCAGGCCATTGCCCGATGAACGTTTGTCGCCCTTCGAGTATCTTGAATATTTCATTCTTGTGAGGACTTATATCCAGTTCTATCTCTATTATGTCTCCTAGTTTCTCACGAATGAGAATTGCCTTGTTCATCTTACCGTCTATCCATAAAAAAATATCCACAAAATATAAATGAACAACAGGTATTTATTAGCGTTTGCTATACTGATCGTTTCTCTGTGGATGATACAGAAATCCAAAGAAAAGTATCGCTCTGGACGTAACGCGTATCGCTACGGTTTCGTAGACACGAACCCATCTCGCCGTGTATCCAACGCGTTTGATAGTCCAAACATCACCAATCCTTACGAAGGACTTCCACTTCCCTAAGTGACTTATAAAAATAAGAAATAATAAATACAATGGAAAACAAAACTCGACAATTCGTGATCGAGCGGTTGGCCACACTTCTCGAGATTCCAGAAGATAGTACTACGTGTATCAATCTCGAGAAATGTATATTGAATCATGCGACGGACAGGGCACGGGAAATGGGTGAAGAGGCAGCATGGGATAACCACAAGTACAGTAATATCTACAAGCACAAGTTTTTATCTCTTCAGAAAGGTTTGAAAGACAATCCAACATTGAAAGATAAAATCACTCAGAAAATACTGAAATCGAAAGATGTCATCGATATGCGACCCGAACAATTGTGTCCTGATGGTCTGTACGCAAAACAAATCGAAGTCAAAATTCACAAGGATATGAGAAAGGAGTACTTGAAACGTGAGATACAACAACAAGATGGGTTCTTCAAGTGTGGCCGTTGTAAATCCATGAAGACGACGTACTATGAAATGCAGACAAGATCTGCTGATGAACCGATGACTGTATTTGTGAGCTGTCTCAATTGTGGTCGAAATTGGAAATGTTGAGATAGTGTGTAGAGGCTGTGAGATCGGTGGGCATATCGCCGACAGATAGTATGAAATTGTAAGGAAGATTCTGTTTCATCAGATGTTTTGTTTCCGCACTCGTAAACCCTAGATAGTCGTACCCGATACCATACGCTTTTAGTTGTTCGATTGTCCATCGAATGACATGCCCTATACCAGGTCTTGCCGTGATGATGACAATTTTGTACCCCATTTGTCCAGCTCGATGTAACAAACGTATGATGGGTATATTTGGACGACCATCCGTGAAGATGAGTGTATCATCTATATCAAACATGACAGCATCCATGGGCCTCATTCTTCTGTTTGATATATAGTGAATACCCCAATTTTCCAGGTTGTCCATTTACTAGTATTAAAGATTTAAATTTAAATCCAAACAGCCATGATCGTCGATGTTCGATGTGAAGATGGCACTACACAGATTGCCAAGACTCTTTTAGAAAGTGAAGATTCGTACAAGGTGCAGTTTCTTGAACGAAACAAGTATAATTTGTACGAGTTTGTCGATGAATGTGAAGATGTCCCAAGAGAAGCCGTATCGGGTTTCTATGACGTAGAGAATCTTGAGGATACGCATCTTTTTGCCAGGCATCCACAGGGATACGAACTCATCGATGACAGCGAAGACGAGGATTTTGAATGTAGCGACGAAGAATCTTCTGAGAGTGACGATGTCTCTCTAGTTGACGAAGACGAAGACGAAGCCTAAGTATGTCACGGACATGTCAAATTATCAGATGGAATATAAAGAACCCAAGAAACGTGTGACTAAAAACGATAAGAAAAACAAGAAACAAGTGTATTCACAGAAACACATCAGAAACATACTTAAACAACAAGAGGCATCTTCGATCAGGAATAAGAATGGCTCCATACACCCCTCCGGTGACGCACTACTCCCAAATGGACGTATCGATGTACCGCGAAGATGACGTCTTCGCGTTCATCGGCAAGACTGGGAAGCGATTCTACTGGCTTACTCAGAAGCTGGGACTGGAGTATCTGTGGTATGATAAGGAGCGCAAGGTTATCGAGATTTGGGGTCCGTTTTACACACATCAGAATCAGCAATCTGCACATTTGATTCGGGCTGAACTCGATTTTTTTACACAACCTAAGTTAGAGGAAACTTTCACAGAAAAACAAGATGAACATGTTCAGGCCTCCGTCGAAGCGTGTTAGATGCCCTCCTCCCACTCGAGGAGACAAACCTAAAGAGGGAACGTTTTTATATGACATTATTACTCAAAAACCCACCGAACATTTTACGTTTCATAAACGACCCGTGTATAACCAAGAATCGTATCTGAGAGCACTCGAGGAAAACAACAAAAGGTTGGGTATCCCGTATACAGAACTTCAATTACCGGAGGCGACACCTTATCGAGCACCCTTAGAATCGAATGAACCTGTACTTATTTACGGTGATCGCATTCAAGTCAATATTCGGGTACTCAAAAGTGGAGTCGTACGGGTCAAGGTGAATTGCGCGATTGCGATGATGTATGAGAAGTACTATCGTCGTGGACTTCAACCACCATTCAAGACTGTCTTACAGGCATATAAGTCTCATGGTTTTAGTCCAGAATTCTTGGAAAAAATTAAGAAAAGTTACGATAGGAAGATAGTATACGCTAAGAAGGTTCCGGCGATTTTGGCGAAGATATTTGACAAAGAACCCGTTAAAAAAATTAAAAAGAAGAAGGAGGAAAAGAAGATGGAAGAAGAGGATGAAGAACCCGAGCCCGAACAGGAACAGGAAGAGGATGATGTTCCCGGAGATGAGGGTGAACTTGATGTAGAGCCGGATGAAGAGCCTGAAGAAGAAGAGTATGTTTCCGAACCAGAAACCTAAGTAGAATCTAGTATGTTATTAAATCATCTTGAAATGTTTGTGACCAACGTTGTCCTTGCCAACCACATCCTCGACCGTGGCTTCTTTCACACCCTGAAGGAAGCGACGTATCACGCCAACCAACAAACAAAAGAGAAAATCTGGAAACTTCCCAACGGATCTGTGTTCTTCGGAGACGTTGAGGTGAGAGTGTACAACACCGACGACTACAAGAATGAACATTTTCTTTCTTTCGTTGATTCCTGCTGAAATCGCCGCGATGTCATGTGACCAGCATGTTGTCAAGATTCAGTTGGAGATTTGTCAGATGTTGTATACTGCGTGGTTCTTTTCGAATCAGCAAGAGTACATCCAAGAAAACGCACCCTTCACCAAAGATGGAAAGAGGAGAGGGTATCGCCCCGCACACTCGAAGCACCCCATGACCATGTGGGTTGGTTCGAGCCTCAAAAACTATATCTACGCGTGTGAGATTGGGATCGCTTTGACCCTCGAGTACACACGTAGATATGGTAAGGTGCACACATGTGCCGAGCATCTGGTATGGCTGAGAAATCATCACCCTTCACACTTCGAAGAGCGTAAGAGCGAGACGGCGTATTACTCAGCGGAAGGTATTCCCGAATGTATGCCTGAACAGTACAGATGTCCGAGTATTGTTGATGCGTACCAAATGTACTACATGATGGAGAAGATGGGGTTTGCTAGGTATAGAGATATATAGCCTCTGGTTTTTCAATTGGATTGTCGTATCCCAGAGACTTTAAATAGACATGTACTTCGTTCTCTTCCGTAAAATCGTGAATTTCGATTAGTATAGCTGGTTTATGTTTCTTAATTGTCTCTGTCGCACCTTTGAGAACGTTCAATTCATGCCCCTCCACATCAATCTTCATGAGTGATGGAACACCATCGTAGATGTCGTCGAGTCGTTCACAATTGACCATAGTCGGTGTGACTTCATAATTTTCGTTTGTGTAGAAACCAGTACCACCGTAGTTTATATGCGCATTGGACTGACACCCCTGGAGTGGTATGTAAATTTCCTTCTGTTCTTGTGTATCAGAAAGGGCACATGGAATTACCTGAACCTGGTGTCTTAATGTATTATTCTCGACATTCATTTTTACAATCTGATGAAACACGGGTTCAAATGCGATGACAGGTCCATAATCCGAAAACATGAGCATGTTGTACCCGATGTTTGCGCCGATGTCAAGAATATGTGTACCGGGTTTATGATACAAACGTGCTTCACGACGCATCCATCGATCCCATTCGTGCCCTTGTGTGATCGATGGACCGATGTACTCGTCGTTTGCGATTACAGTCACGTCGTATATCCCATTATTGATTTTCAAAAGTTTGAGATCCATATACTTAAAGTTTGATCCTACCTTTAACCACTTAAAAACGTGACGTCATTGTAATGAAACGATGTTCAGCATCGCAAATAATTTTACGGCTCCCCCTGTCAAAATCGCATCTGAGCGTAAGCCTGAGTATCATCCAAGGACTTACAGT
>Ga0222719_10000705_pt1 | contig 33356 bp, 25 predicted proteins | sample C33_34DmetaG_FD_165039 | JGI IMG/M metagenome (GOLD analysis project Ga0222719, IMG submission 165039) | Estuarine water microbial communities from San Francisco Bay, California, United States - C33_34D | ecosystem: Environmental > Aquatic > Marine > Unclassified | place: USA: California... | reverse complement strand
AGCATTTGCAACCGACCCGACCAAGATTTTTGCCTCGTTTCGCGGAGGACTGCTGGACATCCCGAAGTCACCTCCTCCAGCTTGTCACAATAATCCGAAGCCGAAACTGAAACTAAAGGTCAAACTGGATCAGGACGATAAAATGGCTCTGAAACTGCCCTCTATGCGCCATTTGAACCGCAACAACTCAAATATCAGCGAAGCCAGCAGTGATGGGATGGGCGGAAGCATCCCTCTTCATTTGCTTGCGTCACAGCTAGGCACCCTTCCATCATTGGACCATTCCACTCATCTAAAAAGTGTGGATGGTTCTCTTCCGGCGACGCCAGTCTCTTGCGCGGACGGGTCATCGAACGCGTCGGGCTCCCCGGATCGGGGCAGCAAGACCAAGACTGAACCTCCGCCGCCTCCGCTGTCGTTACTAGGTCCAGCTTTGGATGGAGCTGAGGCCAAAGCGGCCGTTTCTCCAATTAAGGACGAATCTGGGCAGCAAATGCGGCAAGGGGATCCTTCGTCTCCCGGGGTGAAAGCTCCCAGGTCTCCGACTATCACTCGCCCCCCTCTGTCGACAGCTCTCCAAGACATGGCAGGAAGCAACCCAATGAACTCAGATAGTATCGTAACCGCAACCTACAGTGTCGAAACATTGGATACCGAGGTCAAGTCTGAGACGCCTGCTAACGATGGCTCCGAGGACAATGCCGGGGACAAGAAAATGGTTGTGGAAGTCACACGAGCCAGCTGTCAAGACAAGTACGGCGATCCTGGAAGTTACACGGGTACGATCCTTGTTTCGCAAGGTTTACCGCATGGTCAAGGCACGATGAATTACGAATCTGGTCGCGTCTACTCTGGTGAATGGTCAGCGGGGCTCTGGAACGGAAAAGGTAGCTTGCTCAATCCAAATGGAGACAAATATGAGGGAGAGTTTGTGTTCGACGCCCGGCACGGCCAGGGTACCTATAAGTGGGATAATGGTGATATCTATGTTGGCAATTTCTCTCAAGACAAACGACACGGACATGGCAAATTCAGCTTTCACAATGGCAACGAGTACGAAGGAGAGTTCTGCGATGGTATGTTTGAAGGTTTCGGGAAGTACAAGTTTGCCGGAGGGTCCTACGAAGGCGAATGGAAACAGGGACGGTACGATGGCAATGGTGAGCTCGTTTACTCAACGGGAGGAAAGTACACGGGCGAATTCCGTAATTCTGTCGCCCATGGATTCGGAATGGAAATCACAGCTGACGGGCAGAAACGACGGGGCGTCTGGGAGAACGGACAGCCAGCCGACCTCTAGATAGAACGCATATTGTTAAGTGCGTCCGGATTTAATACGATTGTTGATGTGTTCGATATAATTTTTAAGCGAAATAGCAGTTTATATTTTAGCTAAAATAAGGCAAGTCTACGCGCCGATATTCTGTAATCGAGTGAAGCCTCCAAAAACTGGGCCATTGAAACTAGTGGTCCTTTTCAATTGACGAAGCAATAGCAGCGTCGATTTCTCCAAGTAGGCGTGCGTATCTAGCTGAAGGGGCACTCGCGCGTCGACAAACAGCCGCCAAGTCAGAAGCATCGGTTTCGACTTCCTCTTTTCCTTTGCTATTGCCAAAACTCTTTTTCGCCTGACCAACAAAGACTTCGGTCTTCACGGATAGGATAGTAAGTGCGCGAGACATTGACAATCTTTTCGACGACCATCGTTCCAAGCCACGCTGCTCTTCAAAGAACGGGATCTGTAACAACGTTGAACATTCATCGGTGGACACCGCATCGGGAGAGGCGCCATCTTGAGAGTCGCCATCTTGAGAGTTGTAGTATACGTCTTCCAAAGGAAGTTCAAGGTCGGGACGCCGACAGCATAGTCTCTTTGCCCGCAGCTTCATGGAAGAAAGCTCCTCACGATTGTACCAGAGCTGCTCTTGGTCCTCTTGCTCGAGATACTGAATGGCGTCATTTCTGACGTTGTTTTCCGCCGCAAAACTCACATTACGACGACGTTTCGTTCCACGAGAAGATTCTTCTTCGTCAGAAACAAGCGCCGGGGACTGTGGTACCTCCGATTTCCCCAACAGACAAGAATGAGATGAAAGTGGTTCCTCGTCGTAGTCACTTACTCGTCGAAGAAACCGCGTCAAGCAAGGAGACTCCGAGCTAGGACGTTGTTCGGTCTGCTTGCAGGGAACATAAGAGAGCTTTGAATTCATGGTGGCTTACCGACAAAGAATGAATCAGTCGATTTGTGGGATGTGTTTCTGTTTTAAAAAGGCGAGGGTGAGAGAGAACTCTTGGAAGGCAAAACCGGAAGTCAATCCCTTTTCGGTTTTGCCAAATCCGGGAACGAGAGTACTTAATAACCTTGTCCCTAAAATAAAAAAATATTTGGGTTTTGACAATAGAATTGACTGTACTTTCTATCAATAAAAGAAACTAACACCTGGACATTTTTTAATATTAATATTATCCCCTGTCATCCGAAAACCGCATGCGTAAGTTTGACCATTTCTTTTGTGTTTATCCAAAGTAGCTTATATTTTCCAAAGTAGCTTATATTTTCGTGCGTAATTCAATCGACTTCCGATATTCTTAACATAGTCATCTGACGTCAGGGTTGACTAGGCGCGATTTTCTGACGCAATTATGTTTACTTGAATCTGCAGTAGAAAATTCACTGGGTCGTTGGTCATCAATGATTGAACCAGCTCGCGATGCATGTGATTCTCTCTGTCTGCAGCTTCTTCATTATCCACGAGACCGCGAAGTCACAAGCCATTGAGGCATTACGAGAGTCAACAAGTGTAAGTATTAACCCATGGCCTTTCGTCGTTATCAAAGAGAACCCTGCTAACTAGAGTCGCTTCTTCTTGTGTTTGATTGCTGACAGATTACCCTTACCATCTAGTAGTCATGGACGAGAAGACACTTATGAATATACGTGAGGCTAGCCTCAACAAGAAGGCGAACAACGCCTCTTTTCCTCACCAGGTTTCCGATAGTAGCGACATGACAGCCTCATCGACTGCCAGGTCCTCTGTCGATGGGAAAAACTCCCCGGACTACGAACCTACCACAGTCGCACTGAAGGATGGTTCATCCGGCAAAAGCCCCACCAAGGAAGACACCCATCCACCTGGCATAGTAAGGTTCAAGCCCAAGCCGGCCAGTGAAAAGGATCTAAAACAACTGGAAGGTCTGACCTTGGTATCTAAATTTCTCAAGGCTGTAAAGGACGCCCATGGACCAGACGTTGATATGTTGGTGGATGAAGAGGTCAAGAAGCGCCGCCGAGAACGCAAGAGGGCAGTCAACAGGGAGTCTGCAAAACGCAAGCGGTTGCGTCAACGTTCCGAAATTGCGGAGTTGTCAAATGAGCGCCGGGAACTTGAAAAGAACTTGCAAGCTATCAAGGCAGAGAATAGCGTTCTTACCACGCACGTAGGGCGCTTGAAGGATGAGCAGAAACAACTGATTTCCCAGATTCGCAGTGCTGGTCTCCAAGCACAACGTACCTCGATGGTCAGTGCACCTGCGCCGAGCGTAAGTGTCGCCCCATGTATGTGGAGTAACGCTGGACAGCCTGCGGCAGCTGTCTCGGCTGCAAATGTATTTGGAGTTCAACCCCAGTCGTTTGCCGCTCCCGCGCCTCAGGGTTTTCAGCCCCATGCTCAGCCTCCAAGTTCTTCCATTCCTCATCAGCTGGCTTTGCTTCTGCAGCTGCAGCACCAGTTGCAAGGGATGGGTAAGTAGGCAAACACTCCCGGTTGGTTAAATTTATATAAGTGTAGCTAAAATAATGCATAGCTCAAGTTCGTTCAGAAGTTAGTGTCCAAACAATCTCTACCCTTGGGGCGTATTACCCACAAGTTAGTTACCTTTGGGTGAGATTATCCTACCCTACTCTGTTCTGTCCTGGTCGTGAAGACTTCTGGACTTGCGAATAGAGGTGCAACTGCAAAACATGAAGATAGACCACCGGAATTTGAAAACTTGCGGCTACGTGTTCGCCAACGTACTACATACACCACTCTCCGTTCGGCATAGATTCGTTGTCACTCGACTGTCTAATAATAATTTGCTTCTACGTTAGCGCAAAGGATAAATCGACAATTTAGTCGACTTCTACGACTCAACTTTGGACTCGAAGCCGCGCCGCAACATGACCATGGCAAAATAATCGTTGAAGTACTTGTTACTTCAGACGACAAGGACCCTCGTCTGCAGAGGCATCGATTGAGTATCCGTTCGTAACGAAGGGTCTCATCTTCCATCCTTCTCTTGGGCTGACGGATCAAGCGCTTTTCGGCTTTTGCCGTCGAAACGAGAGAGAAAGCGAGAGTACGGCAGTGATTCTTTTTGTTTCGGCCGGTATTAGAAATCGCTCCTTTACTTTCTGATTTCAAGTTTGAAGGACAAAATTTCGTCCTCGTCTTCTTCAGTAAACGAAGCCTTGCGACAGCGGCGTGGCGTGCAGACTCCTTTCTCCGGTAGTGGTGCTAATAGTCTCGCTTTTCAGCAGGCAAACACAGAGAACCTAAGCCCCTCTGAATCTGGTAACAACGTCGAATTCATGTCATTTGATCAATTGAAACGAGAAGCCGCCGCCCTAGAACGGCAATTGGAGGATAAATTGTCTCGCTATCAACAAGTACGTAGAAATACCAGTGCATTCTCGCAATCTAGCTCTCGTTCGTGCCTCCGGGCAACTTTCTAACTCTATTTGTGCTCGTCTGCTATAATCCAAATCACCACAGCTTACACAAAAAATCAACCATGCAGTAAATACATCAGGCTCTGATTCCCTGTCAAGGGTCGAGGAAGGTGGTAACTCCTTAATATCCTTATTCGACGAAGAAGCATCGATACAACCAGATCTACAACGTCTTATTGGCCGTCTGCAGGATTTGATAAGTGGTCGGCTGTCATCGGCCGCGAGCAGCCCCCAGCAACAGGCGTCTGTGAAGCGGTACCGTGAGATTTTGCTCGATTTGCGAAGCGATTACGACAAGAGTGCCCAAGCAGTGCGTCGCGCTAAAGAACGCCACGAGTTGTTGAGTAGTGGTAGCGGTGTTGCCGCCCAGTCTGGTCAATCCGATCCTGCCATGGATCATTTGCTGAGGGAAAGAAATCATATTTCGAATTCCATGAGTGCTGCTCATCAAGTGATTGGGCAAGCGGATGCCGTTCGAAGTGACCTATATAGCCAGGGGCGTAGTTTACGCGGAACGAGCAACTTGATGCAGCAACTTACGACCAATATTCCGGGCTTGAACTCTCTTGTGGATCAGATTCGAAGGCGACGATCACGAGATGACAAGATTGTAGCTTCGGTCATTGCGACTTGTGTTGTTTTTACCCTTTGGTATTTGGTGGGGTGAGGTTCGTGCGGAGCATTTGTGGCGGTGGAAATGATACGAAACTTGATAAATAATATTTCTTTTTAGTCTTTTGGAATGTTCAGTGTTTTTTTTAGACTCGAGCTTCTCTGAAGGCAGTGACACGCGACAAGGGAAGTTGCATTCTTGAAACAGAAAGGTTGCGCCTTTTTAGTGCCGTGATACAGCATGTATCCGAGATAGTGAAGGATACTTATTCAGACTTATTTCACTGGAAGCAATCGTTGTGAAAGAGGAGATGCCACTCGTTGTTGAACCGGATTGTCGTCTATGGAAAGGTACTTGCCACCTCCTAAGATTGGGTTGGGTGCTTTCTCTCTCTGTCAAATCTCTTTAAGAGAAGGACTATGCCGATTGACTCCGGGTGCGATTCACTCTCTGTCTACCATACCATCTCTAGTTCTCTCTCTACTAGCTCTACTAGTAGAGTGGAGAGAGCTTGAAGAAACAGCTGCGGGCAATAGGTCGTTCCAATCCGAACTATGGGATTGAAGGTGGGAGTTTGAAAGTTGTTCAGACTGGGTTAATCAGTAGAACTCATTCACGACCAATCTGTCCAATCCCGAACCCGTATGACATTATTAGCCATGAAATTATTAAGCATGCCGAAATCATTGACATTTCTCTCGAGTCACCTACCACTTGTTATGTAGTTTTGGCCCGACAAATCCTTAAGATCAGCTTGAACAACAGAACTCACAAATGGGCGTGAGGCGTCTCGAGAGCTATCGAGAGACTTTCCTCGCACCACATCATAAACTTTTCCTTTCGGGGATCTTGATTGTCCAAGATAACTTTTGCTCTTCATTATCGTATTGACCCTGTCCACGAGTCCGGTTCGTGGAAAAAGCCATCCACTTCGTGGTACTTTCTAATAGACTCCCGGAATCCTACGATGGCGAGAGATGATGCTGCGAAACCAGAAGCAAATGTCACAATGGTAGGCAAAAAAGACGGTGAGCAACCAAACGAGGAAGGAGTTTTAGATTCGGCCGCGAGCAAATCCAAAGACGTGGGCAAGAAGCTACCGCCCAAACGAAAAAGTCGAACTCGACGTCCTCGCCGCAAGAAACCGCGTGACATGCCTAGACGACCGCTGAGTGCTTACAACTATTTCTTTCGCGACGAACGTGCTCGTATACTGGAAGAAAGGAAAATTCGGGGGAAAGGGGATGGATCCAACAGTAGTACCGATGATTGCAAGGGAGGTGATCTTTTTAGCGCATTAGGTAAGATCATTGCAAAGAGGTGGAAAGAATTGGGAGCTGAAGAGGCGGAAAAGTTCAAGGATATGGCGGTAGAAGACATGAAACGCTATCGAAGAGATATGGAGGAGTACAACGCTGAAGCAGCACTCCAGTCTCGCCTTCACACCGAGCTTGGAAGAGGTGGGAACGACGCTGGTCTGTTTCCAAGACGAGATATTGCGGAAAGTCCGGTCCTCGGCGAGGGGACGCTGCTCATGGCACAGCAGGCTGTTGGGGGCGTATCACAACCTTTAATGCTGACGGGCAATGAGCTTCGTCGGATACCCGCTTCAAATATTATCCAGGAATCATTTCCCGCGCCATCATCGATGCTTTTCCAAGGATCCTCCGAGCCGACAAATCTGTCCAGTCGCCTTATCGAGGTGGACCGACTTGGACGGCAGGCCATTGCGTCACCGAACCAAAGTGCTTCGTTGGTGACCGCGTCGAACGCTATTAGGGCGGCGCAGACTCAGGTTGCACCGTCCTTGGCGTGGCTCGGTGACCTCTCTGAATCACGTCGAGGACTTGACGGATCGCATCAAAGAGCGAACCATTACGATTTGCGCCTACTTCGACAGCGGGTACAGGACCCCTCCTTCCCGTCATTTGTCGCGGGATCATCCCCGCCAACCATTAGTGGAATTCAGGGTTTGGGCATTGTAAGAGATCAAAGTCAAAGTATGACTGCTACTCTTCTTGCGCTGCAAAACCGAGAACACTCGCCCAGCGCCCCCTATTGGCAGACGACAAATCTGCATGAGATTGTTGCATCTTTCTTGCAGGCTGGGGTTTCGTTAATTGGTACCGATGCCGCGCTGTCTTCTACATTTTTGTCACCGGATATGAGCCTTGCGCCGGCTACGAATGCCGCTCATGTTTCAGGTTCGACTGGTCACCAAATACTATATTCCGATCTCCACCGACAACAGATTCGGGGCATTTTGCAGAGCGGCAACATTCCAAGAGAAAACAATGATAATCATGAGTCCTAAGAATCAGGATGCGTCTTTATTGTGGCAGGTATCAAACGTTTCAAAAGGAATTCGTTCTGAAAGTTCTACTTGCTTCGTTTCTTCCCACGAAATCCAACCAGCGAGACCCGAAGCGTTAGATCGTGAGCAACACGTAATTAGTTTATTCCACACAAAAAAACACGTGGGTATACGTTGAAACAGATGTCGACAAATTCTCTCATTAGCGCCACCTCTTGTTTGATATTGCTAATGCCACGTTTTTACTGAGTTGCTCTTAAACAAGTGTCTATATGATCAGATGGGCTTCCGAAGGGGAATTCTGTGTTTTTTTTTTTGATTGGCTGAGAAGTGCACTACGCGAACTCTAGAGTCATCGGTCGCTCGCGTTCATCGCTCGCCATGTGAGGTGGTTGAAACTGATCCTTTCGTGTTTTTGCCGCATTTTACGCGCTGTCATAAAAAATTGACTCGTCCTGTAGAAACCAGTACCAGAAATTACATACCTGCATACCAGTGAACTCATTTGAAGTGCAGGTGGAGCAGAGCACTATTACTAACAACATACAAAGGAAAGGTGAGTCACTCTACCAAAGCAAAGAAGAACCCCCTAATGGCTAGGACGGAGAGCACAGGAGCGAGAACGAGACTCTCTGTTGGGATTTCAGTGGAATACGGCCTTCTCATGATCCGACTGAGACTGAAGTTCGTGCTGGAACCGTAACTCCCCTATTACCTATCACCATTGAACTCTCCTCACAGCTTTGACGTTCTAATTCTTTAATTACTTTCGATAAACAGGCATTGTATCTTACTTTTGCCATGGCTAGCACTAACAATAAGCCGAAGGACTTTTTTACCCACAGCATTTCGACCGACTCCGAGTCGAGTTGCAACGTGAAGAAGGTGCAGTCCCTTGGGACTATTCACCGCAAGTCTTCGGATAAGAAGCACCGGGCTGTTCCGCTCAAGGATCAGCGACACCGACCCTTCAAGACGAAACGAAAGAAAACGCCGGAAGTGTTATCCTCCTTAATTGATGCGTCCGCGAAAGAGGCAAAGAAGTCGTTGGGTGTCAAAGGTGCCACTACGAAGCCACAAGTTCATTCCGTGGGGAAAAACAAAACTGCTTCTCTGAAAGGGAATAAGCCGGAAGGCTTCGCGATAGTGAAGAGTTTCATGACTGCGCTCAGGAAGAAGTATTCCCCTAACGGCAAGGCTATTGACGCCCGAGTGCGAGAAGAACGTCGTGAACGGAAACGTGCGGTGAATCGTCAGTCTGCTCAGAGGAAGCGCATGCGGCAGAAGGAGCAGATCGACGAGCTTATGAAGAAATGTCAAGAGTTGAAAACGTTTCTCGTCAAGGTCAAGGCCGAAAATTCGCTCCTGGAAGAGCACGTTGATCAGCTACAGAAGGAACAGGCGCAGCTGATTGCGGGTATCATGGATGCCTCGAAGGCGAAGCCAGCTCCTCAAGTTTCGCAGCAGGTCAACCGTCATCCGGTCTCTGCTCCAGTTCCCCTTGCCCAGGCTCAATCACTCTTGGTTGCCCTGGCATCCTCTGGTGGTGTATCCCCGGCTATTGTTCAGACGCTCTCTGATCAGCTTAACCGCTTGAACGCCCAGCAACAAGCGCAGAACTTGCGCCCACCAGCACCGGCACCCTCTCAGCCTGCTCTTCTGTTCAATCAAGCTTTCCCGTCGTACCTGAATCGCAGTATTGGTGGTAACCCACCCACGGCTGCTGTCTCAGCGCCAAATCCTAATGGGGCACCTGCTCCGGTAGTGAATGACCAACTGCGTCTGGCGTTGGCCCAACTCTTGAATCAGAATCGATAGTAAATGCAGAGGGTTTGTTGAATGATTTACTTTCTTCTATCAGCCGTACCCTACGCTACATGCTTCATTGAACACGGCTTCTGCAGTCTGGAGTTGGCTCCTTAGAATATATGGTAATAATAACACACGTATCCAGGAATGGCTATAATCTACTCCCTACTAGCTAGCTAGCTCTACTAGAGAGAGAAAATGCAGGTATGCGTTCTGAGCTGACCATTTGATTGTGCGACCGAGAAGTTCATCCCAGTTCCGGGAATCACGCTGTTGGTATTAACGACACGATGCTACCTTCTTCATCTAATCGCTCCGCATTTTAGGGGGCTTCATTTCTCCATCCTAACCGTGTCAATGATAGACGAGTGACGTTGAAGCGCAGTGTAAAAAACGCGCGATGCGTGGCTTGCGCGCAGCTTTCGCCAGCCAGACAGAAGCTCCCTTTGTGGATGATGGCCATGGATATTCAGCATCCATCGTTGCCCCATCCTTTGTCCCTACAAAGAGAAAACGCTACTACAAAATGAGCATGGAGCCTCATCGCAAAGACTTGACATGCTTTTATTCTGCCTTGGAGAGTGACGACACGTGGATTGAAATTGTGCCATCCTTTTCGTACGGCAAAACGTTGCCGTTGATATCTTTGAAGCGATCAAACGCCTACAAAACTTCCAAACAGACCGTCGGTCCTTTCAAGGCGGGAATCCCTACCCAAGCTCCATTGTGGCTGGCCTTGTTGTGGCATCCGAAATCACTCTGTACTATTTCTGTTCCAGAATGGTTGTCGGTCGACAATTTGACGCATATTATCGCCTACGAACGATCGGAAGGATCCCTATGGACCAATCGCACTCAAAAGGGCCAAAGAGAGCGGAACGATATCAATGATGATGCCGAAAATAATCAAAGCGAAAATACAAGCGGTGATTTCTTTTTGCCCGTGTCATATTACGAAATTGCGCAGCGACTCCTTTCGACCAACAACAAGAGTATTGAAGATCATGTGCGCTCCAGTCTATTGCTTTTGATTGAAGATTTGTTGGACATACGCATGGACAAGCTTCGACAGCAATTTCAAAACTTATTGGCCGAAAACGGGGTAGGACGAGCTGCCACGGACGATGCGGCCGCCATGGATTTATTGGTCAGTGTCAATGGGATCGGGACACGAGAAGTGGCCTTGTTAAAGGCTTTTGTCATTCAGGCACTCAACGATCAAAAGTACTTGAGTACCAATGAAACTGATGCCGGAAAACAGCAAGAAGCGGACACCGACGTCAAAGGTGAGGACCGTCGAGCCGCCACGGCCGTACGATCGCGTGTTCCCATTCGACAATTTCGAAAGTAAAAAAAAAACAGCGAGCAAATCTTTGTGGCATCCATAAACGTGTATCTATCACGTAGACCGAGTTGTGGTCATTACCGGCTCTATTTATAATAATTTCAGGCTCTACATACTATGGAAACATCTCAACTTCCGTAGAATCCAGGAGACTGTTCTCTACTAGCTTGTTTGAATACTTTCGTTGAGATGCCAGTCCCGACCATCAGCATGGGCGACCCACTCCCTTGGCAGGTACTCTTGGACCAGAATGGCCGAAGCTTCCTGGGGAGGCAAATCGCGCAGGGTCGGTTGATTGTGACCGCGAGTGGCTGCCGCCCGCTGGTAAAAGGGGTTAAAATACTTGTGAAACAATTGTTTGGAACCGCTCTTCACCAGAAACTCGTTCACCAGGATTTCATTGACTTTTCCATTTTGAATTGCCCTTGTCATGCACCGATCGATATACGTTTCTCGTTGAACAAGTGGAAGTGCTCGTATAGCCTGAAGAAAGAACACGTAGAAATGAGATGGCAATGCCATTCCATCTATCGAACGTTTCACGGTTTCGTCTGGACTTTCAATAACTTCTTGCCATAGCTTTACAGCGACGTTGGCACCCAACGTAGCAGATTCTTCGTTGGGGTGGTTGTGTGCGCAGATACGCAACATGGTGAGAAAGGAAGACTCGCTCGCGGTACGATTGCGACAGCCTTCCAGGAACACCTTGGCCGCTGGAACCGACTTGTCCCATACGTCACGCTGTTGCTCCCATGCTAACAAGACACAACTTAAGTGAAAGCCATGTGTTTTCAATTCCATTTCACGCTGCTGCCGTTGTTCTTCGGGGGGGGACAAGTCCAGTTTGTTGTATCGTCGTTGGATAAAGTAGCGATTGTAGCGATCTTCCATACTTTGAACAATTTTCTCGGCGCGTTCTGGGATGCAACGTTGCTCTTCGGGAGAAAGAACAACGGTGGCCGTCGTATTATTTCCATCCCCGTTGTTGTTGTACTTTATGGAAAAGGGTTCACTCGTCGTCGGAGTATTAGCAAGAATCTTCAGCACAGTATTGTAGGTGATTCGATTCGGAATTGGTGGTTCGAAAGGAAGTCGGTTGTGTGCTCTTGATCGCTGATTTTTCGTTACAGCGCGCGCGAGTGTTCGAGAGTACGATGGGGACGAGAGGTCGTCCACACTTCCAAGAAGGTTATCCCTGCTGGGCATCTCGTCAAGGACGGGGTTGGTAGATGTACTTAAGGAGTTACTCTGTGGTAAGAACAGAGTCATGGTCTGTAAGATCGCATCCGCCCATACAGCACATTGAAGTTGCTCTAGCTGTAGCTCATGAAGTAGGGTGCGTGAATTTGGTCCTTTGACAGTTCCTTTGGCCTTCTTGCTATTTACCTGCACCACAGCCAACAATCGCGCCAGAAGTAGGTTGCATCCTTCGACTGTTGGTCTACGACCCGTTTCGTTAGGTGAACCAGCGTGGTACAGCACTTGCATGGATCGTATCACCTGCTTGGCTTGTAACCAAATATTGTTCCTAGGACCATTCGCCACTGATGAGGATCGTGACAAGGATGCGACAATCGGTAAAAGCGGAGGTATCGATTTGTAGCAAGAGAACGATGCAGGAAGTGGATTAGATTGGTCTTCTCCTTCTTGTTTAATTGATCCTGTATCCCATGGGTTGCCATATTTCACCCATGGAAACCAATCTCTCCAATCCTCCGGTTCGTCTATATGTTCCGACGAATCCGGAACCGAAGACAGGAATCGGAGCGGCAAAAGAGTCGGACGGAAGAGTCTTCGACTCTGTTCCCCCGCGCCAACACCAGGATGCGAAGAAAGAAAGGTACTAACCGCGTACGACCATGTTCTCAATTCTCTCGGACGTTTTCGTGTTAACCGGCCAAGTAGCTCGCCTACTGCGGGCTCTCGTCTCCCCCACGACATCGTTCTAGCCAACCGAAACATCCTGGGTATCATACACTTTCTTCAAGTTGACACCTTGGTATGTCCCAGAGAGCCTAACGTTCTTGGTCGCATCGGAACGTGAGGGTGGTTTGTGTTGTTGGTCTCTTTCTCTTCTCGTCGAGGACGATTCTTGGGGGAATGAATCCTGAGGATGATGACTTATTACTCGCGATCCATTTCAGTCCTGTTCAAAGGTTTGGATGACGAGTTACCGGCGTTACTAAAAATCCATGTCGGTGGTGGAGATACCCTACTCCATCTCTGTAGCAACAATAACGAGTAACGCAACAGTAGGAAGGTCTCCGATACATCCTTCATACCATCCGCGTGAGATTCCTTGTCCGAGTTTCAACTCTAGAAAGACGGTATCATGCCTCGTGTTCCTCGTGAGTATGTAGAGTGCGATCAGCACGAAAAAGCCTATCAGAAGCAGGCGGCCATCTTCGTAGCGCGTAAGCGTGCTATTGGCAACGAACGCCAAAAGCCCATGCGATTCGTCAAGAACATTGGGTTGGGTTTCAAAACTCCTGATGCGGCTATTGAGAACAGCTATGTCGATAAGAAATGTCCCTTCACCGGAAACGTCAGTATCCGTGGTCGTATTTTGAAAGGCTTGGTTATCTCCACCAAGATGAAGCGAACGATTGTCGTTCGAAGAGATTATTTGCACTACATCTCCAAGTACCGTCGATTTGAGAAGCGCCACAAGAATATTGCTGTACACTGTTCTCCTGCCTTTCCTGTCAAGGAGGGGGATATTGTGACCATCGGAGAGTGCCGACCTCTCTCAAAGACGGTCCGTTTCAACGTCGTCGCTCACGAGCCCCAGCGAGTGATTGCTGGCAAGAAATCGTTCCGCGTCTTTTAATCATATTAGAAGCCCATTTTCCAAGAATAATCTATTTGTCTTTGGAGAGAAACGGGGTTAGCATCGTCTATTTTGGTTCGACCATTTTTCTCTTGAGCTGAGAATTCTAGCTTCTTACCTTAGGTAGTAGACCTTCGATTCTCGCTACTGGCAAGTCTTTGCCACTACGAGCGTTGCATTTCCGAATTGCAGTTTGTCTTTAGAGAGAGAAGACAGTAACTAGGTTGCATCGCTTCACTTCAGGCCGGTTCCAGGCAAGTCGTTTCATAAAAGGTATGGTTGCACTACCCGCTAAACTTCTCGTGATAAAATGCTATAAGGTTGAAGATAAAACATCACTCCACAAAACGATGACGACACGAGAAGAGTGGACAAGCGTGATGTCCGTCCATGACCAATACATCATGACACAAAGCGAGACTTGGACTCGGCGACGACAACTCAAAGATCAATAGTCTAGTGGAAACCTGTCAGTGCTGGCCGTTCGAAAGTGCAGTGTGACAGCGCATAGATACAGATTCTGCCAAGTCCAGTCGGTGGACGTATTTCTGTCTTCCGCGTCTCCTCAGATGCTCACATCGCCAACGCAACGGCAGAATTGCTTCAAACATAAGGCAAATCAGAGTTCTCAAATCAACGGAACTAAAAACCGTCTTTTCTCGTCGTCTATCAGAACTATTGTCACGACGGGCTCGTTTCTCTTGCTCCTGACAACGTCAACAACCCATCTACAGGAGCGGCGAAACACACTTTTCGTGCAAGCAGCAGCGACAGGACTTCACAATCCATTGGCAAGAATCATGCCTGTTACGAGGTCAGCAAGGAAGAAAAGGCGAGGAGAAGTTGAGGACTCTGCAGTTGGAAATGACTCTTCCGTTCTTCGAGAGCTCAAAGAAACTATTAAGAATCAGCAAAAGGAAATCGAGTCGTTAAAACGTAAAGTCGTTGCTTCCAAGAGCAGGACCGGTCGTGATGACGGAGCTTCAGTAGCCTCCCATAGTGGAGGGCATGGAGGTGGCGGAGCAGTAACGGAGGATGAGTTGTTCCAGTACGTAGGGAGCTCTTTCGTTCATGTTGCCGGGCGCCGAGTAGGGTGGTTGGGATTGTTCCTCCTGTCGTTGTCGTTTACGGCTCTTATCATGAATGGATTCGAGCACACTTTGGAAAAGCAAATTGAACTTGCATACTTTGTCCCGCTTTTGGCCGGTCACGGGGGCAATACAGGTGGACAAGCCGTAGGGACTGTGTTGTCAGCGCTCTCTGCCGGAGCATTGACTATCAAGGACTCCCCTCGTGTCATATTAAAGGAAGCTATGTCTGGTTTATTGGTCGGACTCATCCTTGGTGCCATTGTGGGACCAGTTGCCCATTACATCATGGGTATATCTGTTCACGTGTCCACGGTGATTTTCTTCACTTTACCGTTAGTCTCCACGATTGCTTCGACGTTGGGCTCCTTGATCCCCTTTGCCTGCATTTGGGTTGGCTTGGATCCCAGTGTCATTGCTGGACCCGCTATGACGAGCTTTGTTGATGTCACAGGGTTGATGGCTTACTTTATGATTGCTAACCAGATCTTCGCGTGGTACAATATTGAGCTATGATTTCATGGTAAGCCAACACCTTTTCAAACTCAAGAGCCTCAACGTACTAATATTACGTGCGATGATTTAATGGCGAATCTACTCCCTAGCTCTTCTGAGATTTTTCAAGAGGACGACTTCGTTGCGAACTCAAAATCACAGCAGGTTAATAAGAGTATCTTTCTAATCTATCTTTCTAAGAAATCTAAATGTAATTGTTTCGTGTTGATGCCACACAATGTCTCTCCGGGGAATTCGATCCATAAGCCACTGCCTTTCATGACGGTATGCTTCTAAAAAGAAGCCAAGCTTGGCAGTGATCTCTCACAGTCGCCGTTGCAAGCTCCCGTCCTTTGGCTATTAACGCACTCTACCCTCATTGTCTTCTCCATGACCTCGTCCAGAAAAGCCGAGAAGCAAATGATCAAGGCTGGATCGATGCCTCTTGCAATGCTCATTTGCCAGGAGATTCCGTCTGAAGTCCGAGTTCTGTTCCTCATGGACAATATGGCGCAACCCGCGTGCGCTCTGAACTCCTTTTCGGTGCGACCAACAATGCGAATCTCCGGCGAGCCTGGCTGCTCATGAATGGCACGGTAGCTCGGTGTCTCTTCAAATTGTCCGTCGGACCCTGTCGCCATGTAGATAGAGTATCGAACGCGGCCTGGATATTGTCCGATGGTATTGATTTCTGCCCATGAGTACAACGGTACCGATTGAGATGTCCAGTCCAGGCCAAGCTTGTGAGTACTTGATGCCGGAGTTTGTCCATGCACACGTCGCTTGGTGGCATAGATTCGAACCACTGGTGGACCTATCGACATCGCCTTGAGTGCGCATACTGCCAGAGGAATACCAGATCGACGATTGAAAAGCACGAGGTAGTGTTCCAGGCTTTTGAACGCCCCCACCCTCTTGCGAAGCAGTACCTGTTGTTCCAAATGCGTGAGCTGGTGGTTGTATTGATTTAAATTGCTGTAGTGTCTTGCAGCGCGTCTTCGGTCGACAAGACCCAAGCTACCGCTGATGGCTAGATCCATAAAAGAGTTTCCTGTTACGAGCGTTGTGATGGGTGTTGATTGCGGTCCAGGCCCGAAGGCAATTGATTGGTTGTCAAGAGGGCGTAAGACCTTGTTTGAGGAGAAACGGGTTTGATTCCCTCTTTCGAGATGGTCTGCTATGGTCAGTGTCAAGGGATGGCGTGGAAGCAATCGCCGGAGGTAACTGTAGTAAAAAAGGGACCACTGACTGGGGATTTCGAGGTAGAGGACAGATCTCAACCTTTGGATCATTTGCTGTTCGGTACTGACTAGTCGGTAGTTTGTAATCTTGTTTAACACTGACATCAAGTTCGGTTGCTGCTGTTGGCTGCCATCGGCGACGGAACAAGGGGCGACAGGGTAACACATTGTACCTGCACCTATCGAAGAACTTCGAAAGCTTGTGTCCATGTTGTCAATACTAGCCTCGTCGACATGTTTCAAGACAGCAAATTTCTTATCACGACCTTGGTATTTTTCAGTAAAATCCTTCTGAAAGGAAGTTAACTCTCTCACGTTCTTGACTTGCTCTGTTGCGGCTGACGTGGACGTCACCACGGACATTCTCGATGGTACCAATGAAGGTGCCAAGAACGACGATGCCTGGTCATGGCTATCGAAACTAGATCCATCGCTACAAGTGCTGCTGCTACTCCCTCGACTGTCATCGTCGTAAAAAACTGGACATTGCACGACCTGCTTCGGTGCATTAGAATGATTACGTTTGGTCATTGCTCTTCGTCGTTGCAGCAAGATCTCTTCAGTTTGTTCGTCGATGACATTTCGAACTTCGCTCCGATCTAACAAAACCTTTTCGGGACATTCATCTCTATGCACGACGAGAAACTTCTGTTCCATCTTAGTCTGGAAAGGATAGGACGACCAGTCGTCTATGTCAATGACAGTTCCGGAAGTGTTGGTTGTGTATGTGGTAGCATCCGAAGATTTCATGCGCAACAGAAAGATATCGTCGTCGTCCAAGGCTGCCGAGGCCGGAGCCAGGCACTGTGAGTTCCCCATTGTACTATTCGCCTCCGCTCCAATGAAAGGATGCTCCTTCTTCTCGTTGAGGACTTCTTGTTGGCAAACTACAATGAGGAGGTGCAGCTCTTCTTGATCCCTCCACTTCGACTGCGCCAGTCGACACATAGTGTAGTTTTTGAAATCTAACGGATACTTCTTCGCAAGACTAACTTGACGTCATAAAAGGGAACCATCACGGAATTCGGGGATGACATGGCATTGTCAACCAAGAATGAGAAGACCCTCTTGTCGTTGGTCGAACAGAACCATTCACAGGATGGCATTGTTCTTTGAGACTGCAGTCCCTAAGATCCCCTTTTGGTGCACCATTGTTTCCTCCATCTGCTGATTCAACATGCTTGTGGGTTCCGTGTCTACTTCTCCTCTTGTCCATTCTCTAGGACGGGGTGGCTCCCGTCGTATCTTTTGCCGTCATTTGTTTCCTCGAGGACGAGAACTCGGTGTCAACAGCGCAAAGAACCGTCATCTTGCCGCGGTCTCGTCAACCACAACATGGCCTTGTTTCTTTTCAACCAATATAGCATTTACGAATGACAATCGTGACCATCGTTCTGGTCTGGACGATAACAATCGTCGGCGTCTCAATGAAGACAACATGAGTCCCCACCATGACAGTCACGAGCTTCCTCCCCAGGAGTGGACGACTTATCACGGAAAGATTCCCATTTTGCAAGAAAAGAAATCAGAAGAAGAGTGGCAGCTCTATGGTGATAATCCTCGGACTTCTCTCTTGATGGAATTGACGGATCGGGTGGGTGTCTTGCACGACGTGTTGCGTTACTTCTGGAAGTACGATGTCAACGTGTGCAGGATTGAATCACGACCGGTCCAAGCTCCCAAAGATGGTCACTCTCTTGGCAAGCGTTTCGATTTCTTTGTAGACTTTGAAGGGAGCTTGGCCGATCATAATGTCGAGAAACTCTTGGATGCTTTGCGTCCAATGACTGACAAGTTACTTATCTTGGATGAAAAACAAGTTCACTGGTTTCCACGACACATATCCGAACTGGACTTGGTCGCGGGGCGGACACTAGATGCTGGGATCGACCTGGAATCGGATCATCCCGGGTTTAATGATGTACGTGAATACCGAAGAGTGCGACAACGACTTGGCTACAACAGTATCTCACCGACTTTTTCTCGTCTTTTAGATGACCTATCGCACTCGTCGTGCCGCACTGACCGAAAGTGCGCTGAATCATCGATGGGATCAACCTATACAGCGGATTGATTATACTCCGGAAGAAACGGCCGTATGGGGAGCCGTCTGGGATAAGATGGAAGAACTCTGGGACAAGTATGCTTGCAAGGAATACCTACATTCTATCGAGTTGATGAAACGACACTGTGGGTACGATCGCAACAACATCCCTCAACAACAGGACATTAGTGAATTCCTACAAAAGCAAACCAACTTCCGAATGCGACCTGTCGCTGGGTTGCTGTCCTCTCGGGATTTTTTGAACGGATTAGCGTTCCGTGTCTTTTTCTCTACGCAATACATCCGACATCATTCCAGACCACTTTATACACCGGAGCCAGACATTTGTCACGAGCTCCTCGGACATGCTCCCATGTTTGCAGATCGTGATTTCGCTGACTTCTCTCAAGAAATTGGATTGGCGAGTCTGGGCGCTTCTGATGACGATGTGGAAAAACTAGCGCATTGCTATTGGTTCGCTGTTGAGTTCGGGCTTTGTCTGGAGGATGGGAAGCACAAGGCCTATGGAGCAGGTCTCCTTTCCTCTTTTGGAGAACTTGAATATGCTTGCTCGGAAGATCATCCTGGTGCAGATAACCCGCCGCAAATTTTGCCGTGGGACCCTGAAGTCGCTGCACGTCAAGAGTTCCCAATCACTACGTACCAACCCGCGTACTTTCTCGCGAACTCCCTGCAGGACGCCAAGGATCGCATGCGATCGTTTTGTGAGGATTTGCAGCGTCCCTTCTTTGCCTTTCATAACCAGCAGACAGAGACCATTCATATCGATAGACCTGTGAAGCGAACGAAAGGCGTTCCAGAATGCGAGTAAGTCTCCAGCCGTCAGAAGATAGAGACGGGTCCTAGTATTAGAGCTGGAAGTATTTTACGGTAGCGACGATCTATTTATTTGCCAAATAAGTCATCGAAGAAGTCGCCTTTCGTTTCCTTCTTTTGCTTTTTCTTTTTGGGCTTTTTGGGCTTGTCTGTACTGTGCTTGCGTCTACCCTTTTCTTTTTTCTGTGCTTGCAACTCTTTTGCGATCTGAAGGTTGTGATCCAATTCGTGAGTATGTTCCGCCGTTCGACTATCCGCACTCGCCAAGGGCTGACCGATACTTCTTTCCAGTACCGAGGACACTTTGTCCACACTCATTGTCGTTATGCGTGCGACGGTCTCGCCGAAATCGTCGTCGTGGTTGCCAGACGTCGTTGTTCCAGCTGAAGGTAGGGGTTTTTCTTCATCCAATGGTTGTTCTTGCTTCGTCTCCTCGGGGCTTCGCAGAGATATCCGTTTCGAAAGACCAAGATCATAAAGGAGTCCACTGGTCCGTTCGTCTCGTGGTAGCTCTTCAGGCGGGGTGATTGCTTTTGCAGTAGACTGCTCGTGTAAATACTCGAGCGTGGCGAAAAGAATTTGCCTCGACCAGAGTTGATTCTCGGCGGAGAAGGAGGGCCTGGCGGATTTTATAACAGAGTTCAGAGCATTCCACGATTTTTCAATGGAAGGAAGTGTAGTACGAATAAGGTGCAAACCCAATTGCAGTAATAGAGATCGCATCCTTGCAATTACGGCAGCCCCGACGGTGCAAAGTGGTAGAAAGAAACCCCGGGCGATCTCGGTAAAGAATGCGTTCGCGGCATGGTCTAGTCGATTCAAAGCTTCTGGTAGAGATTCAAAAATTGACAGAGACACTTTTTGAGCATGCTCTTGGAGTCTCTTCCTCGTCATAGCATCTTCATTCTTCTGGCTTTGAGGGGAGGATATTTCGAAAAAGATTTCTTGGCGTTTCCGTTTCTTCCGTTCATTCTGAACGAGAATTGCCATTTCTTCGTTGAAGGAACTGGCCTCACTCCAGAGATCTATCAGAGCAACGGTGTCATTGGTACGCCGGCAGATGAATCGAAAAGCCATCGAGAGTCTCTGGTAGTACTTGGTGCGTTGATGGCTGCACCGATTCCGACGAAGAAAGGCGTCAACGACAAACAACTCCATATCCAACGCTTCTTGGTGCGTATCCGTGAATAACGCCGGTACTTCCACCTCATCTATGTTAGATGACATGCTTTAGGACATCGTTGGTTGCGTTTCGGACTTGTCGAAGTGACCACAGTGAGCTTGGATGCTTTCGTATTCCGAGCAAACACGAAAGCAAAAAATGAGATAGGCAAAGATGACGTCATACAGATGACTGATATCCCATCCTGGGACCCATCACTGCCAAAGTCGTATCGTAGAAGCATTGTCCATTGGCGGACACATACATAGAACCATCGACCTGTCATTGCTCTCTACAAGTAGACCACATCCTTCTGTTGACCAATGAACAACCTACGTGAATCGATATCAGTTCTCCTTCTTCGCTCGTCCTGTGACGGAGACGCGGAAGTCGGCTACGGGCTGAATGAAGGCGAACGAGAGAAACTTCATGCCGAAACGAACCATGGGCGCAAGGGCATCGGCGAGGGCGCCGCTACCCACGACACATTCCTGGCCTTATGGGAGAAAACAATTGCATCATCCCCGTTTACGTGTGATGTTTTCTTTGTTGCTGATGTTCACGTCCAGTATGATCTACAAAGCAATAACGAGACCGATTCAAACGAACATCGTCGACGTCACCTCTTGTTGGAGGATCCCCGTGCCGTCGTCAAGCTCACGAGTGTCGATCTCTTTCCTTGTGGAATGGAAAATGTTCTTACTATTGACGATCCCCTCAAAAGTAGCTATCTCGTCAGCATTTCAAACTGTCACATGATCATTTCCAAAGATCAGAAGGTAGCAGTCGAACCGCAAATACCGGATCCTAACTACCGTTGGCACGTGGGAAATTCTCACCCCGAAGAACCACAGCATGGTGAGTTAGAGATCCAGTTTGAGCTTCCTCGCGTCAAGGAACAGGTTTGGCAGCATTTCTTGTCTGAGATGAAGGCGGAACGCAAAAAAGCCATGATTGAGGAAGGCGAAATAGCCGAGACCGTGGCCAAGACCGTCCAAACTTCAACGTCGTTCGGTCGGGGGCCGCCGCAATACCACGATGATGTATTTCGTACTTTCCAATCTGTTGTTGAAAGTGAATTGGACTGTATTAATCGACTTTTAGCTGTTCTGGGTGTACTGGGTGTCGTCTTGATTATGGGCTTGGTGTGGGCTATCCATCAGTATCACAAGGAAGGTCGCAATGCGAAACGCTCACGAGCAAGCAGAGCGAGCAAGTCCTCTCCAGCTTCCATTGTAACGGTTGCAAAGGAAAATGGAATGCTTAATATGTCGCCCTTGTCAATCGACTCGGGTTTAGCCGTCAAGACGTCGATTGCTACAACCGCATCAAAGAGTGGAGTGGCATTATCTCCTGGCTCGAAAATCCAAGCACGATGGTCGCATCGGCGAATGTCGAGTCGTCTTTCGATCAAGAGATCCAAGTCAATTCTAAAACCGATAAATCATGCAGTACCCTCGGAAACAGAGCAGCCAACATGCGGAGGAATGCGGGTGGTGACCCCGCTCAGAGATGAGAATCAAGACAACGAGGGAAGCAACGAACTGGTTTCTGTCTCGAAAACGACACCGATTGCTTCTCTCGTCACTCCATCGTCCAGGGGCTGTGAGGAAGCTAGAACTTCTGAGCTCACTACATCATCTGCTATTGAAACGCCACCGTCGATTGGTCATAGCGCGGAAGGGCGGTCTTTCATTCAAGAATATTGGGGAGCAGAGTAATCGTGCAAACTATGCAGGAAATAAGACCTTTGATCGGTAGTAAGTAAGGCGGCATAACTAGTAAGAATGGAATCTATATGACAATACTGTAAGCCATATCTTGTGATTCGTCGATCCTATAGTCGTATTATTGGTCGGGTAAGGAGTCTACTTTAGAATCTGCGTGATCCGATACGGGTTCATGTTTTTGTGAAGTTTGCTGATTGTTCGCGAGGAGACCTCTAGAAATCCTATTCCCATGCCGAAATTCTCGGCTATCTAACCCAGCTGGATAGAAGTGTGACCACCGGGGGGAGCCAGAACACGCGAAGTCGAACGACCAGTCATGACTTGAGCGCCGTTGATGTTGGCGCCACTGGCAAAAGCATTCGCCGATACAGGCTGATCTGCATTCTGACCTGGTAAGGCGGCGGCGAGGGCGGCTTTCGTCTCTTCCTTTGGCTCAACAAAGCTTTTATTCGGTAGCGTACTTTGTGTCTTGGGCTTCGGGTCTTCCTCCTGCTTCTGTGGTTGCTCCTTGGGTTCTTCTGCTGCATTCAGATTAACGACACCTTGTGAGACACTTCTGGGATTTCCCGATGCAATGAGGGTGACTGGCATAACAAGCGTATCATCCTACCTACCTTTTGACACCTCCTTCTTGGTCGTGGCTGGGGTTCCCTCGTAACCGAGACTAATCGACGTCTTTCCGCCGGGTGGGTTGAGCACTCGCGACGTAGTTTTGTTTCCTTCCGAAACGAAGTAATTTTGGTTGTCGTTGCAACTGTAAGACATGGTTATAATTGGCTATGAACAACGAGAGAAGGGTTGGTGATAAGCAACGCAAGACGAACGGTTTGTGGAACGGCAAGGCCGCAAATGTGCTCCGTGTGTTGATCAAAAGACTTGTCGAAATCGAGGAGCGCCATGGCCGTTGTGACACTCGGGAAAACCAAAAACGCGGGCCGGCGTGTCTGTCATTTCGCGCGAAATTCGCGCGATAGCACTTGCTTTCCCTTCATTCAGTTTTATTATCTTTCGCAACAGGTAAGAAGGGTTGGTAAAGAGGCTGATATCGACGGGACCAGGCGCATTCGTGGCCTCTCCTTTCTATATAGTTGTTCTATACGATTGTAAGAATGTATTGTGTGAAAATATCCGACGAGAAACGCTTCGAAACATCTTGTTTGAGAGGTCAAAGTTGGTGGCAGTCGAGGTCACTTGGAATTTTTGTCACTCGCAGATTCCCACGTAGAAGCCAGTACTGATACTTGCGAGACGCCTGTCGGCTGGCAGCTGCGACCAAGGGAATGAGACCGTAAAGGGGGAGTTACCCTTCGGCCATTGCCAGCGAACTTCTCCGCACGGTCTCTCTTGCTCAACAGAGAGCCCCTCCTTGAATCATTGTTTGTTTCGCTGCTGTCCTAGTCATTATTCTTGGTCGTAATTGGACGCCGCGCCTGTTCGCGACAAGGAGATACCTCGTCATGGTTGCGCAGGACACCGCCACTCAAAATTTGATTGATGACTCAACCTCACCCATGACTCGATTGTTCGTTTTGATGTCATGGTCAAATTATCCCACACGGAGACTCTCACATACCATCATTTCCTTGCTTGCTTGCTTCTGTTTTTCTTCTTAGACATAAAAGTTTGCCTCTGATAGCCCACAGTGAGTTCGAAAATGAGGGAACTCAAGGTAGAGGATGCGCTCCTTTACCTTGACCAGGTTAAGGTCGAGTTTGGAGATCAGCCGCACATTTACAACGAGTTTCTTGACATTATGAAGACGTTCAAGACGCAACAAATCGACACCCCTGGCGTGATCCGTCGAGTTTCCAATCTCTTCAGGGGAAATCGGCGTTTGGTTTTGGGTTTTAACACATTCCTTCCAGAGGGCTACAAAATTGAGTTGCCGGAGGGGGATGGACCCGCCGTTGCTGTGTATCGAGCACCAGGATCTTCTGTTGCCCACGTACTTTCGGAAGGTCAGGCTGTACCTCCGCGGGGTCCAGTGCCATCACAACAGGGCCCAATACACGCAGGACAGCCGCCCGGCCGTGCAGGACTTCCAGGTGTCGGTGTGCAGCCGCACCCACCGGTACCTCCCCCTCGGGAAGCTGTATACGGCCAACCGATGCCGCAAATGCAACACGCCCAGGTACCTCCACCTCACGGCCCATCACAAGGACAACTTGCCCTTGATGGTGTTCCAAGGCCTCCTCCGCATCTTGCACACGTCCCTCCTGCGGCAGCAGCTGCTTCGGCAGTTGCTCGACCCCCGCAGCAGGAATCGTCACCTCCAGCTGCAGCTCCTCAACCTCCTCGACCAGCGGGTGGGCAGCAAGCCCAACAGCAGGCGCCTTCGCAGGAACCGGCGGCTGGTGCACAGGGTGAGCAGCCTGGAGTTATGGAATTTGATCACGCTATTAATTATGTGACGACCATCAAGAAGCGGTTTTCGTCCGAGCCATACACGTACAAAAAGTTTCTTGAAATTCTGCATACGTACCAGAAAGAGCAACGCGGAATCAAGGAGGTCTTGGATGAAGTGTCCGTCCTCTTTGCTGACCATCCGGATCTACTGAGAGAGTTCACGTACTTTCTTCCTGATGCAGTTCAGAGCCAAGCGAAGGCGCGTCTTGAGGAGGTTGCGAAAGAAGCCGAAGCGAGAAAGCGTGGTCGCCAGAAGCAAACCGGTCGGAAACGAGGTGCTTCACCCCCAAGTTCACTCGATAGAGGCGGCAAAGAGCATCAAGCAGTTCCTTTCGGTGCTTCTCAGGGAAGGTCCGTTGCTGAGGAAAATAATATTATTCGAGGGGCACATTATGGTATTGTTTCTTTCGCTCCTGTTCGGCCACCAAGAAAGTCGGAACTGTCTCCAGCGCAAGCTGCTGCGAAGTATGGCAGGCCAACGGCGATCCCTGAGTTGCCAATGGCTCCTAATACCTCAGAAACGGAGTTTTTTAAACGGGCAAAGGACCATCTGCTTCGAAAGGAGCTCTCGGCGGACAAGCCAACGGGTCCGAAACGAAACACTCCTTACGCCGAATTCTTAAAGTGTCTTCATTTGTTTGGAGCTGGCATCATAAACAAAGACGAGCTCATGTTGCTGCTCAAGGGTCTATTCATGCAAGGACATGCCCCCAAAAGTGGTGCCAACGCCGGAGGTGGAAACTTCAATGCGCAGGTTGCGCAAGATGCCAATGATCTTTTACGCGACTTTGAAGAAGTGTTGCTTGGTCGCGGTCCTTTTGCTCGGCAAGAGAGAGCACTGAAAGACCGATCCAAGTACGGTGGCAAGCAGATTCACGACTTCGACTTCACAGGTTGTGATCATCCGACCCCTTCTTATTGGACTTGGCCTGCGGACTTCCCGAAGAGTCTCTTTATCTCAAATCCTGGTCAGACTGAAGCTGACGCAGCTGTTTTGAACGACAAGCTAGTGTGTGTTCCTCCAAAGCACACATCGAGTAGTGATTCTAGTGCTTCCAGAGCTTCGAACGTGTATGAACAAGAGATGTTTCAGGTCGAAGACGAGAGGTTTGAGCTCGACATGGCTATAGAGCGAAACGCGCAGGCTCTCAGGCAGATAGAACCATATGCGGAAGAGGCTCGAAAATTGCGAGAGAAAGAGGAAGAGGATGGGCAACCAATCGGTCGGCTGCAGTATCAATTGAATCGTTTTGCTCTGAATACCATCCACATTAATGCTATCGGTCGACTTTACGGAGACAAAGGAGACGAAGTACTGCAGCATCTTCTTCAGAACCCGCTTATCGTCTTACCGATCGTGTTCCAGCGCTTGAAGCAGAAGGACGAAGAGTGGCGCAGTGCAAAAGCGGAACTGATCGGGCATTGGAATGCCGTCAACGAGTTGAACTACGAGGGCTCCTTGGACTTTCGGTGCGTGTTAAACAGGAAAGCGCTCGAAGACAGATTCTCACGGCCAAGCCTGTTGAGAGACTGTAAGCAGGCCGGCATGTACTGCAGACACCCTGACCGTGTGGCACGGCATCCTGCCATTGATCCTTTCGCTCCAGAATACCGTCTGAGCTGCACGGATCCTGCAGCTGTTTTGTTCCAACCTCACCTTACAGTGAGCAGCACTGTAAATTCAGCACATAAAGAGGCTTTCCAACTTGTGGTTGAGCGGGTGAAACACTCTGGGGTATCTGCATTCGATCGCGAAAGAGTAGGACGGATTTGGGCTGAGTTTGTTGTCCCTTGGTTCGACTATCCGCCTCATTGGGTTATCGGCGAAGTCCGGGCGAGCTTTGGTGGCAAATTGAACCACAGTGTTGTCAAGTGTAAGTTTGATGCTTTCTTCTTGAGCTTTCGCAAGTGTTTGTAGATCCTGTCGCCTCACTTTTTTTACTTTTTTCATCGGTAGATGCCCTTGGTCAGCGGGTTGAAACCATCTTTGGTGGGGGTTCTGTGCTTGCCTTCACTGATCATCACGAGCCGAACGGACCTAAGTATCGGGTCAAGCTAGCATTCGGCACAGCTTATGTGAACCCATCGGCGATATTGTACGCTGTGCCTACGAAGGAAACCCCTTATATTCGTCGGGATGGAAGTATGGTGCGAGATGAACGCTTGGTTGAGAACGGGTCCTCTTCTCCCAAGCTCCATGAGAAGTTTGAGATGCTTTTCGGCACCGAAAATATTTACTTGTTCATGCGTCTTTACTTAGTTCTTTGCGAGCTACTCGCCGACATTCGGAAGCACTGTGAAACAAATGGGCCGTCAATAGACCCTGCTACGAAATACTGCAGACCCACAAAGACCGACGTTCCTGCGTCGTCGGAAAAGCTTGACTACCCTTCGATTCTTTCGTCTCTGAAGAAAGTCATCACAGGCGATATGAGTGCCAAGGATTTTGAAGCTTTCGGGCGCAAAGTTTCGAAAGAAAAGGTGTATGAAATGGCCGCTTTGCCGAAGTTGATCAGGCGATGCACCCGTTCGCTTGTTGCGACAGCTCAGGAAGATTGCCTACTTCATTTGTACGATTATTGCCAGTACAGGCAAGTTGATCCAATCGCCGTGCGATCTCATTGCTTTGCCGTGTCGCCCGAGGCCGTGTACCGTATTCAGTACGATACTACCACGGGGTCTTTGTTCTTCAACTTCCTGCCGAAGAGCTCCGATATCCTATCTGCACCTGGGCCAGAAGCTGATGGTTCGCAGTCCGCTGATGTATCAATGGCCGAAGACGATCCCAACGATGACATTTCGGATGATGATGGCAACGGTCGGCCTCCAAAGAGAACGAGGGTTTGAAGACAAAGAAGTGTTTTCGTTGCCATCCTTTGTCTCGGGGTCGTCTAGTAGATGTCTACTTCGATAAGCTATTTAGTTTTTGTTGGCGGGTTCACGTTCTAGTTGCCGTATCTCTGATTATCACGAACATGTTTATGGATATGTGTGTTCTTTAAAGTCTATGCTCAAGCCTCACCCACCCATTCCACTCGAAGGCCCGACATCATGAAGTGTCTTTGCAATCGTTGTGCAATCTCTAGTTTGACCGAGTTGAGTGATGCGCTATTTCCTTCCATATTTAGCCAAATGGTTGGCTGCAAGCCGTCCAATCCTTCAAATCGATCCAGATTGATTGACCCACCTGCCACTTGCAGAAAGGGACGGACTCCTTCTAGTATAATATCCACTTGCTCTTCGTTTAGCTCTGGGCCCTCTGGCATGGCCTGGATGACTTCCTGGATCTCTGGGATCTTCTCTTTCAGACCGCGTTCCAATCCCATCTTCATGGTTTGTGTCGACGACGGACACGTGCCACAAGCTCCCTAAGAGAAAAGACAACATTAGAAATAGCGCACCGTGAGAGCGATATTCGGTAATCTCTAGGACCCGATTCATTTGTGGTTTCGTTGACGAGGGTTCTTTCACAATTCGATAAATGCACAAAACCTCTCCCCATCGGCTCATCCGGCTAGCCGACCGCATTGTCTTGCCAAGAAAAGGGCGTGGTTGCCGATGACGAGTTTCATATTCCACTCTTTTATCTGGACTTGGACCTACCTGCAGTTCTAGTTTTACCACGGGACCATCAATGTCCTGGATGACAACATTGCCGCCATCTTGAATCAAGTACGGACGCATTTCGTCCAATACGAGTTCGACATTGTCCCAGGTCAAATCCAACGGTCCTTCGGTTTCCGTCGGTGCCGTTGTCGTTGTTGTGGCACCACCGTCGCCTTGTTGTTCATCATCAAAGGGTGATACAATGGGTTCATCCGAGCCGGAAGCTTGTAGCATGAACGATGCCCGTGTACTGGTCGTCTTCGAGGCAAAGGCCGGTCGAAGTGGAGGAGAAGTTTGATAGCCGTGAAGAGTGCTCAATGATGCCGCGCATGATAGCAGCATAGATAGCCACGCCACTGAAGGACAAGATATAGTCATGGTGTTTGTTGTTTCTCTCGATTGTTACGAGTGATGTATGCTCTAAGGTTCCCAAGAGAGAGATGGAAAATGTTCTTCCGTGCTCTTTGCCGGCCAATCCATCGCCCGAAGGCTGTTGGAAGTTCATGGTGCTCTGCTGCGAACGTGATTGCCTCGTGATGATGACGTTGCAACTTATTGGTTCAGTCAGATCCCTTTTCACGACGTCATCCAAGAACTTGCAAAAGCCTCAACCTTGCTGTAGTTGGGTCATGGGCTTGAAACCTTGGCCTTAACGACGTTCGACTTGGAATGCTACCGCACCTAATGCTTGTGTCCAGCTTTGACTCTCTGCTTCAGAGACTTAATAATCCCTACCATAACAATTTCTTGATTGTCAAGATAGCATTGTTGATTTGTTAACAAGAAGAAACCAAAAATGGGAGGCATAAATGTTACAAGGACGTCATGTTGGAATGAGGCACGGTTACTTTCGATTCCGTGATTGACATCGACAGTTCTGATGTCCGTGGACTGGAGAAAACGGGACTGTCGGGATACGTCAACTCTTCGACACACCAAAAGAAGCCTTTTAGCATATCCAAAACTTACAATTTCGAGATAACTAAGAGAAAAGTCGAGTTTGATGATCATTTGACGATTACCTGCTCATCAACAAATTACGGCCCACAACCATTTCTACCATGTCTACAAACCGTCGCGGCCGCCTTTTTTCTCGCCTATTGATGCGTCGTTCGGCGGCTGATGGTCATGGTCTTGGTCTTTCTCGTTCAAATGACTTGGAAATCGGCAAGGATCTCCCTGTTGGAGAGAAAGTTGAGCATGGCCTTTCTACTCTGAGCATCGACGCCGAGCTAACCCACAATATGGATATTGCGGAGTTTGAAACCTTCACATCCTCGGAAGAACTCAATCACCTCATCTCGTTTCTACCCATGGATAAGTCCAAGTGGGAAAAGGCTCTCAAAATGGCATTAGCTTTGACGGAAAAGTCCCTGGGGAAGTCCGATGAAGCTGGCATTGATCCAGCATTGTGGAAGACGACGTGTACACTCCTCAAAGCAAACTTCTATTTGCAACAATCGTACCCCTTGGAACGCCTTCGCCAAGAAGAATGGTATCAGTATAGCCTTCATTCTGCTGTTGGGCTATTGCATCCTGTCTGTCCCGAACGTGTGGTTGAGCGTCTCTTGGTTGAGTTTCCGACTCAAACCAAAGTCGTAGAGCCTGCCTCTTCTCGCTATCCCCTCCACATTGCTGCCGCGACGCCCTTCAAATTGCTGTCGTTTTCCATGACACGAGCCATTGTGTTGGATTTGCTAGTTCAAGCCAATTCAATGATTGCTCGCGTTCATGACGGCCAAGGCAATTATCCTTTGGAACTGGCCAAAACTTCAGGATACCGCTTCAAATTGGGATTGGAATCGTTGACCGCCGCGTCGCAAGGTCCTCTACTAGCATCCACGGCTACCGCTCCGCCGTTACTCCGAGCAGCATTAATCCCAGCTCCCAGAAGCTGCGGAAACCTATCGGATGCATATCGTGGAAAGAGCGTTTCGTCCCTTGGTGTGATGAACGAAACGATGTCGGGACACCAGCCTATTATGATGTGAAGTAGAGGGTATGTAGAAGCGACGAATACAAGCGTGAGGCCGTCCAAGACGAGCCTAGATGGACAATCATTTTAGTGATTTAGATAATATTGAAGCATAGCTCGTCTTGACTATCTCCCTCGAGACGAGACTTTCCTCCGCTGTCTTGACATTGCTGATAGTACTTGTCGAAAATATTCCCTAGCCACCCCCCAATATAGTCCATACCAAGCCAATTGAGAGCTTCCAATTCAACCTTGGCCCCTGCCTCAAACATATCTTCTAGTTCTTGTAGGCGCTCTTGGTTTCGCCCGAAGTCGGTCCATCGATGAGGTTTGTCGTAACTTAATAAGGATTTTTCTAACAAACTGAAGTCACGGTCGGTCATTTGTTGGAAGACTGCATCCGGTAGAGTGGGATCATTTCGCTTCTTGTTGCTCGACTTGGATGTCTTTGACTGTAAATACGCAATTTGAGAAGGACGGAGTCCAAGCCATTGCATGGGAACACTGTATCGGTCTCCCCCATCGACGGACCGTCCACCGCCGCGTCCGTGAACGTACGTGTGCAGCACCAAAATCCCGTAAGGATTACAGTCAGCCAAGCCCCAAACAGGTAGTTCCAACTCACAGTGCAATGTATGTACCATTGCACGAGTAGCAAGATCGGGAAAGCCCTTACCTGTCACCAAAATACACGGATGTCGTTCAAAGAAGGCGTCTTCCAAGAGTCGGTTGTACACTCCTTCCTTTTCAATGACCAAAATGCAAACCGCATTGGTTGTTTGTACAGTAAAGTTACGCATGTGAGCTGGAGCTAACCATTCGCTAGAAATGGGCGACCCGTGAATGGATTGAGGGACGCGTCCATCAAGAATGATTTTAGGGTGGTGGTTTTCCGAATTATCTCGTTCCTCCCCAGAGCGTCTTCGTATCAATTGTACATCTCCGCAAAACCATCCACGCGGTGACGCCTTTAGCCCTAAATCGTGGCGAGAAACTTGCAATAAGGTTGCTGTTTCAGTGATGGCCATATCACATTCCTTTTGGGATCTAAAGTGTGTCACGTAGTAGTAATAGACTTCTCGAGTTGTTGTCGTACGCCGAGAGAGAAGCAGATTGTGGCAAAACGACAAGACCAACAAGATACTGGTGTAGGAGCGATCTTGATTGTGTTTCAAGAGTGACTTAGCCAAAACTTTGGGATGTTGATTGTTTAGGGCGGTGTCTTGCGATGGTTGATCACCGTCATTGTTGTCATCTCGTTCCTCGTCCTCGATGTCATCTTCGTTTCGAAGAGGTCGGAGAACAGGAACCACTTCTTCGTCCAACTCTTCCATGGCAGTTGCAATCAACGCTTCGATTCGTTGAATGACTTGTTCAGGTGTGATATCGTTTCTCGTGGTCATGATTACAAGTGAGAAGCTTTCTTTCACTGAGGCAATGCCAAGTTTCTGTCGGCAAGTTGTGTCCATGGTCGACGCAGTGTCGAGAATTTGAAATCCGATTAGTCGCAGGCAGATAGTACTACTACGTACTACTACTACGACTACCCTCTAGGGTACGACTAATACTACTAATGATGGATCCAAGACCCCTTTGGGTCATTAAGGAAACGTCATACAGATTTTCTCGTCAGTCCGCTAACCGTCCATGGCTCCCTTCCATCCACTCGAGCGTGAACTACTACCATGGCGCAAATAGATACAGAAAGTTGCAGACGAAGGTCCCAGACCCGCCTAATGAGCACAGCTGCATTCGACTGATCAAGTGTATCCTACTGGTGATACTTCTTGGGCACAAATTGCTCGAAGAAGTGTTTGTTGATATAGAGAGAACGAGCAAGAAGAAGAAGAATGGTTCGCGTCTTTCTCAAAGGAGGCGTCTGGAAGAATTCCGAAGACGAAGTTCTCAAAGCAGCCGTCCAGAAGTACGGCAAGCAACAATGGGCCCGTGTCGCGTCTCTGCTTAATCGAAAGACTGCGAAACAAGCAAAGGCGAGGTGGTATGAATGGTTGGATCCTTCCATTCGCAAGACGGAATGGAGTCGATCCGAAGAAGAAAAACTTTTGCATTTGGCAAAGTTGATGCCCGCGCAGTGGAAGACGATTGCGCCCTTGGTAGGTCGGACTGCGACGCAATGTCAAGAGCACTATGAGTACTTGTTGGATCAAGCGGCTTCTGAAGGAGGAGCCGATGGTGCCAACGAAGAATTGCGCAAACAGTCGTCATCGCTACGAGCCGGACAAATCGATTCACATCCCGAAACCAAACCGGCCCGACCGGATCCCATCGATATGGACGAAGATGAAATGGAAATGCTACAAGAAGCCAGAGCGAGATTGGCCAATACACAGGGAAAGAAGGCGAAAAGAAAGCAGCGCGAGAAGATGTTAGCCCAAGCCAAGCGATTGGCTGATTTACAAAAACGTCGAGAACTCAAACAGGCGGGCCTGTTGAGCAAGGCGGCTTTGAAGAAGAGTAAGAAGCGAAAGAATGAAATTGATTTCGGAGTAGAAATCCCCTTTCACAAGCCAGCACCTGTGGGCTTCCATGACACCTCTGCGGAGCAGACCCGAACGGAAAGCATCCGGGCCAAACGTCTCAAACAGGTGGACTTCCAAAAGATAAACGAAAATCGATACCGATCTCGGGACTATGAAGAGGCGCAGAGGAAGAAGAAAGAAGAGAAGCGCTTGAAAATATTGGAACAGGCAAATGAGAAGTATGCCAAGCAGAAGGAGGAAGAGGTCATGCCTGCTAGATCCCGCGGTATGCTGAATTTGCCGGCTCCGACTGTCACAGATGCAGAGCTTAATCAAATGGCAAAGATGCAACAAGCCCAGGCAGAAACCGGAACGACAGGACAACTCGGAGAAGGGACTTCTGCAACGCAGGCTCTTGTAGGGGACTATTCCGACCGTCCTTTGCCGACACCCATGCGTGCCCCCGCCGCGGCTTCTACGGCCCAACGTGATTTGGTACAAGAAGCATCGCAATTACGAAAACTTGAGCGTGGACAGACACCTCTCTTAGGAGGGCATGGACAAGGAGCTGGCGACGAAGAAGATGAGGACCAGGATATTATTGGTGACTCCAAAGCTGCTGCATCCCATGCTCGACTTCCCGATCGATCTGGATCTGGTCGGACTCCGG
>Ga0222719_10000703_pt1 | contig 33380 bp, 16 predicted proteins | sample C33_34DmetaG_FD_165039 | JGI IMG/M metagenome (GOLD analysis project Ga0222719, IMG submission 165039) | Estuarine water microbial communities from San Francisco Bay, California, United States - C33_34D | ecosystem: Environmental > Aquatic > Marine > Unclassified | place: USA: California... | reverse complement strand
TGTTGGAATTGGCACTGCTAGTCCTAGTTCAAAACTACACGTTCAGGGAACTTCTTTCTTTTTTGACCAAGCTATTTTTGATGATAAAGTCGGTATTGGAACAACTAGTCCTGGAGCTAAGTTGGATGTTGAAGGAGGAGATATAAAGGTAACTTATAATTCAGGCTATAATCTTCAATTAAGCGATAGCGGAGGGCTTGGAAAAATATATGCTAATGGAGACTCTTCGTCTTTAGCTTTTGGAGCCTCTTCAGCTCTTGCAAACAATGCAACTGAAAGGATGCGAATTGTTGGGACTACAGGCAACGTAGGTATCGGGACTACTAATCCAGGGAATAAACTAAGTGTGGTTACTGGCGCTGGAGCTGATGACACAATACCAGCTTTAGGTAGTAATGGAGGTAAATTTTCATTGCTAAATAATGGAGGACTTTATGGACTAATAAGTGGAGTTTTAGGAAGTGGAAATTCTTTTCTTCAAACACAAAGAGTCGATGGAACAGCTACAGCATACAATATGCTCCTACAGCCAAATGGCGGCAACGTTGGTATTGGAACTACAAATCCTGGTACTAAATTGCAAGTAGATGGTATTATTAGGTCTAAAGGTACATCTGCTAATATTGATGTTGACTCTTTGTATGGTGCATTTAGGTTTAACAATGGCACTACCTTTACCGGAGGATTCTATAACGATGCTGTGCTTAGCTCAGGAAACGCTGTTGACTTAGTTACTTACATAGCATCAGGAGATTACTATATAAGCACTGCATCGACTCCAAAAGCAGTTACAGTAAAACAAGGTGGTAACGTAGGTATAGGAACTACTAGTCCAAGTCAAAAGCTTGATGTAGCTGGTAACATATCTTTAAGACATACTACGGAAGATGCTGTAAAGTTTGGATCTGCTGGTGATTTATACGGCACGTCAAGTGCTAATAGTGTAAAACTTCAAAAACCTGGTAGATCTCAATACTTTCTTTTTGGAACTCAAACAGGGTACTTCCAAGTAAGTGACGGAACAAACAATATATTATTAAGAGCAGAAAGTACGCCTGAAGTAAACATATACAACACAGGAGCTTTAAACTACACTCAACATAGTGCTACAAACAATAATAACGGAAATGTGCTAACATGGAGTAATAGTACTTCAGGTAACGGAGAGAGAGGAAGAGTATCTATTGTAGGAGATTTAAGATTAGATGATTATTCTTCTGGCTCAGCTGTAAATGTAGTTAATATTGAAAACAACGGAGATGCTTACTTCTCAGGCAACGTAGGTATAGGAACTACCAATGCTGGAACTAAGCTTGAAGTAGTCGACCCTGTAGTCAACGGAGCGCAAGCCACGTTCAAGTACTCCTCTGGCTATGATTTAGGTGTAGGTTATAATAGAGTGCTTTCTAATTTATCAGGTACAACTGATTTTAGAGTAGGAACAAGTACTGCAAATCATATGAGTTTGCTTACTGATAATATTCAAAGGCTAACAATAGAGCATACAACAGGCAACATTGGTATTGGTACTACTAGCCCTGATGTGAAACTAGAAATAGTAGGCAGTAATGCTTTAAGAATACACGATGGTACTGACCAAGGTTCAATATTTTTTAGAGGAGACAGAGATGATGTATACATAAAAGAAAGTAACTACCAATTGCTTTTTGGTTCTCCAAGCGGAATGGTGTTTGAATTAGACACAAACAACAACGATAGTGATTACTTCAATGTAACTCATAGAAACAATTCTAGGTTATATATAAATGGAGCATCAGGCAACGTAGGTATTGGAACGACTAACCCAAGTCAAAAGCTGCAGGTAGATGGTAATGCTAGAGTTACAGGGGCTTATTACGATTCAAATAATTCACCGGGTACATCAGGTCAAGTATTAAGTTCTACAGCTACAGGAACTAATTGGGTGTCTTCGAGTGGTCTTTCAGGTTCAGGAACGGTAGGGAAGGTTGCTAAGTTTACAGCAGGAACAACCCTAGGAGACGGACTATTAAATGATGACGGTACATCTATATGGTACAACGGACCATCACCAAACGATACTAAACTAGCTTACGGAAAGGATGCATTGTCCTCCGGAGGTGGTAATTATAATACGGCTATTGGTTTCGAGTCTCAGGAGTCTAATGCTTCAGGATTGTACAATACATCTCTTGGATTTAGAACTTTAAAAAGTTTAACAACTGGTAACGGAAATATTGCAATAGGAGAATTAGCATTACAAGATCTTACTAGTGGTAATCAAAATATATGTATAGGATATATAGCAGGATGGAAAATAACTACGGGAACTAACAATACTGCTATTGGTCGTATTGCCTTGCAGAATAATGTTACGGGCAATGAGAATACTGCACTTGGAGTAGCTTCTTTGCGAAACACAACATCCGCATTTAATACAGGTATTGGTAGTCAAGCACTAACAGCAAATACCACAGGTGTGGGTAACTCAGCATTGGGTCAATTAACAAATAGTGGTAACTTTAGTCACTCTGTAATATTAGGTAGAGAGGCAACTGCAACAGCAAGTAACCAATTTGTTGTAGGTTCATCTACTTATAATGCAGGAACAGTAGTAACAGCACCACAAACACAAACAAGATATTGGGAAGTTGTAATAAACGGAGTAACGGAAAGAATATTATTAGCATAAAATGAAAAATTATACTTGGACAGTTGAAAGTCTATATACGAAAGATACAGAAGGAGAATTAAACTATGTGGTAGATGTTGAATTTACCGTATCGGGAGAAGAAGAGGTAGACGGTATAACATACTCATCTGAATTAAATCACAATGCTTTAAAGTTTGAGATATCTGAAAAAGAGGATTTCATTGCTTATGATGACTTAACTAATGATACAGTAGTAGGATGGATAAAAGAATCATTAGGAGCTGAGTCAGTAGCTTCTTTTGAAGCAGCCGTAGGAGGAATGATTGACAGTAAGATTAGTCCTGTTGTAGAGCCTAGCAAACCTGCTTTACCTTGGAGTTAAGATATGGAAGATAAGATACAAATAATAGTAAACGCAATAGACCTAGCAGTACAAAAGGGCTGCTACAATTTAAACAATGCAGCAACAGTAATTGACGCATTAAGAGAAGTATTTCCAAAAAAAGAACAACAAAAATAAAAAAGAAAAATTATGACAAATTATGATTGGAACTGTAAAACAGTAGACGCTTATCCACAAGATGGAGATTACACAGATGTAGTGTACAATGTACATTGGATTGTAACAGGAACTTCAGACTCTGAAGGTGTTACTTATTCAGCTACTAGTATTGGTACGCAAGTATTGGATACTAGTGAGATAACGGATTTTATTCCTTTTGATGAACTAACTAACGAACAGGCAGTAAGTTGGACTAAGTCAGCAATGGGTGAGGAGCAGGTAGATAGTATTGAGGCTGGTATTCAGTCTGAAATAGATAATCTAATTAACCCCATAAGTGTTACTTTAACAATAGGAGAGTCTGAATAAGTAAATTTTTAATTAAAAAAAATTATTATATTTGTTTTATGGAAGATAAAATAAAAATAATAGTAAATGCTATAGATATGGCAGTTCAAAAAGGTTGTTATAGTTTAAATGATGCAGCAACGATCATTGAAGCTTTAAAAGAAGTATTTCCAGCAGATGTAAAAGAAAAAGAAGATGAGTAAAAGTAAAAAAACAAAACTTACAAAAAAAGAATTAGAGGATGTTATATCTAAAAAAACATCTTTAGATAAAGTTGTAATGGAAATTGGTAATATAGAAGTTAATAAACAAGCTTTATCTAATTTATACGCATCTCTTAAAGAAGATTGGGATGATAATACTAAAAAACTTGAATCTAAATATGGTAGTGTTAATGTAAATTTAGAAACAGGTGAAATATCTCCAATAGAGGAAGTAAAAAAATAATTAGGTTTATATCTTTTTCACAGCCTCTTAAGACTTTTAATAAGTACTTGAGAGGCTTTTTTATTTAAAAAAGTATTTATAATAAGTGATACTTGTTTGATTTAAAAAAATCTTGTATATTATAACTATATGTGTTACAACAATGTAATACATCATATTAATATATATTTATGATTCCAAGTAATTCAAGTAATATGACAAATGGATGTGATAGTATTTCATCTAATTGTGTTATATGGCAAGGTCCAGATATTAGTTGTATAGATCTTTGTAATGGAGATACTATAAGCGAAGTAACATATAAGTTAGCTACTGAGGTATGTGATTTAATTACAAGTGGTGTAACTGCAAACCCTAATCTTGATGGGTTAGACCTAACATGTTTAAATATTCCAGGTACAACTCCAACTACGTTAGTTCCTGTTTTACAGGAAATGGTTAACTCTATTTGTGCAGATTCAGGAAGTAATTTACCTCCTGAAAATTATGTACAAGATAACCTTCCTATAATGACATTACCTCTCTGTCTTCAGTATAATGATGCAGGTGGGAATCTAGTAACACAACTAAGACTTGATTTATTTGCAACATTAATAGCAAACAAGGTTTGTGATATATTAACTACAATATCATCTATTCAGTCTACATTAACTTCTTATGGAGATAGAATAGCTATTCTTGAAGCATGTGTATTACCATGTTCAGGTGTTGTAGTAGAAAAACAAATTGTTCCTACATGTATATTACCAAGTGTATTAACAGATGTTTCAGTTTTAGTACTTGCTATAGAAGCACGTTTTTGTGCATTAGAAAATGCTGTAGGTTTACCATCAGCAATTAACTCAGCAATAAGTCAATCTGTAATTACAGCTTCATATATAACATTAACAAATAATAGTGCAACATATGGATCTATTACCGGATGGAATGCTGGTGCTAGTACTTTAGCAGAAAGTTTTCAAAATGCTTGGGTTGTTATTGATGATATGTATACAGCAATACAAAATATTCAACTTAACTGTTGCCCATCAGGATGTGATGCAGTAACATTTGGATTTATTGCCAATGGTGTTACTAATAGTTCAGGTGAAATAGATACATTAAATTTTGACTTTACTTCTTCAAGTATTCCAGCTGTATTTAATGATTGTGCAGGAAGCACTGTTGTTACAATAACAGATGCAAGTTCTACATCTATTACAAGTACAGTTAATGTTAGTAGTTTACAAGCTATTCCTTCAGGTGTTAATATTTCTACAGGAGCATTAAACACTTCACAAGATCTTTCAATATCTGTTGCATTTTGTGTTACTAATGGATCAGATACATGTAGTGATGTTGCTGCAGCAACAGTATCGGGTATTGTTCCATGTCCTGCAATTATAAATGTAACAGGAGTAACTACAGAAGATGCAACAGTAGACTTTACAAATTTAATAGGTGTAACAGCTACATATGTAATAGATTTATTAGATGGTAATGGTGCAATAGTTGATACATATACTCAAAATAATCCTGGTGTTACTGTAACAAATATATTTGGAGGTTTAACTCCTGGTACAACATATACTGTAAGAGTTACAGTAGAAAAAGGTGGAGCAACAAAAGTTTGTACAAATACCACAAGCTTTACTACTAACTTTGCATTTATAGCATGTGATCAAGGAATGGATGTAGCAATATTATTTGATTATTGTGATGCTAACTTGATGCAACCTATAGTTGCAGATTTTAAAACGAATGCTTCTTCAATTGCTACACAAATAGCTACTTTATCTGGTGTAAATGATTACAGAATTGGATTAGGCATTACAGATCAAGGAGCAGGAATAACACCAAGTTATAATGCATCAGTAGAATATACAGCATTACCAGTAGGTCAAAAAAGTGCGGCTCCATTCCCAGGTGCTCCATCGTTATATGCTTATCTTACTACTGTTGAAGTATTCCAGACTAATAATGGTGCAACATTTGATACACAGTTAAATAAATTAGATACTGTTGATTGGCCATTAGGAACTGGTGCAGCTGGAACACAACCTACCGGTGCATTATTATCAGTAGCTATTTCAGGTTCTTTATCAATTGGTACTTTAAGACCATCAGCTTCAAAGGTTGCTGTAGTTATAACAGATGAATTACCAAGTAGTGGTAATGGTGTATTTGATGCAACATCTGTAGCTGAATTAGCAGCGTTACAACAACAATGTTTAATAGATGGTATTAAAGTTATTGTATTAGGTAATGGAGCAGCTCGAACTTATACAGATGCTGGAGGAACAACAACAACTCCATGGGCTGACTTTGCGGTAGCAACGGGCGGTACATTTGATATTACATCAAATGCAGCTTCATTAAATAATGCTCTTACAACTATATGTACATAAAATAAATAAAATTAAAAATAAAAAAAATGGCTTGTAATTGTTCTAAATGTAGTAATAAATGTGGTTGTGGAGATACAGCTTTATCAACACCATGTACATATACTGATTGTAGTGTAGGTAGTGAAAGATGTGCTGATGTACAATGTGCAGAATGTGTTAGTTATTGTGGTACATCTTTTCAAATTGGTGATGCCGCTGCGTTATTAAAAATAAATACCGGAGAAAGATTAGATTCTATAATACAAAAATTTGCAATGATATTATCAAATGGTCTAGGTGCATGTACTTCTGAAGATTTACAACATGATCCATATAATGTATATACTGGTGTTATTACATCTAGTACAGCAAATGTAATTTGGGATGGTATATGGAGTTCTAGTACAGGTATTAATATATATTATGATACTCAAGTAGCACCTTCAGGATGGGTACTTGCGAATCCAACTCCAATTGTAACTACAACTAATAATTTTACAATAACTAATTTAGTAGCTAATACAGCTTACAAAGTTAAAGTTGTTGATAATGCAAATTCTATTTCTTGTAAACCCATTGAAATCTTATTTACAACATTAACAGCTTAAAAAAACAACAAGTGGTGGTTTGTTGGTTTTCTATCACAAACGTTGGAAAAGACTGGGGTAACTCAGTCTTTTTTTTTAATTTCAAAATAAAAATATATTTTTACAAAACTTTTATATAAATCTTATGAACATTAAGGAAGAAATAATCAAATCATTTAAGTGGAAAAAGTCTGTTGCATATTGTGCAGATAAACTTGGTATATCTGAATCAGAGTATGTTAAGTTGAGAAATGAAATTAGAAAAAGCAAAAAACAAAAAAGAAAGTTTTTTGGAAAAATAAATGCTGATTCAGGTATTACTGAAGCAGTAAATTTAGAAAAAGGTGAGAAAACTATAGCAGCTACATCATCTACAGAACCAAAGTCAGCAGATGAAATTATAAGACTTTTAAATATTGATACAAAAGAATGGAAACTTTCTCAATATTGGAATAAACAAATGGGAGATCATTGGAGAGTTTCAGCATTAGTTTCAAAAATAAAAGATACAACAGAAAGTGATTTTCAAAAATTACTTGAAGAATGGGAACCTAAAACATATAAAATACCTAAAACAAAACTATCAAAAAACAAAGATGCTCATAGAGTATGCGGTATAATGTCTTTGCAAGATATTCATTTTGGTAAAGAAGGTAATGAAACTATAGATAAAGATTTTGAAGATACTTTAATTAATTTATTAAATAGAGCTGTACCCTCTCATTATATAGAAAAGATGTATTTTGTTGTTGGTGGAGATTTAATTAATATGGATACATTTAATGGTACAACAACAAGTGGTACTCCTTTAGATAATTGTATGACATCAACCGAAGCATATGTTCAAGCATTTGATGCATTACATTGGGGTATTAATTATATTAAAAGTTTTTGTAAAGAATTAGTTGTAGTATATATACCTGGTAATCATGATAGATTATCTTCTTTTCATTTAGCTCATGCATTATCAAAGTCTATAGAGTGTGATGAAATTACTTGGGATATTAAATATGAAGAAAGAAAAGTTCATGTATGGGGTAATAATTTTAATGCGTTTGAACATGGAGATAAACCAAGTAAAAATACACCATTAGTATATGCAACAGAATATCCTAAACAATGGGGAGCAACTATTAATAGAACTTTATTTACAGGACACTTTCATACAGAAAGAAAAGTTGAATATATGACTACTGCTGAGACAACAGGTTTTGTTCATAAGACTTTACCAAGTTTAGGTAAAACAGATTATTACCATTATAGTAATAAATATGTAGGTAACAGAAGATCGGGTAAGTTAGAACTTCAAGATGCATTATTAGGTAATATATGTGAATTAACCTATCAGGCAATATAATGCCTCATTTTAATTTCATTAAGTGATGTTTTTTTTGTAAATTATAAATGAGACCATATGAGTAATGTATTTAACAAACCTGATTTAAATGCTCCAAGATATAGAGATAGAAAATTTGGTTTACTAAATAAAGAAACAATATCAGAATTTAAAGAACAATTTCCTTCATATTCTAATATTGATAATAAGAAACTTAAAAGTATAATTAAGTTGTATAATGTTAATTTATGGAATGCTGTTATAGAAAATAGAGATGGGGTAGAATTACCTGACTCTTTAGGATATCTTTTTATAGGAACATGTCCTGCTTCTAAAAACGGAAATACCAATTATGCATTATCTAATAAATACGGAAAAGTTTTACAGAATAAGAACTGGGATACAGATGGTAATATAGGTAAAATATTTTACACTAATTGGTCTGCAAAGTATAGGTATAAGAATAGAGATCTTTGGAAGTTTGAAGCATGCAGAACATTTAAAAGAACTGTTGCTAAGACATATCCAATTAATTGGACTAAATATGTTCATGTAAAGAACACATTCAGGGTTGCTAAACTTTATACTGAGATTAATGAAAAGACTCAAAAAGAATTAGAGTCTTATAATGAATTTGAAAATTAAATATAATGTCAACTATAGCAGAAGTCGTATCAAGAATAAGAGGTCAAGTTAAAGCAGAGGTGCAAGATTCATTTGTAACTGATAGATATGTATACAGTTTAATTGAAAAGTATGCTCAGATTTTAATGAGAAGACAAGATTATGCAAACAAATTAATGAAATTTAATTCTGTTTGGAAAACATTACCATATGTAGAATTAATTGATGTTGATAAAGTTGAAGCTCAATGTTCTGGTATTCAAAGTGGTTGTACATTTAAACGTTCTAAAGTAAGACTCCCATCTATGATAGAAGGATACTGGGGTCCTCTTATTAGAACTGTAAGCTCCATAGATGGCTCTCAAGAGTTGAAAGCTACTCAACCGGGTACTTATACTTCAATGACAAAAACAACGTCTTTTAAGTACAATAATGCAAAATATTTTTGGTGGTTAGATGGTTACATATATTCTCCAAATATAGAATGGGATGCATTAAAGATAGAAGGTGTATTTAATTCTGATATTACAAAATGGAATTGTGATACAGAAGATGATTGCACACCAAGATACGAACAACCAATATATATTCCAGAGGCACTATTTGCTGAAATAGAAGCGCAAGTTATACAAACAATGATAGGCACAGCTCAGATACCATCTGATGATTCTGACAACAAACAAAATATACATAGGTAATGGGAGTATCAAATAAATATAGAACTTTTGGACAGTTAATGGAAGATGTTTCCATAGACTTTTCTAATTATGCTTTAGAAGGAATGATTGAACCTGCTCAACTTATTAAAGTTGCAACAAGGGTTAATTATGATTTAGGTTTAAAAATACATAGAACTAAAGAAGTTATTATAGATGTAGAGCATGGTAAAGGACAATTACCAGATGATTTTGCATATATAAATTATGGATTTTTATGTGGTGAGTATAAAATAAATAATACGATGCCATCAGGCACACATGTAGAAACTTTTAATGAAGTACCATATGTTCCTGCTCCAGGTGAAGTAACTGAATGTGGTACATCTGCTACATGTAAAGATGTTTGTGTTATTAAAACTTGTGATGATAATAATGAATATCAGTTAATACAAAGAATTGGACCAGAACAGTATAGAACTTTTACTACATGGACTCAATTAAGAATACAAGATGTTAATGATAAAGTTTGTTATTGTCCAGAGTTAGGAGCTCAAGCGCCAGATATAGCAGAAATAAAAGATGGATTTTTAATTACATCATTTAAAACAGGTAAAGTATATTTAAGTTATCAAGGTGCTATGGAAAATGCAAATGGTGAATTAATAGTATTAGATCATCCATATTGCAATGAGTATTATGAATATGCAATAAAGCAAAGAATACTTGAGAATATGATATTTCAAGGTGAGAACGTAAGTCAGCAATTAGGTTTGATAGAACAAAGATTAAGAGCTGCAAGAAATAATGCTTTAGGTTTTGTTAATACACCAAACTTTGCAGAGATGAGAAAGATGCATAATGTAAATAGAAGAGCTCAATATCATAATTATTATAATATGTTTTTGAGTTATGCTCCACATAATCCAAGAGTTACAGGAACTAAAACTAATAATACTTACTCATAAAGAATTAAATTAGCATGGCTAAGAAAACATCACCATCATCATCTAGTGTAAATACTAATACCTTTATAAAAGGTATGAATAAGGATATTACACAATCTATGGAACCAAATCAAAGTTGGTGGCATGCGCGTAATGCAGCTAATAATTCTACTGATGGGGACCTTGGTGTTATAGGAAACGAACCTTCAAACTTTTCATGTGGGGAAATACCATATACAATAATTGGAGCTATAAAGTTATATAGTGATAAATGGGTTATATACTCTACAGATAATATAAATTCTGAGATAGGTATATTTGATGACAGTGAATGTAAGTATACAACACTTGTAAATGATCCATGTCTTAACTTTAATAAAAAGTTTCTTATATCAGGTGCAGCTAAGGAAAACTTTGATTGTACTTGGCAAGTATATTGGGATGATTCTAATAATCCATCACGTACATTAAATATAGATAACATTCCATGGATTCAAGATTGTGAAACAATAGATGATTGTGTAACATGTACTGATACAGATAGATTAGATTGTGAACAAATTAGATTAGCTCCATTAGTAGATACACCTTGTGTTTCATTATCTAAAGCTGAGGATGGTGGTTTAATAAGAAATGGAACTTATCAAGCTTTTATTGCTTATGTAGAAAATGAAGCAAGAGTAACAGATTATATTGGTATATCTAATTTACAATCAGTTTGGAGTCATGAAGGTTCTAATTCTTCATTGAATATTAAGATAAGTAACTTAGACACTGATTATGAATTTTTTGAATTAGTTATATACCAAAGAAATCAAGGACAAGCGTTTACAAAAAAGATAGGTCTTTATAGCACTCAAACAAAAGAAATAAATATTGATTTTATTAGTGATCAACTTGAATCAATAGATCAAACATTATTACCTCAAAGAAGTCCAGCATATGAGAAATCAGATGCAATGTATGTTGTTAATGATTATTTAATAAGACAAGGACCAACTGAACAATTTGATTTTAACTATCAACCTATAGCAAATCAGATAAAAGTAAATTGGGTAACAAATAGATTACCTGCTAAGTATTATAACTTAGGTGGTAATAAATTAGGTTTTATGCGTGATGAGCAGTATGCATTCTTTATCCGTTGGATTTATAATACAGGAGAAAGATCAAGCTCATATCATATACCTGGTAGACCTGCAAAAGATTTTAAATTACCTAATGGAGATGTAAAGAAAGAAACAGATCCTATATTAGGACCAGATGTAGTAGGAGATAATCTTATTAATGAAAGTGGAGAAGAGGTTTATAAAGTATATAATACAGGATCATTAACTGAGTTAATTGATCCTACTGATTACCCTCAATTAGATGGATCAACTATTATAGCTAGAGGTGAAATGGCATATTGGGAATCCACTGAAAGATATCCTGCTGATAAACCAGAAGTTTGGAATTCAACATATGTTGATCCAGCTACAGGTATAAATATTGGTGAAACTACAAATCCGGATTTTGATTTATGTGGTAAACGAATTAGACATCATAAGTTTCCAAGTGAAGAAAAAGGTACTGGTACAGATTCACCATTATATTTAACATCAGATAATGGTGACTTTATAAATATACTTGGGGTAGAGTTTACTAATATAGGTAGACCAAAGTATAATGATGGTACATATATACCAAACGTAGTAGGTTATGAAATACTTAGAGGTTCTAGATTAGGTGCTAAGTCAATTCTTGCAAAAGGATTATTTAGAAATATGCGTAAGTATAGAATACCTAACGCAGATAATTTAATTGGTGGAAGTGTAGAAGGATTATATCCTAACTATCCTTATAATGATTTAAGACCTGATCCATACTTTTTTGATAAAGGTAATGATAATGATATTGTAACTAAAGATTGTCATAATTATCAGGAGAGTATATTTAATTATCCTCCTTTATCAGGGTACACTAAAGATGTATTTACTTTTGCTTCTCCTGACTTAATGTTTTTTAAACCATTTTTAAATGCTTATGAAACAAAGATATATGGTGAGATGTATGGTAATTCATCTGGCAGTTTTAAAGCATCAGAAAATCATCCACAATTTAAGTTATTAAGAAACTCAGCAGTGCTTGTTGGTCTTGTTGCTGGTCTTGGATATGCATTAAAGAAAATAAATGGTACACGTACAATAGAACAACAAAGTGGAGAGAAAGGTGGTCCTGGTGATGGTACTGGTGCTACAGTTGCTCTTGCTACTCCTGCTGGTATAGCTTCACAAGCAAGTACAACAGTATATATAATAGCAACTGATACAGAAAGTGCAGGTGTAAGTTTAGCTGATTTAGTTGCTGGAGGTCTTGGAACTAGAGCAGCCGGTGAGGCTTGGTATAATGCTCAAAGTGCTGCTGGTGCGTCTGCAGGTATGCAACCAGCACTTTATAAAGTAATTACGACAAAAGATAGTGATTTTTCAAATTTACCTAATGATCGTTTAAATTTATTTAAAGGTCTTGTTGGTGCAGCAATGTCATCTACATATATATCAATAGGTGCAGATGAATTAATAGAATTTATATATAATCAATTATCATTAAGAGATTTTGCATTAAAATATAATTCACATGGATTTTTTACTAACTTTAAACCTATAGATTACAAAAATACATTTAGATCTAAAAATAATGATTCAAACTATATAGGTCAATCATTTCAATTATTTGATGAAGGAAAGTATAAAATAAATAATTTATTTAGACCAACTACTGTAGCTGTTTCTTTAGATAGAGAAATAGATGATCCTAGTGAAGAAGATACATCAAGATTTCAAATTAGTGGTTCTGTTGATAAAAATGGTCAAGTTGTTGATTATGATTCTACTTATAGAGAATTTATAAATACTCAACAAAAGAGACCTATTTCTGCACATTACGGTGCATTAAAGTTTAATATAGATAATCAGTATGGACAGCTTAGTGGTATTAAACAAATACCAATGAGAGATTGCATACAGTATCTTGATTTTACAAGACCCGATGAATTTAAATATACCAGTGAATTTATGTTTAGTGGTGATATTTATATAGGTAGATATACTGAAAAAGTAATAATGCCAATTTTTTCTCAGTATTTATTAGGTCAACCTGATGAGTTTTCATATGATTATTCAAAGCATGTTAATATTCCTTATCCAAGATTTTGGTTAGATTCTACAAAATATGATATTAGTAAATTAATAAATGTATCTGGTTTAATAAGTCCTGAAGATATTCTTAATCTGCCAAATGATAATTTTTATTTAGATAGAGGTTACGATACATGTGTAAGAAAAATACGTGAAATTTTTAATAGAAGTGATGATCCTAATCCTGCATTTGCAATGGTTTATGCATATATGTATACTCACGTAAATGGTGTATTAGATTTCTTTGTTGAATCAGAATATAATCTAGCTTATAGAGATTGGGAAGATAGACCAGCTGCAAGAATATATGATACATATACTTATAATGATCTCACTGCTTTATTTCATGCAGAGATACAAAAGATAGATAATTTTTATAAGTATGATGAATCATTAAGTGCAACAAAATTTCCAACACAATTATCGGGCTTTGCTGAAATACAACCTTTATACTATGATCCTTATACAGCTGAAGAATGTTATGTGTATCGTCCTAAGAGATTGATATACTCATTAAGAGCAATGCAAGAGGCTAGAAAAGATTATTGGAGAGTATTCTTAAACTTTAATTATAGAGATTTTAAAGATCAAGTAAATGTAATAAAGCCAGTAAGTAAAAGTGGTGCTATTATATTTTTCCCATATCAATCTCCTCAAATGTTTAATGGTGTTGATGAACTTAGAACACAATTAAATACTAAGCTAACAATTGGTGACGGAGGTTTATTTAGTCAACCATTCCAGAATGTTGTAAACTCTGAATCAGCAAATGAGTATGGATCTAGTGAGAGCATGAGAAGCGTTGTTAGTACTCCTGCAGGATTGTTTTACATATCTCAAGCTCAAGGTAAAATATTCCAATATGCTGGAAAAGGTTTAGAAGCAATTTCTAATCAAGGTATGAAGTGGTGGTTTAATAAGTATTTACCATCTAGCTTAATAAAACAATATCCAGAGTTAGAGTTTTCTAAATTAGCAGATAACCCTGTTGTGGGCATAGGATGTCAGACAGTATACGATATTAATGATGATATAGTATACTTTATGAAGAAAGACTTTAAAGTAAAGGAAGAGTATTTAAACAGAGTATCTTATACAGAAGAAAAAGGGTTTATAGTATCAATTGATGAAGATGGTGGTAGATATAGTTTTCCTATTGAAATAGGTGATCCTGTATATTTTGATGATTGTTGTTGGACAGTTAGTTATGATCCTAAAGCAAAAGCTTGGATATCATTCCATGATTGGTGTCCAGAACTTTCTTTACCAAGTATAAATCATTTCTTTACAACAAAAACTAAACCTACAGATATAGCACAATGTCCTCCAGGATATAATTATAATCCATCTACAGAGTTATGTGAAAAGATAGAAGGTGAAAGTACTCCCGCTAATGTATTATTATCTCCACCAACAGAAGCTGATTTAAATCGTACAGGTTGTCCACTTGATATTGTATTTACTTTAGATGCATCAACTGCAGCTGGTGATCCAATGGATATGTCATCAAGTGCATATGCTCAGATACAGATTTTAATAAAATGGCTAGAGAATTCAGAAGTAAAATGGTTAGCAAGTGTTGGTAGTCTTCAAGTTGGAATTTTAATATCTTCAGAAAAAACAGTTAATCATGAAGCAGTAACACTTTTTGATTGGAGAACGTTTGGTGTATTTAATTGGTCAATGAGTAATCAACCTTTTTCTCCTGGTCAAGGTAATCCATCTAATACAATAAATGATTGGTTAATAAGTAACTGGCATTCTCTTTCAGATGGATCATCAATAACAACAAGTCAAGATATGCCTGCAACATTAGCAGCAGCTCAAGATTTGATTAATAGAAAACCAAAAGTTTTTTCAACTACAGATCCTCTTGGTAGTCAATTAGACGATAGATCTGCTGATACAGGATTTAAACAACAAATAATACATTTGAGTAGATTGGTTACTCCTATATCAAGTCCGGCTCCATGTAATATGCAAGGTACAATTTATTACCCTACCACAGGTGTTAATATAGATCAAGAAGTTTATGGTGTTGGTGTTTATGAAAATTCATCAGCTGTACCTGCAAACTTTCAAAATATAATAAATTCATTAACTTGTACATCTGGACCATATTCAATTGATGATAAACAATTTTTAGTTCCGTTAGATAATACTAGTCCTGTTATTTCAGATGCATATACTATATTAAGTACAGTTGGTTATTTAGCAGATACATTATGTAATACAATATGGACTGCTGAATGTCCTGTTGGTTATACTATGGTTTTCCTAAATGCAGAAGGTACTGCTTGGACAGAAGAATTTCCATTAAAACCAATATCACTAGATTATCCTCCTATATGTAGAAAGATTGAATGTGAATGTCCTCCATCACCTGATCCAAATCTTCCAACGTACATAACTGGAACATGTGATGATGTGTATAAAACTAATCTTAATGGTGACGGTGATCCTGATTATGTAAACTTAGATCCGCAACTTTGTTATTATTCTAAAACATTTACAACAAAACCAAGTTTTGAAGTTGGTACTTTATGGAGACATAATGCAAGATGTGATAGCTTTGCTAATTACTATGATGTTGCATATCCATGGGAAGTTGACTTAATTGAGAACTCAGGTCAAAATGTAAATACGGTTAGAAGTATTGAATATCAATTAGAAACATATGTATACAAAGGAGACTTACATTATGCATGTGGTGATGATAGATGGGAAGATCTAAACTTTAACTTTGATGAGTCAATCATTTATAATAATGAGCAAGTATCAGGTTTGTTAAAGTTAATTCCTACACCATTTAACAATCCTATTTTAGAACTAAACTATCCTATTATTAACACTGAAAGCTTTGAGATATTATGTTCTAAAGTAGAACAGAAGTATAGATTCAATCAGTTTTATGATATTACAAATGATAGAGGTGAATTTACAAATGCACAACAAGCTATATTTGATACAGAGTGTAATGGATATATAAGAAATTTAAATCCTACAAATCTTAATTATAATAAAGCCGAGTTACAACATAAGAAGTTTAGACATTACTATAACCATGTATTATTAAGAAGAACAAATTCTTTAGATAGAAAGATGTTACTTAGATTACATAATACTAAACTATTACTATCTAGAAGATAATGAAAGGAAAATTTGAGCATAAAGAAAGTAGAGGATTACCGGGTGGGCCAAACGAACAGTTTACATATATAACTGGAGTATTTTCCGTAGATGGTTATAAAGCTGATAGCCCTGATGTAAACAACCCTTTTAATGTTATACCTTCCGGTAATATTACAATGAAGGGTGTAGACTTTCCTGTTATAGGAACAGATAACTTAGGTAATACAAAACTAATGAAACCAGGTAAAGATTATAAGTTTCCTGGTGACATGGTATTTGAAGTACCAATGGCTCAACTTGGTGGAATGACTAGAAAAAAAGTAGATAAGATTCTTGATCAAAATAAAAACTTAAACTTTGTTCAAAGAATGTATCAAGAGAATACTCCTAGCATGATTATACCGGGTCAGAAAGGACCTTCAACACATTTTATGGAATCATCTGATAATATAGTATATCCTACAGTTGTTCAGATGCCAGATGGTACTTTACAATATTTAGAATCAGATGATGCATATAATTATGCTGTCCAATCCGGAGAATATATCAAACTTCCTAATGAAAGACAGGCTGCAAGATTTGGTGAAAGTTATAAGAAAGGGACAGGTGTATTAAAAGATTTTCAGAAATCTGAAATGCAACGTGGAGGTCAAATGAATGAAGAGGGACAAAAGCAAAGAAACTGGCTTGACTCTTACATAAGATCTGATAAGTATTTAGAGAGACTTGGTAAAGAAATGACTGGCTTTATGCCAGGTGCGTATGATGCTAATAAAGTAGCAAATGAAAGAAGAGCACGTTTAATGAACTTAAGAAATACACCTGTAGGATTTCTTCCTGAATCAAGTGATATATCTCCTACACCAGGTGATGTACAAGGTATATATGATGCTGATGAGTATCCAGGTATGATTATGTTAAGACCTGAATATTCAAAAGGTAGACAAGGATCATGGAGTTATAATACAATACCTTTACATGAAATGGGTCATGCAACTGATGAAGGTGGAAAGAGAATACCACAATCCACAAAAGATCTATTAATGTCTACATTAAAAGACAATGATTTTGGTATACCTAAAGAAGAATATTATTATACACAACCCACTGAATATATTAATAGGTTACAACCTTTTAGATATTTATTACAAGAGGAAGGTATATATGATGCAAGAAAAGAAGATTTTACAGAAAAGCATTTACAGAAGGCAAAAGAAAATACAAGAATAGAATTGAATAGACACTTTCAAGATTTACTACGCAATACAAAATCAGAAAAAGATCTTATAAATCTAATGAATATTATTGCTATGGATGAACGAAGTCAAGGTTTACCTACAGCTCAGGCTGGTATTGATATTAATCCTAGAACATTACTTACCACAGGGTTAACATCTCTAGTAAATCCTTTTGCACCCCTTGTAAGTAACCTTATACAAAAGGGTAAAGAGAATATAGCACAAAATATGATACCTGTATCATATAGAGATACTCATTATGCTAAACAACTATTTGATGGATCATCAGTAAAACAAGCAACCAACTTTGGCAAACAAGTTTCTAGTGCTACAAACAATAAAGCAGATTATAAACCAACCTATATAGCAAATAAACAGGCTAATAGGTTTGAATTACCAGCTATTAACAAGATTGTGAGTGCTATGTTTAATCTACCAAAAAGTGAAGATCAAGAACGTAAAATAAAAGATTTATATGAAAATCAATCTAATATTGCTCCACTACAAGAAAGAGAAGATCTTCTGAATATTCTTTTAGGTTTAGATCAAGAGTATAATTCTATATCTATGCAAGATGAATATAAACCTTCTAAATCTAAAGATGCTGACTCAGTATATTACAAATCTCCATCTACAGAAAATTATATAATAAATCAGTTGCAGAAAGATCCTCAAAAGTTTATAAACCAAATTAGAGAATATAAAGATGGTGTTAATTACTGGGTAGAAGATGAAAAAAATATAAATACGCTTGGTAATTATACTCTAAATATAGGGAAAGATGATAAAGGTGATTATATATCTTACTATGATATATGGGATTTACAACCATTTGAGAGTAAAGCTGGAACAGCTACACTAGATGCAGCTCAATCTTTGGCAGGACTAAATGCACCAGAAGTATATGGTAGAGTATATTTAAAAGATGACGCAAATATAGATTTCAAAAAAGAGTTTAAAAGTGTGCCAATAGATAAAAAGAAAAAAGAGGGCGGCTCAGTGAGTTGGAATTGGAAAGATTTACCTACAGCACAATTTGGTTTAGATATGGACAGTGAACAACCGTCACACCTAATTGAAGAAACACCTGATGCTAATTATTTTCAAAAGTTATTTAGACCTAAATATTATAAAGATTTAATTAAATCAGAGATGGAAGATCTTGATAGTTATGGGTATAAAAAACTTTTGAAAAAAGAATATCAATTAGAAGGTGGTACTAAAGCTGAAAGAGATGAGATTAATAAAATTATACAAGGTAGAAAAGATAGATTACAAGGCGCTAAGTTTATAAAAGATACAGATCTTTTAAAGAGCATGAGTGCTTTAGGTGCTTATGATAAAAGCAAGAATGCTGTAATATATGATAAGGGCCCATTTCACCTCAAAGCTAATAAAAATAATAGAATTCATATAGACGATCATGAAATAAATCATTTATATGATTCAGTAAAAAGACCAGGTCCAGCTTTCACATCTAAATTATATGATATATATAAAGATAAAAATATATTAAATTCTGATGTTATTGCAAATATAAATAATTATCAGCCTTCAATGACTTCAGATCAACATTTTGAGGAATTCTTAGATCAAGGAAGAAAAAGAAAATTTGATTTTGAAAAATCATTACCAGAGTTTTCAGCAGTTAGAGGTGGTGTTGGTGATCCTCAAAGGGGAAAAATTATTGGTTATACAGATAAAGCAACTAATCAATTTATATCTAATCAAGATTTAGGTAATTATGTGTCAGAAAATTATAAAGATATATTTGCTGATCCATCTAATTATAGAGAAGTAATTTCAAAGTACAAAAAGTATACAAATGAGTATGCCGGGGATTTAAGAGGCACTGATGAATACTATCAATTGCGTGAATATTTAATGAAAGAAATGCCTGCTTTTAGAAGATATTCAGACGAAGATGATGAATTTTATAATCAGTATATGGATGAATCAACAGAATTGCTTAATAATCCAGGAGATGCACGAACAGTAGAGCAAGTTAAATCAGATTTAGTCAATAATCTTAAGCTAGATGATTTTAATCCGGATATATTTAAAAGAGGGTATGGTGATAACTTATTATTTAACAACTATGATAAAGAAAGAGAAATTTACAACCTTTATAGTCCTACTGAAGTAAAAGCAAGACTTAAAGCAATACGTAAAGAAGCAGAAAGACAAGGTTATAGAAAAGGAAAAGACTTTGAAGGTTATTTAGATAAGGTTATAAAAAATAATAACCCTAATCTTAAATTGCAATATGATCAACTTAAACAAAAGCTTAAGCTGAGTGATGAAGAGATTAATGAGTTTATGTTATTGTTTGCAAAAAATAATCAACCTAATAATAATTTATCTATAGCACAACAAGGCGGTGAATATATAGTTAAATCAGGAGATACATTTGATGGTATTGCTAATAAATTGGCTAACAGCTTAGGTGTAAGTAAAGATGAGTTTATAAAAGCCAATCCAGGTATAAGAGGTAAAACATTACAAATAAATCAAACTCTTAATGTTCCTATTTCTGAACCAAAAGAGTATAAAACTTTTGCAGGTAGGTACGCTATAGAAAATCTTTTTGCACCAGGCAAACCTTTTGATGATGCATTTAGTTATAAAATGTTTGAACCTGCTACAGAGCTTATAAAACAAAGAGAAGGGTATACAAAAGAGAAAGGTGAGAAATCTTATATTGATAGTGAAGGAAGATTAACAGGAGGTGTTGGTCATTTACTTACAGAAAAAGAAAAAGCAAAATATCCTAAAGGAACAGCTATTCCTCAACAAGAAGTAAATAAGTGGTTTGAGCAAGATACAAAAAAATCTTATAATGCAGCAATAGAGCAAGCTGAAGAAATAGGAAATACTGATGAAAGATTAATTAATGCACTAGCATCTGTAAATTTTCAATTAGGACCAAATTGGTATAAAGAACATAAAAATACTTGGAAACTACTTAAAGAAGGAAAGTATGATGAAGCAGCTAAAGAAGCTGCTAATAGTAATTGGTATAAACAAACTCCTGTTAGAGTTAAAGATTTTCAAAAAACTTTAATGGAGATACCTAATATTAAAAGACAGGGTGGGGAAGTAGAAGAATTAGAATTATATAAAACTTATATAAATTCAGATTTTGATAATAAAGCTGATCAAATAAAAGCTCAAAAAATATATGATAAGCTTAACAGAAGACATTACAAAAATGCAAAACAGTTTGGTATGTCAGCTCCTAACTATATAATGACTTATCTTTTAAAGAATCCAAACGGTTAAAAATTAGTAATTTACTTTATTTATTTGTATATTAATAGTGTAATCTAACTATTATCAAAGTGAACTATTTATCAAAGAAACAAGAAGGCGGGCAACAAATAGAACCAGAACTTCAACAATTAGCATCAATGATTAGTTCTTCAATGGAAGAAGGAATGCAACCTATTGAAGTTGTAATTAAACTTAGAAAAGATAAAGTTGATGCAGCAACTATTACACAAGCGTTAACTTTAATGGAAATGCCAATGGAAGAAATAGTTCCATTATTACAAAGAGCAGAAGATTACATTGAACAAGAAGAACCTACAGGAGAAGAGGTTACACAAAATCCAGAACAACTTGCAAGAATGCAAAGCATGCAAGAAGAAGAAGGTGACGTAGATTTAGCAGAAGAAACTCTTTTAGCAAAATCAGGTATAGAAATAAAACCAGAAAATAAAGGTAAGTTTACTAAATGGGCTAAACAACGTGGTATGACTGTTAAACAAGCATACAATAAAGTTATGGCTAATACAGATGAATATCCACCATCTATAGTAAAAATGGCTAACTTTGCAAAGAATGCAGCTGGCTGGAATAAAGCTGAATATGGTGGAGAAAAAGGTGAAGCGGCATACTTAGAAAATAGAGATAGAGCTATTAAAGAAGCAATGGGTAAAGCTGAAGATGGTATGGAAATGTATCAGAGAGGTGGTACAAGTGATCCTAGAATACGTAGAAATATGAATTGGATAGCTTCTCCACGATATATTAATCCAATTTTATTAAGAGGATCAAATGATAATTTTAGTTTAGCAGAAGCAGCTTATGTAGCAGCTGATGCTTATTCAAGTTTATTTGGTGGTAGAGATAAAGATGAGGATGGTTTAAAAGATGGATTCTTTAGAGATATAAAATCAAAAAGAGCTAATCAAAAAGAAAGAATACCAAATTATTATGATTATAATATCAAACTAGATCCTAATGATCCTAATGAATATCAAATAACACCACAAAGATTATTTGATGCATCAAAAGGTGAAGCATTAAAATCTTTTACAGATGAAGGTATTCAAACAGGAACTACATTTGGATATGATGAATATGGTAGACCAATTGCCAAAGCTCCAGATTATGAAGAAGAACTTGAAAAACAAAAGAAAATAGAAGAGTCAATGACTTCAGGATTTAATTTAGGTGTGAATATTCCAAATGCAACTAAAAACTTTTTAGAAATGGCTTATGGTGGTGATATACCTAAAGCTCAAATGGGTTCTGGTTCTGGTATGGGTTCACAGTTTTTTCAAAATCTTAATACAAATTCATTTATTAATACTGGATTTGGAAACCCAAATGTTTCTGGACCAACAGGTTTTGTACCTCCTGAAGTAGAAAGAACAAATAAACTTCAAGGTCTTGCTAATAGATTTATGGATAGTAGATTTGTTGAAGGTTTCGGAGAAATTGGTGATCTTGCATTTAATTTTTTTAATCAGTCTAATAAACTTGATAGAGATAGAAGATATAGAGAAGCAGAAAAACAAAGAGATTTTAATTTGATAGCTGATCAAAGTTATGCAACTGCAGCAGATCCATTTAATAAAAGAGGATTTAGAGGACCATACTATGATGCACCTGAAGCAGATTATGTTACAGGACTTTATATGGGAAATACATCAGGTGTAACTAAATATGGTGGTGGTATAGACAATCCAGGTTTTAAAGCATTACCTCCAGAAGTTCAAGAAAATATTAAAGCTAACATGAAAAAAGGTGGTGAGTTTAAACCTCATATGATGTATAATCCTGAAACAGGTAAAGGTTATAAAGCTGATGAATATGAAGATCATGTTAGAATGGATAAGATGGGATATGTTCATGAATTACCTAAAGCACAAACAGGCATGGATATAAATGCGTTTATGCAAAAGTTAAGAGAAGTAGAACAAGAAGAGTTTTATCAAGAAGGTGGAGAGATTGAAGTAGATTCAGATATGCTTGCTAAATTAATTGCAGCAGGTGCAGATATAAGTTTTTTATAATTATGGCTAAAATAAAAATAAATAAATTACCAGAAGGTTTTGAATTAAAAGGTAATACTGTAGTTCAAAAAAATACTATGAAACATGGCGGGCCTGTTACAGGTGATCAAGCTGATTATGGTTTAGTAACTACACCTCAAGATTATTATACTGGTGTTGCTTTTAATGAAGAAGGCCAAGCAGATGTAAGATACAGTTTATCTGGTGTACCTAGAGATAAAGCCAATATAGAAGCAGAGGGTGGAGAAACTGTATTAACTGATCTTAATAATGATGGTGAGTTTGGCTTATATGATATAAATGGACCAAGACACTCTAAAGGTGGTGTTCCAATGTTTTTACCTGAAGGGTCATTTGTTTTTTCTGATACAGATAAAATGAAGTTTGACAAAAAAGAGATGGCAGAGTTTGGAATAAATAGTAAGAAGAAAAAAACTCCAGCAAAAATTTCAAAAAATTATCCACTAAATAAGTTATATGATGCTATAAACGATGAGCATTCAGATGATATAACAAAAAGAAGTGTAGACCTTATGAAGAATAAATATAGTATGGGTCTATCTAAACTTGCTTTTAAACAAGAAGAAAAGAAAAAATTTCAAGATGGTGTTCCATTAGCAGCTCATCCTTACATAGTATCTTTAGGTGAGAATCCTATTGAGTTTACAGCTAATGTAGAAAAGATAACTCAGCAACAAGCACAAATGGATGCAATGGCAGCATTGCCACCTGAAAGACAAGCACAAATAATGATGCTTCAACAACTAATGAGTCAAGTTGATAATGATGATGAAGCAGTTGTTATGGAAGAAGGCATGGCTAGATATGGCACAGAAATACCAATGGCTCAAGAAGGAAGAGAACAATTATCTGAAGAAGATGCTTTCCAATATAGTTCTATGCTTTTTCCTGAAGATACAGAAGGCGTTGAAGTTATAGATGAAACTACTGGTGAGCTTTCTACAACATCAACAGGAGAAAATACAGATATACCTGCTAACCCATTACCAGTTACACATCCTAAACATCAAGAGTTTCAAAACAAACTTAATACAGGACGATACAATGTTGTTAAAACTAAAAATGCACAAGGTCAAACTATTATTAAATTAGTTGAAAAACAAGTGGCTGATAAAGATCTAAAAGGTATAGATAAATATAATAAGTTAGAAAGATTATTTACATCAAATGATCCGCAATGGATGAAAACTGTTGACCTTGCATATAATGCTGTTGTACAAGAAGCACAAAAACAAGGTATTAAAAATATTCCTTCTAAAGAAGAGACGGTTAGAAAGTTTTTGGACTATCAAAAAAATAATTATATTATTTCAGATGCTGCTAGTAAAGATGAAAGATTAGCAAAAGAACTTGATAAAGGTACTAAAAATAAAAATTCACAAGATCTTTTTAATAAGTATTCTGGATATAATATTAATGATGAAGATACTAAATTAAATCAAATATTTTTTCAAACACTTGCTATAGCAGATAAAGATTATGAAAATCCATTTTTATCTTATAGAGCAGAAGGACCTAATCAGAAAACAAATTGGCTTATAGATAACAGTATTTCAAAAGCAGATGGCTTTTATGGTAATAATACTTTAAACCAATTTTTAGATGTAGCTGAACCAGATAGTGAAACAGTTATATTAGATGCAGATCCTCCTATTAAAGAACCGGTAGATTACAAAATACCAAATGTAAATAAAGTTCCTAACCCACAAACAGATTGGTGGATTCAAGATGTAAATAATCTTCAAGCACTTAACTTAATTGATGATAATTTATATTTACCGTGGAGACCTGATATGGCTCCTATTAAAATAGATTATGTATTAGATGACTTTAGAAATGGTGTTAATGCAACATTAGGTGCTCAAAACACAATAGCTAATGCATTAGGAACAGCAGGTGGGTCTGCGGCAATTGCTAATTCAAACATACAAGGAAATACATTAAAAGATATTGCTAGAACTGTTAATACAGTAAATCAGAATAATGTTAGAACCATGAATTCAGTTGCGGGTAGACAAGCCGCAATGGATATGCAAGTAGATTTAATAAATCAAAGAAATACTATAGGTGTTTATGATGATACAAATAAAGTGCTACAAGCTGCTGATAACTTTAAGAATTGGAAGATTGCTAAAAATGCAGAGTTGCAGAATGCGGCTATTACTAATAGAGCATATACAGCAAACATAAATCCTTTGTTTGATCAATTTAATATTAACCCTCTTACAGGTGGGATTATAGATTTTACAAGCCCTAAAGCATTTCAACCTGCACCTGTAGTTGATCAGAATAAAAGACAACAACAATTTTTTGATGCTTATCGTAAATTTCAAAGATCAACAGGACAAACTGCAGCACCAACTTTTCAAGATTATTTAAAATTTACAGGTCAAGGTAATTCAGCAGCAAATAACTATTCAACAATGGGGCAGCAAGAATTAGCTCAAGCACTAGCATCTGGATTATTAAATAAACGTGCAAAAAATGGGGTAGAAACTAGAAAAATGGCAGTTCCATTTTATTCTGGTAAGATGGGAGTAGAATTGTAAACTTTAAAAGTGTTATGATTTATTTTGTTAAACTTAAAAAATTTGATTAATTTTATATTATGTCAACATACGTACCAGGAGTAGAAACATATTTACCAGACATTAAACCGTTTACTCCAGATTATAAATTTTTATCTAGTGTATTACAATCTAGACAAGATAAATACAATAGAAACTGGCAAGCAACAAACGACTTATATAGTAAAATTGTTTATGCACCTCTATCTAGAGAAGATAATTTAGATAAGAGAAAACAATATATAGAACAGATTAAACCTTCTATTGAAAAGATATCAGGTTTAGATTTATCTATACAACAAAATGTTGATTCTGCAAAAGCTGTATTTGCACCTTTTTATGAAGATGATCTTCTTGTAAAGGACATGTTATATACCACTAATTATCAGAATGAAATGGCATATGCAAATAGATTGCTTGATTCTCCTGATGAAACACAAAGAGGTAAGTGGTGGGAAACTGGTATAAAAGATTTACAATATAAGATGCAAGATTTTCAAAATGCATCTGGTGATGCTGCTCTTGCTATGGGATTACCGAGGTATGTTGATGATGTTAATTTATATCAGATGGCAGAAAAATATTTATCTGAAATGGATCCTCCATTAAAGATAACTAGGCCAATGAATTTAATTGTAGATGAAGGTGGGAATAGACGTTTTAATACAGATGCTGATTTTATTATAACTCAAACTAATGGAGAGTTAATTACAGGACCAGCTTTAGAAATGATTAAGAATAGATTTCTTGATGATCCTGCAGTTCAGAGAGCTTATTATACTAAAGCATTTGTTCAAGGAAGAGACTTTGCTGATGAAGGAGTCAGAACAGGTGAGTTTTCATCTATTCAAGAAGGACAAGAAATATGGGCCCAACAAACCATTGATCTTATTGGAAAACAAAATAATTTCTTAATGCAAAAGACAACCAAAGCTTTACAGAGAGAAGCTAAGGGTGTAACTAATTGGGAAACATATAGAAAAAATAATGGTATTATACCTGGTTCTCAAGATGAGAAAATAATGAAAGAACAATATGATTCATATGAGGCTACAAAAGCAGCATTAGAATCTATGCAAAATATTGAAAGTGTTTCAAAAACTCCTGTTAAAGATTATAATGGCACACTACAAAAAGCTTATCAATTAATTTTGATGAATAGTATTGGTAGTGATTTAACTAAAGCTGCACGTGATTTTAGTATGCGTGATTATAATTTAGATTATAAAGTTAATGAACTTAAAAGAGATAAAGTTAGGCATCAACGTGCAAAAGAATTAGCAAAATATAGATCAGACCTTGATTATGCAAATAAAAGAAAATTAGCTTTAGATAAAGGTGAAATATTAGATCCTAGACAAAAAATGCTTGTTGATTTGTTAGGGCAAAGAAAAGTTAAAGCAGGTGGTCCATCACAAATATTAGCTGCTGTAGATGATGAAGGTAAAATAATACGTGATAAACAATTAGAAAATGCACAAATATATAGGGAAGATTCTAATAAATTTCTTCAGCAAAAGATAGAAACCATAATAGATGGTAAGCTTATGTTTAATCCAAAAGGAGATGGAGGTACAGGCTCTTATACTATTACATTAGACAACGGAGAAACTGTAAGCGGACCACTACAAAAAATAAGAAAAGCATTAGAAGCAAAAGATGAATTTGGTAACTATATAAATATTGATGCTATAGAAAAAGAAATAGATAACTTTACTAGTTTTACAGATCAACAAGAAGGTGCAAGTATGGCAAGTAAACAATATCCTTCATTAATTGCAGACTCAAAGTATACAAATTTCTATAATAAACTTCATGGTATGAATAGCATATCTAATCAAGAAGATGCTTTATATAAAAATTTTACTTCTGTTAATGATAAAACTTTAAAAGTATATCAAGATACTAAAAAAGAAATTTTAGCCGGTAAAGGTAAAGATAATTCACGTTTATTATTAGAGTCTGGTTTTCCAGATATTATGGATGAAAATGGTAAATTATCTGAAGAAGAATATATTGCTAAAGCTATAGAATTAGCAAAACAAGGTAAATTAACAAATGTAGATTTATATGGTCCAGACGTAGGTACAACACGTTCTAATTATATGATTCCAGAAGTAACTTCTACAGTTGCTAGACCATTAAATTTAAGTATTAATAAATTAGTTGGTGATCTTAGTGTCGGAACACCTGAACAAATATATGTAGATGATGCAGGTAATAAAAGTACTAATCCAAGAGACTTAGGACCAGGTGCTAGACCTTCTTATCTCTTAAGTACATATACCGTTACAAATGAAGCTAAGAAAGCTTATAAAATGTTAAATTCTAAATTAAAAAGTAGTAAAAGTTATGCTGATATACCTTCACTACTAGATGCTAGAAGAGGAAGATCTGGACAAGATGATGATTTAGAACCATATCCAATATATGCAACAAATGTAAATCCTGCTGCAATGTCTGATGAAGCCAAAGAAGACTTTATTACTCTTTTAATGCAAAAGAATAGTCTTGAATCAAGAGGTTCTAAATATGGAATTGTAGTAGGAGATCAAGTTGAAAGTAAAGAAGATTATTTAAATCAAAGTGATTTAGCTAATAAATTATTTGATGTTCTTGCTGATAATGTTAATTTTTATTTGACAACAGATAAAGCAACTAAAACTAGTATTAAGAATGTACCACAATTTCAATTAGAATATAGTCCTGTATTTGGTTCACCTGATGATCTTACAAAATCAAAAGCTGGTATTACAATAAAACCAAATGCACAATGGTTAAATTCTTTTCAAAAAGGTGGAGAAAGTTTTGAAACAGGTGTGTTTACAAGTGATCAGATAGAAGCTCTTCAGGATGGCATTACTATAATTTTTGATCAACAAGAAGATGTTAATCCTAAAGCAAGATCACAAGAATATTATTCACCATTAGCAAGTGAAGTGGAGTTATCTCCAAATAACTTTGTAAAAAAACAGTATCCCGGTAATGATAGCGAGCCTACAGGTGAAATTACAATAATGGAATCAGAAGATAATATGTGGAATATTACTTATATGTTTAATACATATCAAAATGGTGGAAAGTATATACCTTCAGAAGACTATTCATATACATTAGATTTACGAGGTGAAGCTAATCCGTTTGAGAAATTTGATGCATTTTTTGAACAAAAAGTATACCCAGCTTTTGAAGATAAAAAATTTGAAAATAAACAATCAAAAGCTATAGATCAAAAACTAAATGGTCAAAAATAATAGTTTATATTTACAAAATTTTTAAATTAAAATAAATGATAAATGAATTAGATAACACTAGCTTAGATACAGAGATTAAAAATAATCAAAGTATAAGTACTGGTGTTCCAGCTGTTGGATATGAATTTACACCAATAGAATCATTATTTGATACAGAGATAATTGATAATCAAATTGCTTTATTGGATCAGGAAAGAGTAGATGCTATAAAAGCAATGGGTGATATAATTAGTACTTCTAATGTTCAAACTGTTGGTAATTATGCTGATATAAATCCTTCATACTCATCTAATACATATAATCCAGTTAAACAACAAAATCCACGTAGTCCTTCAGATGGTGTACAACGACTAGTAGATTTTATTAACTCACCCATTGATACATCTGATATACCTGAAATTGTTGCACCACAATATGCATCAGCAAAACAAACTCAATTTTTAAGATATTATAATCATCCAAAATTTAATAAGCTAGGGTTTTCTCCATATGCAAATAATGAAGAATATTACAATGCTAATTCTACAATGTGGGATGATTTAACTAGAATGCGTGGACAATTTACTAGTTTAGTAGGCAGCGCATTTAAAAGTGCTTATAGAAGTTATGGTGATTTATTTGATTCTGATTCATATTTTACAGGACCAGATACAACAACAGCCGAAGAGTTTGAAGAAGCAATGATGATTGGTAGTTCAAGCAGAGGTGGTGTTTTTGGATTTACTAATAATCTTTTATTAAATAGTGCATATACATTTGGTACAATTAGTTCTATAGCTGTAGAGGAAGCTGCATTAGCATTAGCGGTTGCAGGAACTGGAGGTACTGCATCCCCAATAGCTGGTTTAAGAACTGCTCAAAATATAGGAAGACTTGGTGCATTAACTACTAGTATAGGTACAGTTTTAAATGCATCAAGAAATTTTGCAAAAGGTCTTAATAATGTTGACAGAGCTTTTGACTTTAGAAGAGCTGTAAAATCAGGTTTAAATTTTGGAGCTGATATAATTGCTCCACAAACAGCTGCCACTATAAGAAATTGGAAAACTACAGCTAATACAGCTCAGAATCTTACCAACCTTGCTAAGGCTTCTCAAACTGCAGGTGCTTTTTATAGAGATGTAAGACGTTTAAACTTTACTCTTGCTGAAGCAAAACTTGAAGGTGGTTTTGCATATAAAGATATTATTGAAACAGGGATGGCTTTAAAGTCTGCTGAAAACTTTGGTGATCCTGTAACAGCTGAACAGATGACAGAAATAGAAAACAGAGCTAATGAATCTGCTTTTTATACTTCTCTTGTTAACACTCCAATACTTCTTTTAACAAATGATTTAGTATTAGGTAATTCTTTAGGTGGATTTCAAAAATCATTTAATAGATTAACTAAACAAAATCTAAAAGGCTTACCCTCTAAGTTAATTAAGACTGGAAGTAAAGATGTTCCATTTGAATATGTTGGTGACGGTTTTAAAGGTTTGATGAAGTCAATTGGTAAAGCTGGTGTAAAAGGTAATATTCAAAAGATTGCTGGTAACGGGTTAAGATTTTTTGCTGCTAACTTTGGAGAAGGTATTCAAGAAGTAAGTCAAGAAGCTATATCTGCAGGTACTAAAGCTTATTATACAGGTTTATTAGAAGATCCATTAGCTGGTGGTATAGGATTGTTTGATTCAGCAGTTGGCTCTGCAATAGATGAACAATTCTCAGCACGAGGTTTTGAAACTTTTATGTCTGGTTTCTTAATGGGCGGTATAGTACAAGGCCCACAAAAATTATTCTTTCAAGGACTACCTGCTGTATATAATAGAATTAAAGATCCAGTAGCATACCAAGAACAAAAAGAAGCAAGAAAAAAATATATAAATGATGTAGTAGATTCATATAATACTGCATGGAAAGCTAATGAAGAAGATCCAGGTGCATTTTTTGATAGAAATAAATTTAATTTTTTAAATCAAAAACAAATTGCAAAAAACTTAGAGTCTGCAAATTTTGACGCTGATAAATTTGAATTTGAGAATGAGCAAGACCGTTCTAAATTTACAGCTTTATATCATATATACAGCACAGGGGGTCAAGATTTATTTAGAGAGCAGCTAGAAGATTATCTAAAACTATCTGATCAAGATCTAACAGATGCATTTTCTACAAATAAAAAAGATCAAAAGGCAGGAGATATTAGACAAAAACTTACTTCCATGATAAGTGAAATAGATACTATGGAAGAAAGATATGAAAAAGCATATGATCTAATTCCTCCTAGATTTGATCCATCAGCATTTAAAAAAGGATCAAGAGAATATCAAGAAGAGTCATTTAAGAAACTAGCAGATGATCATACTAGATTCTTGTATATGTTTACACAAGATAGTTTTGATAAAGCATTAGAAAGAAGTACTAGAATTTTTGAAAGACTTGAGACTGAACCTTTATTTAAAAACATGGCTGCATCTGACATTACTGTGTTGATGAGCCCTGAATCTATTGATAAAGAAATAGCTTTACTAACAACAGAAACAGAAATATTAAAAGAATCAAATCTTAAAGAAGATAAAGAGACTTTAAAGTTTAAAACTGAAAAAATTAAAAAGTTAAGTAAGTTTAAAGATATTGTTACAGATCCAAAAAATTTAACTAAGAAAGGTTCATTTGCTAGAAAAAATGCAAATAAAATAAAATCTGCATTTAGTGAATATGTTAAATTCCTAGCTGCTTCAGAAGATAGTTTTGTTAATGATACAGTTATAGAGGATGCACTAAGAGATATTATTGATTATAATTCTTTAAAGGGTAGCGCTAAAGTTTATAGTGAATCTTTAGAGTCTTTCTTAATACCAGAAAAATTTGATAGAGTATTTAAATCATCATATGATACTTTTAAAAATACATTTAAAAATGCAAGAAATATATTTAAAAAACAAATAGAAGAATATGTTGGTATTCAGGAAAGAAATATATTATTAAATCAATTAGATAAGTTAGATATTATACCAGATCCAGATCAAGTAGAATTATTTTTACTTACAGGAGATTCTAGTCAGTTACGTAATTTTTATAATGATAGCGGTGAGGTAACAGCAATTAATAATCCAGAAAAATTAAAAGATATAAATGAAAAGATTGGAATATATAATGCAACTAGACCTGATAAAGTAGAAGAAGAAGTTAAGGAAGAAGAAACTGAAATAGAAAATAAAGATTTACAAGATGTTGTAGATAGAATGGAGTTCCAAGTTCAAGTTCCAAGAACAATTACTCCTTTGTTATCTAACTCACTGAAACTTGCATATGAAGAATATTCTTCTAGAGCGGCATCATTAAATCAAAAACCATTGAAATATAACGAATGGTTAAATAGTGAAGCAGGAAAAAATCATAAAGAAGCATTTTTTGCAATTAAACAATTTTGGGTGGCAAATGACTTATTAATTAATGCTGATAACCCATTAACAGATGAGCAAATAAAAGCAGATGCTGGTTTAGTTGATTGGTTAAGAAGTGAAGAAGGTAGAAATGACCCTAGAGTATTAGAAGTATTGAATTCTGTTAATTTAACAATTGATGAATTAATAGGTCAAAAAGAATTATTACCTGAAGAAGGAAGTACAGTTAGAGGAAATACTAATGAAGTTGTACTTAGAAAAGGACCTAACGTATCAATTGTTGAAATTAAAACATTAGATTCAGATGGTAATGAAGTTTTATCATATAAAATAAAAGATAACTTTGGAAAAGATATTTCACCAGAAATATTAACTTCATTAAATATTGCAAAAGATGCTTTATTTACAACATCTGAACAAGCTCTAAATGCATTTACAAAAATTGAAGCTGCAGTTCCAGATACAACAAAATATGTATTTGATAATACCGTATTAAAAGTAGGTAATTTTGTTTATGATAGAAATGGTAATGAGTTTATAGTATTAACCAGTCCAAAAGATATTGAGGCTAAAGGAAATATATTAGAGATAATTCCTTCAGATAAAAATTCTGATCTTAACAGATTAGATTTTATTAAAGAATTAAAACCTGGAGAGTTTGAAAACTTTTATACTTTACAAAAATTAGAGATTGTTGATTTACCAGATAATGTATCTAAGCTAGATATTAGAGATATAATACAACCATATCCACATGTTAATAGAGAAACTGGTGAGACAAATGCAAAGGCAAGAGAGCGATATGAGTTTATAATTTCTAATTTAACAGAAGAAGAAAAGGATCAATTAGTAATA
>Ga0222719_10000701_pt1 | contig 33453 bp, 29 predicted proteins | sample C33_34DmetaG_FD_165039 | JGI IMG/M metagenome (GOLD analysis project Ga0222719, IMG submission 165039) | Estuarine water microbial communities from San Francisco Bay, California, United States - C33_34D | ecosystem: Environmental > Aquatic > Marine > Unclassified | place: USA: California... | reverse complement strand
GAGGTGAACGGGGAACTCGACATCCTTCCCGAGGCGATCGATCAGGCCGTCGACGCCGTGGCCCCCGGAGGCCGCGTCGCCGTGCTGACCTACCACTCCGGCGAGGACCGCATCGTCAAGAACCGGTTCCGAGCCGCCGTCGACCGCTGCCTGTGCCCACCTGAGTTGCCCTGCGTTTGCGGAGCCGTCCAGACGGTCCGTCTGGTGCGAGGACACCGCAAACGGCCCTCGGACACCGAGGTGTCTCGGAACCGCCGCGCCTCCTCGGCCCGGCTCCGAGTCGTGGAGCGGGTCGCCGCTGAGAGCGGGGAGCGCTGATGGCGCTTCCGCTCATCGATCTGGCCCGGATCAAGCGGCCGCAGAGTCGACCGAAGCTGAGTCTCGTCCAAACGAGAGGGCGGGCCGCGCGGGTGATCATCATCGCCTTCACGGCCGCGGCACTCGGCATGGCGCTCATCGCCGTCCTCCACACGCAGATCGCGGCTCGCCAGTTCCAGATCGACCAGCTCGACCGTCGTATCGCGGCAGCGAACGAGGACTTCGACGCCCTTCGCAGTATCCGCGCTGAACTCCGGTCGCCGACCCGGCTCGACACCGAAGGGCGCCTCCTCGGCATGGAGCCCGCGTCCTCGAGTCGATTCCTGCCGATCGACCCGCAGGTCCTCGCCATCACGATCGCCCGCACCGGCATGTCCCCTGAGATCTCCCAGGCGCCCGACAATCTCGGACCGCTCGACCAGTTCCGACTGGTCAAGCGAGTGGGCGGCATGCAGCGATGAGCCGGCGCACTCCGCCTCCTCCTGCGGTGCGGCGTCGCACTCCGACGGTCGCTCCGCGGAGCGGACCCAAGCGCAGGCCCGGCGTGACCGTTCCGTCGGGGCACCGCGCCCGTCGCCCCGCCGAGACGGGTCCGCGTCGGCGCAACGTGCGCACCGCGCGGCCGGCCGCCACGCTCACCGGCGGGGACGCACGTCGTCGCATGCGGTTCGTCACCCTCGCGATCTGCGGCCTTCTGCTGATCGTCGTCCTCAAGATCGTCGAACTCCAGACCGCCGGGGGAGCGTCGCTTCGAGCGGCTGCCACCGACCAGTGGACACGGACCGCCAATATCACCGCCGATCGGGGCACCATCTTCGACCGCAACGGCGAGGAGCTCGCCGTGTCCATCCCCGCCAGCACCATCAGCATCAATCCGAAGCTCATCGACGACCCATCGTCGACCCTCGCGGTGTTGACCTCGGTGCTCGGGCTCGATGCGAGCGAGCAGGAGCGACTCTGGGGAGAAATGATCGCGAAGGAGCGCGGGTTCGTCTACGTGCGCCGGCAGGTCGACGACGCCCTCGGTGAGCAACTCGCCGAGCTCCGTCTCTCGGGGGTCAACGTCGACGCGGAACCGCGCAGGGTGCTTCCCGGCGGGGACACCGGACGATCGGTCATCGGACTCACCGACATCGACGGCATCGGCATCGCCGGACTCGAGATGCAGTTCGACTCGATGCTCACCGGTGTCTCGGGGGAGCGTCAGCGCGAGGTCGCCCCGGGTGGTCGGTCGATACCGGGAAGTGAGGTCGTGATCTCCGCTCCCGTTCCCGGTGACGATTTGATCCTCACGATCGATCGTTCGATCCAGCACGCCTGCGAATCCGCGCTCACCGCCCAGGTGAACCAGATCGGCGCGAAGGCGGGCCAGTGCATCGTCATGGACACCGACACCGGTGATCTGCTCGCCATGGCGACGGTCAAGCGCGAGGTCGAGTCGGGAGAGGTGCGGATCACTTCGGGCAACTTGGCCGCGGTCGACTCGTACGAGCCGGGCTCGGTCGCCAAGGTCATCACCGTCGCCGCCGGTCTGAACGAGGGTGCGGTCACCGAGGACTCGACGTTCATCGTCCCGTGGAGGCGCGAGTACGGCGAGGACCTCCTGAAGGACTCCCATGAGCACCCAGATGAGGAGATGAGCGTCCGCCGGATCCTCGTCGAGTCGTCGAACATCGGCACGATCGACATCCAGCAGGCGACCGGTCGGCCCACCCACTGGGATTACATGAGGCTCTTCGGCCTCGGCTCCGTGTCAGCTCTCGGGTTCCCGGGCGAGTCGGCCGGAATCCTCCACCACTGGACCGAGTTGCAAGGGTCCGAGCAGGTGACCGTCAGCTACGGGCAGGGTGTGGCGAGTACGGGCATTCAGTTGGTTTCGGCCGTCAACGTGATCGCGAACGACGGTCTCTACGTCGCGCCCCGCTTGGTGCGCGCGACCGTCGATCGGGGTGGCGCCATCGAGCCGACCTCGGCATCGGCCACCCACGAGGTCATCACCCCCGCGGTCGCTGAGACCGTGCAGTCGATGATGGTCGACGTCATCTGCGCCGGCACCGGGTCGCGGGCCCGGGTCGACTCGTTCAATGTCGCCGGAAAGACCGGCACTGGATTGAAGGCGCAACCGAACGGCGGCTACCTCGACGAGAACGGCCGCTACGCCTACTACTCGAGTTTCGTTGGGTTCTTCCCTGCTGAGGAACCGCAGATCACGGTGCTCATCAGCATCGACGAGCCGCCGGCGGGCACGATCAACCGCTTCGGAGGCACGGCGGCGGCGCCGGTGTTCTCGAGACTCGTGCCGACCGTTGCCCACGAACTCGGGATGCAGCCCCCCGACACCCCGCCCACCTGCGAGCAGGCGTGATCGCCATGGCGACCGGTCTCGGTCTCGACGCGGTCGCCGGACGGATCCCGTCCCGACTGCTCCTCACCGTGGAGACCGCGGGCCTCGCGCTCGACGCGGCCGCCGTCGTGGTCTCCGATGTGCATCACGATTCGCGGGAGGTCACCAAGGGCTGCCTCTTCGCCTGCCTCGTCGGCGCGCGTCACGACGGTCACGACCACGCGGCCGAGGCCGTCGAGCGTGGCGCTGTCGCCTTGCTGGTCGAGCGGCCCCTCGAGGTAGAGGTCCCCCAAATCGTGGTTAGCGACACGCGCGAGGCGATGGCGCACGCCTCGGTCGCCGTCCACGGCGATCCGGCGACGAGGCTGCTCATGGTCGGGATTACCGGCACGAACGGCAAGACGACGATCGCCCAACTCCTCGGTCAGATCCTGGTAGCCGCCGGACACGACGTCGAGGTGATCGGCACCTTGAGTGGGCCCCGGACCACTCCGGAGTCACCTGATCTCCAGCGGGGCCTCGCTCGTTCGGTCAGTGATGGCCGGACCGCCGTGGTGATGGAGGTCTCCTCGCACGCATTGGTGCTCGACCGGGTGACCGGTGTCCGGTTCGACCTCGCGGTGTTCACCAACCTCGGTCGTGATCATCTCGACCTGCACGGCACGACCGAGGAGTACTTCCGGGCGAAGGCCCGGCTCTTCTCCTCAGAGCTGTGCCAACGCGCTCTGGTCAACGCCGACGACATCCATGGCCGGCTGCTCCTCGACGGGGCGGAGGTGCCGACACAGGCGTACGCCTCGGCCGAGGCGACCGACGTGCGCCTCGGCGTTACTTCCGTGTCGTTCACCTGGAGGGGGCATCGCGTCGATCTCCCGATGGGAGGGGCCGTCAATGTGCTCAACGCCCTCGCCGTGCTCGACGCAGCAGTCCTTCTCGGCGTGGACGAGGCGGCGGCAGTCGCCGCCCTTCGCGGATGCGCGCCGGTGCCCGGCCGATTCGAGCCGGTGGCATCGACCGATCCCTCGGCCCCCCTCGTGGTGGTCGACTACGCCCACACCCCGGATGCGCTGACGAGGCTCATCCAGGGAGCGAGGGAGGCCGCCCCGACGGCTCGCTGCACCGTCGTCATCGGATGTGGAGGGGAACGCGACCGTGAGAAGCGTCCCGAAATGGGTCGTGCCGCTCTCGCCGCCGACCGCGCGGTACTGACCTCGGACAACCCGAGGGGTGAACGGCCCGAGGCGATCCTGTCGGACATGCTCTCGGGTATGTCGGAGTCTGAGCGTGCCGACGTGGTGGTGGAGGTCGACCGCGAGTTGGCAATCCGACGCGCCATCGACGAGGCCGGTGCTGGTGAGATCGTGCTGATCGCCGGCAAGGGTCACGAGACGACCCAGGAGAGCGCCGGCGGTCTCCGGCATTTCGACGACCGGGAGATCGCGCGCGCCGCGCTCGGGGTGGACGCATGATCGCGATCATGATCGCCGGAGCCGTGTCGGCGCTGGTGTCGCTCCTCGGAACGCGCTTCCTGATCGTCTTCTTCCAGGCGCGTGGACAGGGCCAACCGATCCTCGTGGAGGACGACCGGACCCTCGGACTCGAGCACCACATGCCGAAACAGGGCACCCCGACGATGGGGGGCCTCGCCATCATCGGCGCGGCGCTCATCGGCTGGATCGTCGCCCACGTGCGCGACCTTCCATTCTCCGACCAGGCGATGATCGTGTGGGTCGGTGTGCTCGCGATGGCCGCGATGGGGTTCGCCGACGACTGGATCAAGGTTCGCAAACGCCACAACCGAGGCATCTTCTGGAAGCAGAAGAACTACCTCACCATGTTGATGAGTTTCGGCATGGCGTGGTGGCTCGTCGCCTCGACCGGCATCTCCGAGACGATCAGCCTGACGCGCGCCGGCGACCTCGGCTTCGAGGTTCCCCAGTTCGTGTGGATCCTGTGGGCGGGACTGCTCATTTGGGCGACGACGAACGCCGTGAACGTGACCGACGGACTCGATGGCCTCGCCGGAGGCTCGGCCCTGATGGGGTTCGGTGCCTTCACCATCATCGGGTACTGGGCATTCAGGAACCCGGACATCTACGAGGTGGTCAACCCACTCGACATGGGGGTGCTCGCGGCCGCATTCGCCGGGGCGTGCCTCGGGTTCCTCTGGTGGAACGCGGCCCCGGCGCGAATCTTCATGGGCGACGTCGGCGCGCTCGGGATCGGCTCGGCCCTGGCCTTCTCGGCGCTGACCATGAACACCCATCTCCTCCTCGTCCTCATTTGCGGGATCAACGTGGTGGAGGCGGGTTCGGTGGCGGTGCAGATGGCGGTGTTCAAGGCATCGGGCCGTCGACGCCGGCTGTTCCGCATGTCACCGATCCATCACCACTTCGAGCTCGGGGGATGGCCGGAGACCACGGTGATCATCCGGTTCTGGCTGTTGGCCGCCGTCTCGGTGGCCCTGGCGCTCGCGATCTTCATCGGCGACTTCACGAGGATCGCCGCCCGATGACGATCACATCCCTCGTCCACGGCCTCGGCATCGCTGGAGCGGCGACGGTGCGGGCGATGCAACGCCTCGGTCACCAAGTGGTTGTCACCGATGACGCCATCGACGACGCGAAGGTCGCGCAGGCCGCTCGGCTTGGTCTCGAGATCGAACAGCCGCCATCCGACCTCCACGGGTTTGTGCGCGCTTTCGATCTGATCTCGCCGGCTCCCGGGGTGGCCGAGTCGCATCCGCTCATCCGAGCGGCGAGAGCGGCGGACCGACGCGTCGCCAGCGAGATCGAATTGGCTTGGATGTGGGAGCAGGAGCGCACCGGAGGGGCGCGTCCGATGGTCGCGGTCACCGGTACCGATGGGAAGACGACGACGGTCTCGATGATCACCGCGATGCTCGAGTCGGCCGGCCGGAGGACCGTCGCCTGCGGCAACACCGACACCCCGCTCCTCGACGCCCTCGAGATGGACGTCGACGTGTACGTGGTGGAGTGCTCGAGTTTCCGACTCGCGTTCACCGACGGCTTTCGCGCTGAGGCCGCGATCTGGCTCAACCTCGCACCCGACCATCTCAATTGGCACGACTCCATGGCCACCTACGAGGCGGCGAAGGCGCGGATCTTCAGTCAGCAGACCCCCGAGGACGTGTCGATCGGCAACATCGATGACCCGATCGTTCAGCGTCACCTCGCCGATTCGCCGGGTCGATGTGTCTCGGTTGGGGAGAGTGGCGACTACCGGTTCGTCAAGGGTGCTCTGGTGTCACCGTCCGGCGTAATTATCGAAGCGGGGGACATGCGTCGCAGCCTTCCGCACGACATCTCAAATGGCCTCGCCGCAGCTGCCTCGGTGATCGAGACCGGTCTCGCCACCGTGTCCGAGGTGGCGGGAGCGCTTGCCGACTTCGAGGCGCCGGCGCATCGCATCTCGCTCGTCGGCCGGGTCGACGGAATCGACTGCTTCAACGACTCGAAGGCCACCACCCCGCACGCCGCCCTCGCCGCGATCCGCTCCTTCCCGAGTGTCGTGCTGATCGCCGGCGGGCGTAACAAGGACCTCGACCTCGGCGTACTCGCCGAAGCTGGCTCGCACATTCGCGGGGTCATCGCCATCGGTGAGGCCGCCGCCGAGATCGATGCGGTGTTCGCCGCCAGCGTTCCGGTGCGTCATGCCGGTTCGATGGAGTCCGCTGTTCGAGCGGCCGTCGACGAGGCCAACGAGGGTGATGTCGTCCTTCTCTCGCCGGCCTGCGCGAGTTTCGACTGGTATCCGGCCGGTGGATACGCCGCCCGGGGGGAGCACTTCGCTCGCGTGGTCGATGACCTCGCGCGGAGCGGAGCCATGGTGAAGGGAGCATGACATGGGCCTCGCGCTGATCAAGGGGGACGATCTCGCCCGACGACGCCGAGCGGCGATCGAGAAGGGGCGCGAGAGCGGCCGGGGCAGCCGGCGTCATCAGGATTCGCGCAGTCGGGAGGGGCTCGCGGGTGCGCTTCGACGTGAGCAACTCGACACGGCACCGCTCTCGTATTACGCGATCATGGTCGTCGTCGCCGTCCTCGTCCTCCTCGGATTGGTGATGCTCCTGTCGGCCTCGGCGGCCAAGAACGTGGGAGGCGACGCGTCGCCCTACTCAATGGTGCTGAAACAGGTGATGTGGACCGCACTCGGGATCCTCGGGATGCTCATCGCGATGAGGGTGCCCTACCGATCGATCAGGCCGATCGCGCTCCCGGCCGCGATCCTCGGGTTCGCGTTGATGGGTCTCCCGTTCGTCGACGGCGTTGGCAAGGAGGTCAACGACGCGCGGTCGTGGGTGAACCTCGGGCCGATCGGGTTCCAACCCTCGGAGATCCTGAAGATCTTGGTGATCATCCTCGCGGCCGACATGGTCGCCCGACGCGAGCGGTCGGTCGGTGACTGGAGGGTGATGGCGGTCCCGGTCGCCGGACTCGGTGGCCTCGCCTCCGCGGCCTGCATGGCCCAAGGTGACGTCGGTTCGGCCGTCGTGCTCATGGCCGTCGTGATGGCCATGCTGCTCTTCTCTGGAGCTCCGCTGCGCCACATCGGGGCGATCGCCGGTGCCAGCGCCTTCGTGCTCCTACTGGTCATCGTCGCCACGCCGAGGCGCTTCAACCGATTTGTCGCCTTCCTCGACGTGGAGGGAAACAAGGACTACCTCGCCTATCAGTCCTGGCAGGGTCTGCTGTCGATCGCCAATGGCGGTCTGACGGGATCGGGTATCGGAGGGAGCCGGTCGAAGCTCGGCTACCTCCCACTCGCGCACAGTGATTTCATCTTCGCCATCGTCGCCGACGAGCTGGGCATCGTCGGATCGATCGCGGTCATCGGCGGGTTCGGCATGCTCGTCTGGTTCGGGATCCAGGCGGCGCTCGCGGCCCCGGACCGGTTCGGGCAGATGCTCGCCGCGGGAATCGCGTCATGGTTCGGACTGCAGACGTTGGTGAACGTCGGCGGAGTCGTCGCGATCATGCCGGTGACTGGCATCACCCTTCCGTTCTTCTCCTACGGCGGCTCGTCGATGTCGACCTCGCTCGTCGCCGCCGGTTTGTTGCTCAATGTGGCGCGTCGCGGCGTGTCGGAACGCTCGGCGGTCTCGGCGCCCGCGCGGCGTCGCACCACGAAAGCGCGCTGAGGAACGGACGCGTCGTGGCCGGGATCCGACTGCTGGTCGCCGGGGGCGGCACCGCTGGCCATGTGCTGCCCGCGATCTCGGTGTTAGAGGCCGCGATGGCCAACGGGCACCGGCCCGACGATCTGCACTACGTCGGATCCACTCGGGGCGTCGAGGGGGAGATGGTTCCGCCGCTCGGGGTGCCCTTCACCCTGCTCCGCGTGGTCGGGCTGCAGCGCCGCATTACCGCTGCCAACCTGATGTTCCCGCCACTCATGGTGGCGGCGGTCCTCTCGTCGCTCGGGCTGCTTCGTCGGCGTCGACCAAGGGTCGTGGTGTCGGTCGGGGGGTACGCCAGTCTCCCCCCGGTTCTCGCCGCCCGGCTCCTCAGAATTCCGGTCGTTGTGGTCAGCTACGACCGCCGTCCCGGCCGGGCGAGCACGCTCAGCGCCCGGTTCGCTGCTGCTTGCGCAGTCGCGTTTCCGGACTCAGCGCTACCGCGGGCGACCTTCACCGGCGCCCCGCTCAGACGCGCGATCCTCACCGCTGACCGGTCGGGTGGCCGCGGCCCGGCCCGAACGCGCCTCGGCATCGCCGATGACCGCTTCCTCGTGGTTGCTCTCGGCGGGTCACTCGGTTCGGCTGCCCTGAACGCCGCCGTCGTCCGCCTGATCGAGGAGCGCGCCAACGATCGCGGACTGGCGGTTGTCCACCTCGCCGGTCGTCGCTTCGTGGCTGACCTGCCTGAGGCGCTCGACGGCTCCTCAGGGGTCGCCTACGTGCCTTCGGGCTTCAGTGAGGACATGTCGACCCTGTACGAGGCGGCCGATCTGGTGATCGGTCGTGGAGGTGCGAGCACCGTTCACGAGGTCGCCGCGGTCGGCGTCCCGTCGGTGCTGGTTCCCTGGGACGGAGCGGCCGAGGACCACCAGCGGGAGAACGTCCGCTGGCTGGCCGATGGCGGGGGAGCGATCGCGTTGGCCGAGTCCGAACTCGGGTCGCTTGGCACCGTGATCGATGCATTGCGGAACGACCGCGCCCGACTCGATGACATCGCGCGTCGTGCCCGCGAGATGGGTGCGGTCAGTCGGTCGGGGCGGCTCGCCGAACTGATCGACGCTGTGGCTGATGGCGACCCCTAACGTGACCGAAGTGATCGAGCAGCGCCTTCCGACGGTGATCCCCGACCTCGCTGAGCCGCGTCGCATCCACGTCGTCGGCGTCGGTGGGCCCGGGATGAGCGCGGTCGCGATCGCCCTCGCCGGGATGGGCCACGACGTGTCAGGTAGTGACATTCGGGAGCGCCAGGTGCTCGAGCGGCTCCGGGCGGCGGGGGTCCGCGTACACATCGGTCATGACCGCCGCCATGTGCACGGCTGCGATGTCGTCACCGCGTCCACGGCCATCCCTATCGATCTCAATGAGTTGGATGAGGCGCGCCGGCGGGGTATCGCCGTGACCTCGCGGGCCGGCATCCTCGCCGCGATCTGCGCGAGGACCGGAGCGCTCGCCGTCGCTGGCACGCACGGCAAGACGACCACCTCGTCGATGCTCATGCTCATGCTCGCTGCGGCGGGTCGTCGGCCCGGGTTCATCATCGGTGGCGATGTGGCTGATGTCGGCACGGGCGCCGAGTGGACCGGCTCGGACTGGTTCGTGGTCGAGGCCGATGAGAGCGATGGCACGCACAGTCATCTGCCCCTCGTCGGAACGGTCCTCACCAACATCGACCGCGACCATCTCGATCACTTCGGGTCCTTCGCCGCACTCGTCGAGAGTTTCTCGGACTACCTCGACCGCGTGGCGGGGCCGCGTGTGGTCTGCCTCGATGATCCGGTCGCCGAGCCGCTCGCTCGCCGCCCCGACTGCGTCTCCTACGGGCTCCACCCCGAGTCGCGCTATCGAGTCGTCGACGTGGTCGCCTCCGAAGGTCGTCAGGACTTCGCCGTGGAACACCCGGGTGGTCGCACGCAGGTGCGCCTGCCCCTTCGAGGAGTCCACAACGCGGTGAACGCGACGGGGGCGCTCGCTCTTGCGGTGGAGATCGGGGTCGATCCCGATGTCGCGGCCCGCGCGCTCGGCGCTTTCGGTGGGGTGGCCCGACGATTCGACATCCGAGCGGTCGATGGGGGAGCCACCTTCGTGGACGACTACGCCCACCTGCCTGCCGAGATCGCCGCTGTGCTCGCCGCGGCGCGTCACTCGGGCGATGGCTGGCGGCGGGTGATCGCGGTCTTTCAACCGAACCGTTTCAACCGGATGTCGGAGATCTGGCGCGATTACGCCGAGTGCTTCGCCGATGCGGACCTGGTGGTCCTGACCGACATCTACTCCTCGGGTACGACTCCGATTCCCGGGGTGACCGGGAAACTCGTGGTCAATGCCGTCACGGAGGCTGACCCGACGCGCCGGGTGGTGTGGATGCGCCAGCGTGAGGACCTGATCCGCTTCCTCGCCGCCGAGGTCGGCGAGGGAGACGTCTGCATCTCGATGGGTTGCGGAGACATCGCTTCCCTTCCTGATGAGGTGGTGGAGGCCCGGATGCGCAGCGGGCGAGGGTCGGCAGCGTGATGGACGCCGTTGCGCTCGCCGTCGCGCTCGGTGCCGTGCAAGGAGTGACGCTCGAGCGGGACAGCCCACTCGGCGAGTTGACGACATATCGCATCGGGGGAACGGCGGCGCTCACGGTCAGCATCGACCACGTCGAGGCGCTCATCGAGGTGGGTCGGATCCTCAGTGAGGCTGACACTTCGGTGGTGGTTCTCGGGCGGGGATCCAATGTGTTGGTCGCCGACACCGGTTTTGACGGCGTCGTGCTTCGACTGGTCGCGGACTTCGAGGCGGTCTCGATACCGACCGTCGGAGCCGCCGAACTCGTCGAGGTGAGTGCCGGCTCGGCGGCGCCCCTGCCGGTGGTGGCGCGGCGCACGGCGGCCGCTGGGCTCGGTGGCTTCGAGTGGGCGGTGGGTGTACCGGGCACGATCGGTGGTGCCGTACGGATGAATGCCGGGGGGCACGGGTCCGATATGGCCGCATCGATCTCGGGTGCGACGATTCTGACCCTCGGAGGCTCACCCCGTTGGGTTGGTGTCGATGGTGTCGGCTTCGGATTCCGCAGTTCGGGTATCGCCGCGGACGATGTCGTGCTCGACGCCACGCTGGTGCTGCGACCCCGCGAAGTGGAGCGGTCGGAGGCTGAGATCGACGAGATCGTTCGGTGGCGTCGGGAGCACCAACCGGGTGGCCAGAACTGCGGGTCGGTTTTCGTCAACCCGGTTCCCGGGGAGATCTCGGCGGGCGCGCTCATCGACACGCTCGGCCTGCGTGGATGTCGGGACGGAACGGCTTCGGTGTCGGACAAGCACGCCAACTTCATCCTCTCCGAGCCCGGTGGCGCCGCCTCTGATGTGGTGCGTCTCATGGCTCGTGTCCGCGCGGAGGTGTTGGAACGCACCGGTCACGACTTGCGTTCGGAGGTGCGCCTGCTCGGTTTCGACGCTGAGGTCGCCGAGGCCGCCGGTGCCCGACCGGCCACCCCGGCGGGTCACTAGGTTTCGCTCATGGCCGATCGGGACCCCGACCAGCCCACTGGGTTGCGACGAGTGCTCTCCATCGTCGACGACGACGGCCCTGACTCGGTCTATCTCGATGGCGATCTCAACCCGGGAGGAGCCCGTCACCGCGTGGTCATTGTGGACGATGGCGCTGACGGTCAACCCCGAGCGACTCGCTCGGCCTCCGAGACCCGGCTGAGAGCCCGGCGTATCGCGGTCAATCGCCAAGCGGGGCGTCGCCGCCTTCGGCGTCTTGTCGTCCTTGCCGCCCTGCTGCTCGTCGCGGTCGGCCTGCTCGCCTCACTCGGCTCGTCGTCGTTCGGGGTGCGCGAGGCGGATGTCCGCGTGTCGGGCAACGTGTACACCGACCAGGTGGCGCTCCGTGCGGCGATCGATTCGGTGATCGGCACCCCCGTGATCCTCGTTGACACCGAAGCGCTCGAGGCCGAGATCGAGGCGATCCCGTGGGTTGACGAGGCGAGCGTTCGCACCGATCTGCCCTACGGGCTGGTGATCGATATCTCCGAACGAGAGCCGGTGCTCTCCTATCCGGGCCCCGATGACCTCTTTCGGGTGCTCGATGGGGAGGGACGCGTGCTGGACGTGATCGATGGATGGCCCTTCGAGTACCTCCTCCTTGTCGGGGTGGAGCCCCCGGCGCTCGCCGCCGGTGAGTTCGCGCCCCCCGGCTACGTCGGCGCGGCGACGCTCGGGCGCACGCTGACGGGCTCAATCCTCGATCGGGTCTCCCTCGTCCAAGTTGACGAGGCGGGCAACGACCTCGTCGTCGTGCTCGATGACGACACCGAGATCCGCTTCGGTGCCGCTCGAGACCTCTTCGCCAAGCTGGTTCGGCTCGAGACGGTGTACGCGTCGGGGGCCGCGTCGTCGGCCGCGGTGATCGACGTCTCCACCGACGAGGTGACGATCCGCTGACCTGCGCTAGCATCCGTCCAGCCCCGGAGAGGTCCGCACTCGCGGAGCCGACACGAGAAGATTTATCGCCGGGAACTAAAGAACGTATGAGACGATTTCGCGAGAGCAACCCGCTGACCATGATGGGTCGCGCGATGGAAGGGACCCTGAGATGAACGGTGCGCCTCAGAACTACCTGGCAGTGATCAAGGTGATCGGTGTCGGTGGCGGCGGAGTCAACGCCGTGAACCGAATGATCGACGCGGGCCTTCGCGGTGTCGAGTTCATCGCCGTCAACACCGACGCCCAAGCCCTGCTCATGAGCGACGCTGATGTGAAGCTCGATATCGGTCGCGAGTTGACGAGGGGTCTCGGCGCGGGCAGTGACCCCGAGGTCGGCCGAAGCGCGGCGGAGGCGCATGCCGACGAGATCGCCGAGATGGTCAAGGGCGCGGACATGGTGTTCATCACCGCGGGTGAGGGCGGTGGCACCGGCACAGGCGCTTCCCCAGTGATCGCTGAGATCGCTCGCGAGGCCGGCGCGCTGACCATCGGTGTGGTCACGCGCCCGTTCTCCTTCGAGGGGCGTCGACGCTCGGTAACCGCCGATGCGGGCGTGCAGCGGCTGAAGGAGAAGGTCGACACGCTGATCGTCATCCCCAACGACCGCCTGCTGTCCGTGGCCAATGAGAAGACGAGCGTGACCGCCGCGTTCAACATCGCCAATGAGGTGCTCCTCCAAGGCGTCTCGGGCATCACCAACCTGCTCACCATCCCGGGCCTGATCAACACCGACTTCGCCGACGTGAAGATGGTGCTCGCGAACGCCGGGTCGGCCCTCATGGGCATTGGGGAGGCCTCGGGCGAGGACCGCGCGGTCAGCGCCGCCAAGTCCGCCATCTCCTCGCCGCTCCTCGAGTCGGCCATCGACGGCGCGCGCGGGGTGCTCCTCAACATCACGGGTCCGTCCAGCATGGGTCTCTTCGAGATGAACGCCGCCGCCGAGATCATCCACGGTGTCGCCCATCCCGACGCGAATATCATCTTCGGAACGGTCATCGACGACGAGATCGGCGATTCTCTCCGGATCACTGTGATCGCCGCCGGTTTCGACCGTGTCGAGGCCGCCGCTTCATCGAGCGAGCGTCCTTCCTCGCGCCTCTCCGATCTCTTCGGGCCGGATGGCGACGATGAGGACGACGACGGTTTCGACGTCCCCGAATTCCTTCGCTGACGTCGTGACCCCCGGTCCCGTGCCGGTCGATCCCGCCGGGGTCGCCGAGCGCCTCCGCGAGGTCAGAGAGCGCGTCGCGCTCGCCGGTGGCTCCGACGTGGCCGTCGTCGCAGTCACCAAGTCATTTCCCGCCGAAGCGGTGCTCGCGGCAGTGGCCGCGGGTGCCGACGGCATCGGTGAGAACTACGCCCAGGAGCTCGACGCCAAGGCATCGGCGATTGCCGAGGCAGCCGCGAGTGGCTGCCCAGTCCACTTCATCGGGCAACTTCAGTCCAACAAGGTCCGCGTGGTCGCGCGCCACGCCAATGTCATCCAGTCGGTGGACCGACCCTCGCTGCTCACCGAGATCGCGCGGCGCGCCTCGGGTCTGTCGGTGATGATCCAGGTATCGCCGGCCGACGAAACCGGCAAGGGGGGCTGCGACCCGGCGGAGGTGCCGGCCCTCGTCGAGACCGCCCGCCAGATGGGACTCGAGGTGCTTGGGCTCATGTGTGTGGCGCCGACCTCGGGTGGGGTCGAGGCGGCGGGCCCGCACTTCGCGATGGCGCGCGCACTGGTCGATCATCTCGGTCTCGAGCACTGCTCGATGGGGATGTCGGGTGACCTGGAGGTCGCTGTGCGCGAGGGCTCGACCATGGTGCGCATCGGTTCGGCCCTCTTCGGCGAGCGCAGCTGAGTGAGGGTGCCCGGTCCCTTCGGTGCCCGTGAACTAGCGTTCGACCCGAGGAGGATCTCGGCATGTCGGTGTGGAAGAAGACGATGGACTATCTCGGGCTCGGCCCCGACGACGCCTACGACGACTACGACGACGTCGAGGATGTCGAGCGCGACGAGTTCGACCTCGAGGATGAGGAAGAGGTAGTGCCGCCGAACCGGCCGGTGTTCCCCTCGCGCGGCGACACCGGACCGATCCGCCGACCCACCAGTGAGGATCCCTCGGTGAAGGTGCGCACCGTTCGGCCCTCGGCCCGCAATGCAGATCCGGTGACCGTCCGGCCACGAGGCTTCGAGCAGGCCCAAGAAGTGGCGGACGCGTTCAAGGTCGGTCAGCCCGTCATCATGAATCTCGAGGGCTCCGATCGCGAGATCGCGCGACGCCTTATCGATTTCGCGAGCGGCCTCTGCTACGCGCTCGACGGGACGATGGAGAAGATCGCGAACGGCGTGTACTTGCTGAAGCCGTCGAATCATCCGGGCGGCGCCTGAGTCCGAGCACCCGGAGCGGGTGTCGAACCCACCGGTAGCATTCGGCGGGCCGTAACGACGGCCGAGTGAGCGATCAACGTGAAGTACCCCGACGTCCCCCCACAGCCCGACTTGCCCTCTCTCGAGAGCGAGGTGATCGCTGCTTGGGAGCGCGACGACACTTTCCGGCGCTCGGTTGAGGCCCGAGACGCAGGCGCCGATGGGGCCAACGAGTTCGTGTTCTACGACGGCCCACCGTTCGCCAACGGACTCCCTCACTACGGCCACCTGCTCACCGGATACGTCAAGGACGCGGTGCCGCGATACCAAACGATGCGCGGTCGCCGGGTGGAGCGACGGTTCGGCTGGGACTGCCATGGCCTGCCAGCCGAGGTGCAGGCCGAGAAGGAACTCGGTATCTCGGGTCACCCTGAGATCTCGGCGTTCGGTATCGATCGGTTCAACGACGCCTGCCGCACCAGCGTGCTGCAGTACACCAACGAGTGGCGCGCCTACGTCAACCGCCAGGCGCGGTGGGTGGACTTCGACAACGACTACAAGACCCTCGACCTCGACTACATGGAGAGCGTCATGTGGGCTTTCCGTCAACTCTGGGACAAGGGCCTCATCTACGAGGGGTTCCGGGTTCTGGCGTATTGCTGGCGATGTGAGACACCGCTCAGCAACACCGAGACCCGGATGGACGACGTGTACCGCGACCGGCAAGATCCCGCTGTCACGGTCTGGTTCCGCCTCGACACCGGCGAGCGGATCCTTGCGTGGACGACGACACCTTGGACGCTGCCCTCCAACCTCGCGCTCGCGGTAGGCCCAGACATCGAGTACTCCATCGTCGCGCTCGAAGGGGAGCGGTACATCATCGCCTCCGCCCGACTTGAGTCCTACTCCGCCCAACTCGAGGGCGGAGAGGTGGTCGCCACGGTGCTCGGCTCCGAGCTCGTCGGGCGCACCTACGCTCCGGTGTTCGACTTCCTCGCCGGTACCGAGAACGCCTTCCAGGTGCTTCCGGGTGACTTCGTCACCACCGAGGATGGCACCGGTGTCGTTCACATGGCACCGGGCTTCGGCGAGGAGGACCAGGCCGTCTGCTCGGCAGCCGGCATCCCGACGATCTGCCCGATGGATGAGCGGGGTCGCTACACGTCAGAGATCTCGCGCTGGGCGGGCACCCACGTCTTTGAGGCGAATCCCGAGGTGATCCGGGCGCTCAAGGAGATCGGCGCCCTGGTGCGGCACGACAGCTACGACCACGCCTATCCGCACTGCTGGCGGTGCGCGGAGCCGTTGGTGTACCGCGCGATCTCGTCGTGGTTCGTCGAGGTGACGCGGATCCGAGACCGCATGGTCGAGTTGAACGGCGATATCAACTGGGTGCCCTCCCATGTGAAGGAAGGCAGTTTCGGCAAGTGGCTGGCGAACGCCCGCGACTGGTCGATCTCCCGGAACCGATTCTGGGGATCCCCGATTCCGGTCTGGGTGAGCGACGATCCCGAGTACCCGCGAACCGACGTGTACGGGTCGATCGCCGAGCTCGAGGCGGATTTCAGCGTCCCCGTCACCGACTTGCATCGCCCTGCCATCGACGACTTGGTGCGTCCGAACCCCGACGACCCGACGGGTCGGTCGATGATGCGTCGGGTCCCCGAGGTGTTGGACTGCTGGTTCGAGTCGGGGTCGATGCCGTTCGCCCAGGTGCACTATCCGTTCGAGAACGCTGAGTGGTTTGAGCATCACTATCCGGGGGACTTCATCGTGGAGTACCTCGGTCAGACGCGCGGCTGGTTCTACACGATGCACGTTCTGGCCACCGCGCTCTTCGACCGACCGGCATTCGAGAACTGTGTGAGCCACGGGATCGTGCTCGGGGACGACGGCTCGAAGATGTCGAAGTCGCTTCGCAACTATCCGGACCCGAACGAGATGTTCGACGCGCACGGCTCGGATGCGATGCGCTGGTATCTGCTGTCCTCGCCGATCCTCAGAGGTCTCGACTTCTCCGTGTCGGAGACCGGCATCCGCGACACCGTCAGGCGTGTCGTTCTGCCGTTCTGGAACGCCTACTACTTCTTGACGCTCTACGCCCGCGCGGCCGGGCGCGAGGGTGTGGAGCGCACCGATCAGACCGATGTCCTCGATCGGTACCTGCTCGGTGAGTTGAACCGCTTGGTCTCGGACTCCACGGCGGCGATGGAGGCCTACGACCTGTACGGGGCGTGCGAGACCGTGGAGCGCTTCTTGGACACGCTCACCAACTGGTACATCCGTCGAAGCCGTGAACGCTTCTGGGAGGGCGACCAGGACGCGATCGACACCCTCCACACGGCGATGGTGACGCTCTGTCGGGTGAGCGCGCCCCTGCTCCCGCTCGTGAGCGAGCACATCCACACCGGCCTCGTCGGAGAGGGCAGCGTCCACCTGCTCGACTGGCCGAGCGCCGAGGCATTTCCCGTCGACGCTGACCTCGCGCGGGGCATGGCGCTCGTGCGCGATGCCTGCTCGACCCTGCTTTCGCTTCGCAAAGCTGAAGGCCTCCGGGTCCGCCTGCCGCTCGCCTCGGCGACCGTGGCTACCCCGGACGCCGAGGTGCTCCGCCCTCATCTCGGAATCATCCGCGACGAACTCAACCTGAAAGACGTCGTCCTCACCGACGACCTCGCCGCGCATGGGCGTAAAGAGCTCGTTCTGAACCCGAAGGCGCTGGGTCCGCGGCTCGGAGGAGCCACGCAGGAGGTCATCGTGGCTCACAAGCGCGGGGATTGGTCGGAGACGGTGTCGGGTGTGCGGGTCGGTGAGCACGATCTCGAGCCGGGAGAGTTCGATTTCCGGTTGGTGTCGGCGGCCGAGGGAGCGGCAGCGACCCTGCCTCGCGATGGCGGCATCGTCGTGCTCGACACCCAGGTCACCCCTGAACTGGAGATTGAGGGGGTGGCGCGTGACCTGATCCGCCGAGTCCAGCAGGAGCGCCGTGATGTGGGTTTGGACGTGAGTGATCGGATCCGGCTGACGGTCAGCGGACCCGATGACGTCATCCGCGCGCTTGACGCCCACCGCGACCTGGTCGCTGGTGAGACCCTTGCGCTCGACGTGGTGGTGGCCGGTTCAGCGGCTGAGGCCGAGGTCGTTGTGGAGCGGATGTCGGCTGGGTGATCTCCGTGGCCCGCTTGGTGACGGGCGATAGTGTTCCCCGACCAACGACGGGAGGTCCCCCATGGCCGCGAAGAAGTCAGCCGCGAAGAAATCGGTAGCGAAGAAGGTTGCGCCCAAGAAAGCCGCGCCAAAGAAAGCCGCACCAAAGAAGGCTGCGCCCAAGAAGGCTGCGCCCAAGAAGGCTGCGCCCAAGAAGGCTGCGCCCAAGAAGGTCGCGCCCAAGAAAGCGGCGCCCAAGAAGGCTGCGCCAAAGAAGGCTGCACCCAAGAAGGCTGCGCCCAAGAAGGCCGCGCCCAAGAAGGCTGCGCCCAAGAAGGTCGCGCCCAAGAAGGTCGCGCCCAAGAAGGCTGCGCCCAAGAAGGCCGCTCCCAAGAAGGCCGCGCCCAAGAAGGCCGCGCCCAAGAAGGCTGCGCCCAAGAAGGCCGCACCCAAGAAGGCTGCGCCCAAGAAGGCTGCGCCCAAGAAGGCCGCGCCCAAGAAGGCCGCGCCCAAGAAAGCCGCACCAAAGAAGGCTGCGCCCAAGAAGGCCGCACCAAAGAAGGTCGCACCAAAGAAGGTCGCGCCCAAGAAGGCTGCGCCCAAGAAGGCCGCACCCAAGAAGGCCGCGCTAAAGAAGACTGTCGCGAAGCCGGCACCGAAGAAGCCGGAAGCGAAGAAGGTCGCACCGAAGAAGGCCGTTGCCAAGCCGGCACCGCCGAAGAAAGTCGGTCCCGAATTCCCCAAGCCTCGAGGCACCTCGAAGGATGGAATCGCCTACACCAAGGAATTCGACGTCCGATTCCTTAAGGCTCAGCGCGTTTTGCTCCTTGAGGAGCGCGAGCGTCTCGTTGGACAAGCCGATCGCCTCGAGCATGACGCTCAGGAACTCATCGACGAGGCCGAGATGGGCGATGTGCAGTTCGACGATGAGGGCGGGGAGGGCGACACCATGGTGGTGGAGCGCGAACGTGATCTCGCGCTGAGCGCCCAGGCCCGCGAAGCCGTTGCCGAGATCGACGCCGCACTCGAGCGCATCACATCGGGTCGGTACGGGTTCTCGCTCATCTCCGCGAGACCTATTCCGAGGGAGCGACTCGAAGCGATTCCCTGGGCTACCGAACTCGTCGAGGAGAAGGTCGGCGGTATCGGGCGGTGAGCCGAGACGGGCGGGCCGGTCGTCGCCTCGCCCTGCCGATCGGCGCGGCGGTGATCGTCGTCGACCAGGGCACCAAAGAATGGGCGCTCGGGCGCCTGAGTGGAGGTCGCACCATCGACCTCGTCTGGACCCTGCGCTTCCGCCTCACGTTCAACGAGGGGATGGCCTTCGGAGCCGGCCAAGGTCTTGGAGTCGTGATCGGGCTTCTGGCCGCGGTCATCATCGCGCTGCTCATCCGCCAGACCGCCCGCGTGATGCCGCCTGCTCAGGCGATCGCGCTCGGTCTCATCATGGGGGGTGCCGCGGGCAACCTGATCGACCGGCTGCTACGCGATGAGGGGCTGCTGAGAGGCGCCGTCGTCGATTTCATCGATCTCCAATGGTTCCCCGTGTTCAACGTGGCCGACGCCGCGATCAACATCGGCGCCGTTCTCCTGGTGCTCGCACTCCTTCTCGAGGCCCGATCCACTGACAGCGGGCGGGAGACATGATCGAAGAGGAGGTGCCGGCGGCGCTCAGCGGGGAGCGGCTCGATCGGATCGTGGCGCTCATGCTCGACGTCTCCCGCTCAGCCGCCCAGAGCGTCGTCGCCTTGGGTGGCGTGTCTGTCGATGGTCATCTCGAGATGGTCGGACGCCTTCGGCTCGAGGAGGGGCAGTTGGTGATCGTCGATGAATCGCGGCTTCCCGGAGCGGACCTGCCCACCGCGGACCCAGGGGTCGAGTTCGGCGTGGTCCATGCCGATGACTGGATCATCGTCGTCGACAAACCGGCGGGACTGGTGGTGCACCCGGGTGCGGGAAACCCCGACGGGACCCTCGTCAACGGACTCCTCGCCGCGTATCCCGATCTGGAGGGGATCGGTGATCCGGTGAGGCCGGGCATCGTCCATCGTCTCGACGCCGGGAGCACCGGCCTGCTCGTGGTTGCCCGCAGCGAGGCGGCTCGTGAGGCGTTGATCGAGCAGTTCGTCGACCACTCCGCCGGCCGCACCTATGTCGCGCTGGTGTGGGGTCTCCCCGAGGCGCCTCACGGGGTGATCGACGCGCCGATCGGCCGATCCCAGCGTGATCCGATGCGGATGGCGGTGGTCGCCGACGGCCGTGACGCCCGCACCGAGTACGAGGTGTTGCAGGCCTACGAGGATCGTGGTCATCCCACCCTGCTTGAGTGCCGTCTCGAGACAGGGCGCACCCATCAGATCCGCGTTCATCTCTCCTCCATCGGTCACCCGTTGATCGGCGACCCCTGGTACGGACAGCGTCGTCCGACCCTCGGACTGGATCGTCCGTTCCTGCACGCGAGCCGCCTCGAACTCACCCACCCCGGCTCGGGAGATCGGGTGTCGTTCGAGAGCCCGATTGCCACCGACCTGCGCGGCGTCCTCGACTCGCTGACTCCGGCTTGAGGGGCGCTCAGTCCGCGATCGTCGGCCAGGTCGCCGCTCCGCGCGCCATGTCGACGATCGCGGACAGGGTGTAGCCCTCGAGGTGAGAGCGCATCGTCTCACCGGCCACCTGCCAGATGGATAGGAGCACGCACTGGCCCTCGTGGTCGCAGGCTCCGTCGGCGTGTGGTTCGCCGAAGTCACCGAGAGTGATCGGACCATCTACCGCCGAAAGGATCTCGCTGAGTCGAATCGCCTCCGGATCGCGGGCGAGCACATAGCCGCCACCGACCCCGCGCTTCGAGCGCACGATCCCAGCTCCCTTCAACGCGAGAAGGATCTGCTCGAGATAGGGCTGGGGCAGGGCGGTCCGCTCAGCGATGTCGCGCACCGATGTCGGGCAGGAGGGGTCGTCGCGCAGAGCCAAGGACAGCAGGGCTCGACACGCGTAATCACCTCGTGTCGAGACTCGCACGAGGCCATCGTAGGAGGTCGGCGGCGGTACCGTTGACACGCGTCGGGATACCTCACCGACCATGTCCGAGCCATGAGCACCCCCGCGACTCCCGTCTTCCCCGACTACGGCGGCGCCTGCCTTGACGGGCTCATGCCCGCGCTGACCGGATCGGCCCCGCGTCCCCACTGGATGCCGGCCGCGCTCGATGGGGCACGCGCGGTGGTGCTGCTTGTCCTCGACGGGCTGGGCTGGCTCCAACTGGAGGAGCGCCGGAGCGCCCTGCCGAACCTGGCCTCCCTTGATGGCTCGTTCATCACCTCGGTTGCCCCGAGCACCACGGCCACAGCGCTCACCACGATCGCCACAGGATTGACCCCGGGGGAGCACGGCATCGTCGGCTACCGAATGATGGTGGGCGGATCGATCCTCAACTCGCTGCGCTGGCACGGACCCTCGGGCGATCGACGCTTCGACGCTCCTCCCTCCGAGATCCAGCCGCACCCCCCGTTCCTCGGATCGCGGGTGCCGATCGTGACCCCGTCGGAACTGATCGGGTCTGCGTTCTCCGAGGCGCATCTGCGAGGAGGCGAACCGGTGGGGTGGAGAGCCTCCTCATCGATTCCGGTGCTTGTGCGCGGCTTGCTCGACGAGGGCCGACCCCTCGTGTACGCGTACTACGCCGGAGTCGACAAGATCGCGCACGAGCGCGGTCTCGGAGCGTTCTACGACGCCGAACTACGCGACGCTGATCGCCTGGTCGGTGACCTCCTCGAGGTGATCGATGCCGATACGGCGCTCGTGGTGACGGCGGATCACGGTCAGGTCGAGGTGGGCGACCGCATCATCGAGCCCTCCGTCGAGATCCTCGGGCTCACCAGCGGTCAGTCAGGTGAGGGTCGCATGCGGTGGTTTCACGCCCGGCGCGGGGCAACCAACGACCTGTACGACGCGGTCGAATCGGAGTTGGGCAGCACGGGTTGGGTGCGCACCATCGAGGAGGTGCTCGACGAGCGCTGGTTCGGCCTGAGGGTTCCGCCTCCGGTGAGAGCGCGCCTCGGTGACGTGGTCATCGCGGCCCGCGATCCCGTGAGTTACCACGACCCCGATGACAGCGGCCCGTTCGAGTTGATCTGCCGGCACGGTTCACTCACCGCTGAGGAGATGCTCGTACCGTTGATGGCCGCCCGAGGTCGGGCCTGAGCGCGCAGGGAGGGAGCAGTCGATGAACGAGAACGGAAACGACGCCGGAGCAGAGCTCGTGTCGGGCGGGGGAGAGGAATCCGATCAGACCGTCACCGGATCGGTGACCGAACCCGCCAAGGTCATGCGCATCGGCTCGATGGTGAAGCAGCTCCTCGAGGAGGTACGGCAGTCGCCCCTTGACGAGGCGAGTCGCGAGCGACTGGCCGAGGTGTACGAGCGCTCGATCATCGAGCTGTCCGAGGCGCTGTCTCCCGATCTCCAGGACGAACTGCGCATCCTGACGCTGCCCTTCGAGGACGGGGAGGTCCCGTCTGAGAGTGAGCTCCGTGTGGCGCAGGCGCAACTCGTCGGCTGGCTCGAGGGCCTCTTCCACGGCATCCAGGCAACCCTCTTCGCCCAGCAACTCGCCGCTCGGCAGCAACTCGATCAGATTCGGCAACTTCCTCAGGGCCCCGCGGAGCGTCCCGGTACGTACCTCTGAGGGTGGGCCCGGTCGCCGGATCTCGGTGTGGACGGCTCTGGTAGGTTCGACGAACCACATCAATGTGATTCGTCCCGTCCGCCCCGAACATCCGCAACCGATACGTGCCTGACTCCTTCACTCATCTCCATGTCCACACCGAGTTCTCGATGCTCGATGGTGCCTCGCGGATCGACGATGTCGTCGCGAAGGCGCTCGACGATGGTCAGCCGGCCCTCGGCATCACGGATCACGGCAACATGTACGGGACCCTTGAGTTCTACAAGGAGTGCCGGAACCGGGGCATCAAGCCAATCATCGGCACCGAGGCCTACATGGCCCACGACAGTCGTCATGAACGGCCGGCTCGCCGTGGCCGCATGGATGACTCCGGAGGCGACACCGAGGGTGGGCACAAGCTCTACTACCACCTGACGCTGCTCGCCGAGAATGGCGTCGGCTACCGCAACCTCATCCAGCTTTCGAGCCTCGCGTTCCTCGAGGGCTACTACTACAAGCCACGGATCGACTGGGAGCTGCTCGAGAAGTACTCCGACGGGCTCATCGCCACCACCGGCTGCCTGGGAGGGCAGGTGCTGCAGACCCTGATGCGCGGCGACTACGACGGGGCGCTCGCCAAGGCGGCCCGGCTTCAGGACATCTTCGGTCGCGACAACCTCTTCGTCGAGCTCCAGGACCACGGCATCCCCGAGCAGCACGAGACGAACCCACAGCTGATCGAGATCGCCAAGGCGATCGGCGCCCCACTCCTTGCGACAAACGACTCGCACTACACCCACGCCCACGACCACGAGGCGCACGACGCGCTGCTCTGCGTCCAGACCAGCTCACTGCTCTCCGATCAGGATCGCTTCAAGTTCAAGGGTGAGGGCAGCCACTATCTGAAGACGGCGGCCGAGATGCGGTACCTGTTCCGCGAGGTCCCCGATGCCTGCGACAACACGCTGTGGATAGCAGAGCGGGCCGAGCTCGACATCACCTTCGGCGACGCGCTGCTTCCCGACTTTCCTCTGCCCGAGGGGTTCACCGACGATCGGGCCTACCTCGAGCACCTCACCTGGGAGGGGGCGAAGCGTCGATGGGGGAACGACCTGCCTCCGGCAGCGGTCGAGCGCCTCTCCTATGAGCTCGAGGTGATCGCCTCGATGGGTTTCTCCTCGTACTTCCTGATCGTCTGGGATCTCATCCGCCATGCTCGCGACTCAGGTATCCGCGTCGGACCCGGCCGAGGCTCGGCGGCGGGCTGCGCCGTCGCGTACTGCCTGTGGATCACGGACCTCGACCCGATCCGCTACGACCTGCTCTTCGAACGGTTCTTGAATCCGTCGCGTATCTCGATGCCCGACATCGACATGGACTTCGACTCGAGGTACCGCGACGAGATGATTCGTTACGCCGCCGACAAGTACGGCCGCGATCACGTCGCGCAGATCATCACGTTCGGCACCATCAAGGCGCGCAACGCGGTGCGCGACGCCGCCCGGGTGCTCGGCCTGCCGTATGCCGCCGGCGATCGGGTGGCCAAGGCCATGCCGCCGCTCGTAATGGGGCGCGACACCCCGTTGCGCTACTGCTTCGAGGAAGACGAGAAGTATCGCGACGGCTACAAGGCCGCGGGAGAGTTGCGCGACATGTACGAGGCGGACCCCGACGTGCGTCGCATCGTCGACGTCGCCAAGGGGCTCGAGGGCCTGAAGCGCTCGGATGGCATCCATGCGGCGGCCGTGGTCATCACGAAGGACCCGGTCACCGAGTACCTGCCGGTGCAGCGCAAACCGGAGTCCAACCAGAACCCCGAGGACGCCCCGCTCGTCACCCAGTTTGAGATGCATGGCGTCGAGGAGCTCGGCCTCCTCAAGATGGACTTCCTCGGCCTGCGCAACCTCGATGTCATCACCGACACCCAGGCCATGGTTCGAGCCGGCGGGCAGGCGGACTTCGACATCGATCAGGTGCCCCTCGACGACTCCGCCACCTTCGACCTGCTGTCGCGCGGCGACACCATCGGTGTGTTCCAGCTCGAGTCTCCGCCGATGCGCCAGTTGCTGAAAGCCCTCGCCCCGAACTCCTTCGAGGACGTCTCAGCGGTCTTGGCGCTCTATCGACCCGGGCCGATGAGCGTCAACATGCACTACGACTACGCGGATCGCAAGAACGGGCGAAAGCCGGTGGAGTACTTCCATCCCGACGCCGTCGAGGTGCTCGATGACACCTTCGGGCTGATGATCTATCAGGAGAGCGTCATGCGGGTCGCCCAGCGATTCGCCGGCTACGACCTCGCCCAGGCGGACAACCTTCGCAAAGCCTGCGGCAAGAAGCAGCGCGACCTCATGGAGGCCGAGCGCGCGATGTTCGAGGCGGGATGCGTGCAGACCGGCTACGGGGAGAAGCTCGGCCGCGAGCTGTTCGATGTCATTGAGCGATTCGCCGACTACGCCTTCAACAAGAGCCACACCTTCGGCTACGGCCTCGTCACCTACCAGACCGCCTACCTGAAGGCCCATTATCCGGTCGAGTACCTGGCGGCGCTGTTGACGAGTGTGAAGGACAAGCTCGACAAGGCAGCGGTCTACTTGGCTGATTGCCGATCCGCGAGCATTCCGGTCCTCACCCCCGACATCAACCGGGCCGAGACCGACTTCACGGCCCTGCCGGTCGATCGGGTGCCACCCGGTGTCGAGCTGCCTCATGGCTGCCCCGGCGTGATCGTGTTCGGGCTGTCCGCGGTGCGAAACGTTGGTGTCGGGCTGATGGAGCAGCTCCTCGAGGAGCGGCGGGACAACGGCCCTTATGAGTCGTTCCACGATTTCGCCGAGCGTGCGCCCGAACCGGTGCTGCATCGCCGCACGGTCGAGTCGTTGATCAGGGCGGGTGCCTTCGACGCCCTCGGTCATCCGCGCCTCGGTTTGCTCGCCGTATTCGAGCAGATCATCGACACGACCCTCACCCGACGCCGCGAGCGATCTCAGGGCGTCATGAGCCTCTTTGGTGGCTGGGGAGACGATGACGCGGATCCGGTGTTCTCCGAGACCGTCGAGATTCCGGACCGCGAGTTCGACAAGTCGGAGCGTCTTCGCGTCGAGAAGGAGATGCTCGGCCTCTACGTCTCCGATCATCCGTTACGAGGGGCCGAGTCGGCGCTCAGACGCAGGGTCGAGCGCTCGATCAGCGATCTCGAGACCATGGACGACGGGTCGATCGTGGTGGTCGGCGGTGTGGTGACCTCCCTCGCCCGCAAGTACACCCGGGCCGGAGATCAGATGGCCGCCTTCGTGCTCGAGGATCTCGCGGCTTCTATTGAAGTCACCGTGTTCCCGAAGATGCTCGCCAGTCAGGGGCACAAGCTCCAAGACGACGTCATTGTCGCCGTGAAGGCCCGGTTGGACCGACGCGACGAGTCTCGATTCGGCCTCATCGCGATGGAGATCTCGGTCCTCGACGGGTTGAGCGACGGTCCGGCGTCGTTGCTGACCGTGCGGCTGAACGCCAACCAACTTGATGCCGGAGGGATCGACCGACTCCGAGAGATCATCAGCGAGCATCCCGGTCAGACGCCGGTCGAGATCGAGGTGCCACCCGGCCAGATCGTGCGCCTCCCGGATGATTATCGGGTCGATGTCGACCGAGTGATCGGTGAGATTCGGGTCGCGTTCGGTCACGATGCGGTCAGGCTCTGAGCGCTGACTTGTCGCCTCATCGTGTTCAGATGGCACAATGGGGGGGTAGGCCTACCGTGGGAGAAGGGTTATGTCGGTAGAAGTGGTGACGAACGACGCCAGTGCGGTCACCGATTCGCAACTGGATGAGATGGCCTCGATGGGGGGCTCTTTCGACATCGGCGCGATCTCGAAAGCCCGTGAGGAGTGGGTCCTGTCGACCACGGCGCGTATCGGGACGACGTTGCACGGGTTCACCTTCTCGACTCTCGAGCGCATCGGCGGAACGCCCTGTGTGCTCATCGGCATGATGAGCACAAAGCGCCACGCCAAGCGCGAGACGGTGCTGAGGGGGCTCATGAAGGAGGCGTTCCACCGCGCGCTGATGGCTTTCCCCGACGAGGATGTCGTGGTCGGTTCGCGTTTCGTGTCGGCCGATGCGATGGTGATCCTCAAAGATCTCGACGATGTCACGCCGCGGCCGGGAGCGCGGGCGGTCGGTGAGGAGCGCGCCTGGGGAAGGCGACTCGCGAAGCGCTTCGGCGTTGACTCGACCTATGAGGCGGAGTCGTTCACCGTTACCTCCGACGGTCGTGGCGGATTCATCGACCACGAGGCTCTCAAGCCTGAGAAGGTCGCAGCGGCGCAGCGCAAACTCTTCTCGGCCGTCGATGACAAGCGTGGCGGCGTCCTGATCGCCTACGGCTGGACAATGGCCGAGGACCTGGTCAAGCTCGGCGCCCGCTGAGATGGGCGACCTCGCCGAGGTCGTCCGCAACCGGCGCATGAGCCGGGCCTTCACCGGCGCTCCGGTCGATCCGGAGATCCTCGACCGCATGGTGGATCTCGCCAGTCGAGCCCCGAGTGCAGGCAAGACCCAGGGGTGGCATCTCGTCGTGCTGTCCGGGGCGGACACCGCTCGCTACTGGGACGCGACTCTTCCCGAGGAGCGTCGAGCGGGATTCGCGTGGCCCGGCCTGTTGCTCGCGCCGGTGGTGATGGTCGTCGTGGCCGATCCCGAGGCCTACCTGTCTCGCTATGCCGAGCCCGATAAGGCGCATACGGGTCTCGGCGTGTCCCGCGAGGCCTGGCCCGTGGCGTATTGGACGGTCGACGCGTCGATGGCGGCGATGGTGCTGCTTCTCGCCGCCGAGGACGAGGGGCTCGGCGCGCTGTTCTTCGGCCCCTTCGGAGCAACCGATCAGGTGAGAACGGCGCTCGGGATCCCTGATCGGATGGAGATCGTGGCGACCATCGCCCTCGGCGAGGCCGAGGTGGGGGCGGCCCATCAAGGCCGCAGCGCGGGTCGGGCCCGACGCGGGGTCGACGCGATCGTGCATCGCTCGCGCTGGTGATCAGCCTCGGCCGGTGAGCTGCGCGAGCAGCGACTCGGGGGAGTCGGCGGGGAGATCGCAGACCCGGTCGCGGCAGACGTAGGCGAAGCCCGGCTCTCTACCCTCCCAGAGCGGAGAGTCGAATCGCTCACCCCAAGCGAGCACCATGTCGGGTCGCCACACCGCCCTGGCCACCCTGACGAGATCGGGGTGTTCGCCGGGGATGACGACCTCGGTGATCCCTCGGTGCCTGACCTCGAGGGCGGCGAGTGCGTTCGAGAAGGCCGTCGGAGCCCGTTCGATGAGGGCTCCGAGCAGCATGAGGATGCGATCGGCATGGTTGGTGTAGCGCTGGTCGCCGGTCAACGATCCGAGCCGGATGAGGGCGAGGGCCGCCGTCGAGTTGGCCGACGGTACGGCCTGGTCGTGCACGTCCTTTTGCCTCACGACGAGTTGCTCGGCATCGTCGGCGGTGGTGAACAAACCCCCGTTCTCGGCATCCCAAAAGTGATCGAGCATTGTGTCAGCGGTCTCGATGGCTATGAGGGTCCACTCAGCCCGGCCAGTCGCCTCGCCGAGGCGAGTGAAGGCGTCGACGAGCGCGGCGTGGTCGGCGGCGATCGCGTCATGGCGCGCCCGCGGCTGTCCATCCGCTTGCCAGGAGCGGAGCCATCGGCCCTCCTCGGTGCGTAGTTCGCTCACCAGGAAGCGGCCGATCTGCTCGGCTGCCCCAACCCAGTCCGGTCGGTCGAGGGCGGTAGCGGCATCGAGCAACGCCGAGATGAACAGGGCGTTCCATTCGGTGAGCACCTTGTCGTCACGGCCCGGCCGCGGACGTCGCGAGCGGGCCTCAAGCAGCCGGCGCCGCCCGTCTTCGATGGCGGGAGGACGCTGGAGCGATCCGCGGGCGTGCAGGCGGTTCGGGATGCTCCGCCCCTCGAAGTTGCCACCCTCATCGATGCCGAACCACTCGAGGAGCGCGTCGGCGTCGTCGCCGAGGACCGCTCGCACCTCCTCCGGTGTCCAGGTGTAGAACCAGCCCTCCACCGAAGTGCCGTCGGGGGCGAGGGAGTCGGCGTCCTCGGCCGAGTGGATCCCGCCGGCGGGGTCGGCGAGCGTGCCGAGGACGTACTCGACGGTCTCCTCGACCACGAGGCGCCAGTCGTCGCGGCGGAAGAGCGACCATCCCTGTCGGTAGGCGCGGATGAGTAGGGCTTGGTCGTAGAGCATCTTCTCGAAGTGCGGGACCAACCACTCGCGGTCGACGGAGTACCGCGCGAAGCCGCCGCCGAGGTGGTCGTACATGCCGCCTGAGGCCATCGCGTCGAGGGTGGTGGTGGCCACCGTCGCGGCGCCCTCGCCTCCGTTGGTCATGTACGCCCGCATGATCAACTCGAGGTGGAAGGTGGAGGGAAACTTCGGGGCCTGTCCGAAGCCGCCCCAGTCGGCGTCGAAGGCGCCCGCGAGTCGGTTGAGTACCTCGTTCACCACCTCGAGTCCGGGAAGTTCGTCGCTCGGGGACACGGCGGAGGTGGCATCGACAGCGGCTACGAGGGCCGTGGCGTTGGCGTCGAGTTCTTCCCGCCGGTCTCGCCACACCTCGCCGAGGGCACCAAGCAAGTTGAGAAACGCCGGCTTCGGGTAGTAGGTCCCACCCCAGAACGGCCGTGCGTCGTGATCGAGCACCACGGTGAGCGGCCAGCCCCCGCGACCGGTGAGGGCGACGACGGCGTCCATGTAGATCGAGTCGACGTCGGGTCGCTCCTCTCGGTCGACCTTGATGTTGACGAAACCTGAGTTCATCGCCTCGGCGACTTCGTCATCCTCGAAGCATTCGTGCGCCATGACATGGCACCAGTGGCAGGCCGAGTAGCCAACGCTCAGAAGGACGGGGACGTCGCGTCGTCGGGCCTCCTCGAAGGCCTCCGGTGACCAGGGGTACCAGTCGACCGGGTTATCCCGGTGCTGGCGGAGGTAGGGGGAGGTCTCCCCGCCGAGACGGTTCACGTCCCCGACCCTAGGGGCCGCCGAGGAGCTCGGATGGACGGGCCGCGCAACAGGGTCTGGGTAGGACGGGCGAGGCAAGACGGTCCAGGCCGACCGCCGGTACCCTCGCCGCGTGACGTCGCCCGCCGACAAACTCCCCATCAAGATGCTCAACGACCGCCTGCTGGTGCGGATCGGCCGCGATGACGGGGAGCGCCGCTCATCGGGGGGCATCCTCATTCCGGCGACGGCGCAGATGGCCAAACGGCTCATCTGGGCGGAAGTCGTCGCCCTTGGGCAGAACGTCCGAGCCGCCGAGGTGGGCGATCTCGTGCTCTTCTCGCCGGACGACCGTTACGAGGTCGAGGTGCAGGGTGAGGACCTGATCATGTTGCGCGAGCGCGATCTGCACGCGGTGGCCGCTGAGCGGATTGAGGCGTCGACCGGCCTGTACCTCTAGCGGCTCCCTAGGCTGGGCCCGTGGAGCACGGCACGAATTGGACCCCGGTGACGGCCACCGACGATCTGCTCGCCATGGTCCGCTTTGATGATCGCGGATTGGTGCCCGCCATTGCGCAGGATGTGGACTCCGGCGAGGTGCTCATGCTGGCCTGGATGAACGCCGAGTCGCTCTCGATGACCCTCAGTGAGGGCCGCATGGTCTACTGGTCGCGCAGCCGTTCGGAGTTGTGGCGCAAGGGCGACACCAGCGGCGATCACCAGGAGGTCCGGTGGGCGCGCTACGACTGCGATGGTGACACCTTGCTGTTCGGCGTGGTGCAGCACGGTCGAGGGGCCTGCCACACAGGTGAGCGGACCTGTTTCTTCCGCCCACTGGCGCCATGAAGCTCCATCCCGACCCGGAAACCTTCCTCGAACTCGCCGCCGAACACACGGTGGTGCCGGTGTGGACCGAGGTGCTGGCCGATCTGGAGACCCCGGTCTCGGCTTTCATGAAGCTCGTCGGCGACGATCCCGGTTTCGTCTTCGAGTCGGTCGAGCACGGTGAGCGCTGGAGCAGGTTCTCCTTCATCGGCCGCGATCCGGTGGCAACCCTGGTGTTGCGCGACGGCCGGGTGACGATCTCCGGCGACCCCGGTGTCGACCTTCCCACGGATCAAGGAATGCTCGTCGCCCTCGAGCAACTCCTCGCCGCGCACTCCTCGCCCGAGATCGAGGATCTGCCCCCGCTTTTCGGTGGCCTCGCCGGCTTCCTTGGCTACGACGTGGTGCGAGAGATCGAGCACCTGCCCGATGTTCCCGCCGACGACCACGGCATGCCCGACGCGGTCATGAGCCTCATCGGCTCCCTCGCGGTCTTCGATCATTGGCGTCAGCGGATCCTGCTCATCGAGTCGGTCATGACGGGAGGTCTCGATCGGGACGGTCTGCTCGCCGCCCGGGAGGCCGCTGGCCAGGCGGTCGGCGAGGCGGCGTCCCGGCTCGCTGAGCCCCTCGCCCAGCCGCCAGCCGAACCTCCCGACCCGTCCGAACCGAATCCGGAGGTGACCTCACCGACCGGTACTGGTGACTACCGGCGGGCGGTGGAGGTGGCGAAGGAGCACATCCTCGCCGGCGACATCTTCCAAGTGGTGCTCAGCCAGCGGTTCGACCTGGAACTCGGTGCCGATCCCTTTGACGTGTACCGCGTGTTGCGTCAGGTCAACCCGAGCCCCTACATGTATTTCCTACGCACCGAGGGAGTCACTCTCGTCGGCTCGTCGCCTGAGCCGATGGTGCAATTGCGCGGACGCACGGTGATCAGCCGCCCGATCGCCGGAACGCGTCGTCGTGGTGTCGATGATGAGCACGATCGCCGGCTGGCGGCCGAGTTGATCGAGCACCCCAAGGAGCGTGCCGAGCACGTGATGCTCGTCGATTTGGCCCGAAACGACGTCGGCCGAGTCGCTGAGTTCGGCACCGTGCGACCCGACGAGTTCATGACCCTCGAGCGCTACTCGCATGTCATGCACCTCACCTCGCAGGTGTCGGGAACCCTTCGCGAGGGCCTCGGCCCGATCGATGTGCTGCGAGCGACGCTGCCGGCTGGCACGGTGAGCGGCGCGCCGAAGGTGCGGGCCATGGAGATCATCGACGCGCTCGAACCCGTCAAGCGCGGGCCGTACGCCGGCGTGGTCGGCTATCTCGATTGGTCGGGCAATCTCGATACCGCGATCTGCATCCGCACCATGTTCGTGCGCGCTGATGGCACGACCGCCTCCTTGCAGGCCGGTGCTGGAGTGGTGGCCGATTCGATCCCTGAGGACGAGGATCTCGAATGCCACAACAAGGCAGCCGCGCTCCTCGCTGCCATCCCGGCAGCCCGTCGGATGGGACGTCGATGAGCGGGGTCGACTCGTCGTACGTGGTTCCCGGGCCGAGGGACCTGATCGAGGTCACCGGACCCGACGCGGTCCGTTACCTCCACAGCCAACTCTCCCAAGACGTCGAGTCGCTTGCCACCGGCGCACGGGTGCTCAGTCTCGTGCTTGAGCCAGATGGGCGGGTCTGCGCCGCGGTTGGCGTGACGCGAACCGCCGAGGACCGCCTCATCGTCGATGTCGACCCGAGCTTCGGGGAGGCGGTGGTCGCCCGACTGTTGCGTTTCCGTCTGCGGACGGCGGCCGAGTTCACGCTCACCGCGGCCGAGCGCGCACGCGACAGCAGCGAGGAGCAGTCGCGGATCGTCGACGGATGGCCGGCGCTCGGCAGCGAGATCATCCCGGGCGAGACCCTCGCCGCCGAGACCGGGCTCACCGAGGTGGCCGTCTCGTTCACCAAGGGGTGCTACCCGGGGCAGGAACTCGTTGAGCGGATGGACTCCCGAGGAGCGGTGCCTCCCCGACGGATCGTCCGGCTCCTCGTCGAGGTCGGCACTGAGGTTGGATCGCCAGTGGTGCGCGACGGCGCCGAGGTGGGCGAGGTGACGAGCGTCGCCGGTGAGCACGCGCTCGCGCGGGTCGGCCGCGCATTCAGCGACTGAATCGGAGCGCCGAGACCTGCGACCAGAGCAGTAGGGCCCCCACCACCACAAGTGAGCGCCACTCGGGGCTCCGCGCCGCCCAGATGATCCCCGCGGTGGTGAGCATCGCGCTCAGGCCGATCACCGCTCGCACCGCTGCTGGACCGAGGAGCGGACCGACGGCGTGGGAGAGGAGATGCCCGCCATCGAGCGGCCAGAGGGGAATGAGATTGGCCGCGCCGATCACCACTCCGGCCCACCACACCGCGGTCGCGATACCGCTCGCCGAGATCGCGTCGACGTCGAGAGGATGGGCGGCCCACGGCAGCAAGCAGATCCATCCGACGGCGATGTGTGTGGCGGGGCCAGCGGCTGAGAGCGCCATCCGACCCGGGGTGGAGATGGGACGGCCCGGCTGAAACGAGGTGTAGCCGACCATGAATCCGAGCGAGATGGAGGCTTCCGCTCCGAGTCGTCGCGCCACGAGGGCGTGACCGAGTTCGTGGACCATGGTGAACACGGCGAGGGAGATCGCGAGGACGAGACCCTCGGGACCGGGGTCGAGACCGAAGACGATCAGGAGGAAGAACCAGAACCCCGAGGTGGCCCGAACCGGGAATCCGAAGAGCGCGAGCCTGCCTTCAGCAGTGGCGACCATGGCCGCACCGTACCCGCGAGACGCGATCGCAATGATCGTTGCGACGGTGGTCTCCCCGCGGTGCCCGCTCGTAGACTCGCCAAACGTGCCTTACGTCTACGCATTCGATCACGCCCATCGCAAGCCCCCCATGTCCTATAAGGACCTTCTCGGTGGGAAGGGGGCGAACCTCGCGGAGATGACCACGGTGCTCGGTCTGCCGGTGCCCCCGGGGTTCACGGTGTCGACCGACGCGTGTCGCGCCTACATGCACGGCGGATGGCCGGAGGGTCTCGATGCTGAGGTGACACGTCATGTTGCCAAGCTTGAGAAGACGATGGGTCGCCGTCTCGGTGA